>JAESFM010000030.1_pt1 | contig 104466 bp, 93 predicted proteins | sample 9266171 | NCBI WGS metagenome assembly JAESFM01 (sample SAMN14505069, study PRJNA617099) | algae metagenome | isolation source: Hassallia sp. WJT32-NPBG1 and co-occurring heterotrophs from well developed... | place: USA: Mojave Desert, Joshua Tree National Park, California | collected 2006-06-22 | reverse complement strand
GCCCTGTGAATTTTTGCATTAATGTTCTGTGCGGACTGATTGCTTATTCTCATCAGCCTCAGAAGCCTAGCCTTCGTCTTGAATGGCTTTTGCCTGCATCTGCTTAACCCGAACTCAGGTTATTTACTGTTCAAAGCCAACTCTTCTTCAATTGCTTGAATCAAATCAATTAGATTTACAGGTTTAACAAAGTAGCGACAAGCACCTAAATCTATAGCTCGTTTTAGATCTGCCTTAAAAGCAAAAGCTGAAACTACAATAACAGGGATGTTAACGTAATCTGGTTTATTCTGCATTTTTTCTAGCAGGAAATAACCATCAATATCTGGTAATTTTAAGTCTAATAAAATCAAATTTGGCTGGAATTGTTCTATAGTTAAGAAAAACTTATAACCTTCTGATAAACTTTCGACATCATAACCAAAATATTTTAGATAATCATTTAGCAATATTCGATTAACATCATTATCTTCAATTAGCAAAATCCTTTTAGACTGATGTAATTGAAACTGCTGCTCTATCTTCAATAATCTCGCTGCCATTTCTATCTATGGTCTAATGTCAGAAATAAAAAATATTGCCATTAAAGAAAATAATAATACATAAAAATGATTAATTAATGGAAAAATTTGCATTAGGCAATGCAGCTATAATTATTAAATTAAGTTTCTCTGCACTACCATACCCAATTAATTATATTTTTCAATTAACAAATTTAAAGTTAAGTAAAAATTAAGGTTGTTTCCAACTAAACAATAAAAAATTTATGATTTTTTTAGTTTCGGAAGCGAAATATTGCAGGAACGTGTAGCTATCAGCTATTAGGCAAAGCTGGTAGGTAAGTAGAAATAAAAAACCTAACTGCTGTTTTGTTTTATGTATGATGTCCAAACCGCATTCTTAATATCTATAACTTTGCCCTAAAAGTTGTATAAATACAAGTTTTTCAAAGCATTCCCACTATTATGAGCCATATTTGGTGGCTCTTATCTAGATATCACATTTTACAAAACTAGTAAACCTAGTTAAGTAAAACTTGTGTAGATTATTGATTAACTGTGCCTAAAAATATAATAAATTTTACAAAAAAATTATCAGTAAAAATACTGCTAATAGGTATTTTTGCAATTAGTACAATAAATAAAACTAATTATTTATTACATACATAAACTAACGTTTATAACCTCAGATGAGAATAATTCTTATCCTTAGCCTATTTTGATTTTTTGGCGCTGGGTGACAAACAAACTAGCGATCGTTATTAGCCCTAACATTGTGGAGGGTTCTGGTATCCTTCTTTTAGGGGGAGATGCCGGCGCTTTCCAAGTATTAGTATATGTATGCGTATTTGGGGTTATATTTGTATCCCCACGATAAATAAAGAAAGTTTTCCCGTCTATTGTCTGACTTGACACTTGACTAGCTTGAATAATTTCTTGTATATTGGTTCCTGCTTTTTGCAGCAATTGTGAAACTTGATTATCAGTTGTATATTTATCAGCCAAAATTGTCTGTGTATTAAAATCGTATGGTTGAACTCGGTTCAATTTAAACTGATCTATAGCTTCGTTGCCAGTAAGTTTTGTTTTAGTCCCATCGAGTTCTAAGTTCAAGCTGGTGTGATTATCATCCAATGGATTTACTGAAGAGTTGTTGATGAAGTTGTCAGTTTTAAATGCCAAGGCTGACGCTGGGATACCAGCAATCGTCAATCCAACAACGGCAACAAAAATCGCCATGAATCGTGTCTGTAGTAGCCACGGTGCTAGGTAAAATTGCCACGGAACCATTTTCAATGTCGAATTTTGAGATAAGTTTGAGCGTCTGCTTTTGGCGCTCACAACCTTGGTAATTTTAAATTGCTTAGTTACTGTCATGTAAGCCGCGTCCTTGACTTTTGAAGCTACGATTTTAGCTCAACGCTGACTAAATATACTTTTTTATAGTAGTTTTTAGTATTATCTCCTATGTAATTTTACCCGTAGTTTCCAAAGAAACTACAGGTAGTCAAGGCTGAAACGATAAATTTATCGTTAATTAGAGATAAAGAGTTAATAAATTGCTTACAGAGGAGGGGGAAAGGGTGCGGGACAAGTTTCCCCTTTACCCCTCTTTTTCATAGAAACTTAGCTATTCTCTCCACAGCAGTGGTTAATATAGTTGGCTCATGCACTAAAGCAAAGCGAACATACCCTTCGCCAGATTTACCAAAGCCTGCACCCGGAGAAGCCGCAACACCAGTTTGTTCGACTAACTCAGTACAAAAATCTATAGAATTTTGACTCCAATGTGGCGGCAATTTTGCCCAAATATACATTGTTGCTTGGGGGGTAGGAACTTGCCAACCAATGCCGTGTAAAGCGTTAATGAAAGCATCTCGACGTTGTTTGAAGGTAGCAACAGCAGCGTTCACCCCAGCTTGAGGACCAGTAAGAGCCGCGATCGCACCATTCAAAATTCCCCGATACTGATTAAAATCAACAGCTGCTTTTACCTGACGTAAAGCATGAATTAACTCAGCATTACCAATAGCGTAGCCAATACGGAAGCCACCCATATTGTATGACTTGGACAAAGTGAAAAACTCAATCGAGACGCTTTTATCTGGGTCAGCTTGGAAAATTGAAGGAGCCAGAGGGGAGGAGGGGGGGAGGGGAGCCAACGCGTTGCGGTGAAACACTTGGCGGTGTCGGTCTCCGTCCCGCCAAAGTGTTGAACCCGAAGGGAGGTTCCCTCCGTTGTAGCGACTGGCGTGGAGAGCGGGAGAGCGGGACAAAGAATTGTCTCCTTGTCTCCTTGTCTCCTTGTCTCCCTGTCCTCCTTCTCCCGTTGTTTCCTCAAATATCAAATCTACGTAGGGGAAATCGTGAACGAGGACGAGATTATTAGCTTGACAAAATGCTACAGCTTCTTTAAAGAAAGATAATGGTGCGATCGCACTGGTAGGATTGTGAGGATAGCTCAATACCATCATCCGCGACTGTGCCAAAACAGGGGCGGGAATCTCGCTAAATACTGGTAAAAAATTGTTTTCTTCCCGGAGTGGCATCGGGTAAATTTGACCGCTGGCTAAGTACACTCCGCCTGCATGAGAAGGATAGCCCGGATCGAGTAATAAGGCAAAATCTCCAGGATTTAGCACTGCTAGAGGTAAATGTGCCGTACCTTCTTGAGAGCCAATGAGGGGTAGCACTTCGGTTTCGGGGTCTACTTTTATGCCGAATTTTTGCTCGTACCAGTTAGCTGCGGCTTGGCGAAACGCTTGAGTACCGTTAAACAACAAGTAGCCGTGAGTACTTTGATCGCTTAAAGACTGAGCGATCGCTTCAATAACGTGCGCGTCAGCTGGTAAATCAGAAGACCCCAGCGACAGATCTATCAACTGTTGTCCAGCAGCCTTAGCTTTAGCTTTGGCTCTGTCCATCTCAGCAAATACATTGAATTGCAGGGGTTGTAAACGTTTCGCAAACTGCATTTTAGTTAAAAGTCAGGAGTCAGGGGGCAGGGGGCAGGGGGCACGAGTTAGAGAACTTTGGACTAATTATTGTTTAAATGAGTATCCAGGAAGCTAAGTAATTTATCCTTACCGATGACTCCCTCACTAGAAGCTAAGACAGTGTTTCCTTGAAATAGCCTGAGCGCGGGTACACCTTCAACCTGATATTCTTTAACAGTCTGTGGGTTAGGATCTATTTCCATTTTGACGATTTTCAGGCGATCGCTGTATGTATTGGCAGCTGAGTTAATTACTGGTGACATCAATTGACAAGGTCCGCACCAAGAAGCCCAAAAGTAAACCAATACAGGTTGTTCGGCTTTCAAAACTTCGGTTTCAAACTCAGCATCGGTTATGGTCGTTACACCCTTACTCATTGCAGTCTCCATCCGGTGGCACGATTTATATTGGCACACAAAATACTCTATCCCAAAGTCGTCAATAGTCCAAAGTCAATAGTCTACAGTCCACAGTCAACTGGCACGCTCTCCTAGGCTGTGCCTGGGAACCCCCTACAGGCAATACGCTTGGTGAATCGCGAAAGTTATCTGTTGAGGCAAGCAGGGGGTGCAGGGGGTGCGCTTGGGTTGCAGGGGGAGAGAAAAAAGGCTTATCCGAACCGTATTGCCCCTACAGGAGGTAGAGCTTAGGAACGAGAACTTTTATAGACTGTTGACTAAATCATTTTGACGCGAAATCCCACGACCAAAAGGCGTGGGACTGTCGATGTGAAGATTTTTATGATAATGTTACATTTGATCCAATTGCTTGCGTAGCGATTCGATCTCGGCATCAACCACTTCCGGTTGCTGATTAGTTTTGGGAGTGGTGGTTTCTTGTGGCAATAAAGGTTGATTTGGTGGACTAGCTGGTGCGAGGGACGCTTTTAAAGCTGCCAATTCATCATCAACATCGCTACCAGCTTCCAATTTGGCAAATTGGGTTTCTAAATCGGCACCTGCTAACTCTCCTGCCGATTGAGCGCGAGCTTCTTGCATCAAGACTTTTTCTTCCATCCGCTCGAAAGCTGACATTGCGCTGCTGGTATTCATCCCGCGCACCATGCCTTGAAGTTGCTCTTGAGCCTTAGCGGTGGTGATCCGCGCTTTGAGCATTTCTTTCTTGGTTTTTGCTTCAGAAATTTTGCTTTCTAGCTGGATTAAGTTGCGCTTGAGAGTTTCTACCTGAACACTTTGCTGATCTAGGCTGGTTTTAAGCGCAGTGCTGGTGTCTGTATAAGTCTTTTTACGCTCTAGTGCTTGGCGTGCAAGGTTTTCATCACCTTTTTGCAGCGCTAGCTGGGCATTACGTTGCCACTTATTTATTTCATTTTGGGCATCATTATACTGTTTTTCTGTACGTTTTTGAGCCGCAATTGTCTGGGCGACTCCTTGACGCAGCTGTACCAAGTCTTCCTGCATTTCCAGGATGGCTTGTTCCAGCATTTTTTCTGGATCTTCGGCTTTACTTACCAGGTCATTAAGGTTAGCACCAACTACTCGTCTAATGCGATCAAATAATCCCATAACTTTGTTTTTCCTTTTGCGATTTACGCGCTTTGAACGGATACTTAGCTTTTTTACTGTTTAATAGCTACCTATTTCAATTTAAACTTTTCGTTTTGAATTGGTAGCTTTACACAACCCTTAATTTCTAAGATATGCTTTAGTCAGAGTAATTGCCCAATCTTTACGGTTCGTGACTTTTAGCTATTTGCGCTCTTTGAATTTAAATCATTGCCGGGGTGTGGTACGTTTTCTGTGCCATTTAAAAGCTGCACCTTCATTGCTGCTAGTTCCCCATCAATACTATTGTTAGATTCTAAAGAGGTAAATTGCTGCTGTAAGTCATCGCTGTCAAGTTCTGCTATTGCTTCTGATTTGGCTTCGAGTTGCAAAACTTTTTCTTCCATCCGTTCAAAAGCGTTTAGGCTGCTGGTGGTAGATGAACTGCTCAACATTTCTTGAAGTCGATAAGAGGCTTTAGCAGAACGAGCGCGAGCGATGAACATATCTTTTTTGGTTTTCGCTTCGCTAATTTTCAATTCTAGCGATCGCATATCTTGTTTCATTTTAGCTATCAGACTATTTTGCTGCTGCATTTGGGCTGCAAGAGCATCGTATGTTTCTTGATAGGCTCGACGTTTGGTAAGAGCTTCTCTTGCGAGAGGTTCATTATTGGCTTGTAGCGCCAATTGAGCGCGACGATACCATTCCTCTGCTGTTGACTTAGCCTGAGCTGTTTGTCGTTCGGTGCGTTTTTGGGTAGCGATCGCTTGTGCTACTGCTTGTCGCAATTGCACCAAATTACTTTGCATCTCTATAACGGCTTGCTCCAGAATCTTTTCTGGATCTTCCGCACTGTCCGTCCTACTATTGAGATTAGCGCGAATCACCCGTTGGATACGCTTGATCAGTTCCATTTCGGCTCTCCATTCACTTGCGTGCTCATTAGACCGATTAGCTCACAGTGTCAACAGCTAGGGGTTAGTTAAGTAGATGTTTTTTTCATGGTATCGTAGATTTTCGCTTCTTAAGGTTGCTGCACCCGCGCTTTAATTCCTTTTGACTGTAATAGTTCGATCTGCTGTTTTACTTGCTCTTTGGTTTTCAGGGCACCCAAATAAATCAATTTTCCTTCAGGTGATAAATAAGCATCGGGGACTACTTGCCGTGCAGAGGCGAAAGTGTTATCGCCTTCATTATCTATGACAACATGATAAAATCCATCTGCTGAAGGTTTCACTTCCGAAAGCGGTTTTTCTGGCACTGTCGCGGATGATGGCGAAGTTGTCGCTTTTGGGTTTGGCGGTAAATTTAATCCAGGCAAGGGTTGCGCCTGTTGTATTGCTGTTAAAGGTGGATTTGCTGGTATTTGTGCCGCCACAGGGCTTGGTACTGCTCTAGGAGTCGGTTTCGGTTTGGGTTTTAAGCCAACTACGTCATTAGGATCGTTCACTTCCGGGAATTCATCTCTTGCAAGATTGGGATATTTAGGTATGGGCGTAGTCGGTCTTTCCGGTTTCGCTACCTCAGTATTTTTTACATTATTTGTCGATGCCGTTGGTGGCGAATTTGGCTCAGACTTGCCAGCAGAAAGAAATACAGACAAGCTTTTTGGATTAAATAGCACGTATCCTAAGATGATACTTACTACTAAAAGCAATAACATTGAGCCAATCCCCAAAGGCGATAAAAGACTGTCGTTGTTAATTGGCTTTCTTTTTTGTGGTTGTTCTTCTGCCAAACTTCGCAGCAGTGCTTCAGATGATTCCAAGTAATCGTCTGGCTGTTTGGGGGTGTCATCTGACGGGGTATTTTCACTTTTATCAGATTTGACAACCGCAGGCACAATACTGCCATTTTCCGAAGAAGGCGTATCTGTTTTATCTATAATCTCAACGGTTGGAGATTTTGATGGCTCAGTATTTACCGTTGTAGCCGCTGGCATTTCCTGAGGAGTTTCAACTTCAACAGATGCGGGTGGGGTATTGGGTTGAAGAACGGGCTGTTCTTGTTGTACTAGAGAACTTGGAGTTGATATCGGTTTTCTGCGGGCGATCATCGCGATCGCACTCTGCTGGGGTTGACCGGTGCTACTACTGGCACGGCTTTGGTTAGGTGTGTTATACCCGGTTCGTGTACGTCGGTATCGGGCTAACTCTTGATCTAGTTGCACTTCTAAACAAGCTAGTGCTGCCGCTAGTGGTGGCTTCAACCCAGGTGTTTTCGACGATTGAGTACCCAAAAGTTGGGGGTTCTGACTCATAGCCTGTCTGCCTCAAAGGTAGATTACTGGATTAATTTAAAATACATGTGTGCCAATCCTAACGAAAATTCAAAGGATAGATTTTATAGTTCGTGTAGCAAGTTAAAATTTCTGCTCAAGGTTTATGCGAGATGTCTTTGAAATCAGTTAATGATATTTTAAGTCTTCCGGAAATTCAGATATTATTGCACCAGCAGCCATTTCCACGCTTGCTCAAGTGTTGGGCTGAAGTGGTTGGCACAGTGATTGCTGCTCATACTCAACCGTTGTCGATTCAGCGTGATGTATTGCGGGTGGCAACTTCTAGCGCTGCTTGGGCGCAAAACTTGACTTTCGAGCGCCAGCGGCTGCTTGTAAAATTGAATGAAAAACTGCCCGATCCTTTGGTAGATATTCGCTTCTCTACTGCTGGTTGGAAGCGTCCCCAAGATAAAGCAAACCAACAAAAAACGCTTTCGCTGCGTGAGCATCCCAGTTACGTTGGCGATGAGACAAGCGTCAGAGGGGATCGCGCATCAAAGAGCGAAAATGCGAATGTTGCTTTTGAAAATTGGGCTAAAGCTATGCAAGCGCGATCGCATAATTTACCTGTTTGTCCTCAATGTCAATCTCCTACCCCACCAGGCGAAATTCAGCGTTGGGGTGTCTGTTGTGTCTGTGCTACCAAGCAGTTTTCTAATATTTGAGCAAAACAAAAAACTAGATGAACGTAGTAGGCGTAAATAGCGCCTATTTACAGCACTCTTCGTGCTGACGTGCAAAAAAAGCTTATTTAGGCTGTGATATTTATTCTTTCAACGATTTGACACTCCCCCCTTTATAAAAGGGGGGATTCTTGGTTCCTTGACTCGCCATTAGACAGCAGGCTTGCGCCCTTAGGGGTTCGGCAGTCGCTCATGGGGGAGACCCCCTTGGCGCTAGCCTCTCCCTTTGGGAGAAGACCGCGCTGCCTCACCAACTGCCCTTTGATGTGCAAATCTCCCCAAGCGTAGCTTCCGGTGTGCCCCACCGTAGTTAGTCCTAATTTAAGAATATTGATACTAGCGTTAACGTCTCTATCCTCTACGTAGTTACAATGTGGACAAACATGAGTCCTTGTAGATAGAGACTTTTTCACCTTCAAGCCACAGTTAGAACAATTTTGGCTGGTGTTATGGGGAGCAACAGCAACCCTTATCTTCCCATATTTGTAACCAAAGTATTCTAACCACTGCCTGAAAGTTGACCAGCCAGCGTCGGATATTGATTTAGCTAGATGTCGGTTTTTTACCATGTTCTTCACATTTAAGTCTTCATAGGCTACCAAGTCGTTAGATTGGATAACGGAGTATGCAACACGCTTGCAATACTCTTTTCGTTGCCTACTTACTCTCAAGTGCTTACGAGCATACGTATTTCTAGCTTTGCGGTAGTTGGAGGATTGGCGAATCTTCGCTTTCTTCTTGGCAGGATCGTACTTTTTAGAATATGAGCGATTAGCTCGGTTTAACTGCTTAAGAGACTTTTGGTAAAACCTAGGGGATGGTTCTACATTGCCTTTACTGTCGGCAATAAAATACTTTAACCCCATGTCGATACCGACAATCTGATTAGTTGGTTGAGTTTCTACTTTTAAGTCAATATCAATTGCAAATTGAGCATAATACCCATCGGCACGACGTACTAAACGGACACGCTTAATCTGTTTGATGTTGTAATGATTAAGGTCATAAGTCCCTTTTAATTTAAGAGTACCTATTCCCTTTTTGTCTCTAAAAGTAATCGCCTTCCTGTTTTGCGAAAGTGCCCATCCAGAAGTCTTGTACTCAACTGAACGGCAATTGTTTTTAAACTTTGGAAAACCTTTCTTGCCTTTAAGTTTCTTCTTGCAGTTATCGAAAAACCGAGCTATTGCAGACCACGCACGCTAGAAGCGCAGATTGTCTCGCCATTGAATTAAGCTCGTCAGCAAAAGGAAATTCAGCCGCAAGTATAGCGCAATATTTATTAAGGTCATATTTAGTTAACCCTTTAATATCCATCCACAGCCTTAGACACTTGTTCTGAATGAATTGAGATGTGCGAATAGCATCATCTATTGCACTGTACTGCTTGTCTTTTCCTTTAACTTTGAACTCGTAAATTATCATTTGGCTCTCCTGCGGAGACGCTACGCGAACGACCAACCAACTATTTGTTTATGATAACGCAATTAGCATAAGAGTGCCAAATAAATTTGGTGAGGCAGTGCGTTCCTGTCGCCTTGCGTCGGAAAGCAACTGCCGAACCCGAAGGGCAATTCGCTTATATCCCCTGCCTGAAGGCGAGGGGTTTTACGCATCACGCCTCATAAAAATTATATTTATCAAGTAGTACTGCTCTAGATATACTTATCGAAATTCTTCCTAATTTCCCTCTTAATTTCTGCCAGCCATGTTGTTTAACATTCTTTGAGCTTAATTTAACACGCTAACTAAATGAAAAACATAAGGCTTAACCTTGATCCCTAATGCTTTTGAGCCTGATATTGCTATATTTACGGTAGTTGGATTATTGCCAAATATGACACAAATATAAAAACTTCCTAAAGTTAATATTTTCATCGGGATCGCTAGAACATATACACAATAATGGGTTTCTGGCTTCAATAGGTATTTATATGTAGAGCAGAATTGAAAGTAGAAATCAGCCCTAACGGGATTTAAGATGAACCCAGATGAAACCCATTAAATTCTTGACTTCTGCCTGTCGATATTGTCGTCATTACAAGCCAGAAGGACGCCGTGGCGGACTTTGCCAACAGTTGGGAGCGCCAGTTCTCGGAAGTTGGAAGGCTTGCTCTTTCGCGCTCCCACCCTTTGCACCTACGTGGGAAACTTTGGAAGACGTTTGGAGTTTGCCGGATGCAACACCAGTTTTGGCTTCTAGTTCTTTAGGTTCTAGTTTAGATAAAATTGGAGTTGCTTGTGTTACCCAAACAGCCGTCTGCACTACTGAACAGGCACAAGCTCAGGCAGTTTTAATTTAGGGGCTGATCGTTACCGAACTCGCAAAATTAATCTGCCCAAAATAAATTTGGTTTTAACATTTGTTGATCTGTAAAGAATCTTCACATTTTCAAAAATCGCATCTTTGCTCAAAGGTGCGATTTTTGAGTTTTAAGGAAGCCAGGGAAAGTCGCGAAAATTTGGCGGACGCTTTTCGAGAAAAGCTTGTTTGCCTTCGGAACCTTCTTGGGTCATGTAATAAAGTAAAGTGGCATTACCTGCGAGTTCTTGCAAACCGGCTTGTCCATCACAATCGGCGTTGAATGCAGCTTTGAGACAGCGAATAGCGATCGGACTTTTTTCTAAAATCTCTTGTGCCCACTGAATTCCTTCTGCCTCTAGTTGTTCTATTGGTACGACACAATTAACTAAACCCATTTCCTCGGCTTGTTGTGCAGTATATTGGCGGCAGAGAAACCAAATTTCTCGCGCTTTTTTTTGTCCGACGATGCGAGCGAGATAACTTGCGCCAAAACCACCATCAAAACTACCGACTTTCGGACCAGTTTGCCCGAAAATGGCGTTATCGGCGGCAATGGTGAGATCGCAAATCAAGTGTAGAACATGTCCACCACCGATCGCATATCCAGCTACCAAAGCAATTACTACTTTCGGCATCGAACGAATCAGGCGTTGTAAATCCAGCACATTCAAACGAGGTACGCCATCATCATCTATATAACCCGCGTGTCCACGCACACTTTGATCGCCGCCAGCACAAAAGGCGTATTTACCATCTGTGTGCGGTCCTGCTCCAGTAAATAGTACGACCCCAATAGTAGTATCTTCACGGGCATTGGAAAAAGCATCGTAAAGTTCAAAGACAGTTTTTGGACGAAAAGCGTTGCGTTTGTGGGGACGATTGATGGTGATTTTCGCAATACCGTCGGCTTTGTGGTAAAAAATATCTTCGTAGGTTTTGGCAGTTTCCCAGTTGATTTGCATAGCTGTGGAGTGCGTTGTGCTTGAGAATTTTATCGCAGTTGAAAGCACAAGCGATCGCTTAAATGCAAGGAGCGAGGTAAGCGTAGTTGCGTTTATTTGTAAAGATGCGCCTAAAGATAAGAAAGAAAATTATGTGAACACATACGCTAGTTAGGACTACCGTATATTAATTCTGAGGTAGAGATGCGGGAGTTTGGTAATTCTTACTGGTTCTTATAAGCTTGCCCACTTCGGTTGTAAACTACATTTACGACAATTGAAGAGGGTAGAGAACATTGGAAAAACTGTTAAGAGTTTCTAGAATTATTGATGCTTGCAACGATCGCATTGGTAAACTGACTAGCTGGCTGGTGCTAGTGATGGTAATACTTGGCGTATGGAATGTTGTTGGGCGATACTTGGGGAGAATTATCGGCACCAATCTTACCTCTAATGCTTACATCGAAGCGCAATGGTATATATTTGATTTAGTTTTTTTGTTAGGAGCGGCTTACACGCTCAAGCATAACGAACACGTCCGCGTTGATATTTTTTACAATAATTGGCAGCCTAAGCGTAAAGCAGTTGCAGATTTGCTGGGAACGATATTTTTTCTGATTCCCTTCTGCATCATGGTAATTATTTTTTCTTGGGATACTATCATTGCTTCGTGGCAAATTCTAGAAACGTCGCCCGATCCGGGTGGATTGCCGCGTTACCCGATTAAAGCGATGATTATTGTCGCCTGTGTATTGTTGATTTTTCAGGGAATTTCTGAGGCAATCAAAAATTTGGCAATTCTTCAAGGCAGACTAGAAACTCAGGAGGAACACCATGACGCTGGCTTATGAATGGCTTGGTCCACTCATGTTTGCGGGTGCTTTGGTGCTGCTGTCGCTGGGGTATCCGGTAGCTTTTTCGCTGGGTGGTGTGTCGATTTTATTTGGGCTACTAGGAATTGGACTAGGCATATTTGACCCAATATTTATGACTGCGATGCCACAGCGAATTTTTGGCATTATGGCAAATTACACCTTGCTAGCTATCCCTTACTTCATCTTTATGGGGGCAATGCTGGAGAAATCCGGCATAGCTGAGAGGCTCTTAGAAACGATGGGGATTTTGTTGGGGCGTTTGCGCGGTGGACTTGCGTTAGCTGTGGTGCTGGTGGGAGCGCTGTTAGCAGCGACAACTGGCGTAGTGGCAGCGACGGTGGTGGCGATGGGTTTAATTTCGTTGCCGATTATGTTGCGCTATGGCTACAACAAAGAATTAGCGACTGGTGTAATTGCTGCATCAGGAACTTTGGGACAAATCATTCCGCCGAGTGTGGTATTGGTGGTACTGGGGGATCAGTTGGGTGTATCGGTGGGTGATTTGTTCATCGGTTCGGTGATTCCTGGTTTGATGATGGCGGGTGCGTTTGCGGCTCATGTGCTGATTGTGTCATTCTTGAAACCAGATGTAGCGCCTGCTTTGCCAGCCGAGGTGAGAGAAATAGGTCGTAAAGCTTTGGGAAAGCGAGTCTTTCAAGTGATGCTGCCGCCTTTGGTGTTGATTTTGTTAGTGTTAGGTAGTATCTTTTTTGGCATTGCAACACCGACAGAAGCGGGTGCGGTGGGTTGTGCGGGTGCGATCGCTCTTGCTGCTGCTAACCGTCAACTCACTTTAGAATCGTTACGTCAGGTTTGTGATGCCACTTTGCGAATCACCAGCATGGTGATTTTTATTCTCTTCGGTTCTACCGCTTTTAGTTTAGTTTTCCGGGGACTGAATGGCGATCAATTTATGTTTGATGTCCTCTCAAATCTTCCTGGAGGCAAAGTCGGCTTTTTAATCGTCAGCATGGCGGTAGTATTTTTCCTTGGCTTCTTTATCGACTTTTTCGAGATTGCCTTTATTGTTATTCCTTTATTTGTCCCGGTTGCCCAGCAGTTAGGTATAGATTTAGTTTGGTACGGTGTCGTCTTGGGAGCAAATTTGCAAACCTCTTTTCTCACCCCTCCTTTTGGTTTTGCTTTATTCTATTTGCGGGGTGTCGCACCAAAAGAAGTCACCACAACTGATATTTATCGCGGTGTCATACCGTTTATTTTGCTTCAGTTGTTGGTTGTAGTTTTAATTATTGCTTTCCCCGGAATAGTTAGTTTTTTACCCTCTTTGGGGTGATGAGAAGAGTGGGGGAGTGGGGGAGTGGGGGAGTGGGGGAGCAATTTGAGCAATTTGAGCAATTTGAGCAATTTGAGCAGGGGAAGAAATATTTCTTCTTTCTTGTTTTTTACCCTTTAACGCCACATGCGTGACTGTCGGCAGAGCCGACGGCAGATGCTTCAAGCCGGGAAACCCGTCCAACGCACTGCCTCCCCAACGCAGTGGCTCCCCTTTTCCCTTTCCCCCTCCTCAAATTGCCCAATGCCCAATGCCCCATGCCCAATGCCCCAATGCCCAATCAACTGTTACTAGATGTCACAAAATTGGCAAAGCTCAATTCATTAACGCGGTTCCAGTTGTAAATCTTCAGGCGAAAGTCTTTCCACTGTTCGTAGACTTGTTTAAAAGTAGCGTCTTTACTAGCATTTTCATCAAATAGCGCAAAGGTAGCTTTCTGTGCTGCTTGGAGAATATCTTGGCTGTAGGGGGTTAACTTTGTACCACCTGCAACTAATCTCGAAAGTGCTGCGCCATTTAAAGCATCGTATTGAGCAAGCATATTTAAGTTAGCTTCAAAAGTCGCTACTTTGAAGATTTCTTGATATTCTTTGGGCAAGCGGTTCCAAGCGTTACGGTTAACTAATATATCTAAGGTTGGTCCGGGTTCCCACCAGCCCGGGTAATAGTAAAATTTTGCTGCTTTATTTAAACCGAGTTTCTCGTCATCGTAAGGACCAACCCACTCAGCAGCATCAATCGCACCTCGATCTAATGATAAATAAATTTCGCCTCCTGGTAAAACTTGCACATTCACCCCCAAACGGGACATTACTTGCCCTCCTAATCCGGGAATCCGCATTTTTAAGCCATTGAGGTCATAAATTGACTTGATTTCCTTTTTAAACCATCCCCCCATCTGCACCCCAGTATTACCGGCGGGAAAGTTAATTACGTTGAAGTTGCCATAAATTTTCTGTGTGGCTTCTAGTCCACCACCGTGATAATACCAAGCATTCTGCTGTTGGGCATTCAAGCCGAAGGGAACTGTAGTGGCGAAAGCTAATGCCGGACTTTTGCCAATATAATAATAGCCGGCTGTGTGACCGCATTCTACAGTTCCGGCTTGGACAGCATCAAGTACTTGCAATCCTGGCACTAATTCACCGGCGGCAAATGCTGTGATGTTGAAACGTCCGCCGGTCATTTCCTTGACACGCTTGGCGACAGTTTCCGCACCTGCGAAAATTCCTAGAGACTTGGGCCAACTTGTTGCCATTCGCCACCGGACATTTGGCTGTCCAGTTTTTACACCTGGGGCAGTGCCAGTCCGGGTACAGGAAACTAGTGTAGTAGTTGCTGTAGCGATCGCAGCTGTAGTAATAATTTCTCGGCGTTTCATAATTTTGGTAATTTAAATAGAAAATTTTCTTTGATTCAGTTTTAGTATTTTAAAGCCCATTTAGTGGGAAAATATGGAATTTTTCGGAGTTAGAAAACACAATCAGTACAAATACTTCAATTTGTTAAGATTATTTGCGAATTACTGGTCATCGGTACTGTAGTCAAGGTAATTAACAATCGGGCACTTTCGGTAATAAGCGTAAATATATGAATTCCCAGCAGTTAGATCCAGCAGTTTCTAGCGCGATCGCAGATTTTGATAAATCCAATGTACCTGGTGTTTGGGCAACTTTAGATAAAAACCAAGTACTTGCGGACATGCGATCGCGTCTTGCTGATCCGTTTCAAGTCAACCAAGGTGGACAACCATTTTGTGGACCCGCGTCCATTTTATTTGAACTTATTCGCAAACAACCACTGCGTTATGTGCAAGTTTGCCAAAGTATATTTGAAACTGGCGGTTTTCAAGGACAGACTACACGCATTAAAGCATCGCAAACACTTGTTAAAAGTCGAGGTAGACTGCGCTTAAGTCAAGCTGATTGGATGGTTTTAGCAACACTAAGAGAAGCAGAAAACTCGATTTTTAACATTGAAGTAGAAGCGCCAGATATCATCCGAAATTTGTCTGGGATGACAAAATCTTGGGAAATGAAAGGCTGGACGCGAGAAGTATTAGGTTATCGTAAAGTCAAGTATATTCATACATATATATTTGGAGAATACGAGGCTTTAAATGAAGCATCGGCTGTTATCGATTCTGGGGGTGTGGCGTTTGGGTTGATTACTGCCTCAGGTTTGCTAGGTGGCAAAAAGCCTTTTTTACCTTACCCCAATCACTGGATTACGATATTAGGAAATATCTCGTTTAAAGGTGGTTCGTGGTTTGAAGAAGAAAACGGACGTGTAAGCTTGGATATTTATTCTTGGGCGAAAAAATTTCACATCGACCTTGATGAAAGACCTTTTGAAGATTATTTTTGGGGAGTTGTTATGGGTTCGATGTGATGATTTGGGCATGGGGAATGGGGACTAGGGACTGGGGACTAGGGACTAGAAAAAGAATTATTACCATTGCCCCATGCCCAATGCCCATTGCCCATTGCCCAATTACGGCACTTTCATCCCACTCTGTACTGCTGGACGCTGCTGTACTGTTTCTACCCAACGTTTGAGATTCGGGTGATTATCTAGTGTTAAACCTTGACCTTCATAAATCGATACCCAAGGAAAGGTGGCTATGTCTGCAATCGAATAGTCACCGCAGATAAATTCTTTGTCTGCTAGTTGTTTATCTAATACACTGTAAAGTCGTAGAGTTTCCTTTTCATAGCGTGCGATCGCATAAGGAATCTTTTCTGCCGCAAACCGTTTAAAATGGTTGAGTTGCCCAGACATTGGTCCTACACCTCCCATTTGCCACATCAGCCACTCAAGTACTTCAAAGCGACCTTTTTGATCAATAGGTAGGAATTTACCGGTTTTTTCTGCCAAATAAATGAGAATTGCGCCTGATTCAAAAACTTTAATGTCAGTATCTTGGTCAACAATCGCGGGAATCTTGCTATTGGGATTGATTGCAATATACTCCGGTGTAAACTGCTCGTTTTTGGTAATGTCGATTTTGTGGACGTTGTAGGGAAGTCCAACTTCCTCTAACATAACCGAAGCCTTGCGTCCGTTGGGTGTGGTGAAGGTGTAAAGGTCAATCATGAGGTTATAAGAGTGCCAGTTGCGTAAACTTTATTGCCATCTTCGAGGCTAGTGTAGCTCAAAATCAAGTTTCAAAAACTTTTTATACTTTCAATAAATACGCTCGATGTAAGGATGTAGAGGTATAAGAAGAAAATTGTGTCTTTTAAACAGGAATGAGCGCAAAAACTTTTTGCAACTCTTATTTTTTGGCGGTAGCAGAAGTGCAACCCGCTCCGCTTCTAGGTTTGTTTATGATTTTGCGCTTATTCTTATTAAATTTAAATTATCTATACAAAAAAATTGTCTTATCTATACCAAAAAATAAAACTATTTGCTAGATGAAAAAAATATATGTAATCTTTAAAAATAACATTTAAGTGTTTTTTATTAGTAAAAATCACGATTAACATCTGTGCTTTTAGATAAGAGCGTGCAAGAATCGACTGATAGACAAATTACGTAAAAGTACAGGATTTACACGGCTATTACATTACCTGATAAATAAAATGTTAGCACAATTGTTTGTGCAAATCTTTGCTTGCATAGCAAAGAGGGTTTCGTTGTTTGTATCAACTGCTAAATAGAAGGCAGAAAGCAAAATTTTGCTTATATATGCTTTCTATAAAGTTGGCATTTTACGTTCAACTTTTTTTCCTTGTATTTTGAGAAAATTGAGAAAATATATGCGCGATCGCCTGAGTATTAAACGAGGCAAATTTCAACTTTCAAACACTGCCAAAATTATGTTGTTCGCTGCCTTTGTCGCTGTACTACCGACTTCTGGCTTTTGTACAGCTTCTTTAATACTCTCACTTTCCTACGTAGGTTCCACATCTACAGCCGACATCAGCCATCCAACATCGATTCCTTGGCTGACTGATAAATCTCAATGTCAGCATACCCATAGAATTTGGCGTGATGGCAAATGTTGGGATTATGAACACAATCCGATGTTTTGATAATATTCTTAGATATTCAATTTGCTGTGGAGAGAGGAATAGATTTTGGATAAAAATAAGATGCACCCAAGTAATCAATTGATGCGATTGTTACTTAGACAGTTTGACGCCAATGCATTGGTACTTCAACATTATCAGGTAGACGAGTTGTGCGATCGCCTAATGCTCTTCTAATCTGCTGTGGGTCTAAATTTTTCGCACCTGTCAAAATTGCCCCTTCTAATTTGACATCGCAAAGATTTGCCCCATAAAGGTTGGCTCCCATCAAGTTTGCCTCACAAAGGTTAGCTTCATGAAGGATTGCTCTTTGCAAATTGGCTCCCATCAAATTTGCTCTATATAAATCTGCTTCGGTCAAGCTTGCACCAGACAGGTTAGCAAACAATATCTCTGTTTGTTGCAGTTTGGCTGCATTCAAATTTGCGTTACTAAGATTGGCTCCATTCAAGTTTGCTTGCTGCAAGTTGGCTCCAATCAAACCTGTACCCTGCAAGTTAGCTTTACCAAACTTGCATGATTGCAAGTTGGCTAAAAACAGCTTTGCACCAGAGAGGTTGGCAACTTTTAAAGTTGCTTGTTGCAAGTTGGCTTTATAAAGGTTGGCGTCGGAGAGATCTGCCGCACGCAAACTTGCACCAGAGAGGTTGGCTGCACGCAAGTTTGCTCCACAAAGCTTAACTTTATTCAGATTAGCTCCGGAAAGGTTGGCAGCACCCAAGCTGCATGATTGCAAGTTGGCTTCATACAAAATTGAACCACAGAGTTGAGCTTTATCGAGGTCTGCACCACACAAGTCAGCATTACGCAAGTCTGCACCACAAAGGTCAGATCCACTTAAATCTGCCCCAGCAAAATCTACTCCACGCAGGTCTGCACGTCTGATGTAAGTATTGCGTAAATCAATTTTTTGATTTACCGGGTCTTTCTGTGAATCGCGTCTACCGATGACTGTTAAAGCCACTTGAATATCTGTACTAACTTTGGGTGATTCCTCCAGCCAGTTTAGGTCGTCGGGATGTTCGCGACGCGTGACGCGGGTGTGTCTGCCAAAACGAGGTTCAGAATCTTCCTCGATTTGTTGTCGTTGTTCTACCTGGATGGGAGCATTCTCGCGCACAAAAGCTGAGAGAATTTCCATGATTGTCCAGTGTTCTTTAGGAAAATCTTGAGCGACTCGTTCTAAAGCGTAAATTGCACCTGTCCGCGTTGACACTTTGTCATGTCCAAGCTGTTCAATCGCTGCCATAAAGCGTTCAGCAATCAACCTGTCTTGATTGAGTTTGGTATTTTGAATGCTGAGTTCGATGTTTCTCTCATCTGCGATCGCACTTTTTTCTAAAGCTTCTGCACGCTTTCCTGCATAATAAGCATTAATCATTCCTGCTAGCCCTAAAAAAACTATTGCAGAAGTTGTCAATGCTTGATTTCTGTTCTCTATTTGTTGCTGATTAGACGCTTTCTCATTATGAGAAAATGCCAATAAAATTAGAGTCCACGAGAAAGTAAATATAACCGATATGGCTATCAAGCGATTCAACAGCGTGTCTGTCTTCTTAGCAGACATAGCAGAAGTATTCCTCACATTTTAGAATTTTTTGGCAAAAAGAGTATAGCATTTATCTCAAAATTGCAATATGCGCCCCAAGCCTCAATTAATCTTATCTTTGCGATTGACTAATTGCATTGAATGCAATATGTGCTTCAATACTATGAGCGTAGATGCTTTACCGACGTAAATAACTCACAAAATATCACCCGATTTCATGTGCTTAAAATCTAGATATTTGGCTTGTTGGATGTCTGTTTCATACAGGTTAGCATCCCGTAAGTTTGCCTGATCTAGTTTCGCACCACTGAGATTTGTGTAATGCAAATTCGCTAAAAACAAATTTGCCCTATGCAAATTCGCTTGATGCAAATTTGCCCTACAGAGGTTGGCTGCATTGAGAATTGACCCTGTTAAATTAGCGCCACTGAGGTTTGCTTCAGCCAGGTTAGATGCACTTAAGATTGTACCACTTAAGTTAGCACCTTTGAGATTTGCCCCTGCCAGGTTAACCTGATATAAATTCGCTCCTGCTAAGTTAGCACCATCAAGGTTTACTCCCTGCATATCCGTATTACTCAAATCAAGTAGCTGATTTTTAGCATCTTTTTCTACATTTATCCTTGCAATCACTGTTAGCGCTGCTTGAATATCTGTACGAATTTTCGTTTTTAATTTGCCTTTTGATTTCTCTTGTGGCAGGTAAGGAGAATTGTTTCGTACAAAAATCGTGAGCATTTCTATGATTTTCCAATGTTTTTGTGGATCATTCTGGGCGATTTGCTCTAAGTTATAAATTCTATCCAGACTGGTTTCTATGTTTTTAACTCCTAGTTGCATTAATTACTATTCCTCACCCTTAATTGGAGCAATTTATGTTGATTTTGTGCGATTCTTTTTTGGTTGACAAGCCTCTAAAGGAGTAATTCCTTTAGAGGCTGTTCTTTATAAAATCTTAATTTTGTGCTGTTTAATACGTATTATTATTTACTTTGAATACAGCCAATATTTTTACAGCAGTTTTGAGTAATTTATTTATATACTATTTTTTCAGCAAAAGTTAACATATTTTTAATTTATACGAATAATAATTAAAGTCTACAAAAGAGAAGCTAATGGCTAGGAAAAGAGATTTTTATAAAATTTATCTGTAATTTTTAATTCCCTAAAGGGGTTTACCAGATGCAGCAAGATACACACCCAATTGTCAAAGACTTAGTGCTGATTGGTGGTGGTCATAGCCATGCGATCGCACTCAGAATGTTTGCTATGAAACCATTGCCCGGAGTACGGTTAACGTTGATTACCGAAGCTTCAGATACACCTTACTCTGGAATGCTACCCGGACACATTGCCGGATTTTACACTCATGATGAGTGTCACATCGATTTGCGGCGTTTAGCTCAATTTGCTCAAGCACAATTATACATCGACAAAGTGGTTGGTCTTGACTTAAAAAATAATAAAGTTTTTTGTGCTAATCGCCCACCTGTAGCTTTCGATGTGCTGTCAATTGATATTGGTAGCACTCCCGCTACGCTATCTGTATCAGGTGCAGAATATGCAATTCCCGCTAAACCTGTAGCGCAACTGCTGAAACATTGGGATCAGTTACTTGAGGATGTCGCTGAAAATCCAAACAAATTAATCAGGATTGGGGTAGTAGGTGGTGGCGCTGGTGGTGTAGAATTGGCGCTGTCAATGCAAGCTAATTTACTAAAAATTGGGGATTGGGAAAAGAATTTTTCTCATCTGGAAATTCATTTATTCCAGCGTGACGCGGAACTGATGCCTCATTATCATCCATCAGTGCGGCGTCTAGTTACGCAACTTTTGACTAAGCGCGGGATACAACTGCATTTGACGGAAAGTGTGTGTAAAGTTGCACCTAATAACTTTACTTCTACATCTTATGAGCCAGCAGAAAAAGGTGAATTAAACATTATATGTGAATCTGGGTTGAAAGTGAAATGCGATCGCTTGTTCTGGGTAACTCAAGCATCAGCACCGCAGTGGTTAAAAACAACACAATTGGCAACTGATGACCAAGGCTTTATTTTAGTTGATGACACATTGCGATCGCTAACACATCCACACGTATTTGCTGCTGGTGACATTGCCACAATGGTAAATCATCCGCGTCCGAAAGCTGGTGTATTTGCTGTTCGGCAAGGTAAACCTTTATTTGAGAACTTGCAGCGAATTTTATTAGGAAAATCGCCCAAACCTTACAAACCACAGAAACAATATTTAAGTTTAATTGGTACTGGGGATAAACGTGCGATCGCTACACGAGGTTTTTTGACTTTGCCACCGCATAAATTATTGTGGCATCTCAAAGACTCGATTGATCGCCGATTTATGCAACGCTTTAGCGAGGGACTAGCGACTAGGGACTGGGGACTAGGAATTAAGAGGAATTTGCAGAACTTCTTTTCTCCCCCTCCCCCACTCCTCCCCTCCCCCACCCCCCCCTGCGCTGGCTGTGGATCTAAAGTTGGTAGTACAGTTTTAAAAGAAGTTCTAGATCGCATCAAGCAAGAACAACTCATTGGCAAAGATAGAAAAGATATCATTATTGGATTGGATACACCAGACGACGCAGCGGTGATAAAGATAGAAAATAATCAGTTAATGGTGCAGACGATTGATTATTTTCCGAGTTTGATTAACGATCCGTATATATTTGGACAAATTAGCGCTAATCATTGCTTAAATGATATTTTGGCAATGGGGGCAATTCCTCAAAGTGCGTTAGCGATCGCTACTATTCCTCATGCTGCACCACCTAAAATCGCCGAAATTCTTTATCAATTATTATCTGGTGCAGTCAAGGTGTTAAATCAAGCACAAGCACCCCTCATCGGTGGACACACAACCGAAGGCACAGAATTAGCATTTGGCTTAACTTGCAACGGATTAGTTTATCCCAATAAACTCTTACGCAAAAGCGGAATGCAACCAGGGGAAGTGCTGATTTTGACAAAAGCGCTGGGAACCGGGACATTATTTGCAGCTCAAATGCGTCACCAAGTTAAAAATCGTTGGATTGATGCTGCTGTCGAGTCGATGCTGTTATCACAAGTTGCTGCTGGATGTTTATTATCACACTACGCGACAGCTTGCACTGATGTTACAGGCTTTGGCTTGTTGGGACACTTGCTGGAAATGGTGCAAGCTTCTGGTGTTGCAGTTGAGTTACAACTTGAAGCTATACCGATTTTAGAAGGTGCAAGCGAGACACTACAACAAGGTATTTTTAGCTCACTGCATCCAGAAAATTTGCAAGCATCAGGTTACATTTGCAATTTGGCACAGACTGAGAACCATTCTAATTATCCCATATTATTTGACCCGCAAACTGCCGGCGGTCTTTTAGCTTCGATTCCAGAAGCGCAAGCTGAAGAATGTTTAATTGCACTTCAACATTTGGGATATAAACATAGCTGCATAATTGGTCGCGTTAACTATGAAGTTGAAGGTAAAAAGCCAGTTACCTTGATAGAGTGATATTACGATAGTTTGAAAACCTTCCTAGAGACATTCCGACGGAACGTCTTTACGAAAAATTATGGTTGAACAATTGTCACTGTTTACTCATTCTTAACTTCTCCCTCAGATTCTGCTTTAAGCTCATCTATACTTTCAGGAAACTCACCATTCTTCACTTTTTTTGTAAAAACTTCATAACAATCTTTTTTATCCCCTTCCTTTCGGGGAAAACCTAGCCAAAGAATAATAATAATTTTTTGTTCTTTGAATGCTCTAAAAAATAATCTATATCTTTCAGGTAGTCCCATTTTTTTGAGACGACCATACTTTTGTAAAGGTTTTTGTAAAATAAAGTGGGAAGCAAAAGGGTCTTGAGGAATTTTTTCTTTAATACCAATATTCAGTGCTTTTAATAATTTGACATCTGAATGTTTAATAAATTCTTCTTTAGATAAATCATTTTTTAAAATTTTCACTCTATTACGCAATTCTACCCATTGTTTATTAAACAATGGATAGAAAAAAATTTGCCATTCATTACAAGTGAATAAAGCCATTAATCGAGAATTACGTCGGTTAGTAAATCATCCATCTCATCGCTCATTTCCTTGGTGTAAGGAACAAGAACAGAAGGATTTTTAATAGCATCCTTCATCAGAAAGTCCAGAAAAAGGCTCATCATAATACTTTCAGTTTCATCAGTCTCATCACCATTATCAGTTTCTAACCGAACTAAAAACGTGTTTTCAGACAATACTTCAATGTACCCCGAAGCATTGGCTAAATGTGGGTAGTCCTGAGAAAATACGCGAGGTAAGCGAAACCCATCTTGATTTCCTACCTTTGCATGAGTGATACGATAACTTTTTCCATCCATTGAGGTAAATTATTACTGTTATAACATTTGTTATAACATAAAGTAGAAAAATAAAGACAGGTATTTTACCTGTCTTAAGAAGTGATGAATTAGTGGATAAATTAGAAATTCATCTCAGCAGCTTGAACTTTCTCTACCTGCTTTTTCTTCAGCACTAACAAAACTTGAGCTAACATCACCAAAGCGATGAATGCGATTAAGCCTTTAATTCTGCCAGCATCTTGCAGAACAATTTCGGCATCATCTTGACCAAATCCACCGACGTTGGGGTTACTGGTCAAAGCGTCACCAGACTTCACCGCTTGTCCTTCAGAAACAAGCAGTTCGGGTCCGACGGGAACCGTATCTGTAACTGTTTCACCAGTCTCAGATTGGATGTTTATTAGGTATTTGACGTTACCGTCTTCATCTTCCTCTTTGCCAATTTTGCTGATTGTGCCAGTAGCAGAAGCGTTGTAAACAGTGTTGTTGCTCTTTTCACCAGTTGGGTAAACTTGTCCCCGTCCACGATTACCACCTGCGTGAACTGAATATTTACCAAACTTGATATTCTTGTCAGTTGCGGGGTCGGGAGAAAGAACTGGGAAAACGATTTCTTGATACTGTTCACCGGGTAGTGGTCCGATGATGACAATGTTTTCTTTGTCTTCTGAGTAGGGTTGGTAGGCTAAATCTTCAATTTCTTCTTTCATGTCCTCAGGGATGCGATCCTCAGGAGCAATCTTGAAGCCATCGGGTAACATCAGCACAGCACCGACATTTAAGCCAGTTTTGGAACCATCAGCACCTACTTGCTGCACGCTGGTGTCGTAAGGAATTTTTACTACCGCTTTAAATACGGTATCGGGTAATATCGATTGGGGAATTTCTACTTCCGTCAATTTTGCCGCTAGGTGACAGTTAGCGCAAACAATGCGTCCTGTTGCTTCGCGGGGGGTTTCGGGATAAGTTTGCTGTGCCCAAAATGGATAAGCAGCAGCTGATTGGGGAAGAACTAAATCGCTGGTGAAGAACAATGTCACAGTAGCGATCGCTATAAGCAATGTTTTTACCATCGCTTTAGCACTGCGAGTCAACCTCGCCGGTATAAAGGCATTTCTCATCTCAATAAGGACAACAATTCTCTGATGAAGGTTAATAGTCAATAGTCAATAGTCAATAGTCATTAGTAATTGTCATTTGACAATTGACTATTGACTATTGAGAAAATAATTAAGCCCACCAAGCTTCTTCACCTGTGCGGAAGTCGGTTTCAGTCCAGGGAGTCAAGACGATTTTGTCGTCATCTACTTTGGTATGAGCTAAAGGCAAAGACTTCGGTGCTGGACCTCGGACAACCTTACCAGTAGGATCATACTGGGAACCGTGACAAGGACACTTAAATTTGTTCTCTGCAACGTTCCAGGGAACAACACAACCTAAGTGAGTGCAGATGGCGTTAATGCCGTAATCAGCGATCGCTTCTTTGCTTTCTACCACAATATAGGTCGGGTCTCCCTTGAGTCCTTGAACTAAAGTGCGATCGCCGACATTATGGCTTTCTAAAAATTTAGCTACGCTGACGTTGTTACCTAACTCGTCTTTTGCTGTAGTCCCACCACCAGCACCGCTAGCAGAAGCGGGAATAAAAAACTTGACTACGGGATACAATGCTCCCAGAGCTACTCCGGTAACAGTCCCGAAAGTGAGCAGATTCATGAATTGACGACGCCCCATATCGGGCACGTCTGCTGATTCTGAAAATTGAGCCATAATCCCCGCGCTATGATTCTCTATTTTGTTAAGAATATTGACAAGAGTTCCCATAATGTTAATGGCTCTTGTCTACATCGAAATGAATTGTGCCCACGACGATGCCATAGTTTTCTCTTCAAAGATATTTCTAGCATCTTTTGGTGGACATTACATTTCTTTATAGTCCTATCATACTTGAGTTACGGAACTTAACATCATAACTAAATGTAAAATATAATTGAAAAAAGCTATGACCGGACAAGAATTACGTCAACTGTTGCTTGATAAGTGGGGACGCTCATACGATGTCCAGTTGCGCCGGACTCAGGGTAAGATATTTGTGCAAATAATGTGGAAATATCTTGAGCAAGTATCTTTTCCCTTAAGTGAAGCAGACTACCAAGAGCATCTAGATAGCGTCGCCACTTATCTTAATGCCTTTGGTGGTACAATTCAGGTACAAACATTTATTACTCAAACTCGCGAACGTCCGCGACTTGGAAAAGCAGTTAGCATTCCTTTAGATTTAGGTGAACGTGCTTCCGAATGGTTGATTGATTAGTTTATCATCCAAATAACGAACATAACAAGGCAGAGAAAATAAAAGAATATCTTAAAGTATTCTTTTGCCCAAAGCTACATCTCTGTCTGATTTAACTAACACAAATTCACCGTTATCTAACATTACGCCTAATACCAAAACTTGCGACATCAAATCAGTAATCTGTCGCCAGCCTAATTCGTAACAGCTAATATTAACCTCTTTATTAAATCGTCTTTTTGATAAACTTTACTAATTTCAGCGCTTGATTTTTTGATGCCCAAATCAGCAAAGTCTATCCATAATTTATAAGCTCGTTTTCGCGCTTGCGGAAAATCTTCGACTTTAATAACTTTCCTTTTTGTCACCGACACCCGCGCATGGTGCGGCTATACGTACAAAGCCAAAGCCTGCGAACGCGAGTGCGTGTCCTAGACTAGGCAGACTACCCTTCTCCTGTCGGAGACGCTGCGCGAACGGGGAACGCCAAGCACGAACGGAACGTTCGTGTAGCCTCAGCCTTCTAGACTGTAGGGTCTTTTTTCATGCATTGGGCATTGGGCATTGGGAATTGGGCATGGGGCTTTTGCGCTTTCCCCCTGTTCAAATTCCCAGTCCCCATTCCCCAATCATTTACCGACAAGCTTAACCAAACCGATACCCCCGAAATAAAGTCCCAAAACAGCACCAGCTAAAAGACTTTGGGTAAAAGGATCTGTAGAAGGTGTGAGAACAGCTCCCAAAACCACCGATCCAATAATCACATAACGCCAACCAGAAAGCATTATTTGAGAAGAAACAATTCCTAAAGCACCTAGCAACAATTGAATTACGGGAATTTGAAATGCTAACCCGGTGCTAAATAACAACAACAGCACAAATTCAAAATATTTGTCAATCGACCACAATTGCTCGACTACATCTGCACCATAGCTGATAAAGAAGTTCAAAGCGGCTGGTATTAGCAGTATATAAGCGAACACTAGCCCACCGACAAACAGCACACTCGAACCCAACATCACGGGTACAAGCAAGCGACGTTCGCGTCTCGTCAGTCCAGGGAGTACAAACTGGATAATTTGGTAAAGGACGAAAGGACTAGCTAGCACTAAGCCACTATAACCGGCAACTTTTAGGGAGACAAAGAAATATTCTCCGGGAGCAAGTTGGAGAAATTTGACTCCTTTTGCTGGTACTTCCAACAGTTGGACAATCGGCTTGACGGCAAGGAAACAGCCGATAACACCAACTGCTACACCAATCAAGGCATAAAAAATCCGCTGTCGTAACTCCTCTAGGTGGTCGAAAATGGACATTTCGATCTCACCTGGCAATTCATCGAGAGGATTTACTTCTGGGTTGCCGTATCCTTCGAGGTCGATACCTGGCTCAGTTGAAGTGTCTACGTCTTGTGAAGGAGTCATGAGTTGAAAGAGTAGGCATCATTTGTTAACTATTTTATCCGGGGTGGCGGCTACTATGATACTTTTTTTCAAGGCGATCGCTCTTTTCGTCCGGTTGAATTAAAGTTTAATATGAATATGTGAGTAGGAAGTTATATTCTAGGCATTGCCTACCCTAATATGGGTGGAGATGATAATTATATATCACGTCTCCAAAAAAAAGCATTAAGTTTAAATTTACTAAAAATAAACATAATATAATGCTCAGTTTTTAAGCTCCGGTTATCAAGGTGCTATTTACAGTAACGCAATCGGAAATTTGTAGCTGAGGTTTGTATGAGTAGGACTATTTTGATTTTTTTGATGGTATCATTACCTGTTTTTTTAGGTAATGCAACTTCTAGCTTTGCTGCTAATCGTGACGTGCCGATATTATCGAAGAATTTTTTGCGAACAACTGATTTAATTAGTAGTAGCATCAAATCCCAATTAATGCATTTAGTGCCGTTTAAACTATCGGGCAGAGATGACCAAATAGAAGATTGCCTTCGTGCTGGAGACTGTAAATATTGATAAGTAAGGGTGTTAGGGGTTAGGGGTTACTAATAAATACAACATCTTCATATTTATTAGATAGTTATATTTATCTACGTCAACTTAGACAAGCATTTAAGTTTTAAATTTAAGGGTGCTTAGTTGACTCGTTTTATATAAGTTATTTTCTCAGGGTTATTTGCATTTGTATTTCCAGTATTCACGTAAAAAATGCAAAATTATTTTTTTTAATATTTATAAGTAAGTATTGGAGACAATGAAATATAAAATTTAAGCTTTTAGTGAGCGATTAATCGCTTAGGACAAGCATTTTAAGTACTAAAGTCCTTCCTACGATCTGAGGTTTAATTTAGTTCTCCGACTTCAATAAAATCATTTACTAAAAAATATTATTACCATGTTTTCTTAGAAAATATGTATTAACTTACAAAGCTGTTAAATAAGATACTTTAAAGTAATTTATTTTATTTGCCTTGCTCATTTTGTGAAAAACTTACCAAAAAATACTATTTAAATTTACCTTTTAATAGTAATCAGCTACAAACTTTCTTTTGATGAAAGTGTAAACAGTTAAATATAGCCTAGCTGAATACCCGCAAGCAAGACTGAGATAAACGAGGGGATGAAGTTTTCATGATGGATACTGAAAAAATTTATTTGAAGGAATACTTCAAAATTGTAATCAATATAACCTTTTTCTCTATTAGATATTTTTAGGGTAGTAGTGCATAGTAATGATTTAACTTCGTAGGCTAGCATTGTAGTAATGAACGAAGTACCAGACCTCACCAATATGGTTGTCCAGCATTTTAGAGAATGACAATGTTTTACGAACTAACCGTCCAACTCGTTGCCGCAGCGTGTTGTTGAATCTTTCAATATAGCTTGTCTTTCCACTATCTTTGGCTACTGCTTTATGTCTTGTGCTGGGTAAAATCTGTTCATATGCTTCCCAAAAATCAGTGTAACAAATTGCACATTGACGATAGACTGGTGGTAGAGATTGCCATAATTGTTTTGCAGATTGATGCTTGGCGATCGCCAATATATACCCCAACAATTTCTCGTGTTGTCGCGTCAATTGCAAGCCAAATCCATTGTTTATTCGCTTTCGACCCCACGTATGACCACATCTCATCAATTTGGAGAATTAGCCTGCCTGTTTTTTTTTAGTCACTTCAACGTATTTAGGAACCTGGTAGTATTTCTGATTTACATAGTGTTGAAGCCAACGTGGTGAGACTCCAGTGACGCGGGCGATCGCCGCCAATGAAACCCGTTCAAGTAAGAGTTTATCGATTAACCTACGTGTTGAGTTATCAATCGGTTGTCGCGTTGGACTTTCGACAAATTGTCGTCCACAAGGAAGGCATTTGAACCGTTGTTTTCCGTAGTGAGTGCGTCCATTTTTGACTATGTTATTCGAGTTGCATTTAGGGCAGTGCATAGCTCTTGTATTGAATGACGCTTCCTTATTTTATCATTACTATGCATCACTACCATTTTTAGAATTTCTAATAGAATATTTTTCTCTGAAGAAATATTTTTACTGAGACTTACATCAATATTATTACTTAAAAAATCATAAATAAAAGTGTTGCTATTTGACAAATTTATCGGAAAAATCATCCGGAAAAATGTCAATATAGTTTGTATTTTGATAGGGATCTTCGTAGACTAGGCAAGAATTACTACCCACCCAGCAGATATAAATATAGATAGTTATCCAGACGTTTTCGTAATCCCCGTCTTTCCCTAAGTGAAATGGATTAGTTATGCTCCTAGATTTAGAAAGATTTTATCAAGCGTGCAATCCGAGCAGACCTCTAATGGTGGGAAATGCTGCCGATCGCCGATATTATATTGATTTTGCCTCAGTGCGGGGTGGCAAAATTATCGAAGCTTTGCAGCGTACCATCACACGGATCTCACCGGATATACCAACCTGTCAGCTATTTACAGGTCATCTTGGCTGTGGCAAGTCAACCGAGTTGTTGCGACTCCAAGCTGAGTTAGAGGAGCAAAAATTTCATGTGGTTTATTTTGAGTCTACTCATGTCCTAGAAATGGCAGATGTAGATGTAACTGATATTTTACTGGCGATCGCCGGTCAAGTGAGTGAAAGTCTGGAAGCGCTGAAAATCCGTATCAAACCTAGCTATTTTGCGAAGTTGTTTACGGAAGTTATAGATTTCATGCAAACACCGATTGACCTAGAGTATGAAGGTGAATTATCTGTTGGTATCGCGAAAATTACCGCAAAGACCAAAGAAAGTCCTCAATTGCGACGACGTTTACGCGATTATCTCGAACCGCGTACAGGAAATATTTTGCAGTCAATTAATAAAGAACTGCTAGATCGCGCTAACTCTGAACTCAAAGCCAGAGGTAAAAAAGGATTGGTTGTAATTGTCGATAATCTCGACAGAGTAGCGATTAGACCTTTACCATCTGGGCGATCGCTGCCAGAATATTTATTTATCCAACGTGGTGAACAGTTACGTAAACTCAGCTGTCATGTAGTTTACACTATTCCTTTAGCCTTAACTTTCTCTAACGATAGCGCTGAACTACAACAACGCTTAGGTGGTGGTGTCGCACCTAAAGTGTTACCTATGATACCCGTGCGTTCGCGCTCAGGGGAGGTTTACACTCCTGGACTAGCTTTGATGCGTCAAATGGTGTTAGCTAGAGGTTTCCCTGATATTCACCCACAAGAACGGTTAAACTTAATAACAGAGGTGTTTGATAGCTCGGAAACTTTAGATCGGTTGTGTTTGATCAGCGGTGGTCATGTACGCGACTTGCTAGGATTGTTGTACGACTGTCTACGGGAACAAGATCCACCTTTCGATCGCGGTTGTGTGGAACTTGTGATTCAAAGACAGCGTGACTACCGTGCTAACCCGATCGATCCGCACGAGTGGGAATTAATATTTCAAGTGGTGCAACAGCAGCGGGTCAGAGGTGATATCGAATATCACACTTTGTTAAGAAGTTTGTTTGTGTTTGAATACCGCGATCACCAGGGAGTTTGGTTTGCGGTCAACCCAGTTTTAGCAGAAACGCAAAAATTTCAATCATGGTTGAACGAAACCCGCAGACAAGCATCATAACAGATAACGAGCGTTCTTTTAGAAGTTTGGGGAGGGCGATCGCTCTCTCTCACAATCAATTTTCTGTGGTTGTAGTTTGTTGTAACTATAAAGTTTTGCAACAGCAAATTTTACAACGACTTGAAGAAGTCTTTGTGGAAGCAGATGACATTCAAAAGCTAGTTTTGCCCCATAATGCCAGAAGTCTTTACACAACTCTTCACACACAAGTCACAAAAAAGCAGCCTTCAGCATTGATGATTTTCGGTTTAGAGTCAGTAGAAGGACTCGATGATTTGCTGCGTGCGATCAATCATATTCGGGATGAGTTTCGCAAAAGACATTCATTTCCAATGGTGTTTTGGGTGAATGATGAGGTACAGCAAAAATTATTACGTTTAGCACCAGATTTTGCAAGTTGGGCAGCAACACCAATTCGCTTTGAAATGACTTCCACCGAGTTGCTGCAATTCTTACAACAAGAAACTGATTCTTTATTCGCTACAGTTTTAAACACTCGTGCTACACCACGTCAAGGACGCGAACTTGGAGAGCAGCATTGTACCATAGAGCAAGTTTGGGAGCATAGTTATGAACTTAAGTATGCTATCAAAGAGTTACAAAGTCATGGTATATCTTTAGAGCCGGAATTAGATGCTAGTTTAGAATTTGTTTTTGGTTTAGACGATTATGTAAGCGATCGCATAAATTCAGCTTTAGACCATTTCAAAGAAAGCTTAAGGTGTTGGCGGGAATTATCGAGAAACCAGAAAGAATTAAGCGATAAATTTAGAATTACCGATTCATTCGGTTCGCAGTTAGATATTGTTAACAGCCACGCTTCACCTTTACTGCGGCAAGGGGTGTTATTATTTTATATTGGATTATGTTGTTGTCGTTTAGCTGAACGAAATTATTCAGAAAATCGCCGCTATTGGCACTCAGCTAAATTGTATTTCCAAGAATGCTTGAATGTTTTACAAGTGAGTGGACGCCCAGATGTAGCGGCTCAATTTATAGGAGAATTGGCGGAAGTTTTGGAACATTTGCAAGAGTGGCAAGAATTGCAAATGGTTGCTCAAAAGTCTTTAGAATTGCATCAAACTTATGGCTCGCAAATACAATTAGCTTGTGATTATGGTTTTTTAGCACAAGTTGCTGTGCAGGAATCGCGCTGGGCACAAGCGAGTCAATATGCACGAGTTAGTTTGTGGAAATTATACGAATCGAAAGATAATAGCGATTCTAACCAAGCGATATTTGCTTTACTGTTAGCGCAAAGTTATCGCTTGCTTTTAGCCAAAGCACAGCGAAATTTGGGTGAGGAAAAAATCGCTTTAGAACAGCTAAAAATGGCGAGTGAAAATCTTGACGAAGCGTTAGAAACTAGCGACCATCGTTATGATGCCCATCGTTATATTCGTTTGTTACGGTCTTTGCGATCGCTTTATTTTGAAGAAGGTCGTTATTTAGAAGCTTTTACTATTCGTCAAAAACGCCGTTCTGTCGAACAGCAATATGGTTTCCGTGCCTTTATTGGTGCAGGACGTTTGCAACCACAAAGACAAGCGACAAATCCAGCCTTGCTGTCACCTGCTGGGGGAAGCAGTGTAGCGTTAGAAATTGCCGCTTCTGGTCGCGAAGGTGATATTAATAACTTGATTGGCAGAATTAGCCGCGCTGACCAAAAACTGACCGTGATTCACGGTCCGTCAGGTGTGGGTAAGAGTTCTACCGTTACTGCCGGTTTAGTACCTGCATTGCAAAATCGAGCGATCGGCGATCAAATTGCCGTACCTGTGGTCTTACAATTATACGATGATTGGGTGGGAGAATTAGGAAAATCTTTATCAGAGGCGCAGGCGCGAATTAAAAAAGAAGTCGTCATCGATCCAGAAGTTTTACCTTTTCCGGCAACACAAATCACAATTGCAGTAATTCAGGAACAATTAAAAGAAAATGCTGACAACCATTTAATTACAGTTTTAATTTTTGACCAATTTGAAGAATTTTTCTTTGGACACACAGATAGAAATAAAAAGCAAGAATTTGATATTTTTATTAGTCAAGTCTTAAATATCCCTTTTGTTAAAGTTATTCTTTCTTTGCGAGAAGATTATTTACATCGTTTATTAGAATTTAAGCATTTATCTGAATTAGAAGCGATTAATAAGAACATTCTTGATAAAAATATTCGCTATCCATTAAATAATTTTTCTCCAGCAGATGCGAAATTTGTGATGCAGCGTTTAACAGAGCGATCGCACATTTATTTAGAACCTGCTTTAATTGATGCATTAATAGAAGATTTATCAGTCGAATTAGGAGAAGTTCGTCCGATTGAATTGCAACTAGCAGGAGCGCAACTTCAAGATGAAAGAATTACTAGTTTACAAAAATATCAGCCATATAGACCAAATCGATTAATTGAACGATATATTAAGGAGCTTATCCAAGATTGTGGTAAAGAAAATGAACGTGCAGCATTACTGGTTTTATATTTATTAACAGATGAAAATAATCAAAGACCTTTTAAAAGCCGCGCTCAGTTAGCAATAGAATTAGAAGAAGTAGAAGATCCTGAAAAATTAGATTTAGTATTAGAAATTTTAGTGCGTTCTGGGTTAGTAGTTTTATTTCCTGATATTCCCGAACGCTATCAACTAATTCATGATTATCTAGTAGATTTGATTCGTCACCTGCAAGAACAAGAATCAAGCTTGCAGATTCAACTGAACCAGCTACGCACCAAAGTACAACAAAGTCAAGCAGAAATTGAGCGATTAAATAGCGAACTCAGACAAAAAAAGCAGCAAGCAAAATTGGTGGGTAGCCACTTACAGCAAGGATTAGATTTACTTAGCGAGTTGAAAGAGTTACGCAAGCGCGAAGAAATGAGTCGCGTAGAAATTGAGCAATTGCAAGCGGAATTAAAAGAGAAAGAATTAAGAAATCAACTAGCAGAAAGTAAAGAAAAACAAAGACAAAGTGAAGTAAGAGTTAATTTTTCTCTGCAATTTGCGCTTGCGGTTGCAATCACAGCAATAGCAGCTTTAACATCCTCAATTTGGAGTGCAAGAAATAGCGAAATTAAAACGATTAGTGCATCTAGTGAAGCGCTGTTTGCTTCCGAAAAAGGTATCGATGCAATAAAAGAAGGTTTAAAAGCAGGAAGAAAACTACAAAAGGCAATTTGGGTAGATTCCGAGACAAGAGAACAGGTAAAAACGGCACTTTCTCAATCAGTTTCTGAGGTAAGAGAGCGTAACCGCTTAGAAAAACATTTTTTAGGGGTAAATAGCGTTACATTCAGCCCTGATGGTCAAATAATTGCTTCTGCTAGCGCCGATAATAAGATTATCCTTTGGTATCCTGATGGCAGATGGTTCAAAATTTTGTCAGGGCATCAGAATGTAGTTAATAGTGTCAGTTTTAGTCCTGACGGTCAAATAATTGCTTCTGCCAGTCAAGATAAAACAGTGAAACTGTCGAGTCTAGACGCAAAAGAACCGATAACTTTATCTGGACATCGAGATGTAGTCAATAGTGCTAAATTCAGCCCCAACGGTCAAATAATTGCTTCTGCAAGTAAAGATAAAACAATCAAACTTTGGAGTCCAAATGGTAAACTGTTGAGAACATTTACCCCGCATCAAGAACCTGTTTTAGATGTTGCTTGGTCGCCCGATGGTAAAATATTAGCTTCCGCGAGTGCTGATGAAACTATCAAATTGTGGACTATAGACGGTAAGCTGATAAAAATATTGGCTGGGCATAAGGATGCAGTTAAAAGCCTCGCTTGGTCGCCTGATGGTAAAATTATCGCCTCTGGTAGTTTAGACAGAACTATCAATCTCTGGAGTCGAGAGGGAATGCTAGTGAAAACTTTGCCAGGACATAGTGGTGGAGTTACTAGTGTCAGTTTTTCCCATGATAGTAAGATTATTGCCTCTGCCAGTAGCGACGAAAGTATCAAACTCTGGACTTCTCAGGGTATGCCGTTAGGAACCTTGAGAGGGCATAATAATTGGGTGAATAGTGTTAGTTTTAGCCCTGACGATCGCACGCTTGCTTCTGCTAGTCGAGACAAAACTATCAGACTTTGGGAGTGGGACGATTTGCGCCAAGGAAACCCCAAAAGTGACAATGATTGGATCACTAACATCAGTTTCAGCCCTGATGGTAGCATGATCGCTGGCGCAAATCGAGACTACACCATAAAACTCTGGCATCGCGATGGTACACCGATTCGCACCTTAAAAGGACATAAAGGTGAAGTTTGGGGTGTGAGTTTTAGCCCCGATGGTCAGATTCTTGCATCAGCTAGTTTTGATAAAACGGTGAAGATTTGGAGTCTAGAAGGCAAATTACTCGACACCTTGAAGGGACATACTGATAGAGTCTTTGGTGTCGCTTGGTCGCCTGATGGTCAGATTCTTGCTTCGGCTAGTAAGGATAAAACAGTCAAGCTTTGGAGTCGCGATGGTAAACTGCAAAAAACTTTAGGCGACCATAGAAATGAGGTGAATTGGGTTAGCTTTAGTCCCGATGGTAAGTTACTCGCATCCGCTTCTGATGACAATACGGTGAAACTCTGGAACCGTGATGGTACCTTGATCAAGACTTTGTTAGGACATGAGGATAACGTGAATTGGGTCAGCTTCAGTCCTGATGGTAAGTTACTGGCATCAGCTTCTGACGATAATACCGTAAGGCTATGGCGACGGGATGGGACTTTCCTGCAAAAGTTTGAGGGCAATGGTGATTGGTTTAAAAGCGTCAGTTTTAGCAGCGACGGTAAGACTTTAGCAGGGTTTACCGATGATAATATCAAGCTTTGGAATCGAAATGGCACTTTACTAATCGTTTTGAAGGCGCATAGTGAAAACTTCAGCAGTGCAATTTTCAGTCCAGATGGGCGTCAGCTAGCGATTGGTACTATCAAAAGTAGGTTGATTCTCAAGAATTTGGCAGATACTCGATTAGAAAATCTACTAGCACGAAGTTGTGATTTATTACATGACTATCTGAAAACCAACCCCAAAGTGACAAAAAGCGATCGCGCTTTGTGTCGTGGTAGGTGAGGCAGGGGGAGATGGCGTTGCTGAACAGTGGGATGAATTGGGGCAAGCAGGGGAGGCAGGGGAGACAGGGGAGGCAGGAGAAAAGATGAGCGTTAGTTGCTAAATCATCCCGCAAATATGCAACGCCGGAAATAAGTAGAATTCAAAATTTACTACTCTCTCCCCCACTCCTCCACTCCCCCACTCCTCTTACTTCGGCAATTCCGGATGTGCATCTGAGTATTTTCTAACTATGGCGGAAACTTCGGGGTTGTAAAGTCTCAGATAATTCCAGTAGTTACCGAATACTTGACGCACATAATTTTTGGTTTCGTCAAAGGGAATTGCTTCGACAAATTCATCTGGATCTTCTTTTGGTGCTTGCAGCCACTTGCTGACGTTGCCAGGACCGGCGTTGTAAGAAGCGATCGCTAACAGTGAGTTATTTTGATATTGCTCATGGGTGTGATCCAAATACCAAGTACCATACATGATGTTCTCACTGGGATTTTCCAAGTCAATTTTTTGACTATCCACCTTAATTTGTGGTGCAATCCATTTGGCTGTACTCGGTAAAACTTGCATTAAGCCAGTAGCACCAGCAGAAGATTTAACTTTTGGTTGAAATTGCGACTCTTGACGCATCACACCAGTCACCAGCAAAGGATTTATTTTCTGCTCTTGCGACCACTTTTCAACCTCATTGAGATAAGGAAAGGGATAACGAGCTTGCCAGTAGGTAATCTGTTCTTTGAGAGCTTGATACTGAGCTTTTTCTTCTGGTGTTTCTCGGTCTTCCAACTTAGAAATTTTATCAATTCCTATTTTATTTTCTCCTTGTGCCAGCCGCATCAAACCTTCTGTAAAATCTTCTGCTACCGTTGGCTGCATTTTGTTGTGAAATTCTGTTTGCCATTGCAACCAGGCATCACGGTCTTGACCTAACAGATATAATTCTTTGAAAGTTTCCGAACCTGCGGGGGGTACTGGACGCCCTGATAAAGCAACTTCTGGGTTTAGCTGACGGACATTGTTAAAGTTGCCGACATTTAGCCCCAAAATTGCCGCCGATCGCCATGCATAATAAGAGTAAGGATACTGAGCGAGTGCATACTCATACGCGGCTTTGGCTTCTTGCTGTTTGCCTAGTTTAGTTGCCCATTTACCTACCCAAAAGCCTGCTCTGGGTGCCAAAATGCTGTTTGGGTTGTTGGTGGTAATTGGTTCTGCCCATTGCCATGCGGCTTTGTAATCTTTTGCTTTGGCTTTATCTTGGGCAATTTTCCAACGATATTCTGCGGCTTCTTGCGAATTGGCATATTTGGTTATCAGTAATTGCCGCGCCGTTTCTGCTGCTTTTTTATCGCTGCTGTCGAGAATTTTCGCTTTTTCTATCAGTGCGGCACCAGCTTTATCTGGAAATTTAGCAATTACTTGGTCAAGATATGGTAAGGCATCTTTAGATTTTACCATTTCTGCTTGACGCATCAGGGCAGTACCAGTTTCTGTCGCTTCGGGAAATTGCTGTATCAGTTTCTGGTAAATAGCTTGCGCTTGCTCTTTTTGTCCCCCTAGCTGCAATCCCCGTGCAGTGCGGTAGAGGTTACGCGGTGTTTTGGCTGCTTTGGCATAAGCCTTAGCCGCTTTGCCAAATTCGTTGTTTTCCCAGTAAGCTGTACCAATTATTTCCCACTCTTCTGGTTTGAGGGAAGTTTCGGCTTCCAGCTGTGTCGGATCTGTAGAGTTACTAACTAACCCATCCAACACGCTAACTATTCCTGGTTGGTCAAAAGTATATTTTGCCAGGATTAATTGTAATTTGGGCTGATTGGGATTTTCATCTAACCGCTTGCGAATGATTTCCCAGGTTAGGGGATGGGAAGGAAATTGAGCGATCGCTGTTTCTTGGGTTTCTGGTTGAGCAATCAGATACATCGCTTTAGCTGAAGCAGCTTCTTTGGGATACTGCTTCACCACTTTTTGCCTGATATCTGAGGCATTACCGTCTTTACCTAATAAATCCTGCGCTTGTGCCTGTTTCAGCAAAACGTAAGGGGCTAGTAGTGGATAATCATTTTCCAGTCCTTCGAGTAACGATAGCGCTTTTTTCGCGTCTTTGCTTTCAATCAAATCACTTGCCAAAAGATAACGAGCGCGATTTCTATCTAGCGATTTAGAGTCTTTGGCGATCGCTTCTAGTTTTCCGGCTCGTTCTTGCGGCGATTGTGACACCAATGGTAGAACCACTGATTTAGCTTTGCTTGCTTCCGATATCTGTTCCGGTGGACTTTTGGACAGTTTTATCCATTGTTCCATAGATTTTCCAATTTCCGGAGCACTAAACATAGCGCCAGCCAAAAAGGCACACAGTCCTGCACCCGCAATTAGAGAAATTTGTCTTTTCTGTAACTTCTTCAGCATTGATACCCGCTGAAAATTTCAGATGAATTTCTTGAAACTTTAGCACTACTAGTGGACAAAATCACCAATTCTTAATTTTTTTAGACTTTTGATTTCTCTCGATAACTTGTATGTTATCTTAATCGGATTTATTCAGCTATCAGCGATACAAGATAAAAGATTTTACCGAAAAACTGGGTTTAAAGCCCCGTCCTACAAGGACGGCTTTCTCTTTGTCTTTAAGCTTCTAATGAGTTCTCTTAAGACATCTGATTTCGATCTCCCAGTTTCTTCGCAATACGATTCTAGCTTTGTGAACTCTTCATCCGTCAATCTAAAAAAGACGCTCTTCTTCATGGCACTTGTATATCTATTTGATATACAATACTATCATGAAAACACTGAAGTTTAAGTTGTACTCACACAAGCGCAATAGATACCTCAAACGGTCAATTAACGCTGCTGGGGTAATCTACAATCATTGTATTGCCCTTCACAAGCGGTACTATGCTATATGGGGCAAGCACTTGAGTTGTGCGAAACTTCAGGCTCATATTGCCAAATTGCGGAAACGTAACCCGTTTTGGCAGTTGGTTGGCTCTCAAGCAGTGCAGGATATTTGTCAACGCATTGAGAAGGCATACCAACTATTTTTCAAGAACAACAAAAAAGGAGTTAGACCACCAGGATTTAAGAAAGTTAAGAAGTATAAATCATTCACCCTAAAGCAAGCAGGGTACAAGTTTTTAGGTGGCAATAGCGTCAAGATAGGTCAGAGGGTTTATCAATTTTGGAAATCTAGAGAGATAGAAGGAACGGTCAAAACACTAACTATCAAGCGCACACCATTGGGTGAATTGTTTATGGTTGTTGTGGTTGACAATTGTCCTGAATCTGAAGCTAAGTTCACGACTGGTAGAATAGCGGGATTTGACTTTGGCTTGCGGATATTTCTCACTTGCTCAGATGGCTCATCAATTGAATCGCCTCAATTCTTCAAACAGTCTCTCAACGCCATCAAGAAAGCGAGTAGACAGCACTCCAAAAAATTGAAAGGGTCAGCTAATCGAGAACGAGCTAGAAAGAATCTGGTACGCAAATATGAGGACATTTCTAACGGTAGACGTGATTGGTTTTGGAAGTTAGCCCACGACCTAACTAATAAGTTTGATGTGCTGTGTTTTGAAACACTCAATCTTAAGGGGATGCAACGTCTTTGGGGACGCAAGATATCAGACTTAGCATGCAGGGAATTTCTACAAATTCTAGAGTGGATTGCCAAAAAGAAAGGCAAACAACTTGTATTTATTGATCAATGGTATCCGTCTACCAAGACTTGTTCTAATTGTGGGCACGTTCTAGAAAAGCTGGATTTGTCAGTTAGGGAGTGGCGTTGTCCATCCTGTCAGTCGGTGAACGGAAGGGACGAGAACGCAGCTAAGAATATTTGTGCAGTTGGGGCATCAACTGTTAGGTTAGACGATGTAAGACGGGCTTTGTCCGCAATTGTTGTTTGAGCCTAGAATCCCCATGCCTTTAGGCATGGGAGTATGTCAACTTGTTTCCCTTAAACACGTTGCGCCACTTTGGGTGTGCGTCCTTTCATCCCAATCATCAACTTGAGAGCAAATCTTTTTAACAAAGGTACTCTCTGCATAGTTAATAAACCGAAGCGACGAACTAAAACTATTGGTAAGAAGTTGTTAGAAAATACTCGATCTAACAAATCGGTGAAACCTAAAATTGTCAGGTTTTCTCGCTGACGCCAGCTTTGATAGCGTTTGAGGATGCGAATGTCGCCGATATCTTTATTTGTCGCTTTCGCTTCATGTAATATTTGCGCTAAAGCTGCTGCATCACGAATGCCGAGATTTAAACCTTGTCCGCCGACGGGATGGCAATTATGTGCTGCATCGCCAATTAATGCTAGTCTGGGGAGAACGTAGCGCGAGCTTTGCATAAGTTGCACTTGAAAAACAAAGCGCGAGCCTAGTAATTCTAATTTGCCCATTTGATTGCCATAACGACGGCTTAATTCTGTTAAAAATTGCTCGTCATCTAAAGCACACAAGGCTTTGGCTTCTTCGTGGGGTGCTGTCCACACAATTCGGCAGCGGTTCCCCGGTAAAGGTAAAATCGCAAAGGGACCACTTGACCAAAATCTTTCGTAAGCGGTTTCGTTATGCGGTTTTTCTGGCTTTACAAATGCGACAATACATGACTGCCAATATTTCCAGCCATGAGTTTTGATTCCTGCGGCTTCGCGAATACGCGATCGCGCTCCATCAGCCGCGACTAATAATTTACTACGTATTGTCCGCACCTCGCCAGCAATTTTTATATCTATCGCTACTACATCTTGCTGGTATTGAGTGTTTACCACTTCTGCCGGACAAAGATAAGTTACATTCGGGCATTCTTTCACAAAATCTTGCAATGGCTGCAACAGTGCTTGGTGTTCTGCCACATAACCCAAATCTGGGGTTCCGATATCGGTTGTAGAAAATTCCACCACATTTGGGAAATCGGCATCAGAAAGGCGAACACGTCGATAAGTGGCGATTTGAGGCAATATTTCCTCCCAGATGCCAATTCCTTGGTAAATTAGCGCTGAAAGCATATGCACAGCGTAAGCTTGTCCTTTGGCTACTGCTGCTGATTGAACTTTTGCCTCAATTAGCAGCACACTCAAGCCGGAATCTTTCAACGCAGCGGCTAGGGTTAAGCCGATAATACCACCACCGACAATCACTAAATCATATTCATATCCCTGGTTTTCCGTGGGTGTTTGGGTTGGGGAAATTTGAGTCAGCGCCATTGTTAAGAAAATTTAAAGAAACAATAAGATTATTCATCTTTCTTCATTTTGACAATAATAGCTAGCGCGATCAAGTTCCACTGTAGTTTCAGCAACTTGTGAAAACTGACACCCTTTTCTATCTTCTTAAATCAGGTGATCGAAGAGCGGTAATTTTCTCTGGTTATATATCTGGCAATTAAAAGAGTGCTTGACAATATCGAGTGTTTCCCAGTATTGTATTTTTATGATGCCAATATAATGTGCCCATATATAAAGGTTTTAAAAATCCAACTTCCCTACATGCACAGCAGTACTAACCATCTTCACTTCTTGCCTGTTGCATGTGGGCAATAATATCATTCACAATCTGGGCATCGGGTGATTTAATTTACTCGAATATGCCGAATGATTGCTGTCAACAGTACTCTGTTGCTTTAATTGCACCTTGACTTTCAATCGCTATCTGAATATCTGCCATAGATGCACCTGTATAAATACAGCAATAGTACACTAAGCCATAATCACATCCATGAGTTGTTCATTCATGTCAAAGTTAGCGGTGACATTTTGGACATCATCCAAGCCTTCTAAAGTATCAATTAACTTGAGAAGCGATCGCGCTTGATCTGGCTCGGTTACTTCTACACTATTACTGGGAATCCAGCGCAATTCTACATCCGTTACTTGAAAACCTTTTGCTTTCAACGTTTGACTGAGGTATTCTAAATTTGCAACTTGGGTAAATACCTCCGCTATCTCATCCTCAGTCTCATAAGACTCCGCATCCGCTTCCAGAGATGCTTCTAAAAGCTGTTCTTCATCAACTACATTCTGCACCACACAGACGCCTTTTTGCTCAAACATCCAGCTAACGCAACCTGTTTCACCGAGATTTCCACCATTTTTACTCAAAGCTGCGCGTAAATCTGCGGCGGTGCGGTTACGATTATCTGTGAGGGCTTCAATTAAGATAGCGACACCACCGGGACCATAACCTTCGTAACGAATTTCTTCAAAACTGGTGTTATCTCCGCCAAAAGTACCTGCACCTTTGGCGATCGCTCGTTCTATGTTTTCATTAGGTATACCTGCCGCTTTTGCTTTTTCAATCGCTGTGCGAAGTTGAAAATTCAAGGCTGGATCTGGTACACCGCTTCTTGCAGCAACTATAATCGCCCGTGACACCTGAGTAAACGTTTTTCCCCTTTTTGCGTCTACTACTGCCTTCTGGCGTTTAATATTTGCCCATTTACTATGTCCTGCCATAATCTAAACTTATTCACACGCTAGACTTTATTATTTTGTTTCACGCAAAGGCGCAAAGAAGATTAAGAAGAGAAGTTTTATTATAATAAGTCCGCCCATGCGATCGCATCACACCACAAACCATAAAAATCTCTTCTTCGCTTTCCCTTTACCCTTTCTTTTAGACAGTTATCCGTTTACTAATTTAACTCCTAGCGGTTCTCAGATTAACCGGATGTCAAACAACTTCTGGAAACCTCAACCAAGAGAAAGTCATCATCTCACATGATGGCAAGAAGTAAATCCGCCACAAAATCGGGATGTATTGCAGATTAGCCTTGAACTTAAGTCCAAGGCACATACAATTTATCTCACTTTTGCAAGACGACATTAAAGGAATTTAAATATCCCGTAATGCTTTTTGCTAAATACTTTTGTTGCTTTTTAGTCGTTATCACCATGACTTGATACAAGCGACCCTCGGCGAAATACATTCTATTTCTAGTGATTTTGCCACCAGAATTTATATATTCAATTTCTTTGCCTGGATGACCATTATAACTACGAATATCGCGCTGACTGACTAAATTACTTTGCGTAGTCTTTAAAGCCATTTCCTGTGCATTATTGAGGATTTCTTGAGGATTGTTCATTTGACCATAACTATCAGGAAAGTCATTAAAAGCAACTACATATGCTACTTCCTGCTTTGGTGGTTGTCCGAGAAAGATTTCTAAATTAATTTCTCCCATGAATGTTTTTTGAGTTTGAGTAACTCTTTTGGGCATTCCTGGCATCAAAACGGTAAAACGTCCGTCTGGGGCAGTGAATAATTTCCATTGCGATACTTGAGAATCGCTTGTTTGTGCTTGCGAAACCGCAACTTTAGGTTTACGCGCTTCAACTACCGTATATGTACTGCTGACAAATGTGGCGACAGCGATTAACGGCAAAAAAACTTTAATTGTCATAGTTTTTGCTTTTGGAGATGCTAATACTACTTATGCTGCTAGCTGTTATAACCTAGCCGCGTGCAAAGCAGCACCGATTAGCCCCACCTGTTGATTAAGAACAATATGCACCGGTATATCTTCGAGGAGGCTCCGCATTCTGCCTTTTTGGGTGAAATTCAACAAAAACCTGTCTTGTTGAAGTAAAGGGAGAATTTTGGTAGCAATGCCGCCAGCAACATATAAACCGCCATAGGGTAAGAGTTTCAGGGCAAGGTTGCCAGCTTCTGCGCCGTAAGCTTCGACAAATATTTGCATAGTTTGTTCCGAAAGGCGATCGCTTCCTTGAAGTGCAGCATTACCAATCGCCGCCCCAGGATCAACACTTTTCTCTTGCTGTCCGGCTTCTTGTTCCCAAGTTCTGACAACTTCAGCGATTTCTGGTGATTCGCGCTGTATTTTGCGATCGCGCAGAAATTGATAAATTGCTACAATCCCTTGACCAGAAACTACCCTTTCCACCGAAACGCGCTGGATATCATGTTTATTCAGCAAGTGTTTCATAAGTTGAAACTCTAACTCAGTACGAGGAGCAAAATCAACATGTCCACCTTCTGAAGGAAAGACTTGATATTTGTCTTGCTGCTTCATTAAAAATCCTTGCCCTAAACCAGTACCAGCGCCAATAATCGCAATTGGGGCTGTTGGTTGAAATTTCCCAGTTTGCAAAGTGTGCAAGTCTTGTTTGTTTAAACCCAGAATGCCATAGCCAATCGCCGCAAAGTCATTGATTAGAGAAATATGGGCGATATCTAGTTCTTGTTCTAAACGTTGGATATCCAAGAACCAAGCTAAATTGGTCAACTTAGCAGTATCCTTGACCACCGGACCTGCGATCGCAAAACAAGCCTTTTCTGGTGTTGATGTGTTAGCTTTTGCCAAAAACTGCTTTACCATCGGTACCAAATCAGGAAAATCAGCACTGCGGTAACGTTCCTCAGAAATAGTATGCAACTCTGATGAGTCCGATGCTTCCACCAGTCTCAAAATCGTTTTTGTCCCGCCGATGTCCCCTGCTAATAGTAATGTCATAGCGATTTTAGATTTTAGATTAGCGCATTGGGCATTGGGCATGGGGCATTGGTATTAATTCTTTTTCTAATTCCTAGTCCCTAGTCCCTAATCCCTAATTAAACCTGATTACTTGTTCTATCTCACTTAAATGGGAAGTATCTCCGCTTAGTTCTAATAACCATTCTGGTTCTTCACGGACAACTTTCACCAAGGAACACAGCGAAGCTTTCACCTCTGTTTTGGCAATTTCACCGACTAAACCCATCGCCGCACCCAATACAGATGCACCGTGCGCCACAAGTAAGATATGGTCTGGAAAGAATTCTGTAGATAAACATCTGGCAGTTTGCCCAGAACGCGATCGCACTTGCTCGCGAGTTTCCGGATATTTAGCAGCAATGCGCGGAGTGTAGCTAATATCAATTCTGGGGAATAATTCTGCTAGCAGTCGAGTTGGCAGTTTTACTGGTTCTTCTGTCATCCAAGCTGGATTCAGCCATTCGCTCAAACCTGTTTCCAGTTTAATCGGCAAATTGAGAACTTCTGCAACTGCGTTTGCCGTTTGGACGGTTCGCAAAAAGGGAGAAGCGAAAATATGTTTAATTTTTTCGTGGTTCAGTCGTTTAGCTAACTGTTGCGCTTGGATCATACCATCATCAGACAGTGGCGGATCGTAACGGCGTTCGGCGGTGAGAAACCAATCAGGGTTGACAAAATCAAGGCGGTTGGCGTGTCTTGCAATCCAGACAATTTGAGTCATGCGGTGATATCGAGGCGATGAAAATTCGCGACTATACAAACGTGCGTCCGTATATGCGGACTTCCAATTTTACCGAAAAACTGGGTCTAAAGCCCCGTCCTTCTAGGACGGCTTTTTTTTTGTCTTTAGGCTTGTGATGAGTTCCCTATTCCCACAAGTGAAAAACAAGATCCCCGACTTCGAGTGAGAAGTAGGGGATCTGAGTCCAATTGAAAAGCTTACGGTATAACTATTTTGAGCGTAAGTCCTAACAAGAGTGCAATACTATAACGGGCGATAGACGCGATAGTTAATTTCTGGGAAAATGTTGTCCATCATCTCCACTTTTTCTAACCAACCGCTGTCAACTTTGCCGATTTTGATTTCTTCATACAGCTTATTAAAGCGCATGAGGTGCGATCGCGTCCTTCTCACTGCATAAGGTACCATCGTTCCCGTCCGCATAATAAAAGCCCAGTCGGAAGATTGCGCTAACAACAGTTCCCGTGCTGCTTGGTTGAGTGCTTTCCACTGCAACTCATCAGCCGGTTCTAATCGTCCTAACTCAATCATCCGCTCAGTTGCTTTGTGCAAATGTGGGTAAATCCACGCATTCGTTTCGTTCAACCAATACTCGTGAAATCCTTTGTAACCCCAACTTGACTGCGAAGGACGACAAACTTGTTGATTTGGTTCTGCCTTTAAATAATCTGCCAAGTGCGTCATTGCATAGGTTTTTTGGTCATACCATGACTTGCGGAACAGATAATCAATGAACCAAGGTCCTTCATACCACCAATGACCAAATAACTCCGCATCGTAAGGCGAAACGATAATCGGCGGACGCTGCATTATCCCATGAAGATGTTCAGCTTGCCGTTCGCGATTATACATAAAGTTGTCGGCGTGCTCTGCTGCCTTCTCCCTCGCCCAGTATGGATCATAGAGCGCCTTATCTGACAGTCCTAAGCCACGACCAGTAATTTTATGATACTTAATACCCGTGTTTTTACGCTGACCGTTGGGCATGATGTAGGGCTTAATGTACTCATATTCAGCTTCCCAGCCCAAATCTTTGTAAAATTCGCGGTATTCAGCCGCACCAGGATATCCCACCTCAGATGACCATACCTGCTGCGAAGACTCATGGTCGCGTCCAAAGACAGCAACACCAGTTTCCGTAAAAATTGGCGCATAGCTACCAAAGCGGGGACGCGGACGAGCGTAAAGAATCCCGTGTCCATCAGTGAGGAAGTAGCGCAAACCCGCATCAGCCAGCATCCGCTCCAAACCTTCATAATAGGCGCATTCCGGCAACCAAATGCCTCGCGGACGGCGACCAAAAGTTTGCTCGTAGTGTTCGCAAGCTACTTGAATTTGCGCCCACACAGCCTCCGGGTACATTTTCATCAGCGGCAAATAGCCGTGAGTCGCGCCGCATGTTATAATTTCCAGGTTGTTAGAGTCTTGGAACTGCTTAAAAGCTGTTACCAAGTCGCCTTTGTAGAGTTCCCATATCTGACGCGCTTCGTTGAATTCGGTAGCGTAATGTTCGGCTAAATAGCGCATATGCCCGTTGTTGGCATTATGCTCTGCTTCAAGTCCTATGAGTTGTTGTAGTTGAGTTAAGTGTGCATCGTAGCGTTCTTGCAGCAGCGGATCGCGGAGCATGGACACCAACGGTGGTGTCATGCTCATAGTGATTTTAAAGTCGATGCCGTCTCGCTTTAATCCTTCAAATACTTTCAGTAAAGGGATGTATGTTTCCGTAATGGCTTCATAAAGCCATTCTTCCTCCAGCACATAGTCACTTTCAGGGTGACGAACGAAGGGCAGGTGTGCATGAAGTACAAGCGCAACGTAGCCGATAGCCATAGTGATTCCGATGTGGTACGTGTAAGTTGAAGGTGGAGAGATTGGGCAGAAATTAACAATATTTTAAGACTTTATCAGGAGCGTAGCAGTGTTTGGTATTTCTTTTCAATCGATGCTACCCCAGACGCGAAAATGTTCGTCTATCTTAATTAGAGGCACTTACTCAGATAAAAGGAAATTTCTCCAAGTGAAACAGCAACTCGCTTTAGTGTTGTCTATTTTGACCAGTACTATTTTGGCAACCTCCCCCTTGCAAGCGGCTCCTTTGCCCACCGAAATTAAGCAACCCACCTTAGGACAACCCGCAGTAAAAGCGACAGCACTAACGCTAGAAGACTTGCCGTCAGGGTTTCAAGAACTTCCACCTAGCATGAAGGCGGAAATTGCTTCTAAAATAGAACCTTTCAAGCAGTTACTGATCAAAGAGAATTTTCCGCTAGATAACTTCTTTGCCTTTGTAGAACCGCAAAAGATGGAAGTTGTCATCGGCTTTACGGGTATGCTATCAAATCAGGCTCAACAAGGTCAATTTGATGCTGCTCTCCAAAAAGCGCGGCAACCAGAATTTGAGCAACAGATAAAAAAACTGGCGCAGAAACTACCATCAAGTCAAGAAGTGAAAGTGTTAAAGTACAAGTCGCTTCCAGACTTAAATAATGTGGCACATCTATCTACGGGTTTTTCCTTAGATGCGACCATTCAAGAAATGCCTGTAAATTTTGATGTCGTCAGCTTTCGCCGCAACAGCGTTGGTGCAATGACAGCGGTTCTATATTTGACTGGGAATAAACCTTCGGTATCTGTGAAGGATGTCGCTACCAAGCTAGATGGACGCGTCTTGCAATCTTCACCAGCGACTAAGGAACCCAGTGCATCTCAATAGCAAGATATAACCAGGAGCGATCGCGCAATGAGTGTAGTAAGGACTTCAGTCCTTATTTAATAATTATGAGGACTTAAGTCCTCACTACGAAATTATTACTCATCATCTTTATACAATTCCTGCAACTCTTGTAATTGAGTTCTGCGGGATTTTTGGCGATATTTTTTACTTTCAAGCTTCGGTTCGTACTGAGTCTGCCCTTTGCCTTTAGTTTTTAACTTCTGGGTAGATTCAGGATCGGCTTGTTGGTTAATCTGAGTTTGACGAGCGATCGCTTGCTCTAAAAATTCTAAATAATGCTCATAACGTTCCCAGTTACCCCGAACTACACAACCAGGTTCGTCTCGATGCAGACAATTACTAAACCGACAGCTATCAACTGCTAATTTCTGCCTAGCTTCTGGGAAATAACGGATTAATTCTTCCGGGGTACAATCGATATCAGGCTGATTAAAGCCGGGAGTATCTGCCAGCAACCCACCTAATGGTAATTCAAATAATTCTACGTGACGGGTGGTGTGACGTCCACGAGATAGTTTGCCAGAAACCTCACCCACACGCAACTGAGCATCCGGAATCAGCGCATTAATCAAACTGGATTTGCCAACTCCTGAAGGTCCCGCCAAGACGGTGATTTTGTCTTGCAACTTGTAATATAATTTGTCGATATTTATATTATTATTAACGCTCATAAATAGCGTTTGATAGCCCCAACCAAGCAGGCGATCGCTTATTTCTGACTGCACCTGAGTTGAAACTAAATCGCCTTTATTCAAGCATAAAACCACATCCAAACCTGTAGATTCCGCCTTTATTAGAAAGCGACTGAGTTGATAAGGTTCTAGAGGTGGATCGGCAACAGCGAACACTAGGAGAATTTGGTTAACATTAGCGATCGCCGGACGGTCTAATTCACTATCACGCGGTAAAACAAAAGCGATCGCACCTCGTCCACCAGACCAATCTGGTTCTTCTACAATTACGCGATCGCCTACCATTACCTGTTGCCCAATTTTTTTCAACCGCGTTCTGCGAGTGCAGAGGAGGAGCGGAGGATAGTGGGAGGGTGGGAGCAGAGGAGGGGAGGGAGAATTCTCCTTGTCCTCCTTGTCCTCCAAGTCTCCTTGTCCCCAAGTCTCCTTGTCCCCAAGTCTCCTTGTCTCCAAGCCTCCTAAATCCAGTTGCACTCGGTAAAAATTAGCTTGCACAGCCAACACAGTACCCAGCAACTGCCCAGTGGTAGATAAAGCTTCCCCTTTCATCAGGCTGTAACAGGATGGCGCACTAAAAGAGAAAAATAGCCAGTACAATCTGTAATTTGTTCGACCTGATAGCCTGCCATTGTCAGGCTATCAGGAACTTGCTCAATGGGTTCTCCAGGGTCTAACCAGACTTCTAGTAAACCTCCCTGTGGCATTTGTTCTAAACGTAATTTCGTCCGCACAAAATTAATCGGGCAAGGGGTGCCGCGCAAATCCAGTTGAGCATCGGGTGTTGAGACGGAAGATACGCTCATTACTTAAACAAATTTCCCAAGAATCCTTCTAGACCACCTTTACCAGTACGGTCTCCCTTAATTTTAGCTAGCTTTTCTAGTAATTCTCGCTCATCTGGCATGACCTTAGTGGGAATATCAATTAACACCGTCAGCATGTGGTCGCCGCGACTTACAGGATTTCCTAAACGTGGTACGCCGCGATTTTCCAGTTTCATTACCGTATTCGGCTGAGTTCCTGCCGGAATTATCAGTTCCACTGGACCATCTACCGTATTTACCTCTAAACGACAGCCTAAAATTGCCTGGAGGTAGCTAATTTTGATTTCTGAGAGAATGCTAATTCCATCTCGGTGGAATTCTTCATCCTCATTGACGAATAAGTAAACATACAAATCTCCCGGAGGACCACTGCGCTGACCTGCATCTCCCTCATTAGAGATCCGCAAGCGCGTGCCATTATCCACCCCAGCGGGAATTGTAATTTTCAGTTTTTTCGTTACTTGATTTGCGCCTTTGCCGTCGCAAGCATCACACTTGTCTTCAATTACCATTCCTGTTCCATTACAGGTGGGACAAGTCGAAACTTGAGTAAAGCTGCCAAAAGGCGTTCTCGTGACGCGGCGTACTTGACCCGAACCAGTACAAGTTGAACAAGTCCGGGGACGAGTTCCTGCTTTGGCACCAGATCCGGTACAGACATCACAAGTTTCTAGATGAGAGATGCGAATTTCTTTTTCACCGCCAAATACTGCTTCTCGAAAATCTAACTTCAGGTCTAGCCGCAGGTCATCACCTCGCACCGGACCACCGCGCCGTCTTTGCGTAGAAGGACCGCCCATCCCGCCTGCGAAGCCACTGAAAATACTTTCAAAGATATCGGCAAAGCCACCCATGTCGCTCATATCTTGAAAGCCTGCGCCACCAGCAGCACCGGACACACCAGCTTCACCAAAACGGTTGTAACGCTCTCTGATTTCCGGCTCAGAAAGCACTTCATAAGCGCGGTTGATTTCCTTAAAGCGATCCTCCGCTCCCGGTTCTTTGTTCACGTCTGGGTGATACTTCCGGGCTAGGCGGCGGTATGCGCCTTTAATTTCTTCTTTGTCGGCGTCACGAGAGACACCTAAAATTTCATAATAATCGCGGGCCATATAGCAAAGGTAAAAGTTAGAAGGTAGAAAGCGGAAGGCAGAACTTCAAAAAGGCAAAGGTTAATTTTTGTTAATACTTTATTTTACCTTTTACACGCCAGGTGCTTCAACGCACTGGCTGCTTTAACAAAAATCAGCAGCATATTTTTAGCATGAGATCCTTTGCTCCTAAAATAGGACAAAAGCTACTCAATTAGAAGCAACTTGCCCTGCATCAGACTTAAAGAAAGCTAACTTTGGGCAAGTTTTTTGCTCAAACTTCTCACTGCCGATTCGGCTGTTTCTTTTACATTGTGCTACGCAGGATGATAAAACCCCGCCGATCAACAGAGGAGCTACCCGCACCAAGAGGTGTGGAAAACCCCCATATACATTTGATCGTATCTCTAGTACCACACTGTGTAGTCCACGGCAACTCGCTTCTACAATCTAGCAAACCATTGCGGTACAGCACCAGGTTTGGCGATAAAGGGGACTAGGGACTGGGGCAGTGGGCATGGGGCAGTGGGCATGGGGCATGGAAAAAATCCTATCAGAACGCGCATCAAAAATTAAGCATCTTTAATTCCCATTCCCCAATCTCTAATCGATCGCCTCGTAATCCACTTGTAAGGTACCCTCGTCTTCAAAATTAAAGTTGAATTGAGGTGCGAGTGTTTGAGTCCCTGGTTCAACATTTCGAGTAAAGGGAATGTCTGAACTCTGGACGACTTCATCACTTGGCATTATGGGTCGGTTGTAGACATCGGCACCAATGGCAAACAACGTTTGTTGGAAGTCATCCAAGCACTGCTTCAATTCTTCTGGTGAGATAGCATCTTGAGTTATCGCTGCTTGGAGTTTTATGGCTTTTTCATTTGCCAAAGTTTTCATCGAATCGGCAATCAAGTTGCCATTATGCTTTAAAGTCGATTCGTAACTTGACAACAGAGTATCCGCTTGGTTTTTTAATTCAACTAGTTGTATGCGTTTACTGTCAATTTCTGCAAACATTTCCGCTTCTTGCCGCATCCGTTCTACTTCGTGGGTACTCAAACCACCTGTGTTGGTAATCCTAATACTTTGTTCTCTACCGGTACCTTTGTCTTGAGCCGAAACCTTCAGGATGCCATTGACATCGATTTCAAATGATAGTTCGATTTGCGGTACCCCACGGGATGCGGGGGGAATTCCGGCAAGAAGGAATTTACCGAGACTTTTATTATCCCTTGCCATTGCCCGCTCACCTTGAAGAACGTGAATTTCCACGCTTGTTTGCCCATCGATCGCAGTAGAAAAAACTTGGGACTTGCTGGTAGGAATTGTTGTATTGCGTTCGATAATTTTAGTGAACACTTCTCCTAAAGTTTCAAGTCCCAGCGATAAAGGTGTAACATCCAAAAGTAAGAGATTCTCGACTTCGCCACCTAGCACTCCAGCTTGAATTGCAGCACCGAGTGCCACTGCTTCGTCAGGATTGATAGAGCGATCGGGTGCCTTGCCGTTGAAAAATTTGATCAGGGCGTTTTGAACTGCGGGAATACGCGTAGAACCGCCCACCAAAATAATTTTATCTATGTTTTGTGGTTTCAACTCTGCATCTTTGAGCGCTTGAACCATCGGTTCGATGGTAGCTTCAATTAATTTGCTCCCCAGTTCTTCAAATTTAGAACGGCTGAGTTCCATTTCCAGATGCTTGGGTCCGGTTTCATTGGCGGTGATAAATGGCAAGTTAATTGAGGTACTCGCCATGCTGGAGAGTTCAATTTTTGCCTTTTCCGCTGCTTCTCGCAAGCGTTGCAGCGCCATCTTATCTTGGGAAAGGTCAACTTTTTCTTGTTGGTGGAAGTGTTGGATCATCCAGCGGACGATCGCATTATCAAAGTCGTCTCCACCTAGATGGTTATTACCACAAGTCGCCTTAACTTCAAATACTCCATCGCCGAGTTGCAGAATGGATACGTCAAAAGTACCACCCCCCAAGTCAAATACTAAAATGATCTGTTCAGTGTCTTGCTTGTCTAACCCAAAAGCTAAAGCCGCAGCAGTTGGTTCATTGATGATTCGCAGTACTTCTAATCCAGCAATGGTGCCAGCGTCTTTAGTTGCTTGTCTTTGAGCATCTGTGAAATATGCCGGCACGGTAATTACTGCCTGGGTGACAGTTTCACCTAAGAAATTTTCCGCATCTTGTTTGAGCTTTTGCAAAACCATTGCGGAGATTTCTTGCGGTGTGTAGTTACGTCCGCGAATTTGTACATCAACGGTATCATCTCGACCTTTGACACAAGCATAGGGTACGCGATCGCGTTCTACTTCAGTGTCATCCCAACGACGACCAATAAATCGCTTGATACTGTAAATTGTGTTCTCAGCATTTGTGACGCCTTGTCGCTTTGCCAGTTGACCGACTAAGCGCTCACTGCCTTTGCCAAATCCGACAATACTTGGAGTGGTTCGCCCACCTTCTAAATTGCCAATGACAATCGGTTGACCACCTTCCAAGACTGCGACGCAACTATTGGTAGTGCCTAAGTCGATCCCAATAACTTTTCCCATAACTATCGGTATTTTTACTGAGTGCTTCTTACGAAAATGTAGACATAAGCTTCCTACCAAGACTGGTGTGGAAGTTTCTGTCCAACAAAACTAGGGGCGTGATTTTTCGCGGGGTAACTTTTTTACTAGGGACAAGTTCTTTACGGTTTTCCCAAAAAAAGCATCCTTCTCCTTTCGATGGAAGAGGCGCTAAAGTAAGCGAAAACCGTAAATAGCTATGTCCTAGTTTGGGTATGCGATGCTCGCCCTTGCAAGAAGCCAATGACTTTTAGCTACCAGTGGTCAGCAGTCACTCAGTAGTCAAAAGCAACCAGTGCTATAGGCGGGTTGCTTTTGACTTTTGACGAATGAAAAAAGCGGTTTAACTACATTGGATTCGACTGAATTTCCTCCGTAGGAGGCATGTCTTCTTTTGGAGCAGCGACTTTGACCATTGCATGACGAAGCACGCGATCGCCCAAATAATATCCGCGTACTAACTCTTCTAACACTGTTCCTTCTGGATGTTCATCCGTAGGTTCCCGCATTACTGCTTCGTGCAAGTTCGGATCGAAGTCTTGACCTTCCGGTCGCATTGGTGAGACGCCCAAGCGTTTTAGACAATCCACTAATTGTTTGTAGACACCTTGATAGCTTTTGTGAATCGTCAATTCGCCGTCGGTTTGCGGTTTGAGATGTGCTCGCGCCCGCTCAAAATTATCAACTACTGGCAATAATTCCATAATCGTATTGCGCTTCACTAGCAAGTCAAGCTCTTCTTTTTCCTTGCTGGTGCGTTTACGATAATTCTCAAAATCTGCGCCAATCCGCATATATTGGGTGTTGCGCTCTTCTAATTGCGCTTTAAGTGACTCTATTTGTTGAGTCATTTCTGTTAATGCGGCTGTATCAGTTACCGTCTGCGGAGTTCCAGCAGTACCATTTTCTTGTGTTTCTGCTGTCTCTGCTGATGTATTGGTTTGGGCTACTACTTGCTCAGTAACCTCGCTACCAGGTTCGTTATAGTTCATTTGGGCTGGGGACTCGCTCATCATTGCTTACTTTACCTCTGTGTTCACCCTAAAAGATGGCTTATATTGTTTATTTGTTTATTTTCTTCCATTATTGTGTAATCATTCCAGATGCTATTTACGGCAATTAGTCCCCACATACTAACAGCCGTTGAATGCACTTGCCGCTGACTGTGAGGCGTATTTTTTGCCGAAATTTTCACTTGAAGTGATCTCACCGTCCTCTATTGTGACAAATGCCGAGCGCGTTAGCCCGGACGCGCCTATGGCGGCATTCCGAATCATAAGGGTAGGGAATAGGGAATGGGGAATGGGGCATCGGGCATCGGGCAATGGGCATGGGACAGGAGACAAGGGGCAACAGGGGCAATACAGTTCAGTTAAGGAAATTTATCTGTTAAGGCAGGCTGTTCTTGAGCAGGGGAGGCAGGGGAAGTAGGGGGAGAAAAAAAGGCTTAACTGAACCGTATTGGGAGCAGGGGGACAATTACCAATTACCACAGGACTTACGTAAAGTTATGGAAAAACGAACCGCGTTCGCCCTTGGCGTCTTTGTTCGCGTAGAGAAGGACGCAAAAAACACAAAGGAAAGAGTTTAAGAAGAGTTTTTGCCCTCATTCCTATACCAATTACCAATGCCCATTGCCCAATTCCCATTGCCCAATTCCCAATTCGCAAAAATTCAGCAAGTAAGCATGAGAATATTCTTCGCCAGATTGGGAATACTCTAACCAGAGGTTTCCGCTACTCATTGCTCACTTATGACTAACTCCTCACAACAACGGCGCAGTACCGCCCTCACTACAAGAACAGAATTTTCGCCCTTCGGCAATAAACTTGTGCAATCTGGCTATGTCAATAGCGAACAGATGAGACAAGCGCTGATTGAAAGCCGCAAGTCTGGCGTACCCTTAACAGAAATACTCGAATCAATTTCTGGGCAACAACTATCACCTGAGTTGCTCAGACAGTATAAAAAACAGCAGTTATTTGAACTTAAAATACTATACGGTGTTGAGTTTCTCGATCCGGAAGTTAGCCAAATAGGTAGCACCACAGTAGGAAAGCTGATTGATACTCTGATTCCAAGCGATATCTGTCGTCGCCATCGCTTAGTGCCCGTGTCAAAACATGAAGACCAAAACCCACCCTCAGTGTTAGTGGCGATGGTCGATCCGGATAATCTAGAGGCTTCGGATGATTTGAATCGCATCTTGCGTGCGCAAGGCTTGGCATTGCAGCGCATGGTGATTACCCAAGAGGACTACCAACAACTAATTAATCAATATTTGGATGAACTGGCTGTTAAGCAAAAGCACCAGGAAAAAGAAAAGTCTACAGACATTAATCAAGACTTAGAAAATTTAGGAAATCTCGACCTAGACGATGCCCCCGATGATATGGAAGCGGACTTGGGGGCAGCGATGAAGGGTGCGGAAGATGCACCAGTCATTAACTTGGTCAATAGAATTCTTGCCAAAGCTTTGCATGAGAAAGTTTCCGACATTCACATCGAACCGCAAGAAGAAAACTTACGCATTCGCTTCCGTAAGGACGGAGTGTTGGGTGAGGCTTTCGACCCTCTGCCGAAGAAAATTATTCCTGCGGTTACGGCTCGATTTAAAATTATCGCCAACTTAGATATTGCCGAACGACGTTTACCTCAAGATGGACGCATTCGGCGGATGTTTGAAGGGCGCAAAGTTGACTTCCGAGTTAGTACCTTACCCAGTCGCTACGGCGAAAAGGTAGTGCTGCGGATTTTGGATAACTCCTCTACACAACTGGGATTGGATAAGTTAATTGCCGATCCTGAAAGTTTGCACATTGTCCATGAGATGGTTAGCCGTCCGTTTGGTCTGATTTTGGTAACAGGACCAACTGGTTCTGGTAAAACAACGACACTGTATTCAGCACTGGCAGAGCGCAACACACCCGGAATTAATATTAGTACTGTGGAAGACCCGATTGAGTATAGCTTGGCGGGAATTACTCAGGTGCAGGTAATTCGGGAAAAAGGGCTAGATTTTGCTACGGCTTTGCGGGCTTTCTTGCGGCAAGATCCTGATGTGCTGTTGGTGGGTGAAACGCGAGACAAGGAAACGGCAAAAACAGCAATTGAAGCTGCTTTGACGGGTCACTTAGTATTAACAACATTACACACCAATGATGCCCCTGGTGCGATCGCTCGTTTGGGAGAAATGGGCATTGAGCCTTTCATGATTTCTAGTTCTCTGATTGGCGTTTTAGCACAGCGCTTGGTGCGACGTGTCTGTGCCGATTGTCGCATTCCCTATACTCCAACGCCCGAAGAATTAGCCCGCTATGGTCTATCTGCTTCGCAAGATGTTGGTATAACTTTCTATAAACCGAACTCCTTAACATTAGAAGAAATTCAACAAGCTAGTTCCAAAGGTCATCTTTGCCCAAGTTGTAATGGCGTTGGCTACAAGGGACGTTGCGGTGTTTATGAAGTTATGCGAGTCACCGAAAAGCTGCAAACCTTAATTAACGAAGAAGCACCTACAGAACGCATTAAGGAAGTTGCAGTTGAAGAGGGAATGAAAACTCTGCTGGCTTACAGCTTGGATTTAGTACGTCAAGGACAAACGACTTTGGAAGAAGTCGAACGGGTAACATTCACCGATACCGGTTTAGAAGCAGAGTTAAAAGCCAAACGCAAAAGTGGTCTTACCTGCCGAACTTGTACTGCCGAATTAAAACCTGAATGGCTAGATTGTCCCTATTGTATGACACCTCGTTTTGCCGATTAGTTAGCAGTTATTTCTTATTGGTTACTAGTTAATAGTTAACTCTTAACCCTGAACTAACAACTATCAACTATAAATTAACAACAAAAAAAGTAAATCAAATTATGGAAATGATGATTGAAGACTTGATGGAGCAGATGATTGAAATGGGTGGCTCGGATTTGCATTTATCCGCAGGTTTACCTCCCTACTTCCGCATTAGCGGCAAACTCACACCCATTGGTAACGAGCCGTTAACAGGTGACCAATGTCAAAGGCTAATTTTTAGTATGCTGAATAATACTCAGCGCAAAACTCTAGAACAGACTTGGGAATTAGATTGTAGTTATGGAGTTAAAGGTTTAGCTCGCTTCCGTGTCAACGTCTATAAAGAGCGTGGTTCCTATGCTGCTTGTTTGCGGGCGTTAAGTTCTAAAATTCCTAATTTTGATAAATTAGGTCTGCCAGATGTGGTGCGGGAAATGTCAGAAAAACCCAGAGGACTAATTTTGGTGACAGGTCCTACGGGTTCAGGTAAAACGACTACCTTAGCGGCAATGATTGACTTGATTAACCGCACCAGAGCTGAACATATTTTAACCGTAGAAGATCCAATTGAATTTGTTTATGAACCAATTAAAAGCCTAGTTCACCAACGACAGCTTAATGAAGATACGAAGAGTTTTGCTAATGCTTTAAAAGCTGCTTTGCGTGAAGATCCAGATATTATTCTGGTAGGGGAAATGCGGGATTTAGAAACAATTTATTTGGCTATTACTGCGGCAGAAACAGGACACTTGGTATTTGGAACTTTACACACTAGTTCAGCCGCACAAACTATCGACCGGATTGTTGACGTTTTTCCACATGAAAGACAAACTCAGGTGCGGGTGCAATTGTCTAACTCCTTAGTAGCAGTATTTAGCCAAACTTTGGTTCCGAGAAAAAATGTTAAACCTGGTGAGTTTGGTCGGATAATGGCGCAAGAAATTATGATTGTTACTCCTGCTATTTCTAACTTGATTCGTGAAGGCAAAACGGCACAAATTTACTCGGCTATACAAATCGGCGGTAAGTTGGGTATGCAAACTCTAGAGAAGGTTTTAGCTGATATGTACAAAGCAGGAACTATCTCTTTTGAAGCAGCTATGTCTAAGACTTCCAAACCAGATGAAATCCAGCGTCTTATTGGTGGTGTACCACCTACTGCTGGTGCAAAACCTGCGGGATCAGTAGCTATGAAGCATTAAAAGAACTGGGAATCGGGCACTGGCTTCCCAATACCCAATTACCAATCTAAAATCCAAAATCTATATAATCCATGCCAAATTTTATTGCCCGTGTTCGAGATTCTCAAGGAAAATCCCGAACAGAAAAAATTGTTGCAGAATCGGTCGTGCAAGCTCGTACTACTCTTAGACAACAGGGTTTTGTAGTTCAAGAACTTAAACAAGCTCAAGGTTTCGGGAGCTTTGACTTGAATAAATTACAGACAGCAATGACTAAGGTTTCCGTTAAGGATAAAGCTGTCTTTTCTCGTCAATTTGCAGCTCTAATCAATGCGGGAGTAGCAATTGTCAGAAGTCTGGGGGTGCTGTCTGAGCAATGTAGTAATCCGAAATTAAAACAATCGCTGATGGACATAAGCACTGATGTTCAAAACGGTATGAATCTTTCTGACTCAATGCGGAAGCATCCTCAGTGTTTTGATGGTTTGTATGTCAGCATGGTTCAAGCGGGTGAAGTTGGCGGTGTTTTAGATGAAGTAATGAATCGTTTAGCCAAATTATTAGAGGATGTTGCCCGATTACAAAACCAAATTAAATCAGCGTTGTCTTATCCAATGGTTGTAGGTTTTTTGGCAACTGCTATTTTTCTGGGTATGACGATTTTTCTCATCCCAATTTTTGCCGGTATTTTTAAAGATATAGGCACTGAATTGCCTCCTTTAACGCAATTCTTGATGACTTGTAGTGAAGTTTTGAGAAGTTGGCGAATTTTTGTTATATTTGGCATTCTTATCGGTACGGCAATTGCATATAAGCAGTACTACAAAACTGCTGCCGGTCGCCAAATTATTGATCGCCTTTCTCTGAAAATGCCGTTGTTTGGTGACTTGATCCAAAAATCTGCTGTTGCGCGTTTTAGCCGGACTTTTGGTGCTTTGACTCGTTCTGGTGTACCAATTCTTACTTCTTTGGAAATTGTCCGCGATACTTCAGGAAATCAAGTAGTTGCTAATGCTATTGATGCAGCGCGTGCAGAAATTCAACAAGGAGGAATGATCAGCATTGCCTTGCAAAAAGAAAAAGTTTTTCCACCTATGGCAATTCAAATGATTAGTATCGGCGAGGAAACTGGTGAATTAGATGCGATGTTAATGAAAGTTGCCGATTTTTATGAAGATGAAGTTGAGCAGGCAGTAAAAGCTCTAACCAGCATTTTGGAACCAATTATGATTGTGGTTCTAGGGGGAATGGTTGGTACAATTTTGCTGGCAATGTACCTGCCTCTGTTTAAGGTATTTGAGAAGCTGGGATAGACGATTAAGGGTTAGGAGTAGAGACGCTTGGGTTCCTCACGTCTCTACAGAATTAAAAGTTAAGGGTTAAAGACTCTTTGATTTAAGTTTTAACTTCTAATTAATAAATTTTCTTCTTAAGTCCTCACCCTCAAGTCCTAACTTCTAACTAATTTATTTAATTATGCTTGTGCAAAAATATTATTACGAAACTAGCTTGGCTGAGTATAGCAATTCCTTGTCAGCGATCGCACTCCTCAAGCAGCATCGACCATACTTAGAAATGATTCCCAGTCTGCGACGTCCAGATGAAAGCGTTATCACTATTCCTCTACCAATTGTTCGTCTTTGCAACACCTCAGCAGAAAAAACAACTATTTGCTTACCTTGTGATGTCGCAATTTTAATGTGCGACCCTGAGTGGAAAATCAAAAGTGGTGTGGAAATTTTGGTCTTCATTCATCGTCCCCACGAAGATTTTTCTCAGTTATTGGGACGCTGGCGACAAACTCAAGTTTGGCTAGATAAAGAATATCAGTGGCTCATGCCTCCCCGCTACAATCATATTTTGAATGAGGGGATAAATAGTATATATCCTTTGTTTGTGGTGTTTGCAGAGACGCCAGAACGCATTAAGCGCGGTCTTGTCGGCGCTTGTCTGCCATTTATAATTCAAACACCAGAATCAGTGCCTGAGGAGGAAAGAAGGGATGAAGAGGGGCTAGGGGCTAGGGGATAGGGGATAGGAATGAGAGATTTCAATGAGCATTAACAGTTATCGAGACTTAAAAGTTTGGCAGTCCAGTATGGATTTAGCTGAACAAGTTTATTGTCTGACTGAAAGTTTTCCCAAATACGAACTGTATCGATTATCTAGCCAAATGCAACGAGCTGCGGTGTCAATACCGTCAAACATAGCGGAGGGACATGCAAGAGAATCAACCAAGGAATTCTTGCATTACTTATCCATCGCACTAGGTTCATTAGCAGAGTTGGAAACTCAACTGATATTAGCCCAACGACGGACATATATAGATAGGGAAAAATTGCAGGCTACCTTGGGAAAGACAGATGAGACGGGTAAAATGCTTAGGGGATTGCAAAAATCTCTTAAAGCAAAATTAGGGGCTAGGGATTAGGGGCTAGGGATAAAATAATAGTTTTGCTCTAGCCCCTAACCTCTATTTCCTAGCCTCTCTTCCCCTAACCTCTAGCCCCTAGTCCCTAGCCCCTTACTTAACAAACTGGGGCATAATTTCCGCAGCGGTGAACACTCCATAAATGCCACGCTTGTGCAATTGCATACCAGCTTTGAGATAGCCAAAGGCTGGTCCACAGACATTTGCTGCCATGCTGGTTTCGTCTCCTAAGGTAAAGGTATGGGTGGAAATTTTACCTTCAAAGGTGCGACCAGTGATTTTCACGTTGGTGCTGAGGGGCTTTTTGGGATTGCGGGTATCGACTATGCCACCAACTGTAACGCGATCGCGTTCCACTATTCCCGCCAATTCCAACATTACATCATCGGCATGTTCCATATTCTCTAAGGTAAGCACGCCATTGGTTTTATCCAGTAATGCTTCTACTTCTGCATCACTCATTGCTCTGGCAGTTTCTACACTGTAACCTGGCATGTGGGCAATATCTTCGCGGATCGTGGCGCGGTAAGCTTCCCAATTGGCAATTCCGACGCCAAAGGTAATTTCAACTTTATGTATTTCCGCGTAGCTTTGGGCGGCTAATGCGGCAGCGGCGGTTAACAATCCAGGTGTTGCACCACACCCCGTCATATAAGTAATTCCCGCAGCTTGCAATTCCTCTTTCATCGCTAGTAGTTGTTCTACCGCGCTGGTACGTTTAATTGCATCGACTAACACCCCACGCCAACCTGATTTAATAAACTCTTGCGCTACAGAAGCAATAAAGTCATTTGGTAGGTTTGGTAAAGCGAGAAAATACCCATCTACAGAATGAGCGGTTTCGATTAAATCTTGAATACTGCGAGTTGTTAAATTACCACTTGGTTCTAAATAACCGACCGAACCTTGAGAGTTATAAGCTGTAATACAATCTTGAGCATTTAAACCCGACTCAGCGTAGGTGTAGCCTTCTTTGTCCGCTGCTGCGACTAAAATCATTTCTCGTTTACCAGCGAGTACTTTAGCGGCAGCTTGTCCGAGTCCGCCAAAACCTAGTACTCCGACACGTATCGCTGGTGAGATATTTAGAGAACTTTTGACTTGTTCTGGATTCATAGTCAATTAGTTAAGTTGAATCGAAAGCCTTGAGCAGTCATTATCTCAGCTTGTGGCTGAAAGAGTGAAGCTAAAAGCTATAGATGTTAATTATGCTTTATTATCCTGGGTTGTTATCGTCGAGCGATCGGTTTTTTAACCAGAAAGTCTTGATTGGTGATTTGGGCTTCCGGGAAATTGTTTCAGTGTTAACACTGCTGGAAAACTAGTAACAATTATGCTTCAGTAGTATTGTATCGCGCACCAGATTAGGAAAAATTGATTTATGAGTTTTGAAGATATTGCCACTAAAGCTGTTGAAAAAGGTGTAGAAACTGCTGTAGAAAAAACTTTAGGCATTAAAGACCTAAAGACTGTACGAGCGGTTGCAGAGACTGGTGCTGCGTCTTGCGCTGCTGTGAGTGCTGCTACAGGGTTATCTGTTGCAGCAACTTCAGGAGCAGGAATTACTTCTGGTCTAGCTGCGGCAGGTGGTGTGGTTGGTGGTGGCATGGCGGCTGCTCCTGCGGTATTGGCAGCAGGTCCAGCTTATGCTGGGGCAAAAATAATGAATGAAACTTTCTTCAAAGACCAACCGGATTTGTCTGAGGAAGAACGTGAAGCTCGTGCAGCTGCAAGAACAGCTACGAACATTGGGGCTGCTGCTGGTGTGGCTGGTGCTGGTGCTGTAACAGTTGCTGCTGGTGCTTCTGGTGCTGCAATTATGAGTACTCTTGCTGGTGTCGGTAGTCTTGTTGGGGGAGGTGCAATTGCTGGTACTGCTATAGTTGCTGCTGCACCTGTTGCTGCTGCGGCAGCTATTGGATACGGGATATACAAACTTTTCGGCGGTGGTAAAAAATAACATTAACTCAGTTCTCCAATGCAGTGTTAGGCTGCATTGGAGTGCGATGGCATATCTCCTATTTTTGGCAGCCTAAACCGGAACCCAACACGATCTGCCATCTTTACTTCACAACCTCATTCCCAAAATTGGTAGATTAACAATTTGGTCTTGATATTCTTCTTCAAAAGACGCTTCAGAAACTAAAATCAATTCCTCAATTGTCTCACCAATACCCATATCAGGGTTTAGTATAAAAATACCAGGCACATGATGACCTGTATTTATGTGGTCAATTAAATGTACAGGCATAGAAGTACGATTATTTGTTACCAATACAAAATTATGTGCTTCACACCATATAAGAATTTCTGGGTCTAAAGTTCCCTTCAAAGGTGTATCTGGTTCTCCTATTGCACGAATTATTAAATCAGGTTTTCTTCGTCGTAATTGATTTATATAAACTGGATTTACATTTTCATCCATTAAATACTTAAGCATTACTTGCTTTTTTGATCGCTTCTCTTTCTGCTTTGAATCGCATTAATTTCTGTACAACAGGTGAAGGGTTGCGTCGCTGTTCTTCTCGCATTCTGTGTCCCGACTCTAACCAGTCAGCAATATAATTACTCACGGCTTCTTTGTTGTGGAGGTAATACAAAATCGTCGCATAGACTTGTTCAAGGGTAAGCGATGTATAAATTTGTGCGATTTCTTCGGGAGTACGAGCGCGATAAATATACTCGTAAAGGATAGTTTCAATACCTATGCGCGTACCGTTGAGGCGAATATCATTCGGTGCAAGAAAATTGAAGTATTCTTCTAGTTGCATCACTTAATCCTCTTTTTATTTATCCTAAGCGATCGCACTTCCTAACGTATTTTTGGCAATGCAAAGCACAACCCAACTTGTAACGATCTACTAACAATAGATGAGCACCTAGCTAGTGATCGCACCTGGAAAGTAAATTGGGTTTTGAATTTTGTCGAGCAAGCGATCGCCGCGCTTTGCTACAAGGGTGAATTACCAAGCATTATCGCCTACAATCAGTTTCTCAGACCTGATGTGCGATCGCATCAACGGTGGCGTTTCGCTACGCGATCGCACGCGCATCTATGCGCGTGCCATGCCTGCGGCATCATCACCCCTTTTATCAAAGAGAGAAAGAGCCAAGTACATCAATACCCACAGTTCTTGACACCATAACACCAATAAGCACGCCAAGACCTAGTGCCCTACGAAAATAATTAACGCCTTGAAATAATTCTAGCCACGCCCAAGTAAATAAAGAGCCAAAAGCAAGTGCGTCTAACCCTGTATTAATTTCGCCTGTTGTAAAAACTAGTTTGAGCAAACTAGCTGTTATCCAGACAATAATTGGTAGATTTGGCATCTGAGCTAAAACAATATTGCCATCGCTGTCACGGAAGATTTTATCAAATAATGTATTTTTCATAACTTTAAATTCCAACAATCAGCCAAAACTATTAACTTACAAAAACTACTGTATTGCATTAAAACATTCAGGTCTTTCTCTTATCAAGCACCATTGTGCTGAGATGAGAAATAGAATACGAAGAGGCAACCCCAAAATGGTACAGGCACTAACCAAAAAATTGACATTGGCGGAGTTTTTACAATTACGAGAAACGAAACCTGCCAGTGAGTATCTTGATGGTCAAATTATCTAAAAACCCATGCCACAGGGGAAACGCAGTACGATTCAAGGTGAACTTGTACCGACTATTAATGCTGTAGTCAAGCCGAAGCACATAGCTCGTGCGTTTCCTGAGTTGCGTTGCACTTTTGGCGGTCGTTCAACTGTACCCGATATGCCGTTTTTGTTGGGAACAGAATTCCGCGTGACGAAAATGGAGAAGTTGCTAACACATTCTCTATTGCTCCAGATTGGACTATTGAAATTCTGTCACCTGACCAGAGTCAAACAAAAGTGACAAAAAATATTCTTCATTGCTTGAAATATGAGACTCAAATGGGATGGTTGATTGACCCAGATGAGCGAGCTGTGTTTGTTTATCTTCCCAAGCAACAAATTGAAGTGTTTGATGAGCCAGATGCATTAATTCCCGTGCCAAGTTTTGCCAGTGAAGTTCAGCTGACAGTGGGAAATTTATTTGCTTGGCTTTTGGAGTAGCGATCGCTCTCTGTTGAAAACCTAGCTGCCAGTCAGCAATGCCCGCGATCGCTCTACAAAAATATAATTTCTATCTTTGGTTATATAACCAAAGATAGAAATTAGAGCGATCATACTTTTACTGTTGGGTTAAATTACCTTTAACTGGACTTAGCTAACTATTAGTTTAAATTGTGCAAACCCTTACTAATGATAACTTTTCTCACCAATTTTAGTCATTCCCTAACATGTTCTGCTGGTTATATGCTCTCTAATGCTCGTTTCTAGAGATTTTGAGACTACGTAACGCTGCTTAATTTCCACCTTGACTAATTTAGAAGGTTAAGGGAAACTTACATATGACAGATGTGTAAGCTTACAAGATTAATAATTTTTGTAAAGATTCTGATATATATATTTTGAGAGATGGAACATTAGTTAACAAAGTGGCAAGTTTGTATCAAGCGTGAAAATGTTCCTATGGCTATATTTTAGCCATAAGAAAAGAACAGTACTGTCCAAACGTAAAGAGCGTGGTTTGCGAAAAGCATGGAGACATTAGAATTCATAATTTATCCAGATGGTCGGGTGCAAGAAAAAGTCACTGGCATTGTTGGTGCTTCTTGTGCTGAGGTTACGGCAGCAATAGAGGCACAGCTAGGGCTAGTACTTAGTCATGAGCCAACCTCAGAATTCTTTACCGTAATGGCACAAGAATCTGCTGTGGTAAATACGCAAACCAGTTTCAGCGATTGGTAAATTTTCAAACAAATTTAGTTTACTCAAATAAGAACCGTCATGTCACACTTTAGCCAAATTAAGACGCAAATCCGCAATCTTGAATCGTTGAAAGAAGCTCTCACAGACTTGGGTGTAAATTGGAAACCTGGTACACGTGAGGTGCGTGGTTATCGCGGTCAAACTCATGCAGCCGAAGTTACCATTGAACAAGATAATGGCTATGACATCGGCTTTAAATGGAATGGCAAAGAATACGAATTGGTTTCTGACTTGCAATATTGGCAGCAAAACTTGTCTGTTGATGGGTTTTTACGCCAAGTAACGCAGCGTTATGCATATCACACGGTTGTGAAAGAAAGTACTCGTGCTGGCTTTCAAGTCGCTGAACAACAAAAAAATAAAGATGGTTCTATTCGCTTAGTAGTACAACGCTGGAGTGCGTAATGTCTGATTTTCTGCCGCAGGAAGAACAAGAATTGGATCGCTCCGGTTTAGAACCAGAATTAGGCGGTTTTTTGCGGGATGAGCCGGAAAGGTCTGGTTTAGAGCCTGAATTGGGGGGAATGCTGCGTCAAAAGGGTGTTTATGTTGATGAAATCACCTGTATTGGCTGTTTGCACTGTGCCCATGTTGCTCGTAACACTTTTTATATTGAACCAGATTACGGGCGATCGCGTGTAATTCGCCAAGAGGGGGACGCGGAGGAAGTAATTCAAGAAGCAATTGAGACTTGTCCGGTCGATTGCATCCACTGGGTAGATTACACTGAATTGAAAAAGTTAGAAGAAGAGCGCAAATATCAGGTAATTCCTGTGGTAGGTTATCCGGTGGAGCAAGCGGTTGCCGCTGCTGCAAAGCGTCGTCAAAAGCGAAGATTAAACCATAAAAAATCCCGTTATTGAAATTTTATATTTCAATTCAAAATATAAAGGGCTGTTTAGACAGTCCTTTTGTTTTTTATAGGATTTCTTTATTCGGTAAACACGGCTATTGTGATTATTGAAAATATACAAGTTAGCGCTTCAGCGCTGAAGCGCTAACTACGATGGAAGATATATTTTTGCTCAATTATTCTGACTCTGGAAATGTCTGCACTTTGCCATCAGGACTGAGAACGGCTCGAATTCTCACATTTTGTCCATTCCTATTAGGGGAGACAAAAGGTTGTCCAATTCCTGGCATTCCGGCGCTGTCAACGTAATCTCTGGCGGCTTTTCCTAAGGGCAAAATTCTTTCAACTTTGCCGTCAACACCGATTAATAAACTATACTCTAGCGTTTGACTCAATCCTCTAGGTGGTTGCCAGCGCTTTTTCAAAAAGTCTCTAGCTTCTGCTATCTGGGGTGTATCAAACAATGTGCCTGTTGCAACCTCTGGGGGAGAGTTGCGCCCTTGCCTCAATCTCTCGGCTAAGGGACTATTATTAGTTCCTAGGGGGGGGGCTGTTGGCGATAAAGGTGAGGTACCGGTGTTACCGCGCTCATTGGGTGTGGTGTCAATACCAGAGGAACCACCGGAGATACCGGAGGATATATCACCCGTGGCGGGAGGTAAGTTTGATGGTAAATTTGCTGTACTTGGCAGAGCAATTCCATTCTTAGGAATTGAACTTGTACGGCTAGTTTGTTGAGAAGTTGTGGGAATCGCAAACGGATCTGGTAGTTTGGTGGTTGCTGTTTTCCCTGAAGACCGAGAAAGAGTTGGTGCCGTTGCCCCAGGTATAGTTAAGGCAGTGCCGCTTGATGGCAATGGCGCTGTAGAGAAAGTGGAACCTGCTGTTTGGGACGCCGAGGGAAAAGAAGAACCGGGCGCGGTTTTGGCAGATGCAGGCACTTGAGGCATTGGGGGAAGTGTCGAACCGGGTACTGGCGTTGTCGGAAGTATAGAACCGGGTGCTGGGGGTGTAGGAAGCGTGGAACCTGGTAGTCCTGGGGTAGTTCCTAGGGGTGGCTGCACTAATAAACTATCTGGGGGGGTGAGTCCAGGTTGGGGTGTTGGCAAAAGGGCTGAGGGTGAAGGTTGCAGGGCTATTTCTGGTGTAGAAGCTGGTTTTTTAGCTGTCTGCTCCTTTTGCCTAATATTATTAGCATATTGCCAAGTAAATGGCGCCAAACCCAAAGCTACTAATACCACAGCGGCAGCAGGTGTCCAACTCGGTAAGCTAAAACCTGAACTGCTTCTTGTGTTAAAAGTTGGTAACGCCATCACCTCAGCGGAATATTCATCTAAAGCGGTTGCCAAATCGAACAGCTGCAACAGACTGAGTTGAATTACGCTTCCAGATAAATGGTTAGCCAGAGAACCGAGAAACAAGTTGTGAATTAAATAACTGCTTGGTTCTAGGCGTATGTCTGCCTCTGGTATGTGAAAATTGTTAAATGATTTTGAAGATTTTAAAGTTTGTTCTGGCAGTAAAGTTTGATTAAAGTCTTTTACTTCTGGGTGATCTGATACTTTAGTTGAGTCTTTTGATTGGGAGAAACTTGTCCAAAAGCTTTCTGGAGACTTTTGCAGAAATTCCTGCACGTAGTTTGTCACTGCACTATACAAAGCTTCGAGTTGATCGCGATCGCCTTTGATTGATATTCTCCGTTCTTCTGGCAGTCGCGGATCGTCAAAGCGAAGCTCAAAGTTTAGCTGCTTCAGCACAGATTTCCCCATCCAACCGGACAAAGATGAGCTTTGTGCCAAAACTTCTAACGTACAGGTCGGGGGTGTGTATCGGCGGATTACAGGGTTTGATACAGGCATGACAGAAAGTGCGAGGGGGACAACTTGAGATTTTGGATTTTAGATTTTGGATTTTGGATTAGTAACCTAAAATCTAAAATCTAAAATTGTGTGGAACGATCTATAAGTGCTAGCCAAAGACGGCGATGTCCACCAGGACTACTGTAAAATAGTAAATCTACCAGTAGTTTCAAGGCTAGGTGGGTAAGTGCATCAGTGGAAATTTGCTCATCCGACTCCATCCGCTCTTGATAGGTGTTGCAGAAAGCATCAATATAATCTCCTAATAAAGCAGCTTGATGGGGTTCGCGGTTAGTTTCCGCCATTTGTTCTAATAACCCTACAGCACGGCGAATCAATTCTTGGTGCTCTTTTGCAAGGTAACAAGTGATGAGAACTAGCGATCGCGCTTCTTCTACATCTAGCTTTTTTCGCCCTCCAGTACCTTTGCGTAGGGGATTCGACTGCCGGAGTCGCCACAACGCCACACGATCTGGCACTTTTGATTCTAAATTTAGAATAATTGCCGCCGAGAGCATTGCTTCAGAACCAATACCAGTTAAAGTTTCTAGCGCCAAAAGTGCTAAGTCCAATTGGGTTTTGATATTATCCCACTGAACTGTGTTTGGAGCCGAAAGCTGGGTTAAGTCCTCCCACTGGGAATTTGGATTGGCTGAGTTGGCTGCCGAGTGCATAACTTTTAGCATAGGTTATCGGGCGGGTTCGGGCTGTTGCTGTTACCCATTTTGAAACCAGACTCGCAATATTTAAGGTTGGTTTCCTATAGCTACAAGCCGAAAGCTAGCTTAATTACAAGCTAAATCTGGGTAAAGCAGCATTGAAATAAGTTAGGTCAACAGCTGGTTTGTTTGTCTTACTTTATGACGAAAATATGTCTTAAAGAAAGTAGAAATATTATTGATTACATGTAGCCTGGTAATTCCCGCAGTCACGATTTGCTCTTTGCCTTAACTGATACTTAAGTACATAGTATAAGTCAGGGCATGGGGCATTGGGAATAGGGCAATGGGCATGGGGGAGCCAGTGCGCTATCGCGGCTCTGCCGACTTGAAGCATCTGGCGTCATGGGGCATGGGGCATGGAAAGAATAGTATTAGAAGGCGCATCAATTAAAGCCCCTTCTTTAATTCGAGCGTGCCCATTGCCCATTGCCCATTGCCCATTGCCCAATTACTCAATGTAAGCGACTGTGACACCAGAACCGCCATCTGCTTGTTCTGCGGCTTCAAAACGGCTAACTCGCTTGTGCTGGTGCAAAAAGGCGTGAACCCCTTGTCGCAGCTTACCAGTGCCGTGTCCGTGAATAATCCAGATTGGTCCTGTTGCTTCAGAAATTGCTTTGTCTAAAATAAATTCGCTATCCGCTACCCGTTTCCCGCGTAAATCTACTGTATTTTGAGATGTCCTAATTGCTGGGGCTGCTTGGGGTGGTGGTGTAACCTTGGCGGGTTTGTTGGCTGTAGGAACGATCGCTTCGGGTTTTTTTCCATCCAAAGATTCCACATCTTCCAGCTTCACCGTCATTTTCATGATGCCAAAGCGCACAGTAAACTCACCATCTTCATCAGGTGCAGTTAAAACTTCCGCTGTTTGCCCTAACTTGGGAATGCGGATGCGATCGCCTACTTTAGGCATAAACCCAGCTTTTGGTTTTGCCTGTTGTGCTGCTTGATACTTCTTATTAATTTCATTTAAAGCATTTGTTGCTTCTTGAGCATCTTGAGCTGTAGGCGTACCTTTCTGCAAGCGGCGAATTATAGAAGCGATTTCACCTTTGGCTTGGGCGATCGCTTGTTGTACGGCTACTTCCTGCGAAGCCCGCAAAGAGCGCTCTCTTTCCTGTAAATTTGCGGATTTTTCGGAGACTTCTTTGTATAAACGCTCTGCTTGCTGTAACAGATTTTGGGCTTCGGCGGCTTTAGTTTCCTGACGGCGACGTTGCGCTTCCAAACCAGCAATCACCTGGTTTACTTCATCTGATGCTTCCCCTACTTGGCTTTTCGCCTGTTCCACAACTTCTGCTTTTAGCCCCAAACGAAGGGCGATCGCCAAAGCGTTGGAACGTCCGGGAATTCCCCAAAGTAACCGATACGTAGGCGATAGAGTACTTTCGTCAAATTCTACAGAGGCATTTTCAAACCGCTCATCCTCATACTTTAAGGCTTTTAGTTCACCAAAGTGAGTTGTAGCCATAGTTAATTGAGCGTTGTCAGCGAGATAATGCAACAAAGCGATCGCTAAAGCACTACCCTCTGCCGGATCAGTTCCCGCACCTACTTCATCTAGTAAAACTAGCGAGGAGGGGGGGAGGGGGAGAGGGGGAGCAGGGGAAGCAGGGGAAGATAGAAAAGCAAATTCCTCCTTGTCCTCCTTGTCCTCCTTGTCCTCTTGTCCCCCTGTCTCCTTCTGCCCATTCCCCAAAGCCTCTAAAATGCGACTTATTCGGCGGATGTGACCGGAAAATGTAGATAAACTTTGCTGTAGCGATTGTTCATCGCCGATATCTGCCAATACCTTCTCAAACCAAGGTATTTCTACGGGTTCGCGGGCTGGGACAAATAAACCCACCTTTGCCATCAATGCTGCTAAACCGAGGGTTTTCAAGCTGACAGTTTTACCGCCAGTGTTTGGTCCAGTTATGGTCACCACCCGAATTTGCGGTTGTATCAGTAAATCTACAGGAATTACTGCCGAACCTTGTTCGTGTTGATGCTGCCAGACTAAAAGCGGATGACGTAACTTCCGTAAAGTTATAGTTTCATTTTCCTCCCGCTGGATGAATCGGGGGGGATTTGCTCCTAGCCAGAAACTATAACGCGCTCTCGCGGTTGCTAAATCTAAAGTTGTGACAATTGCGAGCAATCTTTCCAAATCTGGTTTGACTGCTGCTACTTGCTGTGTCAAGACGCGACGAATCGCTTCTTCTTCAGCTTGTTCTTTTTTAGTTGTTTGTCGCAGTTGATTGCCCCAAGGGACAATCGAATTAGGTTCTATATATAGCGTTGCGCCGCTGGTTGAGGTATCGTGGACAATGCCGGGAATCGCGTCTTTTTGGGGCGCTTTCACGGGGATGACGTAGCGATCGCCTCTTTGAGTAATTATTTGTTCTTGAACTGCGCCATATTTAACTTGTAAAATATTTTGTAGCTTTTGAGTGATTTGACTGCGTAATTTACGCAAATCAGTGCGAATATCATTAAGTTTTTGGCTAGCGCGATCGGCTACTTGTGCGCGCTCGTCAATACAACGGTGAATTTCTTGCTCTAGTTCTGGATAAGTCCGTAAATCGGCAATCAACTGATTCAATATGGCAAAATCAGGTTGGTTGTCAATTACACGGCGTAAATTTCTGGTTCCTGCAAGAGTAGTAGCGATCGCCAAAAGTTCTTCGCCAGTTAAAACACCTTGAATTTCTGCCCGTTCAAGGGAATCACCAATATCTTGAATTCCCTCAAAAGACAGTCCCGTGGTGAGACGATTTTCTAATTCGTATATTTCCTTGGTTTGTGCCACCAAGTACTCACTTTCCGCTCTTGAGTCAGGAATCGGCAGATAACGTGAGGCTCGTGCCCCCAGTTTAGTCGCCGCAAATGTCGAAAGATGCTGGCAGAGGCGGTGCCATTCTAGTAGTTCTAAAGTTTCAGACTGGATCAAGGCTTAAACATCTAATCTGAAATTATCGTAACAATACTACGGGCAGACAGGTTCATCTTCAAGGGTGAAATTTCCGCCCGTATTACCGAAGAAGGGAAAAGGGGAGCCAGTCGCTTGCTCGGCTCTGCCGACTTGGGCGAACTGGCGTGAAAGGGTAAGTGCTCCGCGCAGGGAAAAATAAGAAGTAATTTTAGACATTTTTATTGATTTTAAATAACTCCGCCCCTTTCCCCCTCTTTTTCATAGTTTTTACATATTTATTTCTAAAAAATTTTTATCACTTTGCATTTAAGTATAAAGCCCAGTTTAATCTGAGTTTATTGTTCGCGGATCAACAGTTGCGGCTTGATATTCAATTGATGCAGCCAATTCTGGGAAAATAAAATCATCAAATTGACCACTGGCAGTTGCAACACATATCGGCATTCGATGGCTGGGAAACTACTTAGGGGCATTAAGGAGGCAGATACTGAGATGACTAAAAGTTGGAAATACTTAGGGCTAGCGGAATACGGGTAGTGTGATTATCAATGCCCAAGATATATTATTCAATCAAGGTTTTGCCTTCAGCAGCGTAGAAGAAAAGGCGATCGCACCGTCACACAATCAATTCCCAAAACTCCTAAAGGTGTAGCAATTGTACCCGCTACTGGTTGAGTATTCAATGGCAAGGGAGAAGTCACGCTGATTGCTCAATCGAATGACACAAATTCTCAAGGTATAGATTCTAATCAAGTTAAGTGCTAGTCCCTTGACGCTCCAAGAATAGCTAATTTAACGAACAGCCTTCTCAATCCCAAAGACGCTTGTTTACGAGACGCTCCGCGAACGCCTTAGTCTCGCACCATAAGAAGCCAAGGACGCAAAAAAAGAAAGGAGGATAGGTAATTTTGCACTCCTGATGGGAGTATACCGGTGCAAATTGATTAAACCTGCCTTGAAAACAGGCGAAAGGTTAAAATAAGAAGAATTTTCATCGTTCAAGCGTCTAAACGTAGCTATTTTTAAGGCAGACTTAATATATTCATAAATTTTTAATATTTACCAGCAAACCACCTTATTAAACAAAATCAAATTTATAGCATAATTTCGCTGGAATCAGTCAGTTAATAAGGGACAACGAGCAACTAGCCGCTGACATTTACAACCAGATTTACTAAAAATAATTCAATCATCAATAACTTTAACCCAAAATAACATAGAGACAGACTAACAATTTTTATTTATCTTGTTTCCCCTTGTATACTTGGTAGGTTCGCGGCTTGTTTGAAAAAAAACGCTCCAAGTTCCCTCGCAATTTGATACCCTAGCTTAAACAGATTTGGGAACGTTAAAAGCGTGGACATTCAAATTGGGCGGGGAAAGACGGCTCGCAGAGCTTACGGAATTGATGAAATTGCTTTAGTCCCCTCAGGGAGGACACTCGATCCGAGTTTGGCAGATACCAAATGGCGTATTGGCAATATAGAGCGCGAAATCCCGATAATTGCTAGTGCGATGGATGGCGTGGTAGATGTCCGCATGGCTGTACGTTTGTCGCAGTTAGGAGCATTGGGCGTTCTCAATTTAGAGGGTATCCAAACTCGTTATGCTGACCCAGAGCCGATTTTAGATCGAATTGCAAGTGTTGGCAAACATGAATTTGTTTCTTTAATGCAACAACTATATGCCGAACCAATAAAGCAGGAATTAATTGAACAACGTATTCAGGAAATTAAACAACAAGGCGGTATTGCTGCGGTAAGTGCTACTCCAGCTGCCGCGAGCAAATATGGTGCGGTGGTGGCGCAAGCAGGGGCAGATTTATTCTTTGTACAAGCAACTGTGGTTTCGACGGCACACTTGTCACCAGAGTCTATAGTTCCACTCGATTTGGCAGAATTTTGTCGCTCTATGCCCATCCCTGTGGTCTTAGGGAATTGTGTGACTTACGAAGTCACCTTAAATTTGATGAAAGCTGGGGCAGCTGCTGTAATGGTGGGAATTGGTCCTGGTGCGGCTTGTACGTCTCGTGGAGTACTGGGTGTGGGTGTGCCTCAAGCGAGTGCGATCGCTGACTGTGCAGCCGCTAGAGACGATTATTACCAAGAAACTGGTAATTATGTTCCCGTGATTGCCGATGGCGGTCTAATCACAGGGGGCGACATTTGTAAATGCATCGCCTGCGGTGCCGATGGCGTAATGATTGGCTCCCCCTTTGCCAGATGCGCCGAAGCTCCAGGACGAGGTTATCATTGGGGGATGGCGACTCCTAGCCCCGTATTGCCCCGTGGTACGCGCATTAGCGTCGGCACTACCGGCACTTTAGAGCAAATTCTTACCGGACCCGCAGCTTTAGATGATGGCACTCATAATCTTTTAGGAGCCTTAAAGACGAGTATGGGAACTTTGGGAGCAAAAAATATTAAAGAAATGCAACAAGTTGAAGTTGTGATTGCTCCTTCTTTATTAACTGAAGGCAAAGTTTACCAAAAAGCTCAACAATTAGGCATGGGTAAATAAGGAAAATGGGGAATGGGGCATCGTCCAAGTGGGCATCGGGCATAATTGTTTTCCTTTTCCCTTTTCCCCTCTTCAAATCCCCATTGCGAGCGCGTGCCCATTACCTAACGACTAACAACCCAGAAAGAAATTTTTTGGTGACTCTTAAACAATCACTGGAAAAATCACATATGTCGCCTACAATGGAGAAAGCGGAGACGCATGTTTCCGTTCACTCCTCACACCACACTCCGCCCGGACTACTGTTCGGGCGGTTCCTTATGTATATAAAACTATTAGCTGGCAGTTTACTTTAGCTGTTAGGCTTGTCAAAAAGCTGGTTTTACTCAGACAGCGTCAAAGCTTTTTTGTCAAGCCAGATATTAATAAAATCTAGACCTTCTTTGCAAATGTACATCCGACAATGCGAAGCAGTGGTTTTTGCTATGGTAGAATTTTCACGAAGCTCAGAAATATAATAGGCAAAGGTTTTTAGGCATGTCAGCAGCCGCACAAGTTTCGGATTCTACGTTTAAGCAAGAAGTACTCGATAGCGAAGTTCCGGTTTTAGTTGACTTTTGGGCACCGTGGTGCGGTCCCTGCCGGATGGTAGCTCCGGTTGTAGATGAAATCGCTCAACAGTACGAAGGTCAAATCAAGGTGGTTAAAGTTAACACCGATGAAAATCCAAATGTTGCTAGTCAATACGGCATCCGCAGCATTCCCACGTTAATGATTTTTAAAGATGGGCAAAAAGTTGATATGGTCGTCGGTGCAGTACCGAAAACTACATTAGCTAACACTCTGGAAAAGTATCTTTGAAACTCAACCACTGGAAAACTCGTGTTGAGTAGTCCATTTAGTCTGGTATTAAGTAAATTTTTGTTAATGTTTTACAGAGGCGCAAATTTCTGCGCCTCTGTAAAATACTTTTTAATTGTAAAGATTCTTAACATTACTTTTGGTAAAGTAATTTGTTATTGGTGTAGTTTTTCTGTGAAAATTTTTTGGTTGTACTTTCAACTCAAGTGGAGATGTAAAGTGGCAAAAACAGAAAGATTCACTTTCTTCGCTCTTGCAGATAGATGTTTTTAGATGGCATTCATACAGGCATTACCTGAGATTTTGCTATTATAAATACTTATAAGCGCAATAAAATCTATCACAGAGTAGCCAAAATCGTGCCTTAATAGTCCAAAGGCTCAGAAAGAAAGTTTAAGTTGTGGGCTTGCAAACGCGATATAAACTGGTTAAGTTTAAAATATGACTTATTAAGTAGCATAGCGTTTGCGTAAAGACGCAACGAGCCACGTCTATCCAAAATAAAAGCTCTGGTCACATGCTTGGCTTTGATGAACACGGGTTGACGACTACCGTCGTCACCAGCGCCTTGGTTGATTGTAAACCAAAGGTGCTTTTTATTGTGAAATAGCGATGCTTTGAAAATAGGGGAAAGAACAGTCAGTCACTTGAACCTACTTCACCCAAGAAGTCGAGTTTGGCATTTCCTTTATGTAGGCAAAGCGGTATTTAATAACAACATACCAAATTTGGGTAAAATATAGTGCTATTTTGGCGGCAGTTCTCATGACCTCCGAAACTTCATTCGACACATTAGACTCTCTAAAAGCCGATATCGCTGAATTAATCGATCGCTTACCAACGTTAAAAAATCGGCAATTTATCAAACAGGCACTGGCGACAATAGTACGTCTAGGTGAAAGCGACATTGATCGTCTTGACTGGAAGATATTATCTGCCTCTTTAACAGACATGGAACGGGGTTTTGAACTGTTTCATGCTTACCGACACGTTCGCAAAGTAACCATCTTTGGTTCTGCCCGGCTTTCGCCAGAAAGCCCAGAGTACCGCATGGCGGTTGAATTTGCTCGCTATGTCTCTCAGATGGGATTCATGGTGATGACAGGCGGTGGTGGCGGTATTATGCAAGCAGGTCACGAAGGAGCGGGGCGAGAAAATTCCTTTGGCTTAAACATTCAATTGCCTTTTGAGCAAGAGGCAAACCCGTTTATTGAAGGCGATCGAAAGCTGATTCACTTTAAGTATTTCTTCACCCGCAAGCTGTTTCTTCTCAAAGAAAGTGATGCTGTAGCTTTGTTTGCTGGTGGTTTTGGCACTCAAGACGAAGCTTTTGAGTGTATGACCTTGAGCCAAACGGGTAAGTTTGGTCCAGTACCTTTAGTTTTAATCGATCACCCTGGTGGCGATTACTGGCGGTCTTGGAGCGAATATATTGATAAGCAACTGGTGCAAAAAGGTTTAGTAAGTCCCGAAGACCCTTGCCTTTACACAGTGACAGACAATCTGGATGTGGCTTGCAATGCGATTACCCGTTTTTATCAGGTTTATCATTCCAGCCGCTATGTAGGCGATCGCTTAATCATCCGCCTCAAGACCGATTTATCAGACGCTGAAGTCGAGCAACTAAATGCTAATTTTAGCGACATCCTAGTTAAGGGAACGATTGAAAAAAGTCACGCTTTACCCCAAGAAGGGCAAGATGAAGCGGTTGGTCTACCCCGCCTCATTTTGTACTTCAATCAACGCGACTTGGGACGCTTGTATCAAATGATTGCCGCAATTAACGCTCTAGGTACTCCTTCGCCAGAGGATGCGGCTCATCCAGAAAGGAAGTAACGATTGGGGCATTGGGTATTGCTAATAATTCTTTCCCTTTTCCCTTTTCCCTTTTGCCCTCTTGATATGCCCGTTGCCCAACCCTAGTGTACGTAGTTCATGACAACTACTTAATACCAAATCCGGTTGATTGTTGTATTTTCTAAAGTCCGCTTAGGCGGACTTTCTTGATATTGATACGGCAACGCTTGCCACGAATTTATTGACTCTAAGAAACTGACTTTATATTTTTCTGTGCTTAAAGTCATGAAAAAGTGGTAGAAATTTTAAGAGTGTAAAGGTAGTAACTAAAACAATGTTATCCATCCTACCTATACATATAAAAAATACCAGTTATTATCACTCAATGCTGATTAGCATAAAAAGCTTTGTATATTAGCACAGGAAATCAATTAGCACGTCTTAACAGGGGAATAAAGAATGCTGGAATTATTGGGTTCAGGTTTAGTTACGCTCTGGCTAGAAATGGCAGGGGTACAACTCAAGCCTTTAAGTGCTTTAGATGCATTGGCTTGGCAAAGTAGCCCAGGCTTAGTTCTTGCTCCTGATCCAAATCCAGCTGGGGCTATCACAGTGCAAGAATATCTAAAGACACTGGTAACATCAAAGCTGGTAGATCCGAAGTTAACAGAAAGTCAGGGAGTTTGGATGCAGTCGGGACCGATGCTGATGGCTAATCACCAAGGTACGACTCCTTTACCTGCGGCTTCGCTAACAAAAATTGCTACCTCTTTAGTTTCGTTGAAAACTTGGGGACCAAACCACCAATTTGATACTTTGGTCAGCACAACAGGACCAATACAAAATGGAGTTTTACAGGGCGATTTGGTGATTGCTGGTGGTGGCGATCCGATGTTTGTTTGGGAGGAAGCGATCGCGCTTGGTAATACTCTCAACAAAATGGGCATCAAGCAAGTCAAGGGAAATTTGGTTATTACTGGGAATTTCATGATGAATTTCCAGCCTAATCCAATAGTCGCAGGTCAAACGCTCAAGCAAGCACTAAATCACACCGCTTGGTCGCGCCCTGCTAATTACATATACTCAATTATGCCTAAGGGAACTCCGAAGCCTCAGGTCGTAATTGCGGGTACTGTGAAATTAGATCCGCAGTTAAACTCGCAACAAACCGTGCTGTTGCGTCACCGTTCTTTGCCTTTGAAGCAACTCATCAAGGAAATGAACGTTTTCAGCAATAACGAGATGGCAGAGATGCTGGCACAGTCGGTAGGAGGAGCGCAGGTAGTACAATCAACAGCTGCCCAACTTGCTAGAGTACCGCAGGCAGAAATTCAGTTAATCAATGGTTCGGGACTCGGACCCGAAAATCGCATTTCCCCCAGAGCAGCCTGTGCTATGTTGATGGCGCTACAACGAGAAGCACTCTCCCATCAATTGAGTTTGTCTGACTTGTTGCTCATTTCGGGGTTCGATCATCGTGGAACAATTCACGGCAGGCACATGCCCACCGCTACTGTATTTAAAACTGGCACTCTGCGGGATGTCAGTTCTTTAGCTGGAGTAATTCCCACACGCGATCGCGGTTTGGTTTGGTTCGCTATCCTTAACCGTGGTAACAATGTATCCGGTTTTCGCGCTGGACAAGACCAATTTTTGCAACGTCTTGTGCAGAAATTGCAAGTAGCACCAGCCCTTCCCACCGCTTTGGCTCCCCACTCAGCGATCAATACAGTACCCGAACTGGGTTCAGCCAGTCGCAATGAAATTGTGTATGGGGGATAGTTGATATTTGTTAGTTGATGGGCAATGGGCAATGGGCAATGGGCAATGGGCATTGGCAGTTACGAATTGAGAATGAGAGATTTTTTCCATACTCCATGCCCCATGCCCCATGCCCCATGCCCCATGCCCCACTATCCATTTCCTAATTCTTAACTCCTGGTTCTTGAGGAATAATTTCTGTAACTACCCTACCACCAGAAGTGTTACCACCACTGACGGCAATGTTTTCTGTTTGCAAGTTACCGACAGCTTTGTCACCGTTAAAAGTTAATGGTGGGTCAACTTGGCGATAAACTACATTGCCCTGAGCTTCAATTAATTTATTCTCAAGATACCAAGTTAGTGTATTAGATTTAATTGCCTGACGACGCTGCCCTATGGCGTTAACATTGCCTGTTAAATAAACTGTTTTTTGCGCTATTTTCATTTCCGCTCTATTACCAGTCACGATAACATTTTCGGCGCGATGGAAGACGCGCACAGGTGCATTTGTGTTGACCGTTTCTGCCTTTAAATTCCAAGTCATGGAGTTACTAGCTATTTGCATTGGCGGTTCTAGTAATTCTACTTGGGCATTTTTGTTAAGGGTAGCAATTTTAGTTTTTAAGTTAAATTCGGCAGAATCTCCTCTACCGCGATCGCTTATTAAATTATCTTTGTAGCGGTCGAATTGTACAGGGCGATCGGCGATTAATTTTTCTTGTTTAATTTGCCAAATTAAATGCTCGGTTCGCATTTGCAGTTGCGGATCGCCAGAATTTGCTATTACCCCTCCAGAAAAGTCTATGCGTTGTTCGCGGGTTTTAACTCGCGCTTCTTGCGCTACCGCTTGCAATTGTTCATGCGTTCCGTTCAGCTGGTTGCGGACAATCAACAAATCTTCTTTCGGACGCCATTCTAATTCATTACCTTGCAACACAATGCCGTTGCGAGGATCTGTGGCGATAATTTTTCCTTTCAGAAGCAGCTGCTTACCATCCTGATCGATGTCTGCCACATCTGCTTTTATTTGATAAACAACTTTACCATCTTGGTATAGTTCGCCGTAGGGATTTTGTGCTTGACCAATTTGCTTTTCTTTAGTGTAATTTGCTTGGTTGGCTCTGACTCGCCAAACCGGTCGTCCTACCTCATCTGCTTGTTCTAAATCCACATTAAAGAAGGTCAAATCGCTATCCGACTTTTTGGATGATGAACCCGAATCTGCTGATTTTGAATCTGTGGGCTTTTGACCCCCACAAGCAACTAACCCCATTATCAAAAATAAGGTAATGGGTAAGAGGAAAAAGTGGGGGAGGGGGGGAGATGAGGGAGAAATTCCTCCTTGTCCTGCTTGTCCTCCTTGTCCCCTAGTCTCCTTCTCCCCTAATCTCTCCAACTCCTTGTCTCCCTGTCGATAGTGTTGTTGCTTCACTCTTGAATTTCTAGACGTCCGTCAATCTCTCCGGAATCTTCTAAAAAACCAATACCGGATAAAGGACGATATGGATAGCTTTGTCGAGGTGTTTTTTGAATGTCTTCTTTGATGGCTTCTAGGTCGATGTAGCGATCACTTACATTAATTAAACTGTCGCTGGTCATTGAGCGCAAACTCACTACTTCTACGCGCACCCCACGATAGCTGACCGAATTGACTGCGTAAGCCAAATCTCCATCGCCACTAACTAAGACCGCCGTATCATATGAGTCTACTAAAGCCATCATATCTACCGCAATTTCCACATCTAGGTTGGCTTTTTTTGAGCCATCTGGTAACTGCACTAAATCCTTAGCAATTACTCGATACCCGTTGCGACGCATCCATAATAAAAACCCCTGTTGCTTCTCGTTCGTCCGGTCTACACCTGTATAGAAAAATGATCGCAACAATCTAGATCCACCGGTCAATCTGCATAAAAGCTTCGTGTAATCTATTTCTATTCCCAGTTGCAGCGCTGCGTAAAATAGATTTGAACCATCAATGAAGATAGCGACACGACCACGATTTTCCAAAACTTGTTCTGGCGTAAATATTGAGTCGTTTTCCAAGTTATTCAACATTGTTGTCATACCTCAATTTTTATCCTTGTAATAATTGATACTAATTATCTGTTTTCAGAAGTCAGAGCTGCTTGTAATAAGCTTGAAAGCTTATCAATTAAACCCCGCTAATTTTGTTGACAAAAGAAATTAAAAAAACTAATCGTTTTTGGACAGTTCGATTCGTTTAAAAATTGGTTTTGGTGTAGCCAGTTTTTGTTCATTGCTGAGTACTCCCCATGTAGAATGGATCGCAAAAGGTGCAGCAGTTGAACTTTCTATTTGCTGATTAAAGTTGATTGCAAAACCCAGTTGCTCATAGATATCGCTACTCATATCCGGAATAATTGGGGACAATAAGTAAGCTGCTAGCCTCACCGATTCTAGAACTGCATACAGTACTTGCTCTAGCGCCTGCATTTGTCCTTGTTTATACAATGTCCAAGGTGCTTGATCGTCGATAAACTTATTGCTGGCTCGCACCAGAGTTAAGATAGATTCGCAGGCTTGATTAAAAGCTAACGCTTCATAAGCATTTTTTACCTGTTTGCCCAAACTTAAACCAATAGCTTTCAACGGATTTTCATTAGTGATATCTTCATTTGTAATGGGCGGCACATTTCCAACGCAGTATTTTTTCACCATGTTTAAAGTGCGATTTAGCAAATTTCCTAGATCGTTTGCCAAATCTGCATTCAAAACATTGATGAATCTAACTTCATTAAAATCGCCATCTTTGCCAAATTCGATTTCCTTAAGGAAGTAATAACGAACTGCATCTGCACCATAGGTTTTAACTAACGCCACGGGATCAAGGGTATTACCAAGGGTTTTCCCCATTTTCTGATTATCCTTGGTCAAGAAACCGTGTCCAAATACTCTTTCTGGTAGTGGCAAATTGGCAGACATTAACATTGCGGGCCAGTAAACTGCATGAAAGCGGAGGATATCCTTACCAATTAAATGCAAGTTGATTGGCATCCATTTTTTGGAGGCATTTTCTAAAGTCGGTTCTGCGTCTGCTTCATTCAAAGCAGTGACATAACCCAGGAGCGCATCAAACCAGACATAAAGGGTTTGTTTAGGGTCAACTGGTACAGAAAAACCCCAGTCCAGATTTACCCGTGATATAGAAAAGTCCTGCAAACCCTGATTGACAAAGTTGAGGACTTCATTACGACGGCTTTCTGGTTGAATAAAATCTGGTCTGGATTGGTATAATTCTTGAAGTTGGCTTTGATATTTGGATAAGCGAAAGAAGTAGTTTTGCTCGTCTCGCCACTCCACTTCTTTGTTAGTGTGGATGGGACAGCGGTGTCCTTCTAACAAATCCCGTTCTTCTTTGAATTCTTCACAGGATACGCAATACCAGCCTTTTTGTTGTCCTTGGTAGATGTCACCTTGATCCCAAACTCGCTGGAAGAATTCTTTGACGATCGCTTCATGACGCGGATCGGTAGTCCGAATAAAGCGATCGTATTGAATGTTTAGCAATTCCCACAGAGAAACAAAACTCGGCACAATTCCATCGCAGTATTCTTGTGGCGATCGCCCTTTACTCTGTGCTGCTCGCTGAATTTTCAGTCCATGCTCATCTGTACCTGTAATCAGCAGTACCCGGTGTCCTAATAGTCTTTGGAAACGCGCTACTACATCAGCAGCGATCGTTGGATAAGCGCTGCCCATGTGGGGTAAATCGTTTACATAATATAACGGTGTTGTTAGCGCAAAGGTCTTTTCTAATTTATCCACTCTTTTTCTTGGAGAATCAAAAACAACTTGTTAAAACAGTTTTGTCACGTACTTCTGTGTTTAAAACCACGTCATTATATAATTTTGTTACCGGATTTTAAAAGAACAATTTAATATTAGCAAATTTCTTTGCTATGGCATTGTTCGCTGCCTAAGCGTGAATGGAGCAATTGTTTTGCTTGAACAATCCTGACTAAAGAAATCTGAAGCATTAAGCATGAAGGCTGAAAAAAAAGCAGTAATTTGGTACAACTCCTGTCCCTTATGGACAAATTCATATGCAAAATTTTTTCTTAGTTCAATCCTTATCCCTTTCTGCGTGTTCCATTTCTTATATTAAGCGCCTTCAGTTAATTTTGCTTTTTTTAACTATTTATTGTGACTGAAAATAGCATGCATAAGTTCTAAAAAAAGTTTAACTGATTATGTAAATCAGACATTTCTATCTTAAGACGGTCGTTGTTATAGTAAAGAAATGTAAAAATTATCTAAGAAAAAATGCAGTATTTTGTCAAAATTATATTGACTAAACTATGAGTGTAAATAGCCCCCTAGATATTTCTCGCTCGTTTCTAGCGACGATCTCAACAAAAATATTTCGCTATTACGAGGATCGCATTCCCCAAGATGCAAGTGTCTTGGTGGTGAGCAATCATCGCAGCTTCATGGATGCACCAGTTTTAATGGAGGCGTTATCAAGTCCAATTCGCTTTGCCTGCCATCATTATATGGGGCAAGTACCAATTATGCGAGAGATTGTCACCGGGCAATTGGGCTGTTTTCCCTTAGAAAGTACGCAAAACCGCCAGCAAAGCTTTTTTCAGCAGTCTCAGACGTTATTGCAGTCAAAGCAGATGGTAGGGGTTTTTCCCGAAGGAACTAAACCAATGGTGAAATTTACCCCTCCGAATCAAGTGGGGGAATTTCAGAGAGGATTTGCTCATTTGGCATTGCGATCGCAAGTTGAGGATTTAGCAATTTTGCCGATCGCGATCGCTTCTTTAGAAGAATTGAGCACTTCTGCTCTACCCTTAAGAGTGTTGAGTTTGTTTGACCCTTCAGAACCCTTATTCAATCAACCGGGTTTGCATCCCTTGGTTATTTATCGTCGCCTTGCGGTCTTAATTGGTCGTCCCTATTGGATTATGCCGCAACACAAGGAAAAATACCAGGGCAGACAAGGCAAAAAAGTGGTAGCCGAATTGACAGAACACTGTCATGGCGAAATTGCTAAATTGTTGCGTGAAGGTTGTTATTAGAAAATGGGGACTGTGGATTAGGGACTAGAAGGATTTTAATTTGGGTCAAAGGTAAAAGGGTAAAGGTATGGAAATAAAGAATTATTTAAATCACTCCAAAAATATTTTTTTCCCCCTTTCCCTTTCCCCTTTCCCCCTCCTCAAATTGCCCATTTCCCCATGCCCATTGCCCATTGCCCATTGCCCATTGCCCAATTGACTAATGACTACTCAAAAAGTTGAGCTAAAACCGTGTTTTCTAACACCTAAAAGACTAAAGCCAGAGTATCCGCTGTTGGTATACTTACCAGGTATGGATGGAACTGGTCAATTATTGCGAGCGCAAACCGCCGGCTTAGAAGCTGGCTTTGATGTGCGCTGTTTGGCAATACCACGAGAAGATTTAACTAGTTGGGATGATCTGGCTAGGAACGTATTGGACTTAATCGACGCAGAATTGGAAAAAAGTCCTCCTAGACCAGTTTACTTGTGTGGTGAGTCATTTGGAGGTTGTTTAGCGCTGAAAGTAGCGATCGCCTCACCGAAGTTATTCAAGCGAATTGTTCTAATTAATTCAGCTTCTGCTTTTAATCTTCGCCCGTGGTTGAATTGGACATCGCAACTAACAGGTATCATACCAGGATACCTTTACGATGTTGGCGCATTAGGACTATTGCCATTTTTAGCATCTTTAGGGAGAGTTGACCGAGGCGATCGCCAAGAACTTCTCAAAAGTATGCGTTATGTACCGCCAGAAACTGTCCTCTGGCGAATATCGTTATTGAGGAATTTTCACGTTGATGAAAAGCAGTTACGCACCTTGACTCAACCAATTTTGTTAATTGCTGGTGCTGATGATCGCCTTTTACCTTCTGTGACTGAAGCTCAACGTTTAGTTAATATCTTACCTAACGCAAAAACGGTAGTATTACCTAATAGCGGACACGCATGTTTGTTAGAAAAAGATATTTACCTTTATGAAATTATGAAGGAAAACAACTTTTTAGAAAACAATGGAGAACCAGTTGCACAAGAGATGAAGGGATAAACTAAAAGCAACTTTTGGAATAGATTATTAAAAGTCACATCTAGTTGATAGAAAAAACAACATAAAACTTGTTTAATTCTTGCTTTGCCATAAAAATAATGTTTATGGTTAGAAAAAAAGCTTTTGCAAATCTTCGTTATCCTTCCACTAATGAAATTATGCATCTTACTGAAAAAGGAAAAGCATTTTAATTTTTGCATGAGGAACCGGATCTATATTTTATTAATGCTAATGATTGCACCTTTAATAACCCGGAATGGACAAATGTAGTTACTCGGATTAGGGTATAGCTAATTTTTAATTAACGACTTACGCTTACAGGGAGATGTCAAGCCCCTCGCCTTGCGGCTAAAAGTTGAATAGAAACACTTGCAGGACGGTGCTTTTTTTATGAAAGACAAATCTCAAAGAGAAATCGAGGTCAATAAATCAGTTAATTCACCACAATCAGCTTCAGAAATCGAAATTAAGACTCAAACCTCAGCAGAAGAAGATACACCGTCTGTATTAGAGTCGTTTGCTAAGTCTGTAGGCGGTGCAGTTGGAACCGCAGTTGGGGTAGGATCGGCATCTGTAGAAATAGCAGTAGGCTTCGGAGAAGTAGCCGCTAAACAAACACAAAAGCTAATTGAACAAGCAACTCACACTGCCGGAGAGGTAGTTAATCATCTGGGTGACAACTGGCTAATCAGAAAATTAGCTGGAGTGTTAAATCTCAATTGGCTGATTGGTGTGAGTGACAACATTGATTTAGCAAAAGCCGAAGCAGAAGTAAAAACGCTACAGCAACAACACCCGCAAGAATCACCCAGCCAAATTGCCCATCGGATCATGGTGGATAAAGCAACTAAAGCAGGCGGAATTGGGCTAGCAACTAGCATTTTACCAGGATTCGCAGCGGCGTTGTTGGCAGTTGATTTGGCAGCGACAACGCAATTGCAATCAGAAATGGTTTATCAGATTGCATCTATCTATGGGCTAAATTTAAAAGACCCTGCCCGCAAAGGTGAAGTTTTGGCAATTTTTGGTTTAGCTTTGGGTGGTGGACGTCTGTTGAAAGCGACGGGGTTAGGTTTGCTGCGAAATGTGCCTTTCGCGGGTGCAGTGATTGGTGCTAGCTCGAATGCGACGATGATATATTCATTGGGATATGCAGCTTGTCGATTTTATGAAGCAAAGCTGGATGAATCGACTTCGTTGACTTCGGAAGAAACACTTGCAGAGTTAAAGAAACAAAGCGAAAATTATTTGGAAAAAGCGATCGCTCAAGAAGCGATTATGGATCAAATTCTAGTTCACATGATCCTCGCTACCCATCCGGATCAGACTTGGGAAGAAATTTTGCCTCAGTTGCAAGCATTAAACCTTAGTCCAAACTCTTTACAAGCCTTAGCGCAAAACATCAAATCACCCCAGCCTTTAGATACACTACTCAATCAACTCAACCGCGATTTTGCAGTACCACTGCTGGCTCAGTGCTATAGAATAGCCCAAATGAACAACAAAACTACATTAGAAGAGGCAAGAGTGATTAAAGCGATCGCCTCTAAATTTAACATTGACGTTAACTCGATTCACAATAGTTAGTTGTTGATTGTCCCCTTGTCCCCTTGTCCCCTTGTCTCCCCACTCTCAATACGGTTCGGATAAGCCTTTTTTCTCTCCCCCTGCTCCCGAAGCTTCCCCTGCACCCCCTGCTTGCCTCAAAAGATAACTTTCGCGATTCACCAAGCGTATTGTCCCCACTCTCCCCACTCCCCCGAAAGAAGCACGAAAAGCGTATTTTACGCAATACTGGTACAAGAAGTTTTACAGAGAATATTACAAATGGAAATTCTACCAAGTAATACGCCCCTCGGAGAGTGGAAGGGAGACGGTTTGGCGATTGGATTATTTGAAGATGCAGTAGAGTTAAGTGGGGAATTGGCGACTTTGGATGAAAAAGTCGGCGGTGTCTTAAAAGAACTGATTGCGGAAGAGGAATTTAAAGGTAAAGCAGGTAGCAGCATTTTCACCCGCTTAGGTGGTGATAATTCGGTGCGAAAGCTGATGGTGGTAGGTTTGGGAAAACCTGATGCTTTTAAACTAGATAGTTTACGCCGCGCTGCCGCATCTGTAGCGCGACTAGGCAAAAAGCAAAAATGCAAAACTCTTGCAATTGATTTGCCAGTGTGGAATAATAATCCAGAGGCAACAGCGCAAGCGATCGCCGAAGGTATAGAACTAGCCCTTTATCAAGATACTCGCTTCAAATCCGAAAACGAAGATAAAGGACCACAAGTAGAAACAGTACATTTACTAGGTTTAAGCGGACAGGAAGCCGCCATTACCCGCGCTAATCAAATAGCTTCTGGGGTAATTTTGGCGCGGCAATTGGTAGCAGCACCAGCTAATGCTGTCACACCAATTACGATGGCAGAAACCGCTCAAGCGATCGCCGAAGCCCACGATTTGCAAGTAGAAATTCTCGAACAAGAAGACTGTGAAAAGTTGGGTATGGGTGCTTTTTTAGGAGTAGCACAAGCTTCTGACTTGCCACCTAAATTTATTCACCTCACCTACAAACCCCAAGGCACGCCCAGACGTAAACTAGCAATTATTGGTAAAGGCTTAACCTTTGACTCTGGCGGACTCAACATCAAAGGTGCTGGTAGCGGCATCGAAACCATGAAAATTGACATGGGTGGTGCAGCGGCTACATTAGGTGCAGCAAAAGCAATTGGTCAGTTAAAGCCCGATGTGGAAGTGCATTTTATCTCAGCGGTGACTGAAAACATGATTAGTGGTCGCGCCATGCACCCAGGCGACGTGTTAAAAGCTTCTAATGGCAAAACAATCGAAGTTAACAACACTGACGCTGAAGGACGTTTAACTCTGGCTGATGCCTTAGTGTTTGCAGATAAATTAGGAGTAGAGGCGATCGTTGATTTAGCTACCTTAACCGGTGCTTGCTTGATTGCCTTAGGAGACGATATTGGCGGGTTGTTTAGTCCTGATGATGCTGTAGCTAAACAGTTAGAAAGCGCATCGGAAACCGCCGGTGAAAAGCTGTGGCGTCTGCCAATGGAAGAAAAATACTTTGAAGGGTTAAAGTCTGGCATTGCGGACATGAAAAACACCGGTCCCCGTGCAGGTGGTTCAATTACCGCAGCACTTTTCCTCAAGCAGTTCGTCAAAGATACCCCTTGGGCGCATTTAGACATAGCCGGACCCGTTTGGACAGACAAAGAAAACGGCTACAACAGTTCTGGCGCAACCGGTTTTGGCGTTCGCACCCTCGTTAACTGGGTACTGAGTTAAACATTGGGATGGGGGATGGGGCATGGGGCATGGGTGTTTAAGTGTAGAACGAGACATTGCCAGTTAAAAGCTTAAAGTTTCATCTTCCGAACTCGAAGTTTCCTCCTCATTCCTCTCGTTTCCTAGCAGAGCCAGGAAATGTAGTCCTTGGAGGCAGAGCCTCCATTAGTAACAATCGAGGCAGCAGCCCAGAGAATGCATTCCCAGCAGGACTGCTGGGAACCAGACAACGAGACAATCGCCAATCCTCATTCCCTAACATCTGGTAAAATTTGTAAGGTTTCTATAAGCTTTAGCAATGGAATCGACTTGCGTACGGATCGCAATTGATGCAATGGGAGGGGATCACGCACCTAGGGAAATCGTGGCGGGCGCACTGCGGGCACGAGAAGAATTAGGTGTAGAAGTATTGTTGGTAGGTGATCCCCAGCAAATTGAGGCTGCCCTGCCGTCAAAAACAAATTTAGGGCAGGTGGAGATAGTTCCGGCAACTGAAGCGATCGCTATGGATGAGGAGCCTTTAAGCGCCATTAGACGCAAACCCAAAGCTTCCATCAATGTGGCGATGAATTTGGTCAAAAGCCAAAAAGCAGATGCTGTAGTTAGTGCCGGTCACTCTGGCGCCGCAATGGCTGCTGCTTTGCTCCGCTTGGGACGACTACCGGGAATTGACCGTCCCGCAATTGGCGCTGTGTTTCCTACCTTAATAGCCAGTAAGCCAGTATTAATACTTGATGTCGGCGCAAATGTAGACTGTCGTCCTAAATTTTTAGACCAGTTTGCCGTTATGGGGTCGATTTACAGTGAGTATGTCTTAGGTACGCCTAACCCGAAGGTGGGTTTGTTAAACATTGGTGAAGAAGACTCTAAGGGAAATGATGCAGCCGTCCGCGCCAACCAAATGCTGCGCGAAAATTCCCAAATTTCTTTTATTGGCAACGCCGAAGGGCGTGATGTGCTTTCTGGTCGCTTTGATGTGATTGTCTGTGATGGCTTTGTCGGGAATGTCTTGTTAAAATTTGCCGAAGCAGTCGGGGATATCGTGTTGCAAATTTTGCGGGAAGAGTTACCCCAAGGAGTGCGCGGTCAAATTGGGTCGGCAATTTTAAAACCCAATCTGAAGCGGATTAAGCAGCGGGTAGACCACGCCGAACATGGTGGCGGTTTGCTTTTGGGCGTAGCCGGAATTTGTATAATCGGTCACGGCAGCTCGCAAGCGCCTTCGATTTTTAATGCAATTCGCATAGCAAAAGAAGCGGTTGACAACTCTGTGCTGCAAAGAATTCAGTCCCAATATCAAAGCCTTCAGCAAGAGAGCAGTCAATAAGTCAATAGTCAATAGTAATTATTGTTTACTTACAGGCTAACGACAAATGACAAAAGATATAGACGCGCCAGCGGCTTAAGGCAAGACAAGACAAAAAGCTGATAGCTTGGGAGACTTTTGAGTGCAAAATTTAGGTGTAGCAATTACAGGAAGTGGTTCAGCAGTACCGACAACTTCTTTAGATAACCAGGGGCTGACTCAACTGGTTGACACATCAGACGAGTGGATCGCCACAAGAACCGGAATTAAAAAGCGACGGTTGGCGGGTGCAGACGAGTCGTTAAAGACGATCGCTACTATTGCTAGCGCCAGAGCGATCGCCAAAGCCGGAATTAAAGCCGCAGACCTAGATTTGATTTTACTCGCCACCTCAACCCCTGATGACTTGTTTGGTACTGCTTGTCAAATTCAAGCTGAGTTGGGAGCCACCAAAGCAGTTGCCTTTGACTTGACAGCTGCCTGCTCTGGTTTTGTATTCGGACTTGTCACTGCTGCCCAATACATCAGAACAGGGGTTTATCAAAACGTACTTCTAATTGGAGCAGATATCCTCTCTCGTTGGGTAGATTGGCAAGACCGAGGTACGTGTATATTGTTCGGTGATGGCGCTGGGGCGGTAATATTGCAAGCAAACGAAAGCGATCGCTTGTTAGGATTTCAACTTAAAACTGACGGCACTCAAAACCATTTTCTCAACCTTGCCTACAAAGCCTCAACCGAAGAACTTGTCCCCAGCATAAATGTCAATAAAGGCAACTTCCAACCTATCACCATGAACGGCAAAGAAGTCTACCGCTTCGCCGTGCAACGAGTTCCAGAAGTCATCGACAAAGCTCTATTTCACGCAAATCTCAGTGTTGACCAAATAGACTGGCTGATATTACATCAAGCAAATCAGCGCATTCTTGATGCCGTGGCTCAACGCCTGAATATTCCAGCACATAAAGTTATCAGTAATCTCGCGGAATATGGCAACACCTCCGCCGCTTCTATCCCCCTTGCACTAGACGAAGCAGTGCAAGAAGGCAAAATAAAACCAGGTGACATCATTGCTACCTCCGGCTTCGGTGCCGGACTCACTTGGGGAGCGGCAATTTTTCAATGGGGAAGATAAATAATCAATCCAAAATTCAAAATGCAAAAGTCAAAAACTGGATTCTTCATTTTGAATTTTGAATTTTGAATTTTGAAGCAGGGGGAAAGCGACTGACCAATGACTAAAACCGCATGGGTGTTTCCGGGACAAGGTTCCCAAGCACTAGGAATGGGAACAGACTTATTAGATCTACCATCCGCTCAAGATAAATTTGCCCAAGCTGAAGAAATTTTGGGCTGGTCTGTGACGGAAATTTGTCAAAATGAAGAAAAGTTATCAAATACACTTTATACTCAACCGTGTCTTTACGTAGTAGAAAGCATTCTTGCTGATATTATCCGCGAAAGAGGACACAAACCAGATTTACTTGCCGGTCATAGTTTGGGAGAATACATCGCCTTTTATATCGCTGGAGTTTTTGAGTGGTCTGCGGGGTTGCGCTTGGTGAAGCGTCGTGCTGAACTGATGGAAAGTGCCGCAGGTGGGATGATGGCAGCTTTGATGAACTTTGACCGCGAACAGTTAGAACAAGCGATCGCTCAAACCCCCGACGTAGTATTAGCAAATGATAATAGTGCAGCACAGGTTGTAATTTCCGGCACACCTGAAGCAGTACAAACAGTCATATCTCAAGTTAAGGCAAAGCGTGCTATCCCTTTAAAAGTTTCTGGAGCATTTCACTCACCCTTAATGGCAGCTCCATCAACCGAATTTCAAGAAGTTTTAGAAGCTGTGGAATTTCAACCAGCTAATGTACCAGTATTATCTAATGTAGAACCACTTCCCTGTGTTGAAGCCGAAGTATTAAAGCAACGTCTTATTAAACAGATGACTGGAAGTGTGCGCTGGCGAGAAATTTCTCTACAATTACCACTCAATGGTATTGAGCGAGTAGTAGAAATTGGTCCCGGTAACGTGCTAACTAATTTAATTAAACGCACTTGCTCAGACTTAATCTTAGAAAATGTCCGCAATGCCGCTGAGTTACCACATTAGAGAATTGGGCATTGGGGAGGCAGTGCGTTGCGGAGGTTCCCTCCGTTGTAGCACCTGCCGTCATTAGGCAATTTGAGGAGGGGGAAAGGCAAAAGGGTAAAGGGTAAAAAAGAAGAAAGAAGAAATATTTCTTCCCCTGCTTCCCCTGCTTCCCCTGCTCCCCCTGCTCCCCCTGCTCCCCCTCTCCCCCTCCCCCCCTCCCCCCTCTTTCCTATGGACAAAACTCGCGAACCCTTTATCAGTCTGGCACTTTACCACGCCATTAAGTGGTCTGTTGTCAGCCCTATGCTTTACACTTACTTTCAGGGTAAGGTTTATGATGCCCAAAACGTTCCCAAAACCGGACCTTTAGTGATAGTCAGCAATCATGCGAGTAATTTTGACCCACCGATTGTTTCTAATTGTGTAGGTCGTCCGGTAGCCTATATGGCTAAGGAAGAATTATTTAAAATCCCGATTTTACGAACAATAATTAAATTGTATGGCGCTTATCCGGTGAGTCGGGGAACTGCTGATCGCGCTGCTATTCGTTCAGCGTTGGAGTATCTTGAGAATGGCTGGGCTGTGGGTGTGTTTTTGCAAGGTACGCGCACCCCAGATGGACGCATTACAGATCCCAAACGAGGTGCTGCACTGCTGGCTGGGAAGGCAAAAGCACCACTATTGCCTGTATGTTTGTGGGGTAGTGAGAAGATTGAGGTAAAAGGTTCGGCGATACCTCATGCAGTTCCTGTCAGTGTCAGAATTGGCAAGTTGATTGATGCTCCTAGTTCTACTAATAAAGAGGAATTAGAAGCGATAACAGAGCAGTGTACAACAGCGATTAATGATTTGCACACTTTAGGGCGATAAGTCGCTTATATTTGCGAAATATGCTTAAAGGAGGTAGCGATCGCCTCTGTTCTTTTGTGACTATAAGCTCATCATACCTTCCCTAATCAGCATATGAGGGGCAATGAAAGCCAATAATCTTTTGCAGCGGCTAAATAATTTAGCATTAGTTCGCTTTTTACTTTTCGTTGCTTCTGGCTGGGCAATTACACAACTTTTAGCTTACTTTGAAGCGGTCATTGTTATTTTTACATTTGCGGCAATTTTGGCTTTTTTACTCAGCTATCCTGTTAGGTGGCTGCGGCGTATTTTGCCCCACGGTATAGCAGTTGTTTTTGTTTTTTTGCTCAGTATTGTGTTTCTTGGAGGTTTAGCAATTACTGTAGGTTTAGCAGTTTTATCTCAAGGGCAACAATTAATTGAGAGTGTAACTCTCTTTCTAAATTCTTTAATACCTTTTGTCGAGCGACTAGAAGAATTTCTAAGTAACCGGAATTTGCAGATAGATTTAAGTGTAATTGAAGAACAATTGCGAAATCAAGCTATATCAATGCTTGTCACAAGTTTAACTATTTTCCAAAGTTTCATTACTAACTTTGTGACTTTCATTTTAATCGCTGTTGTTGCTTTCTTTATGCTTCTTGATGGCGAAAAACTTTGGAGTTTAATTCTAAAAGTCGTACCAGAACAGCGACGTAATAGATTTACAAAAATAATAAGACGCAATTTTTTAGGATTTTTTCGCGGTCAATTGATATTAACTTTATTTTTGTCAGGCTCTAGTTTCATAGTTTTCTCTTTATTAAAAGTACCTTTTGCCTTAATTTTGTCAGTGATAGTAGGTTTACTGGATATTATTCCGGGAATAGGAGCCACATTAGGAGTTGGTGTAATTACTTTGATTGTCCTGTCTCAAAGCGTTTGGTTAGCACTCAAAGTATTAGTAGCGTGTATTATACTTCAGCAGATACAAGACAATTTGATTTCGCCAAGAATTATGCAAGATGCGCTGAATCTTAATCCGGTTGTGGTATTTTTTGCCTTGCTCGTAGGTGCTAAAGTAGGTGGTTTACTAGGAATTTTTATTTCTATTCCTATCGCTGGAGTAATAGTTTCTCTATTTGAAATTGATGAAATGAAAGCAGAGGTTTAGTTAGGAGTTAGCGAATAAGGTAAAATGCTTTTTAAGCAAAGAAAAACTGAGTAGTTATGCAAGATTTAAGAGCAGAATTAACACAAAATCTAGATGAGGCTGAGTGGGAGTGGTTAATTCCTCATGTGCAGCGCGATGCGGTGATATTAGTACCAATTGAGCTAGACTTGGTCAATGTAGGAATAGCGATCGCTACTGATAACATCCCGCAAGTACAGCGATGGATTGATGAACAATTGCTTGCTAAACCCTCAGTTACACAAATTGGCGAATGGAATGGCGATCGCGCAAAGCTATTTAATACTTTGATTGTACAGCCATACGTTCTCATTCAAGAAAAAGCCGCCGCATAAGCTTTTACTAGCAGCATCACCCCGCAGGTAAACAATAAGACCAATCAACATCCGACAATATTTGTCTTAATATCCACTTGCTGAAAACTGACTTATGAAAATTATCATTGCTATCTTAGCGACTTTGCTATTCACCACCACACCCGTTGCAGCCCAACGTTCCAACCTTGACGTACCAATCTCTCCTCGGATTACCATCAGTCAACGGTGTCAGGAATTACAAATTAACTGTACCAAGCCTGAGGTCTTAGAAGTCGGACGCAGGCTACAGCAATTGTACTTCAACCGATACAATCAAAAACCACCCCAACAGCAAGGTGTCAACATCTATACTACTACTGACATTAACCTCATTGACCAAGCGATAGTTAATCAGTTAGCTGCTGAAAATGAAAAGCTACGCAAAGAATTAGAGTCACAAAATACCGACAGACGAACCATGCAAAAGGGACTACTTAAATAGCTTCCCTCTGCCATGTTACCGTTACTTAAACTTGATTTTACCCGCTAGCGTTGTTATTCACCGCTTATTTTTCGCTTCATCCGCACCTGTGTAACCAGTTGTCATCCAAACTAAAGCTCTAGCACCATCGCGGACTGATTTTTCAATTGGTTCAGGCGATCGCTCAGAAGGAACCGACAGCGGTTTAAATATAATCCCCCGACTACCTAGGACAATCTCGCCAATTACAGAGGCGCGGCGCATATGATAATCTGATGTAATCAAATACACACTCTTAATGCCGCGTTTTTGTAAATCATCCACCAACGTGGTAAAATTTGTAACTGTATCTACTGCTTCATAGTCGAAGTGTAAACGTCGGGGATCAACCCCCGCTTTGGCAAACACTCTTTCAGTAGTCTTTTTTGGGCTACCACCAGTGATCCAAATTGGTAAATTTGGATTCTTACGAGCAAAATCTGCTGTAAACTTCTCTCGTTCTAATCTCGCAGTCGAACCACCCAGAACTAAGACGGCTTGGGGTTGCACAACTTGGCTTTTAACTTCTTTATATCCCAACCACATTAACAGCGGTAGGGCAATAGCCATAAACCGAAATGATTTACCTGTAAAAAGTAACTTATTCAAGGCTCTATTACTTCGTCTGTTCAGAGAATTTTCTCTAATTAACAAGAAAAACAATTATTTTGGGTAGAATTTTCAAAAAACTACCCAAATATGAATTTAGGCAATTTATCGCAAAAACGCACGGTTGTTGCGAGTTTTGCAATATCCTACCCTGTATCGAACCATCTATAAAGAAAGTGCGACTACTTTATTCATTTAATTGTTTCCAGACGACGGGACTGGCCAGGTTCGAACCGGCGACCTAGCGCTTCAGATTTGTGTGAGTTTCCCCACTCTCCGGACTATACCTTCGCCATAGGCTTTTTAGCCTTTAGGCGGTGGCTATCTAGTCTCTACACCTTCCTGAGTCGAACTTCTAATATTGTTTTGTAGTTTCGATTCAGGCTTGGCTCGGTATTCCCATGAAGTGTCAACACTCTAGTAAACATACTCTTTAGGGTTCACCGAATTTAACCACATTCACTCATAAAGTTTCCTTCATGGTGCCCGATTATTCAGGAGGCGCTCGCTCTATCCAGCTGAGCTACAGCCCCAAAAAAGTGCTATGTAGAATTATAGCAGTTTTAGCTAGACTGCCACGAATTGTCCCAAGAACCGCCGCCTACTTCTAATCCACAAAGAAAACTATGTGCTTTCAGGATTGTTTTGAATTTTGTTCCACTTAGTTCGCGTAACTCTAAATCGAGTTTTCCTTGCATTGTGTCCCGACAACAGAACATTAAACCGTTGGCGGTAGGCGCACGCAGTGGTGTACCTGGTAGATGCGTAGTCCCAGTTAATTCGATCTCATAATTTAAGTTTCGCGCTTGCATTTGCCATCTACCCCAAGGCTGAATATTCCAAGAAACTTGTGAATTCCAAGGAACAAATTCATAAAATTTATCTTGATAGTGCAAACCAATCATAGCGACAGATTCCATCCACCACAGAACACCGCGTCTTCCACCGCCTGCGGTTAATGCTAAGTCGGGTTCGCCATCAAAGCTATTACAATTCAACCAAAACCATTTTTGTGGGAAAGCACCGCCCCAATTTTTCTCTGCGTAAGCTGGGGCGTTGGTAAATTCATAAATCTTACCATTCCAGTTAATCCAACCGCTTGCCAAACCGTGAGCCATCAAAATTTGCCATCCGGGTTCAAATATTGGCAAAAATGACACTATGCCTGCGGTAGATTGTTGTAATTTACCTTTATTTCCCCAGCCGTATATGGGTTTAATTTCATACTGCCAACGGCAATAATTACCAGTCGCCGGATCACGAATTATTCCTTGGTTTAATGTAGCCGTAGCTTGATAACCTTCTTGAATATGGCGGTCAAACTCTCCACTTAAAAGGTATAAGGGTTGACTTTGTAAATCTGTTTTACCCCAATGACCGAAAGCCAAGACATCGTTTTTTGCCCAAAATTTGTTGACATCCGGAAAAGTCCGCCATAGGTACTCATCATTGGGACCTAGGATTTGCGCTGCACCACCACTGTGGGGTTTACCACCGATAGGGTCTTCAATAGAATACATAAAGGCGAAGGTTTGCTCAATTTCTGGTATAGTTACGCGGTAATACCAACCTTCAAAAAAGCGCCTACTACTATGATCCCAATGATAGCCACTGTGGGGGGTTTGAGTTGACTTCAAAGGATTTGTGGAAATAGATAACATAGATTTACACGTGTCTTTATTTTCCAGTATGCCCGATGTCTGACGACAACCCCCTACCGCGTCTACGCCTGGATATTGATGATGCTTATGATATTCTTGGTTTAAAGCCTGGTGCTTCTCAAATAGAGGTGAAGCAAGCTTACCGTGAGCTAGTTAAACTTTGGCATCCAGATCGCTTTTTTATTCAACAGGAAAAGCAGGAAGCTGAGGAAAGAATAAAAAAAATTAACGAAGCTTATAACCAATTAAAGTCTTATCAGCCAATAACGGCAAATGCATCTGCGCCCTTTAATCCCACACAAATTCACATTCATCGCTTTGATGCGGAAACATTCTATGAATGGGGAAGAGAAAATGTCAGGAAAAGAATGTATGAAGAAGCGATCGCGAATTTTACCCAAGCTATTCGCCTCGATCCCAAATATATTAAAGCATACCAATATCGGGGGCTAATCTGCTCGGAGCTTGGATATGAGTATAGAGCCACTGCCGATTTAAATAAAGCCGCACAGTTGGAATGGCAATTAAAATACCCAGGCAAACCATTTACAGCACCACCACAACCGGTATCAAAGCCTCTGACACTTAAACAAAGATTGTGTCGGAAGATAAAAAAAATACTGCGAATTAGGCGAAACACTTAGGACGCTGACTTCTCAAAGAAGTTGGGGATCTTGTTTAGCGATCGTGATGCCGTGTATTGCCTTGTCTTTAGTCCAGATGGGAAAACGCTTGCTAGTGGCAGTGGAGATAAAAGTATTACCCTATTGCCTTGTGAGTGAAGTTGTCATGGCTAATATTCCGTTACTTTTAAAAAAACCACGTTACTAAAATCTTAAGAAAAATTTCGTAATTGTTGCGATAAGTTAATGGTAATCAACTTTAGTAATATGACTGCTGCGCTTGAGAGGAGTAATGCTAACTTATAAACAGGTACAGAGAAGTTAAACCTTCAACCAAAACCCTTCAGATTAGAGCCTGTGCCTCCTGCTCTAATGTTCTCGCACTAACTCCTCGATTGTCGTATCCTAAGAACGTGTTTTCGCCTTGAGTTCATAAAGTTATTTTGGAGGTTTCTGAACGCACTGCCAAAAATGCCTGCCTAGTTGGAATGAAGGATGCACAATTGTTGAGTATTCAAGTTGCGAGTCTTGTCCACATTAGTTGAGTTAGTTACCTCTGATTTTTTCCTCTTCTCAATCTATTAAATCGCTTATAAACCGCTCAAGCTGCTGATATGTATCCATCGTAGCTTTGGGCGGTTTAATATATGAGGGGCAATGGGCAATGGGCAATGAAAAGAACTCAAGAACGTAATGCGCGTTTTAATACGATTCCTTCCATGCCCAATGCCCCATGCCCAATGCCCAATGCCCAATGCCCAATGCCCAATTAGCAATTAACAACTAACTAATTAGCGTAATTACAGTCACTTCTGGTGGGCAAAATAAGCGTCCTGGGAAATAAGTTCCTAAGCCACGATTGACGTATAATTTATTTTCTCCTACATGATGAAAACCTTGCGCCCATTCCCAATATCGCACTACTTTAGAACAGTCTCCGCGTAAAATTGGCACCCAACGCCGCAGTTTTTTGGGAAGTATTTTGAGAAACTTTTTATAATAAATTATAACCGGACCAACGCCAGGAATGACGATGTGACCCCCGTGGGTATGACCTGATAGTTGCAAATCTACTCGCCATTGTTGCAATATCTTGGCTGTATCTGGATTATGGGATAAGACGATGCGGGGTGTTGCAGCATCTATTTGATTCATCACTGGTGCTGGATTAAATTCTCTTGACCAATAATCGGCTAGTCCTACTATTGGTAATTGTTCTCCTAAGGGATAGGCGATTTCATTCCAAAGAACATGAATCCCGATGCTATTTAAAGCGGTGGTAATTTCAGTTTTGGATTTATTGTGATGTATATCGTGGTTGCCAAGTACGGCATAAATACCGCAGCGACTTTGCAGATGTTTGAGTCGATGTACCAGTTGATGAATTGGGGTGGGGTCGTCGGTTACGAAGTCGCCGGTTAATACAACTAAATCAGGTTCAGCTTGGTTGCTGAAGGCGATCGCTTTTTCTAACATTTCTTCACTCAACCGCAAACCATCGTAGTGAAAATCTGACAATTGCACTAGTTTTGTGCCTTGTAAAGATGTTGGAAGTTCCGCTATCTTTATCGTCAGTTTATCTACTCTTAAAGGTCCTGTTAACAACCAGTGCATAGCGCCAGAGACTCTCCTCATACTAGCGCTTATAGCTTACCAAAATTTAAATTGTTATTTGTTATTTTTAGTGGGCAATGGGCAATGGGCAATGGGCATTGGGCATTGGGCAATGGGCAATGGGGATTTCCCCTTTTCCCCTCTGAAAATTTTCCCTATCCACTAACCCTCTAAGGTGATTACTGTAACTTCGGGTGGGCAAAATAAACGTCCGGGGAAATAAGTTCCTAAGCCGCGATTGACGTATAGTTGATTTTTACCGACTTTATGCAATCCTTGCGCCCATTCCCAATGACGGACTACTGAGTATTCTTTTCGCAAAAAGGGAACTCGACGCCGTATTTTCATTGGTATTTTTCGCAGGATTTTGCGATAATAAAACAGCGCGGGACCCATTTTGGGAATGATGATTTGACCGCCATGAGTATGACCAGATAGTTGCAAATCTATTCGCCATTGTTGCAATACATCGGCTGTGTCTGGATTGTGGGATAATACAATGCAAGGTGTCGCCGGATCTAGTTGATTCATAACTAGTCCAGGATTAAATTCTCGTGAGTAGCGATCGCTTAATCCTACTATTGGTAGTTCTTTTCCTACTGGATAGGCGATTTCATTCCAAAGGACGTGAATTCCTATACTGGTTAGAGCGGCTGTAACTTCTGCTTTAGAGTTGCGATAGCATATATCGTGATTTCCCAGTATCGCATAAATGCCCAACCGACTTTGGAGATGTTTGAGTCTTAATACCAGTTGGTGAATTGGTGCTGGGGTGGTGGTGATGTAGTCGCCGGTTAAGAAAACTAAATCTGGTTCGGCTTCGTTGCTGAGGGCGATCGCTTTTTCTAACATTGTTTCACTCAGCCGCAAACCATCATAGTGAAAATCTGACATCTGCACCAGCTTTAAGTTTTGTAATGATGCGGGTAAACCAGCAATCTTAACCGTCAATTTCTCTACACTCAACGGTCCAGATAACAACCAGTGCATAATTTACTTCATATCATAGCTTGGCGCTTACAGCTTAACTAAAAATTACGCGATCGCCTGTCACAACCGAAACAACTTTGTCAAAAATTCATCAGTAATATAACAATCTACGTATTTATGCTGCAAACGCTTCAAGATAGCTTTACTTTTGAAGTGATATCCGTAGTCTATTAAAACAGAGTTTAGGAGTCAGTCCTTCTGAATTCAGCTTGGGAATTAAAGTCTGACTGGTGGATGAATTTTAGGGGTTTAAAATCCACTAAATCCCCCGCTTTCTTGTTCTGATTCCTGAATTCTGACTTCTGAATTCTTCTTTATTTACAGCAGTTTTCACATTACTTAGGTCTATGCATCTAAAAAGGGCTGTAATTATGAATTTTCTTTAACCACGGATATATTATTTACATCTGTCAAAGGCTGTGAAAATTATATATGTCTACAGCAGGGTTAATCAATAAACCATGATTTATAAGATTCTGTAAGTAATGTGCATTTATTTAACTTAGTAATTTTAGTTACTGGGTTAATCTTTAAGCAATCGGAGGTTTTTATGACTTTTGCAACTGATGACAAGACCAAACAAGCTGTAGAACAGTTTCGCGGCTTTGATGTAGATACTCAGCTGGGCTTGCTGTGGTTCGGTTACTTGGATATTAAAGACAAACTGATACCAGCAAACCAGACTTCTGCTCAAGAAACTGCTGCTGCTGAATATGATGCCATTAAAGCAATGGATCACGAGCAACAACTACAAGCTATGCGTGACATTGCTAGTGGTGCAGATAGTGATATTAGCCATGCGTATAAATCTTTGAGCTCTAGCGCCAAAATGGATGTTTGGCTGCGACTGTCTCAAGGTATGGAAGAAGGCGTTATTATACCAATGCCATCTGATTACCAACCCCCTGAAAATACCAAGCAGTTTACCGATACCATCACAAGCTTGGAATTTGAAAAACGCATTGACTTCATGCGTAGTATTGTAATGGAAATGGGCACTAAGTCCTAGTAGTTAATCAGCGCAAACAAGGCTGATTAGGAATTAAAAAGTTTTACATCCCCATCAATGCCAATTATGGTGTTGGTGGGTATTGTTTTATCAGGGGATTTTGTTTTTTGCTATTTATGGTAGTTTTCAATTTAGATGGACAGAAGAAATTTAGCAAATTGTGGCTGAGGAGTGATAAGCAAAATCAAGGAGAATAACCCCACTCCTCCTCATACTCCTTCTAATCGCAAAAAATGCACTTGTCCTGATGCTTCCCCAGCGACAATTGTCACGCGATCGCCTGCAACAGCACAGCAGTTTATTGCACTCTCACCTGTGAAAGTGGCAATTACTTCCCCAGTTTGCCAATCCCAGACTTTGAGTGTGTTGTCAGATGAACCAGAAACTAGGTATTTGCCATCAGCTGAAAAAGCGATCGCATAAACCCAGTTACTATGACCCTGTATAGTCCGCACTTGCACCCCAGTTTGCCAATCCCAGACTTTGAGTGTGTTGTCATATGAACCAGAAACCAGGTATTTGCCATCACGTGAAATAGTGATCGCATAAACACTGGAACAATCACTAGGTAAAGTCCGCACTTGCGCCCCTTGCCAATCCCAGACTTTGAGTGTGTTGTCATCTAAACCAGAAATGAGGTATTTGCCATCAACTGATAAAGCGATCGCATTAACACTGTCAGTATGACCCTGTATAGTCCGCACTTGCACCCCAGTTTGCCAATCCCAGACTTTGAGTGTGGAGTCATTTGAAGCAGAAATGAGGTATTTGCCATCACCTGAAAAAGCGATCGCTTTAACCCAGGAAGTATGACCCGTTATAGTACCCACTTCTTTTCCAGTTTGCCAATCCCAGACTTTCAGCGTGGAGTCACCTGAACCAGAAACCAGGTATTTGCCATCAACTGATAAAGCGATGGCATGAACCCAGCCACTATGACCCTGTATAGTCCGCACTTCCACCCCAGTTTGCCAATCCCAGACTTTGAGTGTGGAGTCAGCTGAACCAGAAATGAGGTATTTGCCATCAACTGATAAAGCGATGGCATGAACCCAGTCACTATGACCCTGTATAGTCCGCACTTCCACCCCAGTTTGCCAATCCCAGACTTTGAGTGTGGAGTCAGCTGAACCAGAAATGAGGTATTTGCCATCAACTGATAAAGCGATCGCATTAACAATGTGAGTATGACCCTGTATAGTCCGCACTTCCACCCCAGTTTGCCAATCCCAGACTTTAAGTGTGGAGTCAAGTGAACCAGAAATGAGGTATTTACCATCAGGTGAAAAAGCGATCGCATAAACACTGGAACTATGACCCTGTATAGTCCGCACTTGCACCCCAGTTTGCCAATCCCAGACTTTGAGTGTGGAGTCAAATGAACCAGAAATGAGGTATTTACCATCAACTGATAAAGCGATCGCATTAACAATGTGACTATGACCACTTAAGGTAAGCACTTCAACCCCAGTTTGCCAATCCCAGACTTTGAGTGTGGAGTCACGGGAACAAGAAACCAGGTATCTGCCATCAGCTGAAAAAGTGATCGCATTAACCGAGTCACTATGACCCTGTATAGTCCGCACTTGCACCCCAGTTTGCCAATCCCAGACTTTGAGTGTGGAGTCACGGGAACAAGAAACCAGGTATCTGCCATCAGCTGAAAAAGCGATCGCATTAACCGAGTCACTATGACCACTTATAGTACGCACTTCAACCCCAGTTTGCCAATTCCAGACTTTGAGTGTGGAGTCAAGTGAACCAGAAACCAGGTATTTGTCATCATCTGAAAAAGCGATCGCATTAACCGAGTAACTATGACCACTTAAGGTACGCACTTCAACCCCAGTTTGCCAATTCCAGATTTTGAGTGTGGAATCACGGGAACCAGAAACCAGGTATTTGTTATCACATGAAAAAGCGATCGCATTAACCGAGTAACTATGACCACTTAAGGTACGCACTTCAACCCCAGTTTGCCAATTCCAGATTTTGAGTGTGGAGTCACGGGAACCAGAAACCAGGTATTTGCCATCATCTGAAAAAGCGATCGCATTAACCCAGTCAGTATGACCACTTATGGTAAGCACTTCAACCCCAGTTTGCCAATCCCAGACTTTGAGTGTGGTATCATCTGAACCAGAAACCAGGTATTTGCCATCAGCTGAAAAAGCGATTGCATTAACTCTGTGACTGTGACCACTTAAGGTTCTGATTAAGTTTCCATCTGGGCGAGTTAAGCTAGATGTCAAAGGACGCAACTGAGTAGTTTTGTTCAGATGTGCTTGTTGCAACAATTGTTGAATTTCTGGCGCTGCAAAACACTGTAAACGTCCCCATAATTGCCCTGCTAGCTGTCTTTTATCTTCAGCGAGAACATGTCCTGACAGTAACAACGTCCGTCGCAGCAGTTGCAAATTCGCATCTTCGGGTAATAAATTATAATCCGCTATTAATTCATTGATGTTGCTGTTCTCTAACTTGGCTTGCAACCAGCGAAAGTCAAGCAATAACTGTTGTAACTCGGTTGCGCGTCCTGCTTTTATTAAATGATCTGCTAAATATTGGAAGATGTAGCCGTCATTGTCTAAGCTATGCCAGCCATTGGGGTATTTTTGAGTGTAAGCCTCTAATAGGCGATTGTGCAGAAGACCTAACCCCCCAATTAACCCCACCCCGGCTTTGCCACCCCTCCCCGCAAGCGAGGAGGGGTTAAGAGTAGCATCTTTTCCCCTCCCGGCTTGCGGGGAGGGGTTAGGGGTGGGGTTTTGCGAGGTTACTTGTTTTCTGACATAATCAAACTGTAAGTCATGCAAACTCAAGTTTCCCTTTTCATCCCGCAGCGCGAGAGACTTATTCACCAACTTATCAATTACATCTTGAGTGTCAAACTCATCTAACCCCAGCGGTTGCCAAAAAGTCTGCAAAACTGCTTCGGGAATTGGTGTATCTTCAGGAAATACAGCAAAATCTAAATATCTTTCTCTCTCGTTTGCTTCCAGCGCTTCCACACTTACCTGAATTGCCTTGAGTAAATCGGGATAAGGGTAATCTGGAAACTGTTGACGAATCTTGTCTAAGTCTGCACAACGCAGCTTTTCTAATACATTCTGCCAGCGATTTATCGGTTTAGAGCGCATCATCGCTCCCACCATTGACAATGCCAATGGTAAATACCCACATTCTCGCGCTACTTCTTGTGCTGTCGTTGGTAACGTCTCTACAGGTTGATTTGCCCAATTCGCCAATAAATCTAAAGCCTGTTGTTGACTTAAAATTGAAAGCTGATATTCTTCCCCTCCCAACGCTGTAATTATCTCAGCATCGCGGGTAGTAATTAGCATCTGGCTACGTTCTGCCAACACGTCAAACGCGCTTGCGTGTTCCAAATTCCAAACGTCATCCAAAATCAGCAAGCAAGCTTTATCTGTCAACAACTTTCGCAACTGCGCTTTTCCCGAATTAATCTCTGTAAACGATGCTTGCTTGTCACTTAGCGCTTCTACTACATCCGATTGCAAAGTTAAAATTTGCGGTGTTTGCCCGAATGTTATCCAAATCACCCCATCAGGAAACGCCCGTCTGACTTCTTCATCTCGCGCTAAGGCTGTAGCTAAAACTGTTTTGCCTATTCCGCCCATCCCTTGCACTCCGACACTCCGACTTGTTCCAGTGATAGCTACAGGTTGATTAGTATCACCTAACACCTTCTTTTTCAGAGGGTTCAGTTGTTCGTCGCGGGGTAAAAAGTGCGGTGGTAACTTTGGCACATCACCAATAAGTTGACCGAGAACTAAATTATCAGCTTTTTTCTCTTTAAACTTGCGATTGGGGTTCTTTTTCGGCGTTGCATAATGGCGGTATGAATTGAGGTAAAATTTCGATGGAATGTCCGCGTTGTGGGTCGTGCCATATCCGTAAGAATGGAAGAAAAAGAGGTAAGCAGAATCACATTTGCTGTGATT
>JAESFM010000029.1_pt1 | contig 107183 bp, 91 predicted proteins | sample 9266171 | NCBI WGS metagenome assembly JAESFM01 (sample SAMN14505069, study PRJNA617099) | algae metagenome | isolation source: Hassallia sp. WJT32-NPBG1 and co-occurring heterotrophs from well developed... | place: USA: Mojave Desert, Joshua Tree National Park, California | collected 2006-06-22 | reverse complement strand
ACGAGCAAGAGTAATTTAGATGCGTTTGCCCTGGTCGTCAAGCCCATTTTTTACACGGTCCTTTATCCTCATCCTCTTTCTTTTGTCAAGTTATCTTTATACCAAATTAGATGAGCTTACCCTGGTTAAGTGTATAAGTTGACGACGAGCAATCTCATCTTCATCGGCGACAAAATCACTAAAACTCTGGCGTTGTATTGGGACTTTAGGTGGCAATAAAACGCCATCCTGGGCGTTATCAAGCTGAACGGCAACTTTACACACTGCAAACAGGCGATCATCAGAAAGGAAACGATTAGCTAAATCAGGGTATTTACTATCAAAAGGAAAATCATGGTATATATCTAGCCCAATAGCTTTTGGTTGATATGAGTCTAGTTTTTGCAAAAGTTGATTGAATGCTTGGTCTGATAGCGAACCACGCAGATTCATTTTTTGCTGTATTTGATATTGAATATCTGCTTCATCAATTGTGACGATTAATAAGCGTGAATCTTGCTTTTCATCAGGCGATCGCAACTGCATTAAATGGTCATAAGATTGTAATTCCCAAGGTTGCAGCATCCCTAAATAGCGTACTCCCATCACTAAGGTTCCCACAAGTACGCTGGCAATCAACACCGTTGACAGGCTATGCTGAGGATGTTTGAATGAATTATCTGGTTGAAGTCGAATTTCCTCGCTTTGGGTAGCCGATGATTGTTTTTGGGTAGAAATAACCGTTTTTGCCGATTGTGACCAAATCATTGGTGGTACGGCAGGGTTTTGACAGATTGCGGGTAGCCAAGTAGCGCAGGGATATTCATTTTCTAATCCTTGCAATCTTTCTCGCGCATAACGCACCGCTGCATATAAAGATTGTCCGTTGGAAAATTCCGCAAGAAAATACTTTAAAAATTTTTGCGCTACCACATCCGGGACTGGTTGTCGCATAACAATCACTTGCGGAATCTGCAAACTTTGTAGTTGCTGCGCTAAACCCAAACCATCGCAAGAGTTAAAAATTGCTAACTTTAAACCGTGTGCGATCGCTTTCCTGAGAGCATACTTTAATTGATCTAGTGTTAAACTATCTGTTTGATTAATTTGTAACCATCCTTTCTCTTTAGTGCAGCTATGACCGGCAAAAAAGAGAATATCCCAACCTTGTTTCCAAAGGCGATCATTTAAATCGTTTAACGATGGTTCTACTAAAAATTCAATCTCTGCTTGATGCGATAATTGTTCTAAAAAAGTTCGATCCTGAGTAATTTCAATTCCTTGACTGTCACCAAAAATAGCTAAAATTTTAAGTTGTTCTTCACTGCTATTAGCGGTAATTATATTCGGTTGTTGGTATTCTGCTGCACTTAACCCTACTTCCGCGTAAGGATAATCTGTAAAAAAGCTCCATAAATGCCAAGGAAGATGCCGCAGTTGATTATCATTGGTTTCAATAATGAAGCGAATTTCTGCGGATGGTTCTAATTGCGTGCGTAATTGTTGGTCAATTTTGTGAAACTGCGTTGAATTAAGCCATGCATTGATGCTGTTGTCTAACTGTTCGGATAAATCGTGAAGATCGACTTCGGAAACATTAGTTATATAAGCTTCTTCAATTTCAAAATCGTCGTCAACTTCAGTTTCCGTATGAACACGCAAACCGATACGTTGATAAAAAAATGAATAAAGCGATCGCCAATTGCGGTATAGTACAGCAATTTCTGGTGCGGCTGGCAAACTAGCAGTAAATTTCATTCCGTAAGGGTTGTTTTGTTCCCCAAGCTGGACAGTGACCGCTGGAAAGCCATCCTCTAAATTACCCTGTCCTAAGCTTAAAACAACTAACCTACTCATCTTTGTCTGACAAAAGAATGGTCAGATAATAGATCCCCAAATTAAAGTAGCATTTCCGCAAATTGTTTACATCACTCTTGCGTTGTATTTGTCAAAATGAAATCATATTATCTTGTTTGATGGTATTAAATATTACACATATGCCAGACCTTTTTATCAAGAAATAATTTAGGATTCAGGAGCCATTTGGGAGCGCATAGATTCTGTATAACTGGATGATGAATAAATAAGTTTAAAATTCCCACGTCTGTTATAAATTTGGTGGTCTACATAATGGTAACTGTAACAAAGCCTACCAAAATACAGACGCGATTAATCGCGTCTCTACAACTTCTTCATTGTTGAACAATCTTTATTTTACTTGCTGCTCTAGTTGCCTTTTCCCGTGCTTCTTGAACATCAACACCTTTCGCTAACGCTACTCCCATTCTTCTATATGGATGAGCATTAGGTTTACCAAATAGTTTAATATCAACATCTTTTTCTGACAAGGCATCAGCAACACCTGTAAAAGCGATATTATCTGACTTTTGTTCAGCTAAAATTACCGCACTGGCTGATGCTCCCAACTGTTCTATATTGGGAATGGGTAAATTTAAAATAGCTCTTAAGTGCAATTCAAATTCATTTAAATTTTGGGAGATTAATGTCACCATGCCTGTATCATGAGGTCTAGGAGAAAGTTCTGAAAAAATAACTTCATCTTTGGTGATAAAAAACTCAACTCCAAAGATTCCCGCACCTCCTAAAGCATCAGTAACTTGTTTGGCAATTTTTTCAGCATCCGATATCATTTTTTCCGAAATTATAGCAGGTTGCCAAGACTCTTGATAATCTCCTCTTTCTTGACGATGACCGATAGGAGAACAGAAAATAGTTGGCGCATCCCACTGCTTAATTGTCAATAAAGTTATCTCAATTTCAAAATTGATAAATTCTTCAACAATTACCTTTTGACTATCACCTCTAGAATTAGCGATCGCACTCTGCCAAGCCTTCTCAACCTCACTTAAATTTTGCACTACAGATTGACCTTTTCCTGATGATGACATCACAGGTTTAACAACATTAGGAAACCCAATTTCATTACTAACAGCAATCAACTCTTCTAAATTTTCAGCATAACCATATTTAGCAGTTCGGATGCCTAATTGCTTATGTGCTAATTCCCTAATTCTGTCACGATTCATCGTATAATTAGTAGCCGCTGCCGTTGGGATAACGGTAATTCCTCGTGACTCAAACTCCTGTAATTTTTCAGTTCTAATCGCTTCAATTTCTGGTATGATAAAATCAGGCTGATGTTTAGTAACTATAGCTTCTAAATCATCTGCACTCAGCATAGAAATAACTTCAGAGCGATCAGCAACTTGCATAGCTGGAGCATTAGCGTAGCGGTCAACCGCAATCACATAATTTCCCAGACGTTGAGCCGCAATTACAAACTCCTTCCCTAATTCTCCCGAACCTAGCAGCATCAACTTTTGTGGTAACTTCATATAATTACTCATTAACTCTCTGCTTCCTCTGTGTCTCTGCGGTTCGTTATTTTAATTATCATCTTCCTAAGAGTCAAACCTAGCACCGCGAAGTTGTAAATCTTTACGTTGAACCTCTTTTAAACCAATACCCTTACCAAACTGACACTCATCTACAAGAGTATTTAACCATATAGTTTCATTCAGAGTTGCGCCTCGCAAATTCGCGTTTCTTAAATTTGTATTAGTAAAATTAGCAAATAGCAAGTCTGCATTTATTAAACTGGTATTTTGTAGATTTGCTCCTGACAAATTACCACGAATAAAGTTGACTTCATCCAAAAGCAAGTTAGATAAATCTGCCTCTATTAAATTAGGAAATTTTAACTGACTTGGATTTTGTAAAAACCGCATTAAACAATTTATATTTGCTTCGTTAAGACGCATTTTAGTTAAAAAATCGTAACGAGCTATACCAAGTTCTATGAGAGCTTGCAAACGTTGTTCGGGACTTTGTTCTAAAAAGTGGATAGCTTTGTACCGGAGGTCTTGAGTTGTGAGTTTTAACATAACTGTTGGTAATACTTTTTCTTTTGTCATATAAATTGGTAACGACGCTATTATCATAAAATTAAAATTATAATAAACGTCTTACATAAAATTCACGCCAAGACGTAACTAAATAATTTAATATTATAATGTTTTTGAAATGTTTAATAATTAATAGATTAGATGTTAATTTGTTTGGAAATATTTTCCGGAAAATGGCAAAAAACATTTGTTTAGTATTTACAGTATTAATCGCTAAATTATGAAAAAAATATTTAGACACCATAAATTTAAAGGTCGTGGGCTAACAATCATAACGTTTACAGCGATTTTATTAGGATTATTTACCTGCTTGATGGCTGATATTGTTAGAGCCAGAATTATAAATGTTGATAATTTGCTTAAAAAATTAGAAGAACAAAGCCAAAACAAAATAGATAATCCTGGTAAAATTGCTGTAAGAAGGGGTTCTGGGTATGAAAAAGGACTCGATTTTAAATGTCTATCATGGTCTACATATCCGGTGGGTAGTGGCTGGACAAATAAAATTGACGATCGCGATTTTTTTATAGATTTTTACATTCCACCAGATAAAAAAGCGATAATTTGTACAACACCAGCTTTAGCAGCTGCGTTAACCGCTGAAACTAGAAAACCGTTTTTGTATGAGGTTTACTCAACTGACTACGGGTTGCATGTTCGGATTACCGTCGGTCTTTCTGAAGTTAGAGATGCTTGTAAAAATTTGACGGGAAATGCTAATTGTGCAGATTATATATTATCGCGCCAAGTAATTGTACGGTATGAGCCATAGAAAATTATTACATTTAGATGTGCTGTCTTATAATATGATTTATCTAACACAGCTAAACAGCCTGCGTTAGATAAAGTGCGCTCAAACATGCAAAACAGTTATAGTTCCGCTCATGAGCTTGTACAACTCTAAAGGAATATTTGGTAATATCAACGATACCCTTGCAGATTTGCAAACAATCTTGAAGGAAAATTTTCGCGATCGCTCAATTCAAGTAATAGGTAGTGTAGCCTACTTTGTAGGTCGAATTTAAAGTTGTTCGCCTTTATTGTATCAATCCATCTCTGCTAATTCCATCCAGCGTTCAGTCGCTACATCAATCGCTTGCTTGAGTGTTTCTATCTGATCGTATAATTTCTGCACTTGAGTATAATTCCCTGAGGGGACATTTGTCAGCGCTTTTTCGGCTTGTGCTTTCTCGTCTTCTAACTGAGCAATTTTACCTTCCAACTGATCAAATTCTCGCTTTTCCCAAGTGGATATGCGGCGTTTTTTATTCTCTATGTTTTTCGGTTCAGCATCTACAGTTTTCGGCTTTTCTTTAGCAGGAGCAATTTCTTGTAGTGCGGCTTCTTCGGCTTTTTTGTAGTCGAGATAAATTGAGTAATTCCCGGGATATTCACGGAAATTACCGCCATTTTCCAAGGCGAAAATTTTGTCAATTGTTCTGTCTAAAAAGTAGCGATCGTGAGAAACTACAATTACACAACCAGAAAAATCTTCTAAATATTCTTCTAACACCGCCAATGTTTGCACATCTAAATCGTTTGTCGGTTCATCAAGAATTAACACGTTAGGTGCGCTCATGAGAACGCGCAACAAAAATAAGCGTCGTTTTTCACCACCGGAAAGTTTATGAATTGGTGAATATTGCTGGTTTCCAGGAAACAAAAATCGCTCTAACATTTGCGAAGCTGTAATTTGAGTTCCGTCAGAAATTTTGACAAATTCTCCTTCTTCTTTGATATAGTCAATTACGCGCTGGTTTTCGTCTAACGCTGTGAGTAATTCTTCCGAATGCTGGTCAAAATAGCCGATGTGAATCGTAGAACCAATTTCTACATTCCCCGAATCTGGCTGAACGCGTTTGGTGATAATATCCATTAAAGTGGATTTCCCTGCACCATTACCACCAATGATCCCGATGCGGTCTTCTGGACTAAATTCGTAGGTAAAATCTTTAATTAAAGTGCGTCCATTGTATGCTTTGGATATATTATTTAATTCAATAACTTTTTTGCCAATGCGACGACCAACTGTAGAAATATCAACTTTACCCTGAACTTGTTTAAACTCAGTTTCTTGCATCGCATGAACGCGATCAATTCTGGCTCTTTGCTTCGTACTTCTGGCTTTGGGTCCTTTTTTGAGCCATTCTAACTCGCGTCGCAATACCCCTTGATGTTTGCGTTGACTGCTAACAGCAGATTCTTCAGCTAAAGCCTTCTTTTCTAGATAATATGAGTAGTTACCTGAGTATGTGTAAATGTCGCCTCGGTCAATCTCAATGATACGATTGGTAACGCGATCTAAAAAGTAGCGATCGTGAGTTATTAGTAAAAGTGCGCCGCGATAACGATGCAGATAAGTTTGCAACCATTCTACAGAAAGAGCATCCAGATGGTTTGTTGGCTCATCCATGAGCAAAACATCCGGTTCTGATAGCAAAGCTGTTGCTAAGGCAATGCGCTTGCGATAGCCTCCAGATAATGTGCCGATAATAGCGTTAAAGTCGGAAATTCCTAACTTTGTCAGGATGATTTTGGCGTTAGTTTCTAACTCCCAAGCTCCAGTGGCTTCCATGCGCTGCATTACTACAGACAAGCGGGACATTAACTGATTATCTTCTGGATTGTGAGCTAATTTATCAGAAAGTTCTTCATACTCACGCACCAAAGCCATTTGTTCGCCACTGTCAGCAAAAACTTGCTCTAAAACTGTGCGATTTTCATCTAAGTCTGGTTGCTGGGGAAGATAGATGATTTTAGAATTATTAACTAAAATTTGACCACTATCAAGCGTTTCTAGTCCGGCGATCATTTTTAATAATGTTGATTTGCCAGAACCGTTAGTGCCAATTAAGCCTACTTTATCAGTAGCATCGAGACTAAAACTGGCATCTTTTAAAATTTCTTTAATGCCAAAGTCTTTTTTGATTGATTGTAATGTAATAATACTCATATCAATGGTTAGCAGTTATTGGATAGTAGTTAGTTATTAAGAGTTAGGAGTCGCGCAGTAGAGACGCGAGGAACCGGAGCGTCTCTACATTAAGAGTTAGTTGTTATTAGTGAGTAGGATGAGCAGTGGTGCTCACCCTAAGTTTGATGAAGTTATACAAATAAATCCAGGGGCAAGTGTCCATACATTTCGTTAATTCCCCCTTCCTTGTAAGATTGGCAAGATACCAATACACCTCGATGATGTCCTGCGTAGGAATCGAGATAACATAAGCCGTTTTTGCCGTTTAATTTGATATAAACTGGACCTTCGATTGGCGGCAAATTACTTGGTACTTCATAACCCAAAGCTTGGGAATAAGTTTTCGTGGCAAGCATTCCTTCTTCTTCTGTATCAGCGCAAATTCCTAAAATTTGATAATCAGAAAGGCTGGTTAACAAAAGTAAAGCCTGACGGATTAAAACTTTTTCTGATGGCTTGACAACAGGTGCGATATCCAGACAGTTGAATTTATTCAGGATTTTTTTCGCTTCTGAGACTTGAAGATTGCTGTGGTTGGGTGTTGACATAAATATGTTTATTATGTCCTTGGTGTTTATGGTTGTATTTTAGTTGAGGATTGCTCACTTTAATATTTTAGGTGGTCATTGCCCTACATCAGGTTCATTTTGAAGATTGCCCATATTGAAGAGAAAAGGCACGCTGCTCTTAGAATCTCCACCCATAACGAGGACTTTGGGCATTTGAGCACCACCGCTTTTCCAAGCTTCAATGGCTTCCTTTTGTAGAACCAATTGCCCTCCTTGAGCCTTGAGAGTGTCTGCTAAGAGTCTTTGAGCTTCGGCTTTGCCTATAGCGCGATTAACTTCTGCTTGTGCTTCTTGTTCGGCTTCGCGTGCTATGTAGACGGCTCTTTGTGCTCGTTGTTCCGCGATTTGTTTTTCCTCAACTGCTCTGGCAAATTCTGGCGAAAAAGTTAAGTCAACTACACTCGTATCTAATACTATTATTCCATATTTCTCTAGGCGTTCGCTTAACGCCTTATCAAAATCTTCTTTTAACTCAGTTCTTTTAGTAATTGCTTCTTCTACTGTTCTTTTAGCAGCCGCTATTTTGAAAGCTTCTTGTGTTTGGGGAGCAATGATTTTTGAGACAATATTTGCTAAAGTTCCTTGTTTCCTTCTGACTTCGACTACCTTTACAGGATCGAGACGAAAGTTGATAGCGAATCTTGCAGTTAAATTTTGCAGATCCTTAGTAGAACTTTCTGCCGGCACTTCAAATTTTTGCACTGTCAAATCATACACATCTATTACTGAAATCAAAGGCGGTTTCAGGTGGATACCCTCCGCTAAAGCACCATCTCTGGCTTTACCCAAGATACTGATTACCCCTGCTTGTCCTGGGTTAATAATGATAAAAGCATTCAGGCTGATAATAACAATTATTGCCGCTAAAAATCCCGCAACTGTCGTTTGCCAATTCCCAAATTGCTGATTTTTCAAGTTGTTTTCTCCTTAGTAATGCTGAGTTCAAAGTAAAATACTACGCACAAATCCGACAGTAGCAAATAGTGGGAAGTTATGCTAACTCAAGAGTATCATCAGTTACAGAAAGTCTTGAGTTCTCAATAAAGTCTTCCATTTTCATAACTCAGTACCTAAGAATCAAGACTCAGGACTTTCTAACGTGCTAATATCAATGCTCACTCAACTGTAAACGGCTGTGTCTACTGTATTAAAATCTCGTCGGATGTTAAGAAGGCGTGGAAATTCAATACATCCCTTTCAGCGTCTCCTTGATTATGGACATGAGTATCGTCAACAAATTTGGTTCGCGACTATTTGTTCTATTCTCAATAAAGTTTTTGACTTAGCGCCACCAGCTTTAATTGGTATCGCTTTGGATGTGGTAGTAAAAAAGCAAGATTCAATTATTGCACAGGTGGGAGTAAAAGATACCTTTAGGCAATTTTTGATTTTGGCGTTGCTGACTGCCGTTACTTGGATTTTAGAATCGGTTTTTCAGTACTTCTACAACTTGCTATGGCGCAATTTGGCACAGAATATTCAGCATAATTTGCGTTTGGATGCTTACAGCCATTTGCAAGAATTGGAATTAGCTTTTTTTGAAGAACGCAGTACTGGTGGTTTAATGTCTATCCTCAGTGATGATGTTAACCAATTAGAACGCTTTTTGGATGTGGGAGCAAATGACATCATCCAAGTTCTTACAACTATTGTAGTTATTGGTGGTGGTTTCTTTATTCTAGCTCCTAGTGTGGCGTGGATGGCAATATTACCAATGCCATTTATCGTTTTTGGTTCGGTTGCTTTTCAAAAATTGCTGGCACCGCGCTATGCTGATGTGCGCGAAAAGGTAGGCTTACTCAATGGAAGGTTATCCAACAATATCAGTGGCATTACTACTATTAAAAGTTTTACTGCTGAAGATTATGAGAAGGCACGTTTAAGAACAGATAGTGAAGCTTATCGGCAAAGTAATACGAAAGCGATCGCTCTCTCTTCTGCCTTTATACCATTGATTCGGATGCTGATTTTAACAGCTTTCACAGTATTACTCATTTTTGGCGGTATGGAAGCTGTCGCGGGAAGAATGTCTGTAGGAACTTACAGCGTTTTAGTCTTTTTAGTTCAACTGTTATTATGGCCCTTAACTAGATTAGGAGATACTTTTGATTTGTATCAAAGAGCAATGGCTTCTACTAATCGCATAATGGATTTGTTGGCTACAGAAATCGCTATTCATCCGGGAAATGTGTCTTTACCTGTTGAGACTGTACGCGGCGATGTAGAATTTAAAAATGTCAGTTTTGCTTATCAAGATAGACAACCAATAATTGAAAATTTATCATTACATATCCCAGCGGGAAAAACAATTGCAATTGTTGGCTCTACTGGTTCCGGTAAAAGCACTTTAGTCAAACTTTTGTTACGGTTTTATGAAGTGCGATCGGGAAATATTACAGTAGATGGTATTGAATTACAAAAGTTGAATTTGCGAGATTTACGCCGCTGCATTGGCTTGGTAAGTCAAGATGTATTTCTGTTTCATGGTACTGTAGCAGAGAATATTGCTTATGGTAGCTTTGATGCCACTGAAAAAGAAATAATCACGGCAGCTAAGGTGGGTGAGGCTCACGAATTTATTACGCGACTGCCTCAAGGTTATGACACAATTGTGGGAGAACGAGGACAAAAGCTATCTGGTGGACAAAAACAACGAATTGCGATCGCTCGCGCAGTTTTGAAAAATCCACCCATTTTGATTTTAGACGAAGCTACCTCGGCGGTGGATAATGAAACAGAAGCCGCAATTCAGCGATCGCTCGAACGGATTACCGCAAATCGGACGACGATAGCGATCGCTCATCGACTTTCCACCATTCGCAATGCCGATTGCATTTATGTCATGGAATATGGAAAATTAGTAGAATCCGGAACCCATGAACAACTGCTAGATAAAAATGGCATTTATGAAAGTCTCTGGCGTGTACAATCTGGTTTAAAATGAGTTTCGCCCATTTGTACCAAAGATGCCTTGAGAAGCTTTGCACCTTGGCACGAGTCTAATTTTTTTTGAATTTTTAATTTTGAATTTTTATGATGTTTGGTAGTACCCAGTCGGAATCAGGAGATACCAAGTGGCGTCGCCAGTTGGATAAATTTGTCAAAGCAAATCAGCTAGAATTAGCGGCGTTATCGTGGGCGTTATGGTTAGAAAATAGTGACACTCAGGGTACTATCGGCATTGATTTGCAACCCAAACCGCATTTTGTTTATTGTCCCAAAGAATCCGTAGAGAAACTAAATGATAGAGTTGACAATAGGCTTCAGGAACTGTTAGGAATTATCGAGCATTATCAACCGGAAGTAGAAGTTGTGATGATTGGTATTGGTAGCGGTGAAGTTAAGTTAATTCAATTTGCACCGTCACCTGCACCACCGAATTGTTTTGAGCAAATTGGTAAGGATGTAGATACTTTATTAGAGCTTTTAGAACAGCGCATGAGCGAGCAATTTTCGGGTTGAATAATTAGCCCTCAGACTGGAAGTCTGGACGGCAGGTGCTACAACGGAGGACACCTCCCTTCTCCTGTCGGAGACGCTGCGCGAACGGGTGACGCTCGTTCCGACGCTCGTTCCGACGCTCGTTCCTCGCTAACGCTTCGCTATCGCTAACGCTTCGCTATCGCTACCGCTGCGCTATCGCCACTTCGACGGGACGGTACAGGCAACCGCCGAGTGGACTCACCGCAACGCACTGCCTCGGCTATACAAACAAAGCCCACCTGCGTGGGCTTTTCGAGGCTGCCTACACAGCCTCCGTTCGTATAGCCACAGGCTTCTAGCCTGTGGTTGGTGAATAAAGCGCTGTTTCAATTTTCCTGTGCTTTCCGCGAACGATAAGTAAAAACTCCGTGTTGGGGACTGAATAAAAATGTCAAGAAAAACAATCCTGATACTACCAAAACAATTGCCGGACCTGAGGGCAAATTATAAAAATAGCTCAAGTACATACCGGTAATACTAGAAAATACGCCAATTATTGCCCCCAAAATCATCACTTGATGCAAGCGTTTAACTAATAGATAAGCAGTTGCTCCTGGTGTTATCAAAAGTGCTAAAACTAAAATCACACCGACAGCTTTCATGCTGGCAACAATTGTTAAAGCAATCAGCAGCATTAATCCAAAGTTTAGCCGATTTACTGGCAATCCGGCGGCTTGAGCGCCTAAAGGGTCAAAGGTATAAAATAACAGTTCTTTGTATAACAAAAAGACGACTAATAACACTATCGCGGCGATGATTAATGTGTCTCTAACTTCGTCAACTGTCACACCGAGAATGTTACCAAAAAGAAAGTGGTTGAGGTCGATTTTGTTATCTTTTTGAATCACAGTAATTAGGGTGACACCGAGAGCAAAAAACGCAGAAAAAACTATCCCCATCGCTGCGTCTTCTTTGATAGGCGATCGCGTTTTAATCCAAGCGATCGCCATTGTACTGAGGACACCCGCAATAAACGCGCCAATAAAAATATTTGCACCCAGCAAAAAGGCGATCGCTAATCCTGGCAAAACTGAGTGACTGATAGCATCACCCAGCAAAGCTAATCGCTGTACCATCAAGTAGCTGCCAACAACCGCACACAACAAACCAACTAAAATGGCAATTACAAGCGATCGCTGCATAAAGCCATATTGCAACGGCTCAATTAATGATTGAAGCATAATAATTTGTAATACGAACCGTTATGCGAAGGAGAGGGGGATGGGGAGACTCCTTGGAGACAAGGGAGACGACTTGGGGGACAATTTTTTCTATTACCTATTACCTATTCCCAATGCCCAATGCCCAATGCCCAATGCCCAATTTACGCTGCATCAGAAAAGTAAATAACTTTACCACCATAGGCACTTGACAAATTTTCTTCAGTTAGTACTTGTTGGCGGCTTCCTGTGGCAATTAAGTCGCGATTTAACAAAATCAAATCGTCAAAGTGGGTGATTGATTCGCCTAAGTCGTGATTGACAACTAAGACGATTTTTCCAGCCGCAGCGAGTTCACCAAAGACTTGAAAAACTACTGATTGGGTTTTCTGATCTATCCCCACAAGCGGTTCATCAAAGCAGAAAATTTCCGCTTCTTGGGTTAAAGCACGGGCTAAAAATACCCGTTGCTGTTGTCCTCCGGAAAGTTGTCCAATTGGGCGATCGCTATATTCGCTCATTCCAACTCTTTCTAAGGCACTTTTTGCTACTTGACGGCTAACTGTCGAAAAGTTACGAAACCAACCTGTTTTCTTGACTCTTCCCATCATCACCACATCCCAAACGGTAGCGGGGTAAGTCCAGTCAATTTGCGATCGCTGTGGTACATAAGCAACTTTATCAAGTTGTTGCATCAAAGGTTTCCCGTGATACAACACCGTACCCCTGCTAGCAGGAACCAACCCTAACATCGCTTTCATCAGCGTACTTTTACCTGCACCGTTAGGACCAAAAATTCCTGTTAGCCGACCTGGTTTGATAACACAATTAACGTCTCTCAGCGCTTCTTGCGTGCGGTAGTGTACCCCTAAATGAGCAATGTTAATGGCATGAGTGTAATTTGCCTCACTAGCTTTGACAACTTCTAAAGGCATCTCGTCTAGCTTCCTTTTGGATAAATCAAATTTTGGGTACGAGACAGTTTTCATAACGAAGTTAAATATTGCTTTACTTGAGCTTACTATAAATATGAGACAAATATGAAAACATCTATAATTGGAAGTAATATCAGGTATAAATGAAAGTAATACCCCAGACAGAAGTTCGTACCTCTAGCCAGACAAAAGCTCAAAAGCTGAAAACAATCATTACTTTTACCTTTTGCCTTTTACCCTTTACCTTACTTAGTTGTACCCAAACAAACTCTAGCCGTAACACCCCAAAGGCAGATGGCAAACCTTTGGTAGTAGCGACAAGTACCATCATTGCTGACTTAGCGCAAGATGTTGGCAAAGACGAAATCAAGCTGACAGGAATTCTTAAACCTGGTACAGATCCTCACGTATATGAACCAAGACCAGAAGATAGTAGATTTTTAGAAGAAGCTAACTTGATTTTGTATAACGGCTACAATCTGGAACCGGGACTGATTAAAATCATGAAAGCTACTGGGGGAAAGGCACGTCAGGTAGCGGTGGGGGAAGTCGTCAAGCCATTGCAGCTAGATAAAGGCAAAGGTGAAATAGTACCAGATCCGCATGTTTGGGGTAACGCAGAGAATGCGCGAGCTATGGTAAACGTGATTCGGGATGCTTTAATTGAGTTATCGCCCGAAGATAAAGAGAAATTTACCCAAAACGCAACGCAACTAACTAAAGAACTACAACAGTTAGATAGTTGGATTAAACAAGAGATTGCAACTATCCCACCTGATAAACGCAAATTAGTGACAACCCATGATGCATTTCAATATTATGGACGCGGTTATGGAATAGCGATCGCTGGAACTTTAATTGGCATCAGCACCGAAGAACAACCCAGCGCTCAAACAGTACAACGTTTGGTAGAGTCAGTTAAAAAGATTGGCGTTCCCGCCATTTTTGCCGAAACAACGATTAATCCAGCTTTAATTACCACGGTTGCCCAAGAAGCAGGGGTAAAATTAGCACCGCGTCAACTTTATTCTGATTCGATTGGTGCCTCTGGAAGTGAAGGTGATTCCTACATCAAAATGATGGAAGCGAATACGCGCACCATTGTTGAGGCTCTAGGCGGTAAATATACACCATTTCAACCTCAAAAATAATATCAGCATTAATACCATTTCTCTATGAAGATGCGTCTAAGATCGCCCACGGAGGTAAGCTCTGTTTGTATAGCATAGCCCCACCCTATAAGAGTGAGGGCGAATAAAACGCAACCTCACATAGAATTCGTATAACCTAAGAAATTCATCATTTAGTAGTATGCTCAAAGTCTTTCTTGAGAAGGAACTCTTCACGGCTTTGATTCTATAAAGTGATGTAAGTAGATGAATTCTGGAAAATTAAAAATTATGGCTAATGAATCAGAAAATGAAATTAAGCAGCCAGTAAGTCAAGATTGGCATTCCAGAGAAGAGCCTACAGTTAAGGAAAGAAACTTAACGGCGAATCCGGGAGATGTAATTGCCGATGAGTCTGAATCAGTTGAAGAAAAGGCTAAACAAGTTGCTGTAGATTCACCAGACATTACAGGCGACCATATTACAGTACCGACATACTTCGTTGTCGATGAACCAGATGGAGAGAAAAAGGCGCTTCACCACGTTAAAGATGCAGAAGAAATTTCTGATGTGATTCGTCAAGCAAGAGTTGACGAAGACGGAAATCGGACTTGGCGGTAGATATCAATGAATGCTGCTAGTTAACCAATAAGCCAGGAATTTTTATTTCTGGCTGATAACTAAACTCTGTCATAAAAGCGCGATTTTTCTAATTTTTTTTAATAGACCTGGCATAATCGAGACGCGTAATTAACCACACATTGTGGAAACTAATTAAATAACTAATAACTCAGTAGCGTCTTTAGGCATTGCTGAGTTTACTTTTAAATCCCTAACTTCAGCGCGGGGGAAAATCGCGACCACCGCATCGCAATATCCACCGCAGTCAAAGCTTTGGATAAATTTATTGATTAATTAAAAATCATTCAGTCGGAGCTCCCTGAATTTTAGTTACATCTGATATGGATTACTTAAAATATACACATATCTGCATCAGTTAATTAATGACTGATACTGGCTTTGCTCATTTGATTTTTCACGACATCCTTTTGGTTTATGTATTACCAGCGCGAATTAAGTAAAAGTAACCTGACGTAATCATTTGTACGTGTCCTATATTTTGATAAGAATTAATAGTATTTAAGGTGTAACTTGTGGTCTAAATTAACAGTAAGGAACTCTACACTTGCCTTACACCTGCTCTACACCTCACCAAAAATCCTACACTGGTGTAGCAAGGTTTAGGGTGTAGAGGTGTAGAAGCCTTCTACACCCCGTTTTTGACCCATTCGCTACACCTCTACACCAGTTTAGTGTTGCAATTGAAGCAAAATAGATATGTAACTTGTTATCAAAGGCGAGAACGTGCCTAATCTGCAAGAAACTCATTTAAACCGCGCTCGTGCTAGTCTCAGACAAGTGCTGTCTTGGTATGGATATCTTCGTAAACCAGGACAACCGCAATCAAACCTGGAATTAGCATCTTTTGTGAAACCAGAATTAGAGGTGTTGACGAATACTCTCAATAAATTAGACTCTAACGTAATTAGAATTGCCGCTTTTGGTTTGGTGAGTCGTGGTAAGTCAGCAGTTTTGAATGCCTTGGTGGGACAAAAAATTCTGCAAACAGGTCCCCTAAATGGCGTGACTCAGTACCCTCGTTCCCTGCGGTGGACTCCTAGCGGAAAGGTGCAGATAGAATTAATTGATACCCCCGGATTAGATGAAATTCAGGGGGAGGTAAGAGGGCAAATGGCGCGAGATGTAGCGCAGCAAGCTGATTTAATATTGTTTGTGGTGTCAGGTGATATTACGCGCACAGAGTATCAAGCGCTGCTAGAGTTGCGGCGATCGCAAAAACCCCTAATTTTGGTATTTAACAAAATAGACTTGTATCCAGATACAGATAGAGCCGCTATTTACAAAAATTTGCAACAACTGGGCGCAGGACATCCTCAACAAAAGCCTTTATTGCCTGATGAAATTGTCATGGTAGCAGCGGAACCAGCACCCCTTGAAGTGCGGGTTGAGTGGACTGATGGTCGTGTAACTTATGAATGGGAGACACCACCAATCGAAGTAGAGGAACTCAAACAGACAATTTTAAATATTCTCAATCGTGAAGGGCGATCGCTTCTCGCTTTAAATGCACTGATCCAAGCAAGAGATGCAGAAGCAGCGATCGCTCAAAAAACCATCGACTTACGCGAACAACAAGCAGAAGACCTCATTTGGCAGTTTACCAAATATAAAGCTTTAGCAGTCGCCTTAAATCCTGTCGCCTTTTTAGATGTCCTCGGTGGAACTGTTGCCGACTTAGCGTTAATTCGCTCCTTAGCAAGATTATACGACTTACCGATGACCGGTTACGAGGCAAGCAAAATTCTCAAGACGATTTTCTTTAGTTCTGGTGGTTTACTTCTAGGAGAATTAGGAAGCAGCTTGCTTTTAGGCTTAGGCAAAAGTACCGCAGCCTTAGCCAGTGGTGAAAATCCCACCAATATTACAGCCTTCGCCGGAGGTGCGATCGCTCAAGCTGGTATTGCCGGTTATGGCGCATACACCATCGGTAAAGCCGCACAAGTGTATCTCAAAAAAGGCTGCACATGGGGTCAATTGGGCGCTAGCACCGTCATTCAAGAAATTCTCTCCCAAGTTGACCAAAATACAATTTTGTACCGTTTGCAACAAGAATTAGGGTTGGGGGATTAGGGAATGGGGACAGGGGGACAGGGAGAGCAGGGGAAGCAGGGGAAGAAATATTTCTTCTTTCTTACCTTTTACCCTTTACCCTTTCACGGCAGATGCTCCAATGAGTGGAAACCCCTTGGAGAAGCGCCTTTCCCCCTGCTCAAATTGCCCATTGCATTTTGTCAATTTATCTCAAGTTTGTTAAAGTTTTTCAACATCTTACAATAACTTGCCAAAATAGCCAGTTTGAGGTAATAGATTTTTGCTAGCATCTGCAACGTGTGGCGAAGCCTTCATCTTGTTGGGAAACAAAGATAACAAGATGAGGATTCCCACTGTATTTTGCTTACAAGATGACGGTTTTTCCCACCGACATTTTTTGTGAAGGCTATTTAAACTAGAAATTAAGCTCCTGAAATCATCAGAAGCTCGCAGTCGGTTTCTAAATCAACCCACAAAGGTAAGTATCATGGCTGACATCTCAAACGTAGTCCAGGCTGCCGTTAACTCCGACCAGAACCAAACTCAAACCTTGGAAGAAGCAATTTTTGAAGCGATCGCAGAAGCCCGTCAAACCTGCGATTTAAGCGGTAGCAATTCTGCTAACTGCGCTGTAGCTTGGGATATCGTCGAAGAATTGCAAGCTGAAAAAGCTCATAAAAAGCAAGCAACAAAAGGCAAAAACTCATTAGAAAGTTACTGCGATCGCCATCCAGAAGCAGTAGAGTGCTTAATCTACGACCTTTAATTTCTCAATTCAGCAACAGCAGATTTAGTAACTTGCTGAACAGCTTCTAAATTGAGCGGTGGTGTTTCGCTTTCCATATGCAGCCACAAAAGATATTCAATATTCCCAGCAGGACCAGTGATTGGCGACCAAGTTAAGCCCTTGTAGTTCCATCCTAATCCTTGAGCAGTTTGCAAAACCTGAAAAATTGCTTCAGCTTGGTCGCCAGAATCACGAACAACGCCTTTTTTGCCCACACGGGACCTCCCAACCTCAAACTGTGGCTTCACCAGTAAAACAGCTTCTCGGCGAGGTTGAGTTAACTCCCACAAAGCAGGCAAAATCTTGGTTAAAGAAATAAACGAAACATCCACCACCGCCAAATCAGCTTTTTGTGCCTCACCATATAACTCATGCGGTTGTAACTGTCGTAAATTAGTGCGTTCCCGCAAAACCACACGAGAATCATTTCGCAAACCCCAGTCAACTTGACCGTAACCGACATCAACCCCGTAAACTAGCTTTGCCCCAGCTTGTAAAAGACAATCAGTAAAGCCTCCCGTGGAAATACCGCCATCCAAACAAACGCGATCTTCCACAGATATATTAAAAAATTCTAAAGCCTTCGCCAGCTTCTCACCGCCACGAGAGACAAAACGCGATCGCTCCTTAATCTTAATATCCGCCGCAACATCAACCTCCGTCCCCGCCTTATCCACAACCTGTTGATTAACAGTCACCTCCCCCGCTTGAATCAACCGCTGCGCCAAAGCGCGGGAAGCACACAAATTTAACTCAACCAATAACATATCCAATCGCTGCTTAACCAATCCCTCTGCGTCCTCTATGCCTGGTGCGGTTCGTAAAAAAGCGAGTCTCCAAAAGAAACTCGCCCTACTTTGTATTATGGGATAAGCATCTTGCCACACATGTCAACTCATTTTCAGTAAGTCCGCGTAGGCGGACTTTGTTTGTGTAGCCGCGAATTCCATTCGCCAGGGCTAAATATCCTGCTCGCTCAATTCCCGCGTCATATAATCAAAAGGCTCATCCACAAAAGCAGTATTAGCAACACCAGCTGCTGCGACTTGCTCCTTGATAATATCCTTCATAATCTGGATACCGCGAACCGTCGGACCAATAGGCACACCTAAAGAATTGTAAGTTTCCCGCAGCCCTTGCAGCACCCGCTCATCTAGAACATCCATACTACCAGCAACTAGGGCATAAGTAGCGTAGCGCAAATAGTAATCCATATCCCGCAGACAAGCCGCATAGCGACGAGTAGTGTAAGCATTTCCACCAGGGCGAATCAACTCCGGTAGTTCTTCAAATAACCCAGAACCAGCCTGTTTGACAATTGATGCCGCATTAGAATTAATTGCCCCAGCTGCTTGTACTCGTGCTGTACCACTTTCAAAGTAAGACTTAAGGCTGTCGATCGCATTCCGGTCAAAATACCGTCCGGCTACGTCATAATTCTTAATTAAACTTGTTACTGCATCCCGCATTCCGTTTTCTCCCAATCAATCCTATTTATGGTTTGATATTTATCTGGCTGCTTTTATGCGCCTATAAATCTTTGTGCTACGGCAAAAGTCTCAGCACAAAAAATAATCCATCGGCTACTTAAAGGATTCTATGTCAAAGTTGACCTTGTGAAATGAACTGTTAACTTTTGTGAAAGTGGTTAAGCAAAGGTGAATATAAACTTTAATCATAGTATTTTGTAGTTTATGCTACAAAACTACCTAATGTCCTATCTCTAGGATATTTCAGGTATCTCACAATTTGGTTTCACCAAGCAGGGTCAGAATGCATTGAAGATTTCAGTTCTACCTTAGTAAATAGGCATACAAGGAGTAATCATGACAACCCCACAAGAAGTCTTGAAATTGATTCAGGACAACAACATTCAGATGATCGATCTGAAATTTATCGATACGCCAGGAACTTGGCAGCACCTCACGCTGTACTATAACCAAATTGATGAGAGTGCATTTACTGACGGCGTGGCTTTCGACGGTTCGAGTATTCGGGGTTGGAAAGCGATCAACGAATCAGACATGTCAATGGTTCTCGACCCCAACACAGCCTGGATCGATCCGTTCATGGCAGAGCCGACGCTCAGTATAATTTGTAGTATCCAAGAACCGCGTACAGGTCAACCTTACAATCGCTGTCCCCGTGTTATTGCCCAAAAAGCAGTAGATTACTTGGTTTCCTCAGGTGTTGGTGACACAGCTTTCTTTGGTCCAGAAGCGGAATTTTTCATCTTTGATGATGCTCGGTTTGACCAAACCGCCAATTCCGGCTACTATTATGTAGACTCTGTAGAAGGTGCTTGGAACTCCGGTAAAGAAGAAGGTCCCAACCTCGCATACAAACCACGCTTCAAACAGGGTTACTTCCCAGTTGCGCCCACGGACAGTTTCCAAGACATTCGCACCGAAATGCTGCTGACAATGGCAAAGTGCGGCGTACCCATTGAAAAACAACACCACGAAGTTGCCACCGGTGGACAGTGTGAACTGGGTTTCCGCTTCGGTAAGTTAATCGAAGCTGCTGACTGGTTAATGACTTACAAATATGTCATTAAAAACGTTGCTAAGAAATACGGCAAAACCGTGACCTTCATGCCCAAGCCAATCTTCGGCGATAATGGTTCTGGGATGCACTGTCACCAATCTATCTGGAAAGATGGTCAACCGCTGTTTGGCGGCGATAAGTACGCCGGTTTGAGTGAAATGGCATTGCATTACATTGGTGGTATTCTCCGCCACGCACCAGCACTGTTAGCAATCACCAACCCCACCACCAACTCTTATAAGCGCCTAGTACCTGGTTATGAAGCACCTGTAAACTTAGCTTATTCCCAAGGAAATCGTTCTGCTTCTGTGCGGATTCCTCTTTCGGGTAACAATCCCAAAGCAAAGCGCTTAGAATTCCGTTGCCCGGATGCAACATCTAACCCTTACTTGGCATTCGCTGCGATGCTTTGTGCTGGTTTAGATGGTATCAAGAACAAAATTGATCCAGGTGAACCTCTAGATAAGAATATCTATGAACTCTCGCCAGATGAACTGGCTAAGGTTCCTTCTACACCCGGTTCTTTGGAATTGGCATTGGAAGCACTAGAGAATGATCATGCCTTCTTGACCGAACCAGGCGTGTTTACTGAAGACTTCATTCAAACTTGGATTTCTTACAAGTTAGATAACGAAGTCAACCCAATGCGTCTGCGTCCTCATCCTTACGAATTTGCTCTTTACTACGATTGTTAAATTCGTAATCAGTAACCGTTTCAACCCTTAAATCAAAAACGCGCATTGCTTGCGTTGCTGAAAATAGCAATGCCAGTCAGCCTAAATGCGGTATTTGAGAACATAAAAAAGCCACCACTAAGGGTGGCTTTTTTTTGACTAGCAAGCAGGCTTATTTTCATTTGTAGCCTTTAGCCCCAAATCCTAGCTCATTGTGGCATTGCTGCGATCGTAAGTCATACGAACGGTAGGATCTATCTTGCCTTGAATCGGGTTCCAGTAGTGGGATGCTTCGCCAGCAGGAAGACCAAGTTCTTCACCAACACGTTCGAGCATTGATTGTTGACGATTCTTAACTAATTGGTAATGACGCATCATCAAAGCACGCGCTTTTTCTTGGGTAGACATATCAAGTTCCTCTTTATTCTTTAAATGATTTATAGATTCATTTTTCATCTACATTACTAGTATATCAATAAATTCTGTAACCAAAGTTACAAAATGGCTTTTGTCAATAAAACTTAATATTTCTGATTTTCGACTAGCTATTAGGCTTATTTTCATTTCTAGTCCCCAGTCACCAGTCGCCAGTCCCTAACCAACATCTTTCTGAAGATTGATGAGAAAAGTTTTACAATTATTTACAACAAAGTACTACAGCTAAAATAATCCCAGCCATTCTCACTCATGTCTGACACTTTAACTAAACTGACTTATCAGACTTTTCAGCAAGGTAAAAATTACTTTGGTCTGGCACACAAAATTTTAAGCACGCGCTTAATGAATATCATCTCTCCCACTCAGCAGCAGACTAAACCGATCCCAACTGAGCTTTTAGTGAAAGTTCAACAAAGGCTAAATAACTTACTTGAAGTTGATTGGCAAGATGCTGAACGAGGTGTATATCCTACAAGCTTACTATTTGATAACCCTTGGGAAGACTTTTTCCGCTACTATCCAGCAGTGTGGCTAGATTTACCCCAACTGTGGGAGCGGGCTAACCAAAAGAAATATCAAGAATTTTCCTCAAATGTGGATATTGAGGGTTATCCCAGCTATTATGTGCAGAATTTCCATCACCAAACTGATGGCTACTTGAGTGATTACTCAGCTAATTTGTATGATTTGCAGGTAGAAATTCTCTTTGGTGGCTCTGCGGATGCGATGCGGCGTCGGATTCTCGCCCCGTTGAAGGAGGGGCTGAAAGTTTTCAGTGACGTGTCACCTCGGCAAATACGTGTTTTAGATGTAGCTTGTGGAACAGGTCGCACTCTAAAGTCGATTCGCGCTGCTTTGTCTCAAGCATCTTTATATGGTACAGATTTATCGCCGGCTTATTTGCGTAAGGCTATAGAACAGTTATCCCAAATACCTGGGGAGTTACCGCAACTCGTACAAGCTAATGCCGAAGAGTTACCTTATTTAGATAACTATTTCCATGCTGTAACTTCTGTTTTCCTTTTCCATGAGTTACCCCCGACGGTACGTCAGCGGGTAATTGAGGAATGCTTCCGGGTGACAAAACCAGGTGGGGTGTTTATTATCTGTGATTCAATTCAGATGAGCGATGCTCCAGAGTTGGAACCGCTGATGGAAAACTTCCATGAAACTTTCCATGAACCTTACTACAAGCATTACACCACAGATAATTTGGTGGAGCGTTTAGAGAAAGCGGGTTTCTTGAATATTACAACTCAAGATCACTTTATGAGTAAATATTTGATTGCTCATAAGCCAGCGTAACATTTTTGCTAATACTTGTTGCACGCGCGATCGCTCTACCTTCCTTGATAAAAAAAGGTGAGGCGATCGCTACATTTTATAATGCTCTACCAAGATAGTACTAAGCTACTATCAAAATACTGATTTATAAAACTCAATAAAAACTATGACTGTTGCTTACCCACGTAAATTTCAAAATGCTTTGGGTGCGAGAGATATCTTAAATCAGGTAGTGCGCGATCGCGAAATTCATTTAATCACCCTCAACCGCTACCGTTACAGCGAACAACGCAGTTGCAAAGACCTTACTGAGGTAATTGAAACACTCAATGGCAAACCACCAGAATTAGTGCGAGATTTATCGCACCATATCTCAGATGAAGCTCGTCACGCGATGTGGTTGACTGATTTGTTGATCGATTTGGGAGCTGATGTCGGAACTCCTCCTGGATCTTCCTATATCGATGAATTTGATCGGCTGCTGGACAAAAATGCCTACGATGGCAAAAGCAACTTAGAAGACGGTATAATTGCAGCTTTGGCAGCGATTAACATCACTGAAAAACGGGGTTGCGAATATTTCTCGGCACACATTTACGCTCTCAAGCAAGCACCGCAAACCGAAGAAAATATTAAAATTCGGGAAACGATTGAGAAAATCCTTCCAGAAGAAGCAGGACACGTTCGCTGGGGTAATCGTTGGTTAGCAGAAATTGCTCGCAAGAGTCCAGAACACCAACAAAAGGTGGAAAAGGCAAAGCGGAAATATGCAGCAATTGAACAAGCAGCTTTTGAATCCGGAATGGATATTACCTTAGGAGCGGAATTGCGTCGAGTAGCCAACTTGGTAGAAGTAGCAAACACAATGCCTGTTTGGGAACGTCCCCAGTATTTAATGGAGCGGTTACCGCAGACTTTGTTAGCACCTGATTTGCAGTTTACCAGAATTATGGCGGCACAAAAGGCTTGGCAGCGCGACCCACAAGCGTTTATGGATAAATTCGTGCCGATGTTCCTTAACGGCATTAAGGGCACAGAAAAGACTAAGCAATCGTAAGCTCATCTTTCTTTAGTTAGGGCTTTAGCGTTGATTTTTGTAGAGACGTAGCATTGCTACGTCTCTACAGTATTTATATGTATTGCGGTCGTGAAATGGTATAATGGTCAATAATTCATCAACACCAAATAACTAGCTAGCTGCTTTCGACGCATGAGAAAGGCTGTGAATGCACGAGAGTAAAGAACTACTCACGCTATTTCCTAAGGCGAACAACATTGCAAATATCTAAAGCTCGAACTACTAAAGCTTAATTCATAGCCTTAATAAGATTTTTTCTAGATAAGTTCAAGTTGAGCTTGGGATTTTCCCATTTTAAAGAGGGAAATTGTTGTAATTGAAAAATTTTTGATGCTGTCGATGCAGAAAGCTAGTACAGCTTGGCGTTTTGACGCACGGTTTAGGACTAAGTATGTATACAGAAGCTTACTGACGAAGTACTGAGCGATCGCCTGAGTTTTTGTATCTCTACTGTTATATATTTACTAAGGGTGTAAGTATTAACTATGTTTGCCATAATACCCTGTTTAACTGGACGAAGATTTTCTTGCTACAACAATATTGTCGCTTTAACAAGTTACCTTCCCTTATAGTTGTTAAACAGCAGGATATGTCTGACTGACATATTGCATTAACTCTCTGCGTCCGCTACCTCGATGAGGTATTGGCAGTTCTGGTTGGTTAGTTCTCGGTTTGGACTTGGCTTTCACCGATATAAGTTCTTCTGAATCAGAAGAGGATAGCAGCAGATTAGATAAGCGATTTGCCATCGCTTGGCAGTTAACAGCTAAGGAGCCGAATACTAAGCTAGCGATTAGAAGTGAAATAGTAGCACGCATAGTAAATGTCTATTTTGGAACTCTCCACTTCACTTATACTTAGTTTGCTTTACTGCGTCCGGACATTTTGACAATAGTAACCTTTGTTACTTGAAAAAATGCCTTTATTATTCCTGAATATGTTCAACTAATAACCAATTACCGGCACGATTCCAGTGACCACAAATTTGTAGCGGTTGCTTATCAAGAAAATTTTGCAGCTGTTCGTCTATATGCGATCGCAAAGTCACAAGCTGTAGAAGCAATTGGTTTTGAACTGGTGTAGTGATGCTAAATCTGTAATCCTGTTGATCTAGGCGATGGAAAATGCCCCGGAAGCATTCTTGTTTAAGTGATTTTACGTTGTTTATTTTCAAATCTATGTACTGAATATTAGATGATATAGGACAATTTCCAGTGGCTGGATAAGCGTCTGGGTTGTCTAAGTAATACAGTTGCCAGTCCAGCCATTCCGGATGATCGGGAGGTAAATTAAATAAGGGAATAATTGCCGCAGGAGAGCGTAAGTCTTGCAATAAAGCATTTTGCAGCTTTCTGATAGGTAAGTCTCTCGGCTGAGTGTTCAACTCAACGCACATAGCAGCTGCCATTCCTGCCGCTTGACCGATGCCCATCACCACAGGTTGCAATCTTGTAGCACCGTTTGTAATATGTGATACAGAGATATTTTTTTCACACACTAATAAACCATCCGTTTGAGCGGGAATTAGGCAACGGTAACCAATTGTGAAGGGAGTTCCTGTCCAACGTCCCCCCCACCGGATGGATTTGGGTTGCACCTGGTAGTTGACTCCGGGATAATGGTGGTCATTGGCGTAATTACCAATAGCGATCGCTTCGCAAACTCCAGGGGGGAAGGCTTCGATATTTAAGGATGCAACTCTACCCCCGGCTACTGGCAAAATATCCTGTTCTCGCACAGTAGTTAGTCCCACCAAGCGACGGCTTTCCCGATAATAGGGATGTAGGGCGTAAGCCGTGTTGCCATTTTGGTATTCGGGAAAAACTTGTTCTGCCAAGCCGTAGCGATGACCTAGCTGATTTTGGATAAAACGGGCAAAATTTTGGCTGTGCCAGCGACATTCTTGTAAAAACTCACTTCTTGATGCCTCTGTTTCTATCAAACGCCCGACTCCTTTGCCGTAGTCATTGCCACAGATGGGCCAATTTATCATCAACAGACCCCCAGGTAAGCGTCCGTAATTCAAAAACTTCTCGCCACCATAACCATCCCAAGCGCCTGCAAACATTGATAAATCTTCATTGGGTGCAGAGGGAATTTCTGGAGCGACTTCTTCACCAAAATCTTGCATCATCACAACCCAAGTCGGCGCTTGCACAGGATATTTTTGTGTGATAAAATTAAAATCTGCTGGGGCGCTTGGTTCTTTCCATTCAGATTGCAATTCCCAACCCCAGCGATAAGGTATCTCCCCTAAAGCTAATAAATCTCCTAATTCTGTGCCGTCAACAATAATCTTTGCCTTGACAGTAAAATCAGCAAAGCGAACGCCAGTAACACAATCTCCCTGTCGCAAAACTTCTAACGGAACTTTGCCAGCAATCCAATGCAGATTTGGTAATTCTCGCACCCAATCAGCAAAAATCGCCGCTCCAATGCGGGGATCGTAACTAAAAAAGCTTACCCAACTATTGTTTAATCCTCCTGGCTGTCGAGAACGCAATTCTCCCAAAAACTCACCCCATAAACCTGTCTGAAATGCTTCTAATTCATTCCCATCAGGTGCAGGCACCCCGGCTGAAGTCAGCATTCCCCCCAACCAAGGAAATTCGCTTACCAGGATAGTTTTTGCTTTTCTTCTCCTGTCGGAGACGCTAAACGAACGCGCTGCTTGGATAGCAGCAGCAGTTCCACCGATTCCCCCACCGACTACTAAAACATCAGCCGTGTATGTCTGATTAATCATTGCTTCACCTTACTGGATTGACATATTGTCTCCAGATGGCTTGGCGTTATACAAGTGGGAAGGTGGTAATTCAAGAAAATTATTCAGGCTCTGAGGCAAGGGAAACTTAAAGGTGAGAAATAGCTATCTTTTATATTCCCCAATTAAAAAGCGCCTGGGAGTGTTACCGTGTTTCCACCCCAAGCGCTTTTTAGTTAAACCTTTCTTCCTCACACACGATTTAAGAATATCATCGGTTCTATCAAACCGCAAGTATGTCAAGTGACAGTTAGACAAGTGGACAGAATTTTCTTTTTACGCGCTCTTTTATAGCCATGAAAAAACGCCTGGGAGTGTGACCGTGTTTCCACCCCAGGCGTTTTTTACTTTTAACTTGCTCCTCACACACAACTGAAGGATATCACTGCTTTTCTCAAATGACAAGTATATCGAGTGACACTTGCACAAGTGGACAGAATTTTCTTTTTACGCGCTCTTTTATAGCTATGAAAAAACGCCTGGGAGTGTGACCGTGTTTCCACCCCAGGCGTTTTTTACTTTTAACTTGCTCCTCACACACAACTGAAGGATATCACTGCTTTTCTCAAATGACAAGTATATCGAGTGACACTTGCACAAGCGGACAGAATTTTCTTTTTACGCGCTCTTTTATAGCCATGAAAAAACGCCTGGGAGTGTGACCGTGTTTCCACCCCAGGCGTTTTTTACTTTTAACTTGCTCCTCACACACAACTGAAGAATATCACTGCTTTTATCGAATGACAAGTATATCGAGTGACAGTTGTGCGACTGGACAGAATTTTCTTTTTGCTCGCTGGTTAATAGACACAAAAAACGCCTGGGAGTGTGACCGTGTTTCCACCCCAGGCGTTTTTTAATTTTTAACTTGCTCCTCACACACAACTAAAACATATCATTAGTTAAATCAAAATGCAAGTATTTTAAGTGACACTTTGTAAAGTGCTTATTTTATTTAAAATAATTTAATCTTATATTGGGCGCTAAAGTGCCCAATATAAGCGATGAATCGCTTACTACGTGGGTAAGTCTTAATTAATGTAAAAAGTGACGCATACCTGTGAACACCATTACCAAACCGAGTTCGTTTGCAGCTTTGATTGAGTCAGCATCTCGCAAGCTTCCTCCAGGTTGAACGATCGCACTAATTCCCGCAGCAGCAGCTGTTCTCACGGAATCATCAAAGGGGAAAAATCCATCGCTAGCGAGAATTGCACCTTTTGCTTTGTCTCCAGCTTGTTCTAGAGCTATTTTAACTGAGCCGACGCGGTTCATTTGACCGGCACCGACACCTAATGTAGTGCGATCGCTACTGACCACAATCGCGTTAGATTTAACGTGCTTACAAACTTTCCAAGCAAACAATAATTCTTCTAACTCTGTCTGGGTGGGTTGGCGATCACTTACAAATTGCCATTGACTCGTATCAGCGATGATATCATCCGCAGCTTGCACGAGAAACCCGCCGGCGATCGCTTTAACTGTTTCTTTCGGTCCACTGCTCAAGTCTGGTAAAATCAAAACTCGCACCTTAGATTTAGCCGCGAGGATTGTTTGAGCATCTTCATCACAACCGGGTGCAACTACACATTCTAAAAATGTCTTGGTTAACTCGCTAGCAGTCGCAGCATCAATCGGACGGTTGAGCGCGACAATTCCCCCAAACGCCGAAGTTGCATCCGCATTAAAAGCCTTTTGATAAGCTTCGTTAAGATTGCTTCCCAAAGCCGCACCACACGGATTAGTATGCTTAAGAATCGCCGCAGCGGGCGTGTCTGGAAATTCAGAAATTATCCGCCGTGCGGCTTCTAAATCAACTAAGTTGTTGTAACTAAGTTCTTTGCCTTGAAGTTTGGTAGCAGCTGCCCATCCGGTTGGGGTATTTCCAGTTTCATACCAACCTGCGCTTTGATGGGGATTTTCGCCATAGCGCAAAGCTTGTAATTGTTTACCAGAAAGCGTGAATTTTTCGGTTGATGTTGATTCGCTTTTCTGCTGCTGGCTGAGATAAGAGGCGATCGCTTGGTCATAACTCGAAGTATGCAAAAATCCTTTTAAAGCACACTTTTGACGAAACTCTAAAGAAGCTTCACCGTTATTTTGCCGCAATTGCTGCAAATAATGATGATATTGAGCCGGATCGCATAAAACTGTCAAATGAGCAAAGTTTTTCGATGCCGCTCTCAACATTGCTGGACCGCCGATATCGATTTGTTCAACAGCTTCTGCTAAAGTGACACCAGGTCTGGCTGTCGTTTCCTCAAAAGGATAAAGATTCACCACCACTAAATCAATCGGGCGAATTTGGTTACTTGCCAAATCACTCAGATCATCAGGTACATCTCGCCGTGCTAAGATTCCTCCATGAATTCGGGGATGCAGCGTTTTCACTCGACCGCCTAAAATTTCTGGTGAGCCTGTGTAATCGGCAACTTTTGTAACTGGTAATCCTGCATCAATGATAGCTTTGGCTGTTCCCCCACTGCTGATTAAATCAAAGCCAAATTCTTCTACCAAGCTGCGGGCAAGGTCAATTAAACCAGTTTTATTAGATACACTCAGCAGTGCCAGACGCGCCATAATTCCCCAGTTTCCTTTGTAAGATGCACTTTATTTTACCGAAGAAAGGTTAGAGGGCATAGGGAAGGGGAAAGGGGAAAGGGCGAAGGGACTTTTTTCGGAGGGGGAAAGGGGAAGAATTATTACCAATGACGCCAGTTGCCTCTCAGATGCGGAGACGCTGCGCGAACAACAAAGGACACCTCCGCACGAAACTAGCGCTCCCCAATGTCCAATGCCCCATGCCCCATGCCCAATGCCCAAAAGAAGTAATATCTATAAAGAGAGTTTATCGCTGGAGAAAATATCTATCGCGTGGAATTTATTACCTTTCCGCCAAAAATGGGGCAAGTACCTAAAGGCTTAATTGTCACTTTGCACGGTTGGGGTGCAAATGCGGACGATTTAGCATCTTTATCACCGCTTTTTAATTTGCCAGATTATCAGTTTATTTTTCCTAATGCACCTTTTCCTTTTCCTAATTCCTCTCTCGGTAGGGCATGGTACGACTTGAGAATGGAAAATATGTATCAGGGATTGGCAGAAAGTCGGCAAATTCTCATAGATTGTCTGGAATCTTTAGAAAATAGTACTGGAGTACCATTGTCGCGAACAATTTTGAGTGGATTTTCTCAAGGTGGTGCGATGACTTTGGATGTAGGATTAACTTTGCCCTTAGCAGGTTTAATTTGTATGAGTGGGTATTTGCATCCTGGTGCAGCAACATCCGTTCAAAGTAGTTTTCCGCCGGTTTTAATTACGCATGGTAGACAAGATACCGTCGTGCCATTACAAGCTGCGATGAGGGCTAGGGAAACTCTGGAATCTTTAAAAGTTGCCGTAGAATATCATGAATTTGATATGGGGCATGAAATTCGTCCAGAAGTGTTAGATATAGTACGGAATTTCGTGGTGAATCTGTAGAATTTCTAGACATTATTTTGTCACAGCTGTAAACTTTTTACAAATTCAGCTAAAAATCCGGAAAAATTTCACGAAATAAACGCCCCCAAATGAGTAAGATATATTGGGTGGCTGCGTCAGCACGCAACTCAATTCATGCGCTATGGCGAATGCTGCATAAGGGAGGGGCAAGCATAATGGAAACTCTAAGCATTTCTAGAAAAGACATTGCTGTCATAACTGCGACAGAGGTGGAACAGTTGGCTACACGCTTGGATCAAGATAATTACAGCAATGCTTTTGAGGGTTTGAATGATTGGCATTTACTGCGAGCGATTGCATTTGCGCGTCCAGAGTTAGTTGAACCCTATATCCACCTTTTAGATTTGGAACCCTACGACGAAGCTTGAGAATTTAAGAGTTAGAAGTTATGAGTTATGAATTAACAATATTAACTCATAATTCCTAACTTTTTCCTATGCCCAATCCAAAGTTGAAAAGGGTTTTAATTGGTGTGGGTGGTGGTATAGCTGCCTATAAAGTTTGTGAAGTCGTTTCCACGCTGTTTAAAGCTGGGGTGGAAGTGCGGGTGATTGTCACTCGTTCAGCACAAGAATTTATTACACCTCTGACTTTAGCTACTTTATCTCGTCATCAAGCATACACAGATAAGGACTTTTGGCAAGCCAAATACTCGCGTCCGTTACACATAGAGTTGGGTGAATGGGCAGATTTGTTTGTCATTGCTCCCCTAACAGCTAATACATTAGCAAAGTTAGCTCACGGGATGGCTGACAATTTGCTCACGAATACCGTTTTAGCTTCTACTTGTCCGGTATTGCTGGCACCGGCAATGAATACGGAGATGTGGGAACAATTGACGGTGCAACGAAATTGGCGAGACTTATTGACAGACAGTCGATATCATGGGATGGGTACAGCATCGGGGTTATTAGCGTGCGATCGCGTCGGTGCAGGCAGAATGGCAGAACCACCGGAAATTGTCGCTTATATTCAATCACTCTTACACACCGCAGGCAAGCGAGATTTAACTGGTAAGCGAGTCTTGATAAGTGCCGGGGGAACGCAAGAGTATCTTGACCCAGTGCGATTTATTGGCAATCCCTCCACAGGTAAAATGGGACTAGCTTTAGCACAAGCAGCACTTCATCGAGGTGCTAATGTGACATTAGTACATGGGTTAGCTAGTTGGAATGCACCTTTAGGAGTGCAAGCAATTCCCGTGATTAGTGCCGAGGAAATGCAGCAGGTAATGCTGGAATATTTACCCAATGCTGATGTAATTGTCATGTCGGCAGCAGTAGCAGATGTGAAGCCACGCGATTATAGTATGGAGAAATTGCCCAAGCGATCGCTTCCCGAAACCTTACCTTTAGAACCAGTACCCGATATCATTGCTCAATTAGCACGCGAAAAACAACCACATCAAAAGATAATTGGATTCGCTGCACAAAATGGTGATATTGTCAAGCCAGCTTTAGAGAAATTGCAGAGAAAGAAATTAGATGCGATCGTTGCTAATCCCATAGATGAGCCGGATAGTGGTTTTGGTAGCGATAATAATAAAGCGATATTTTTAGATCATCAAGGTCGGCAAATAGTAATTGAACCTTGTTCTAAATTACAAATGGCGCATCATTTATTTGATTTTATCTGAAATATTAGTATAGCTAGTGAAGCACCGCGCAAATAGACTTATCCGAAAATTAGGTTTTGACAAGACATTGATCCTCATTTGCGGATATGTCTAATAACTGTACGTTCGCTTGTTTTTGAAGGGTGAGAGGAATTAATGCCTTGAGAGCAAAGGAATAGGACAATTTCTGAACCCAATCGCGTAACGCTCCTATTTCTCGGTAGTGTTGAGAACAGCGATAGGGCAATTGTTGGCGCAAAGAGCGATCGCTAATTGATTCGGGTGCAAGTATAAAAAAAAAACAATGGAAATACATTCGGAGCGAATTGATGATATTCCGGTAATAGTGGAATGGCTAAAAAAGATGGAAATAGCCAAATGTATAGACCAAAAACTGAGTCCACCACACGGAAACTACAAAGGCATGAGCTATGGTCAATTGAGTGTATTGTTATGGACATACATAATCACCCAGTCAGACCATCGATTGTGTGCTGTGGAAGCCTGGGTGAAGGCACACCGAAAGATTTTAGAGTTAAGTACGGGGTGGTCGATAGGGGAAAAAGATGCTAGTGATGACCGATTGGCAAGGGTAGTCGAAGAATTAGGTAAACAATCACAAGCAAGGCAGGAAATAGAGGTAAAGTTAGGACGGCATCTGATTCGTGCCTACGAATTACCTACTCTCGTTGCACGAGCAGATACAAGCAGTTTTTCAGTTAATCATCAATACTCTGAATCACCACAAGAAAGTCTACTGCGTTATGGACACTCCAAAGATAAGCGTCCTGACCTGTTGCAGTACCGTCAGCTACTGGCAACCCTCGACCCGGTTGGAGTGCCGTTGATCAGTGCGACCCTTGGGGGCAATGGAGCAGATGATCCGTTATATTTGCCGACATGGCAAAAAATGGTAAAAGTGATTGGACACAAAGATTTTATCTTTGTCGCTGATTGTAAAGCAGGAGCAATTGCAACTCGCGCCCAAATAGCTGCAAATCGAGGTGTTTACTGCTTTCCTGTGCCTATGAGTGGGCAACATCCCCAACAACTAAGGCAATGGGTACTTGACCCACCATTCGTGAGCGTGGAAATTCGTTTACCTCGGCAGGATGAAGATGAAGCTGCTGTTGGGCGGGGTTTTGAGGTGGAGTTAGGTAAGTTTTGGTTAAATCCAGAAACTAACTTAGGGGTGCGTTGGCATGAACGCTATCTGGTAGTCTACTCCCATAGCCTTGCAATCGCTTATATCCGTGGTCAACAGCAGCGCATCAAAGTCGCTCAAACTGCCCTAGATAAATTAGCTGATAAACCTGGAGATGACCCAGAGAAACTCAACTTTAAGGTGGAAGCTATTCTCAAGCGTTACCGTGTCAACGATTTCTTTTCAACCACCGTTACAGAAGAAATCCTGACTGAAACTCGCCATGTCACACGGGGACGACCATCAAAAAATTCTGCAACTGAGCAAGTAACTCACATACGTCTTCAGCTTCATATACAACCTCAATCTGCTGCAATTGAGTCAGCAGAACTTTTAGCAGGGTGGCGGTTGTATCTCACCAATGCACCCACTACTAAACTCACATTACCACAAGCTGTGATTTATTACCGGGATGAATCGCTGTTAGAGCGGGGGTTTCATCGCTTTAAAAGGGGTTCTTTGCCTGCTCTACCTATTTATTTCCAGAATCAAGACCGAATTATCGGCTTGATGTTCTTGTTAAACCTGGCTTTGCGGGTGTTTACACTCATGGAATTTGTTGTGCGGCAGGCAATGCAGGAAACTCAAAAATCTTTGGCTGGTCTTTATGATGGTAATCCTAAACGCGAAACTGCTCGTCCATCTGCTGAACAAATGCTTAGGGCTTTTTGTAACCTTACTCTTTACTTTCTCCCAGATTTTACTATCTTCCTTACCCCTATAAACGATCTTCAAAGACAGATTCTTTCGTTAATGAAAATGCCTGAGTCTCTTTATCAGCTACATTCCAAGCTGTGCAAGACATAATTATCTCTCACCCCTCAAAATTGAGCGAACGGACAGTAATAAAGCAATTATTAAATAACCAACACTTTGCCTTTATATGTCCACGCTTATTAATTTAGCCATTGTTTGATTAAAAATGTAACCCGTTTCATGCAGCACTATGATTAATTTGAGTTACCTCTTACATATTTAATCACAGGATCTGTTTGCAAAACTTTGCCATTTTTGAGAATCTCTAGGCTTGCACCATTGACAACATATTCATATTTTCCATTCTTAGCAATATATCCTGTTCCCTCTTCTGAGTAGGCTGGAAGAGAACGGATACCTTTACCATTAAGCTTGGAAGTGCTTGTATAAAAAAGCTTTCCACTCTTCTGACAAATATAAATAGAAAAATTACGAGTTTCGATCTGGGCTTCTAATGTTCCTCCTCCTGCATACTTAGGGCAAGTAGATGCCGAGGCTATAATGCCAGTATTTATTGCTGAAGCTTTAGTAGCCATTACTTCTGAGGCTACAACTGAGGAAGATGTCCCAAATGTTCCAGCCAGTAGTGAAGCGGTAGCCAAAATGAGCGAAAATAATTTGTTTTGTTTTTGATTAAAGCTGTTCATTGTACGTCTTGAAGTTTGATTATTCTAAGCTTCAAATTCAAGTTACAGCTTTTCGGATTTTTTGGCGAAAAAATATGACATTGTTAATTTGCTGTCTTGGAAAAAGCGTTGTGAGGAAACCCGCTTCGGTAGCACAACGCTTTTTCCGCTTTAAGTCGGACGCTACATTTTATATTTTTTAATGTTGACCTACTTATTCAAGCGATCGCCTGAATATTCACTGCCAAAGATAGATAAGAACAAACAAAATAATCCAGATTACATCAACAAAGTGCCAAAACAGAGAAGTTGCATTAACACCGAAATGTCCTGAATCGAAATTACCAGGAATGAAAGAACGCACAAGAATAATCGTTTGTAACAGGATACCAGTGAGAACGTGCAAACCGTGGAAACCTGTTAACAAATAGAAAATTCCCCCAAATACACCGGAAGTGAAGCCAAAAGCAAGATTGCTCCATTCAATACCTTGCCCCACTAAAAAGTAAGTTCCCATCGCCATTGTTGCCAAAAGATACAAGCGATATTGCATCAATTTATGGCTTTGCAGAGCGCGTTCTGCCAAATAGATGACAAAGCTACTAGCAACAAGAACCACCGTATTAATTGCTGGATCTTTAACTTCAAGTCCAGAAACACCAATTGGTAGCCAGTTGGGAGTCGTTGTTTTGTAGATAATATATCCGGCAAAAAAACTTAAGAAAATAACGCTTTCAGATAGTAAGAAAACGATGAAGCCAAACATTTTATTGCCTTCTTCATCATGAGTATGTTCATGTAAAGGTGGCTGCAATTCTTCGGAAACTAAATAACTGTCCATTGCTTGAATTCTCCTTTATCTTGTGTCTAGTTATGGTTCCCAGTTTGAAACTGGGAACCCATCAGGGAGGCTCTGCCTCCTTTGTCGTTAAAAAATTCTTGCTTGTTTAGGAAAGTCCTATGAGGCAGAGCCTCACTCTAGGCATTCCCAGTCTGAGACTGGGAACGAGAAAACCTAACCCCTTCCTTACGTTCGCGCAGCGTCTCCGACAGGAGAAGAGAGGGAAGGGGAACCAGAATCAGGGTTTCAAAGCCTCTCTCCCTGTGGGGGAGAGGTTTACCAGAGGGGTTCTTTGAGACTGGGAACGAGGTTACGAGATTAATCTACCCCTGTCAAAGTTGGGTTTGTCGGCTCATATTGATGACTGTGAGCTTGAGCTATCAACGGTTCAGACTTGCCATAACCGTAGGGTTCGCTGATGACAATAGGAATTTCTTCAAAGTTCTCTACTGGAGGTGGGGAAGAAACTAACCATTCCAAGCCAATTGCTCTCCAAGGATTATCAGGTGCTTTCTCACCTTGCATCCAAGAAACTATCATGTTGAAAATAAAAGGCAAAGTAGACATTCCTAATAGAAACGCACCGAGACTGGCAATAATATTCCAGAATTCATATCCTGCATCTGGAGCGTAGGAAGACACTCGACGTAACATTCCTTGCAATCCTAAGGGATGCATCGGGAAAAAGTTGAGGTTAGTACCGATGAATGTTAACCAGAAGTGCAATTTACCCCAGCCTTCGTGATACATGCGTCCAGTCATTTTCGGGAACCAGTGGTAGATGGCTGCATACAAGCCCATCGTCACCGTACCGTAAAGGACGTAGTGAAAGTGACCTACTATAAAGTAAGTATTGTTTACGTGAACATCAACAGGCACTGAGGAAAGCATGATGCCTGTGATACCTGCAAACACAAACATGATCAATCCACCAAGAGCAAACAGCATTGGTGTATTCAGCCGCATCTTGCCGCCCCAAATGGTTGCCACCCAAGCAAACACCTTAATTCCCGTGGGTACAGATACGCACATCGTTGTCAGCATGAAAAACAATCGCATCCAGCCTGCTGTACCGCTGACATACATGTGGTGTACCCAAACAATACCGCTGACTCCCGCAATCAAGAGTGATGAAATGGCGACTACTTTGTAGCCAAATAGCGGTTTGCGGGAATAGACAGGAAAGATTTCCGAGAAAATACCGAAGATGGGCAAAATTATTACATAAACGGCGGGGTGGGAATAGAACCAGAAATAGTGCTGGAAGAGAACTGGATTACCTCCCTTGCTGGGGTCAAAAAAGGCAGTACCAGCGGTGAGGTCGAGTAACAACATTACCGCGCCTGCTGTCAGTGCTGGGAGTCCAAACAGTTGGATAATTTGGGCGCTAAACACTGCCCAAACAAACAGAGGCATCCGGAAGAAGCCCATGCCTGGTGCGCGCATCTTCACAATTGTGGTAACAAAGTTAACCGCACCCATGATGGAAGATACGCCGGATATTGCTACCGCTAATAGCCAGAGAACTTGACCGTTAATTAAGTTACCTGTGGGGTTCTGGAGACTCACTGGCGGGTAAGACCACCAGCCTGCTTGGGCCGGTCCACCGGGGACAAGAAAGCTTGCCATCAGCAGAATTCCGACGACTGGCACCATCCAAAAAGCGACGGCGTTGAGGCGCGGAAATGCCATATCCCGTGCGCCAATCATCAAAGGTACTAGATAGTTGGCAAAACCAACCAGGGACGGAAATGTCCACAGGAAAAGCATGACGGTGCCATGCATGGTGAACAAGCCATTGTAAACGGTGCGGTCTACTAAGTCTGAATCTGGTGTAATCAGTTCTCCGCGAATCACCATCGCAAACATACCGCCGACAAGAAAGAAGATGAACGCGGTAACGAGATATTGAATACCGATTACTTTATGGTCGGTGCTAAAGCTGAAGTATTGCCTCCAGTGGTTTGGGGGTTCGTGGTGAGGTGTCTCACTAGGGATTATGATGCCTTCGATGGGGATGTTGGTCATTTGTTTGATGGTTGATGATTGTGGGTACTTATAATGAGTTGCTGTAGTTGACTAGAGGAGGTGCAGCAGGGGCAACAGTTGCCCAACCAGGTTTGATTGACTGATTTGATGCTTGGGCATATTCAGAGGCTGCTTGGTTTTTAGCGATCGCCTGTTTGTGAGTTGCTGCTTGTGTCAGCCATTTTTGGTAATCTTCTGGTGATTCAACCACTACATCCGCTTGCATGGTTGCAAAGTATGTGCCGCTATATTGAGAATCAGTTAGGCGATATTTGCCTGGACGGATGGGAGTAAATTCAAAATCGATGGTTTGGTTGGGAATAATGTCCTGCTTGAGTCGGAAAGCGGGAATATAAAAGCCGTGGAGAACGTCTTCAGATTGCAGTGCTAAACTGATGCGGCGATCGCTTGGTAAATGCAGTTCGGTACTAGTGACGTTTTTTTCTGGGTAGTGAAATACCCAAGCCCATTGTTTAGCAAGTACGTCAATTTTTTCTACAGGTTCAGTTGTAGCGTCTTTTGGTGCAGCATATGCCGATTCTATTCCCATCGGATTATGGAAGTGTACATGCTCCATCGGACCTTGAATTCCCATTTGCTCGTAGGTTTGGTAGCTATAATTTGCAATCCAAAACACTAACAAAACTGGGATGACTGTCCAAACAACTTCCAGAGTTATATTACCTTCAATCGGGGGACCATCGCTGTAGTCATCTTTGATTGCGCGATGGAAAATAACTGAATACATCAGAGTTCCGGTTACTCCCAAGAAGATGAATGCACCTAGCGTCACGAGGAAGCTAATCAAATCATCAATTAGTACCGATTCGGCTGCCGCTTGGGGGGGAAGCCAGAAATAAGCTTGCTTGCCGATCCAAATACTAGTAAAAGTGAGAGCGATCGCGCCTGTAATTAATGTAAAAATCCGCAATATTTTCTGCATATGAGTTGAGTGTTAGTTGTTAGTTAATAGTTGTTGGTGAGCCACTGCGTTGGGCGGCTCTGCCGACTTGTTCGCGCAGCGTCTCCCCTTGGGAGAAGCAAGTGGCGAACCCGAAGGGTTGATAGTTGATGGTTGTTGGTTCTTCTACTAACTCATAACTTTGTACAGACGCGATTAATCGCGTCTCTACTTCTATCCACCAAACCTTAAAACATTTCGTTCAATTTTTTGCCCGATCGCAGCAAATTATCTGCTGTATTGTGTACTCCAAATTCTGTTGCTAATTGTGCTCCTAGTGTGCCGTGCAGGAACATAATAAACATGATTACCATGCCCATCAGCAGATAACTTAATTGCACTTGTCTATCTGCTTCCTTTGACCAAACGAAGCGCTGCCATCCTCTCCAGACGGTCATGCCGACAATTAGCGTTAATAATAAAACTCCACCCACACCATGCCAAAGCATGGTTTCCATTGCTTGCAATCCCCAGGCACTTTTGACGTCAGCCGGTGGTTTTGCCAGCATCATTTCATAAAAACCTGCGCCGACTGTGAAAAATGTAATCACAGATGAAGCTAGCATGTTGTACCAACCAACATCAAAAAAGCTGGCACGTTCCACAGGAATTGCTAAAGATTTAAAGACCCATTTTTGAAAGGGAAAGAGTACACCAATAATATCAAAGGTAATCCCAATAATAAACAGACCTAAAGTCAAATGAACTAAGTTGGGATGAATGGGGATGGTGTAAGGTAATCCGTTCGCGCCTAGTTGATTATTTAATTGGTCAATTAGTTCTGAATTCATTGCAAAATACCTTCTTTTACTGCTTCAACAACTGGTACTGTATGCAGTCCATATACCCAAACAAGTTCATCGCCCAGATACACTTGTAAGCCAACTACACAAGTTAAAAGCAGTCCTACTCCAAGATAGTAAATCGATATTTTGTGTGGGTTGCGGATACGCATTACATAGCGCCATGCTGTAATCGCCGTAATGATTCCTGAAAGCGACCAGCCAATCAGTGTATGCATACTCAAAACTGATTTAGCGGCGTTATAAGGTTGTGCCAAACCTGCTTCAAATTGCCCGAAAATAACAGCGACGAAGATGGCGATTGTGGCAAAGAACATATTCCACCAACCCACTTCAAAAAGGCGAGTTTTCCCAGTGAAATAGCCGATTACATCGCACAAGAACCCAAACAATACCAACGCGATGACGAAGTGGACGACGATGGGATGAATTGTATCGGGATACGGTAAGTTGTGGTCGTTCAATGAGGTAAAATACTTAAGCATGATAATCTCCTTAGCATATTTATTTCACCTAAATTTCCATGATTGTTAATCACTAAAACCCTTCAGATCTAACCGGAATTTTTTGAGATTTTTGCAGCGTTATCCGGTGACTGAATTTTTCAGCTTTTTCGCCAAATTAGGTAAGTTTACTTTTATTTGTAGTTCCTTGATTTTTACTTCAATTCATTTGCTTCTGCCTAAACGTGGCTAAGAATAATCTTTGTCTGACGCGGGATTAGTGTTACCTAACTTTTAGGTTATGCAAAATATTAAGTTTTGTCAAACAAATCAAAATAAAAGTTTTAACTGTAGCTTTATATCAGAAAAATATTTTAAAAATGTATCTAGTTGAGATTTATGAAATAATCAGAATGTAAGTTAACTGACAATTGTAAAAAAGGTATTTGTTATGAAAAACACAGATGAGAATATAACCGAATAAAGTTGAGGCGAATCTTTTCAGTTTAATGGTTTTTATGCACTGATGAAAATATTTTTTAGTAGGCGTTGTAACGCCTTTTTTTAGCACGAAGAGCGCTTACTACTTTTTACTTCCACTCCCCTTGAAGTGTAAATGCTGCCCAATAATATGGGGCAGCAAAGCTCTCATTTTTTAACATTTCTATTTGTGCCGATCGCAATGCTGCCGCAGGTTTTAATTTGTCTTGCAGCATCTTTTGATAAAATTTTGTCATTAATTCTGATGTGGCTTCGTCATCGACACTCCACAAACTCACGACGACTCGCGGACTACCTGCATACATGAAGCCTCTTGTCAAGCCTACCAATCCTTCTCCTTTGATTTCTTTGCCTAAACCTGTTTCACAAGCACTGAGGACGATTAATTCTGCTGGCAAGTTGAGGCTAAAAATATCGTGAAGTCGTAAAAAACCGTTTTGCGGCTTTCCTTTGTTGTCAAACAGCGACAGCACTACCCCAGATAATTCTGGTTGCGTGCTATTAAGGATGCCGTGAGTTGCAAAATGGACAATCTTATATTGACTAAGTTCCGGACTGGTGGCGATCGCACGACTAGCGGCAAAGTCAAATGCTTGTTTGCGTAAAGCATCAGGAACTAAAGCCAAAATGCGATCAGCTTCAGTGCGCGTAAACGGCAAGCGTTCAAAAGATACACCCGTATCTCTAGCGGCTCTTGATAAATTGAGGTCGTTTAGATTACGCTTGTCTAGTTGTTGCGGTGATTTGAGACGTGGATCATCGCTGCTAAAAACCGGATCGGCAAGAATAGCGATCGCTTTGGGTGCGGGTTGACGGTTATTTACTTCTTTCCGCAAAACTGCTAAAGTAGATACTGAGGGTAAGTTGACAATTTCGTGTTGAACTAATAAAGGCGTTAATTGTGTCTTTTGTGTTTGGTTATTCGGCTTCAGTAAAGCCCCAAAGGGCAAATATTGCAAAGCACCATCACTAACAATTAGTAAACGCTTATTTCCCAACTCTTTGGTGACGGGTTGCAAAAGCATCTGACTCAATTTGATTGCGACTTCCACATCTTTTGGTTCACCAAAAGCAGATCCCTCCGACATTCTTCTAGGTTTCTTCAGCGATTGATAAAATTGCTTTGCGGTAGCTTCTATTTCTGCACGTTTGGGTAGTTCGTAACTGGTAATATTTGTTTTGCTGACTGCCCAAAGATAGCTGCGTTCCTCGCCTAAAGAGTATTCTAAAAGCAGGGTATCTTTATCAAGTATTGAGGACTGAATTTGTGCTAGAGTGAGAGATTGAGGCTGTGTTAGTGCAGCATAACGGGGACTGGTGGCTCTAATTTGTGCTTTTACTTGTTGATATTGTTGTAAAAGTGCAGCGATTTCTTTTTCTAACGCTTGTATCTGCGCTTCTGTATTTTGTTTGCTGGATAATTGAATTTGGCGTTTTTCTGTAGCATCTAATTTTTGCTGTAAGCTGCGTTCTTGTTCTAGCAACTTCGGATCTACACCTTGGCGAATATCAGCGTTAGCTTCATTCAACAATTCTATAAGACTGCGGGCGCGAGCGCGTTCGCTAACTTGCAAAGCTATTGCGTTGTATCCTTTAGATGGTTGCTGTTTGTGCAGCCGCATCAATAAGTCGATGTAAAATTGATAATATTTCTGTATCGAGGCAAAATACGAGCTTCGCAGTTCTTGGCTGGTAACTTTGGTGCGGATATCTTCAACGATCGCTATTACCGATTCTATTTGAGTTCGCGCTGCCTGAAAGTTATTGCGATCGCTTTCGGTAACGGCAATATTATAAAGCGTATCCGCAACACCTGTGCGATCGCCTAACTTTTGCCGCAGCTTTAGTTCCTGATTGTAACTGTTGATTGCCTTCTCTGGCTGCTTTAATGAATTGTAAGCTTTGCCAATATTGCCTAAAACGTTAGCTTTTGCTATGGGAATACCGATTTTTGCAAATCTAGATGCTGCATCTTGTGAGACATCTATAGCTTTTTGATAATTTCCTGCTGCTAGATATACCCTTGCGATAAAAGCATATGCGGAAGCTTCAGCAAAGCTGCTTTGTTGTTTCTGGGATAATAAAAGTCCCTGGTTGGCAGCTTCCAGCGCTTTCGGATAATCTTTTAATGATTCGTAAACTCTAATTACACCTGTGAGTGTGGCAAATTCTTTAAATACATCTTTTTGTTCACGCCACAATTTTAGTGCTTGATTGTAATATTCTAGTGCTTTAGGATAATCTTCAGCAATTCGGTAAACTGTACCAATATTATCAAGAATTTGCGCTTCTGATGAGCGATCGCCTATTTTTTTAAATATCTCTAATGCTTGCACGTAAGTATCAGCACTTAATTGATAATCCCCTAAATAACTATATACTTGAGCAATACTTTTTAACGTCTTCGCTTCTCCAGAACGATCCTGCACTCTTTCCTGAAGAGCTAATGCTTGATTATATGTATCCAGCGCTTTTTGATAATCGCCGAAAGATTGATAAATATCGCCGATACTACCAAGGGTGAAAGCTTCTCTTGCGCGATCCTGATTCGCACGCTGAAGTACCAAAGCTTGATTTAAAGATTCCAGAGCTTTTTGTTTATCGCCCAATTTATCGTATACTAAACTAGTTTGCGCTAAAACTTCTGCTTCGCCATGACGATTTCCGGCTTTTTGTAAAAGCGATCGCGCATTATTGAAATATGAAATTGCTTTCGGATAATCGCCTAATGATTTGTAAGTAGCAGCGATACCGATGATAATTTGCGCTTGCTCAAAAAGGTTGAAGACAAGCGCACTTCCAGTCAGATTTCCTTGCCCTTGTTGTTGCAGTTTCAAAGCTTGATTTAATGACTCAAGCGCTTGCTGATTTTCGCCTAAGGAAAGATAAAGTAAGCCAATTCTATTAAAAATCTCAGCTTGTCCGTTAATATCTTTTCTCAAACGTTGAATTTCCAATGCTTGATTTAAGATTGGTAAAGCTTTTTGCGACTCACCTAAGGTCGTGTAAACTAAAGCGATCGCATTGAGTGTACTAGCTTGAGCGGCAGTATCTTTTGTGGTACGCTGAATTTCTAAGGCTTGATTGTATGCTGAGAGTGCTTTTTGCGTTTCGCCTAAATTAAAGTAAACTCCGCCAATACTGATTAACGTGATCCCAGCAAAGTCAACTTTTTTCTCAGCTTGAAATAATGACAGCGCTTGGTTGTAATATTGTAATGCTTTTTGCTTCTCGCCCAGATTCGAGTAAGCACCAGCAACAGAAGAAAACATCACAGCTTCGCCAAAATTATCTTTCAGTTCGCGTCTGATAACTAAAGCTTGATTGTAATATTCTAAAGCTTTTTGGTTTTGCGAAAGCGTATAATAAAGCGTACCGATGCCTAAAAGTGTAGTAGCTTCAGAATTGCGATCGCCTATTTTTCGCCAAATTAACAGAGCTTGTTCATAAAGTGCGATCGCTTTTTGTCGAGATTCACCCGTACCTTGCTGCAAAAGCTTCTGTGCTTCATCCAGCAGTTGTTTTCCCTTAACGTATTCTGGAGATTTATTTGGTACTTGTTGAGCAATCACACCTGTGATAGATGCAGTTGCCATAACCGGGTGTGACAACATCAGAATACCAACAATCGCCGCTAAAGAACGATGAATCAGGATTTTACTACTTTTGATTTTTGGGTTGATCACCGTAATTCTACTTTATATAGATACTTTCTCAGGTTTCATAAGTAAAATTAACATCTATGTAGCCACTATCTTGGCAATGTTACATATTTGAGAACATTACAAGCACCGTTATAGATTAGTAGTAAAGTCTGGAAAAACTGACCGTCGCCCGTGCGAAAATTAAAAAAAATAGATTGAAAATGCTTACTGCTTCAGAAACTCCTATTCTTACGGCAATCGTGCTGGTTTTTTTCGGCATTTTGGCTTGGGGCTTTTATCGCGCCAGACCTTTTGGTAAACTGGGCATCTTAGCCTGGTTGCAGTCGGTGGTGTTGATGACTCCTTGGCTGTTGTTTTTTGGCTTGTTTGCCGCTGGAATTTACATCAATATAGTCGGTGTGTTATTTTTATTGGTGGGATCGACTATCTTGTATATCTTTCTGGGAAGAAAGTTGCGAGCAGCCGGACAAGATGCAATCCTCAGAGAACGTGCAACTCAAAGAATAGCCGCTACCCCAGCACCAGAAACTGTAACAAATACAGTAAATGCGGAATTAAAGCTTGAAGATCCGCCAATTCCCGAAGAGCAATTGAACGCAATTAAAGGTATTTTCGGTCTAGATACATTTTTTGCCACAGAAACGATCGCTTATCAACAAGGAGCGATTTTCAAAGGTAATTTGCGGGGAGAACCAGAAGAAGTTCACAAACGTCTCACCGCTAGTTTAGAGGAACGTTTGGGTGATAAATATCGCTTGTTCCTGATGGAAAACCCAGATACCAAACCTGTAATTATTGTCTTACCCAGCAGCAATGACCCGCGTCCGTCAACATTATCGCAAAAAATCTTTGCTGGGATTCTATTTATAGCAACAATCGCCACCAGTCTGGAAGCCGCCGGTTTACTGTTAAGATTTGATTTATTTGACACACCATCGCGGTTTGCTGAAGCCTTACCCATCGGTGCAGGTCTTTTGGCGATTCTGCTAATTCACGAAATTGGTCATTGGTTACTCGCACGTCGTCACCAAATCCGCTTAAGTTTACCCTTCTTTCTTCCCGCAATACAAATTGGCTCATTTGGGGCAATAACTCGGTTTGAATCTTTATTACCGAACCGCAAGGTATTATTTGATATCGCCATAGCAGGTCCAGCCGCAGGCGGAATAGCTTCTTTGGTAACATTGATAATTGGCTTGCTACTTTCTCATCCGGGTAGCTTGTTTCAATTGCCAAACGAGTTTTTCCAAGGTTCGATTTTAGTAGGAAGCTTGGCGCGGGTGATTCTCGGTTCAGCATTACAATCGTCTGTGGTCGATATTCATCCTTTAGTGGTGATTGGTTGGTTAGGATTGGTCATCACCGCGATAAACTTAATGCCAGCTGGTGTATTAGATGGTGGACGGATTGTCCAAGCGATTTATGGACGCAAAACCGCAGGAAGAGTCACAGTAGCGACTTTAATTGTTTTAGGGATAGCATCTTTAGCTAATCCGCTTGCAATGTATTGGGCGATCGTCATTCTATTTTTACAACGGGATTTAGAACGTCCCAGCTTGAATGAAATCAGCGAACCCGACGATGCACGCGCTGCTTTAGGGCTTTTAGCTTTATTCTTGATGATAGCTACCCTTTTACCTTTAACTCCCGCTTTGGCTGGACGTTTGGGAATTGGGGGGTAATAACTGGACTTTAAAACTTGAAAGATTATAAGCCCCATCCGATTATAGGATGGGGCGTTTGATTGGAAAATTATTTAGCGACAAAATCGCCAATTAAAAATTAACAGTTCCAGACTTACGACGACGAGCAACGACCATTCCACCTAAAACTAAACCTAAACCCATCAGAGCGCTTGGTTCTGGAACTTTAGTGCTAGGTCCTGATGGCACTTTGGGAACAAATAATGAAGCATGAGATAGAGCCGCATATGCGTTACCAGTGTTGTTCAAAGCAACACCAGTGGTATTGAAAATTCCTTCTAAACCACCAGGTTTAGAGAAATCAATATCTTTGAAGAGATAAGCGCTGTATGCATTACTAGCCTTGAGGCTAATTACAAACGTACCGCTAATTAGTGCCTGCTTCAGACTCCATTTACCATCATTTGAGCCATTATCTGCTTGTATAAAATCATTTGACTCATCCGACTTTCCATATAAAGTCCACTTAACGTTTGAACCTACACTATTTGCAAACAAACCATTATTTAAATCATCAAGTAAAGTGCTTTTATTTCCTGTGTCATTATCTTCAAAAGGTCCTTGACAATCGGTAGCAGCAGTTCCTCCAAGCGATATATTACTAACGTTACACATCACGCTAGTCGGAACTTTAGCACTTTGTTCGTTAGCTGCTGGTTTATCATTTTTTGCTTGACCACTTTGTTCGTTAGCTGCTGGTTTATCATTTTTTGCTTGTGCTGGTGCAGCTACAGCCGCAACTCCAATAGCTAATGAAGCAGAAATTAGTAGAGCGGAAAATGTGTTTTTCATATCTAACAATCCTTAGATTTATTAATTTTGATGCTTTAGATAGTTGACAAAACTATTTTTTGTATTCTTTTTTGTCGGTGAATTCATCATAAGCGCATCACCAAGGATATGTCTGGGTTAAATATGTTGCTCAGTTAAAAAAAGTGTAATGTTATCTTATGAAATTTCTTCATCTAATCTTTACATTCATGAAGTTTGCTTAGAAGTATTGCAAACACTTGGGAAATAGGAAAAGCTTTTTAAAATTTGGTGGTGAGTCAAAGCTCCCACCATAATTTTTCGATTTGGTACCCAATCCCTAATCCCTAATCCCCAATCCCTTTAAGTTCATACTTTCTCCGGTTTCCAACTTACTAGTAAATTGGGATAAGTCTTGGGTGTGGGAAAAAGCTTTCCAAAGCTAGTTTGGCGTTGCGGGGGTTTTTCGTTAGCGAGGTTCCATAAAGTTTCGTAAAAGAAGAAGGATACACCAGCAAACTTGCGATCGCGTACATTCTGCACTTGTGTTTCAATTTGTTGCATCGGCACATATCGACCTTTCAAACCTGATAAAATGCCGATACTCACCGGAATATGACTGCGTGCTGCTTTGACTTCTGGATACTCTAATTCAGTGTTAAAAACATTCAAGTCATTGCGATATATCTGCACAATCAATTCTTCGATTAGTCCCATGCGTTCCCACTTCTGCCAATCTGCTAGAAAGAAGTCGTAGGAGAAGCGTTGCGGATTAGGTGCAACGGAAACGATGCAATTCTTTTTGGTTGCTTTGATAGCTGTGAATACCCGCTTCATATAGTTGGTGATTTTGTTTGCTCGCCAACTCACCCATTCTGGATTCTTAAAGTCTCTTGGTGGAGCTTTGCCATTATGCTCTTTTTTGTAGAGTGCAACAGTATAGGCATCATATGCCAATTCTGATGGTAAACCAAAATGGTCATCAAATTGAATGCCGTCGATGTTGTAATTTCTGACGATTTCGACGATTAAATTTTGGATAAATTGTTGTACTTCTGGGTGAAAAGGATTCAACCAAACGCGATCGTGAGTACCTTCTTTGACAATCCGCGTACCGTTAGCGCGATTCGTCAGCCATTGCGGATGACGTTTGGCTAATTGCGAATCAGCCGGTGCCATAAAGCCAAATTCAAACCAGGGAATGACTGTTAAGCCTTTTTTATGTCCGACATCGACAACTTCTTTGAGCATATCTCGCTTTTGCAATCCCGGTGTCGGATCGAGCGATCGCCCAATTACACTTTGAGCTACTTTACTAGGATATAATGTCCAGCCCCAATTCCAAACCGTCGGATACACGGTGTTGAAGTTTAATTCGTCTAAGCGTTGCAAGGCTTTATTCAGACGCGATCGCTCAAACAACACATCGCTATCAATATTAGTTAACCACACCCCCCGCAACTCCGCTGCTGGCACACGCAGATTTTGCGCGTTCAGAGGAAAAGACAACATTACCGTCGCTATTATACTTAAAGCTAGCACCGCAGAAAAGAACGCCTGTTGTTTACTCACAAGCCTCATCAATTGCTTAACAAATTTCATTTTTTACCTCTGTTCACTCAACCTTCTCTAAAAGCCGATCTGGAAGTTGCTGCAATACCCTTTCAAAAGGTGCAGTACTATCAAGTCCCCGCGTTAAAACTAGCGCACCTTGAATCTGCATCACCGCATCTTCTGCACGTTGACGTGCCATCATTTGAGACAAACCCCCCTCTTCTAACACATGTGCCAAATTATCAATTTAAGCATTCAGTGCCTCACTTATTTGAAGAGTGAAATAAATCATTCGGTTCCCCCAGGCTAAATAGTGCCTTAGCTCAAAAGACGGGGAAAGGGGGCAATACGCTTGGTGAATCGCGAAAGTTATCTGTTGAGGCAAGGAGGGGAAGCAGGGGGTGCAGGGGGAGAGAAAAAAGGCTTATCCGAACCGTATTGGGAAAGGGGGAGGGGGAAAATTGTCATCTACTGATATTAGACAAAGGTAACTTTGTGGAAAATCCCCATTCTGGTCTGATTTTCTTGGATTTTGAGCGAGATATGTCTGTGCAAATAATTGGTCGTCCGGAAATTTTGTGGGAGTTAGACGACCCAACCCATGAAACTAATGCAACCCGACGCTATTGGACGCTCTTCGTTGAACAATGGTTAGAATCAAGTCTTCCACAGTCATTTCGTTGGCAATTACTTGATTACTCGCCATACAATCCGTCTTAAGATGGTTGCACTAAGTTGGTCAGCCTTGGGAAAATGGCGTTTAAAACCTTATTTAAGGATATTTTGCCCTTTTCACGACAAATGACGACCTCAAACTTTGTTAAGAACTCAGGCATTGCGATCGCCTCCGCTCATATATTAATTTTTACGAACTTTTCCTGACAATAAAATTAATTTAAATTCAAGCACTCATTGAACTGTATCCTAACGCCCAAGCACAATTGATGGTCAACACATTTCTCAATTAGCCAATTTCTATGTAGAAATGCGGGGTCTTAGACCACACGCCTAGTAACCGGATCGGTGGTATAATTAGCTTATTAAAATTACCCCGAATTGCCAAAATTGCAAAACGGGGTAGTTTCCCCAAGTATAACAATTCAATTTAATTATTAAAATTTAGTTCAAGATTAGCAATGATTAGCTTAGTTAATTCCGAAGACAGCAGGACAAACTACACAGCAGCTATTACTCGTCTGGCACGGGCAATTATGATGTCTGATGGAGAGTTTTCACTACTGTTAGTGTGCTGCAATCTCAAAAAGCAACAGCAAATACTAAACTGGTTAAAAGAATTTTCCTCAGCAGATATCCGAGAAGTCGTGATCCCACCTTCTGCTAAAACACTTTATACACCATTAATTGAGGCGATAGGTACTAGTCAACCCGAAGCTTTGATAGTCAGAGGTTTAGAATCGGTAGTAGAAATTAATCAACTCATCATCTCTACCAATCTCATGCGAGATGAGTTTAGAAAACAGTTTCCATTTCCTGTGGTGCTATGGGTTAACGATGAAATTGTGCGAAAGCTCGTTTGGTTAGCGCCTGATCTCAAAAACTGGGCAGGTAGTAGTATTAGATTTGATGTGCCAAATCATCAGTTAATTGGGGAAACATCCCTTTCAGCCTGATATCGTTAAAAAAGTCGATTAAGAGTCGTTTGAAGCTTTAGTGAATTGTCGGTAGCCAAAATCACCCTTCCGGGTAACTCAATTGGGTGATGTTATTTAGCAGAAATAAATTTAGTGTAAAAGTAAGGAACAAGTAGCTCATATCGCGGTGTCTATCTTCACATGGATCACCGAATATAGCCGTTAATTTCATCCCAACTACTTCTATTGTGGGATAATATACTTTTTTCTCCTTACTCGCTAGTTAGAAATTCTTAGATATTCAACTAGCGCTTAATGATTGGCTAATAACTACTAATTAACTACTAAATTTTCACTCTGGCTATGAAAACTCTCATCAAGGTTTATCTTACCACAAATCAAGCGCGAATTTTCACTGCTTTAATTTTAACTGGCATTTTGTCGATTGGTAGCAATTTCACCCTCATCAAGAATGCTACCGCAGCGCCTGCGAATCTAATGCCAGAAAGCGCAAATCAATTAATTAAAGAAAATCTTACAACAAACAAGTTGCCGCGTCGTGTAGCTAGTGCGGTGCTGCGAGATGCATCAAAAAGATGGCAAATTTCGCTCAAAGAACTAAAAATTGTTGAATCCACTCCACAAACTTGGAATAATGGTTGCTTGGGATTATCACAACCTGATGAAATCTGCACCCAAGCGTTAGTTCCTGGTTGGAAGGTTGTGGTGTCTGACGGTAAACAAAAATGGGTTTATCACACCAATAGTAATGGGCGTTTGTTACGCATAGCTTCTACCCATCCTGAGCTTAACTCAAAAGCCAAATTACCTGAATCACTCAAGAATGCTGTTTTCCAAGCTGCATCCCAACGTTTGAATCTGCCGATTTCTCAACTAAATATCGTTCAGGCGAAACAGCGCACTTGGAATAATGGTTGTTTGAATCTAGCAGGTCCTGATGAGGGTTGTACTCAGGCGATCGTCAACGGTTGGAAGGTAGTTATAGGTGCAGCTGACCAAACCTTAGTTTATCATACCAATGCTTCTGGGTCTGCAATTAGGCTCAATGAAAAGGCTAGCGAAATCGCCGATAACGCAATTACACCTGTAACGATTCCTATAAGTGAGTTACCACCACCAATAAATAGCAATGTAATTTTTCGGCAAATCTCTAGTGGTGGTATCTTTGCAAGAACTTACGAAACTGTATTGTTGAACGATGGACGTTTGATGCGTTATGCGACGGGTGATGCTAACGATTCGCAACGTCAAGTATGGCAGATTTCCAGGCAAGAGATGCGAAAATTTCAGCGATTGTTAGAAAAGAACAAATTGAGTGAATACCAGAATCTGAGTTACCCAGCAACTAAAAATTCTGCGGATTACATCACCTACACTCTTACCACCAAAGAAGTTACAATTCAGTATAACGATGTTTCGCAAAGTAATTTGCCTGAGAATTTGCAGACAGTCGTCAAAGCTTGGAATGAAATTCTCGGCACTGCGATCGCTAACCAAATCCCCGATGAAATTAAACCTTTACCTATTCCTGTAAGCGAGTTACCACCACCCGTGGATCGCAATGTGGTTTTTCGACAAATTTCTAGCGGTGGCTTTATCGGCAAAACCTACGAAACAATTTTACTTAATGATGGGCGTTTGGTGCAGTACCGCATCGGCGATGCGAATGATTCCGAGCGTCGAGTTTGGCGGGTTTCTCAGCAAAAGGTGCGAGAGTTTCAACAAGTCCTCAAACACCATAGATTCAATCAATCTGAGAATCTAAGTTACCCGGCAGTCAGCGGTTCTGCTGATTATATCACCTACACTGTCAGCAGCGATGACACTACGGTTCGCTACAACGATGTGTCTCAAAATAACCTACCCAAGAATTTACAGGCAGTTGTCAAAGCCTGGAATCAAATTCGCAAAAGTTATCAGTAATTGGGGCATGGGGCATTGGGCATGGGTAATAATTCTTTTTCTAGTCCCCAGTCCCTAGTTCCCAGTCCCTAATCTCCGGTTTGTTTATCGAGATTAAGCTGTATTAAATTGTATATTGTGATATAATATGCGATGTAATTAATACCTATAAGGATAGATGAGCAATCACGGGGGAAATTCTCATCATATTTGGGTGCAAGTCGATGATTCAGCCAAGCTGGATTTAAATCTGCAACAAAAGCAACAAGAGCCAATGTTTTATTATTTTGCGTATGGTTCTTGTATGTGTCCTGTGGATTTGAAGCGATCGCTTGGTGAAAACACTCATCTTTATGTGGTCGGTGCTGCGACGCTAAAAAATTATAAATTGGGGTTTTATCGCTTTTCCCCCACGCGCAAATGTGGCGTGTTGGATGTAGTCAAAGATGCCAAAGCTAGCGTGAATGGTGTACTTTATCAGCTACCTTGGCGATTAAGCGATCGCCTCGATATAAGAGAAGATGTACCTCATGGTGGCTATCGGCAAGAATTGGTAGATATTCATTGCCAAAATAAAGTATACAAAGATGTTCGCACCTATGTAGTAGTTGACAAACTGACAGCAGAAGTCGCGCCCAACGATTGGTATTTTAATATTGTTTTGCGGGGTGCCCTCACCTGCGGCTTACCAGAAGAATATTGCTGGAGTTTGTTTCATCATATGCACCAATTACAGCAAACTAAGCGATCGGCTTGAGACTTATATATAAGACAAATATTAATTATAAGCTCGTAGTAGGCACTTTAGTACCTTCTTCAACACTAACTACGAATACCAAGGTATAAAAACATGGCTCAAACTTGTTGCGGACCAGGCTACGCTTCCCCAGAAGCGGCGATGAAGGCAGAACCAGAAAAAATACTGTATACAATTGCACTCTACACGGGTACGGGTATTGAGGCGCCAGATTATCTGGCAACTGTAGATGTCGATTCTAATTCTCCTACATATTCGCAGATTATTCATCGTCTGCCAATGCCTTATATTGGTGATGAGTTACATCACTTTGGTTGGAATGCTTGCAGTTCTTGTCATGGGGATGCAAGTAAGTCGCGACGCTTTATGGTGATTCCTGGTCAACGCTCTAGCCGGATTTATATTGTAGATACAGCAGATCCGAAAGCACCAAAACTGCACAAAGTTATTGAACCAGAAGAAATTAAGGCAAAAACCAACCTAAGCGCCCCACACACAGTACACTGCCTCGCAGATAGTAATATCATGATTTCTATGCTGGGCGACAGCGAAGGAAATGCCCCTGGTGGCTTTTTGTTGCTGGATAAGAATTTTGACATTGCTGGACGCTGGGAAAATAAAGCCAAGGAAATGCGCTTTAATTATGACTTCTGGTATCAGCCACGTCATAACGTAATGGTAAGTAGCGAGTGGGGCGCACCGAAAACGTATTATCCTGGGTTTGATCTCAAAGATGTCGCAGATGGAAACTACGGTCATCAGTTGCATTTCTGGGATTGGTTGCAACACGAGATAGTCCAAACTGTAGACTTAGGCGAAGAAGGCTTGATTCCTTTAGAAGTGCGCTTTCATCATCATCCTGATAGCACTCATGGCTTTGTCGGTGCAGCACTTAGCAGCAATGTTTGGCATTGGCACAAAAACAACGATAATTGGCAAGTCGAGAAAGTGATTGATGTGCCATCGGTGGAAGTTTCCGGCTGGGAAATTCCCGTGCCATCGTTGATTACTGATATCTTGATTTCAATGGACGATCGCTATCTTTATTTCTCCAATTGGCTGCATGGAGATATTCGCCAATATGATATCAGTGATTCTTCTCATCCCAAACTCGTCGGGCAGATTTGGTGCGGTGGTTTACTAGGTAAAAGCCCTGAATTTGAAGGTAATAAATTGGCTGGCGGACCGCAGATGTTGCAATTGAGTCTCGACGGTAAGCGGCTTTATGTAACAAATTCTTTATTTAGCACTTGGGATAATCAGTTTTATCCTGACTTGTCAAAAACTGGCTCATATTTGTTGCAGATTGACTGCGACACTGAAAACGGCGGATTGAAACTCAACGAAAACTTCCACGTTGACTTTGGAAAAGAACCAGCAGGTGCTTCTCGCGCCCATGAAATGCGTTATCCTGGCGGTGATTGCACCTCTGATATTTGGGTGTGACCGTCGCTTCTCTTTCAGAGACGCTGCGCGGTAAGCGTTCGCGGAGCGTCTCGTAGAGAAGCTATGCCGTTGGCGAAGCCTCTCGAAGAGAAGGCTTTACGCTCCAATTGAAAATTCACGCATTCAAAAATAATTAAATAATTTTTAATTTCTGCATTTTTGAATTGCATGAATTTTGGATTTTAGTTTGGATTGGAGCAACGGTCTTGCGCCAAGAATTTATGAATGGAGGTATAAAAAGCGCAGCATCGTTGTTTCAAGCCCCCGGATTTATCCGTGGGGTTCAAAATGTTTGAACTTTGAATGCGTGAATTTTGAATTCCCCGAAGGGGTGACATTTGTAGTTAGCGCTGAAGCGCTTCAGCGCTAACTAGGAATTTACAACTTATGCTGTGACTTTTCCGGCATGACAATATTATTAGAATTTGCCTTGCCGTTTTTACCGTTAGTGTGTCCGTTATTATTGCGGGGATGAATTACACCATAGCCACCGTGGTTGCGTTCATAAATGACATTAATTTCGTCGGTTTCCGAATTGTGGAACATATAAAAGTCGTGTCCCACCAGTTGCAGCTGTTCCAAAGCTTCGTCAACTGTCATTGGCGGCATGGAAAAATATTTAGTACGAACAACTTCTGAGGGTAGTTCCGGAGTGCGATCGCCAATTAAATCTGTAACTACCTCTGGTTGCACTACTCCTTCTATCGTTATTTGAGCATTAGTTTTCTTATCTTGACGCCGTTCTTTGTATTTTCGCAATTGACGGGCAATTTTATCTGCGACTAAATCAATACTGGCGTACAAGTTTTCGCTGCTTTCCTCGGCACGGATGACGCTACCATTTGCATAAATAGTCACTTCAGCCGATTGTCTAGTACTATTTCGGGGATTGCGAGCAACACTAAGGTGAACATCCACTTGGTTTGTTAAGTTTTGAAAATGACTTGCTGCCTTTTCAATTTTTTGATGCACATACTCCCGAATTCCATCGGTGATTTCGATATTTTTGCCGTGGATGACAAGCTTCATCTTATATCTCCCGCTCAATGTTTGATGTGTATTTGGTTTGTTTGAAAGGAAATGACACTAAGGTTTATCACTAACGCCAGAATAATTTGAGTTTATGAGTGCCGACTATATCAGAATCGTTCATTTATTCTTTTTTTCGTGGCGTGATGATTATTGCAGAGAATTCCTCCGAACACCATTGAGGTTATATATTCAAGCTAGCACTTTGTATTTTCTAAAGCAGAAACCCTTGACTTTCCTTTAAAATCCTTTGCAAAGCTTGACATTTATTGACTTTACATTGTACCTTTAGGCACTTTTTACTTCCTATATCAGTTGATTTGTGGCATGAACCGTAGTAATTCTCAGCCTTCTAACCGTTGTTCGCTATATAACCAAGCATTGATGGGGTACTCAGATGCTCTCTTGTGGCAGCGATCGCTTTTAAATGAACGCATCCAAAATCCGAATCTCGATGACGTGTTAATCTTGCTCGAGCATCCACCGGTCTACACTTTGGGACAGGGAGCCACTACAGAATTTCTCAAGTTTGATATTGACAAAAGTATGTATGATGTGCATCGAGTGGAAAGAGGCGGCGAAGTTACTTACCATTGTCCCGGTCAATTGGTAGGGTATCCAATTTTAAATCTGCAAGGTTATTGCAAAGATTTGCACTGGTATTTGCGACAACTTGAAGAAGTATTAATTCGCGTACTGGCAATTTATGGTTTGCAGGGCGATCGCATTCCCGGTTTCACTGGTGTTTGGTTAGAAGGACGCAAAGTAGCCGCTATCGGCATTAAAGTTAGCCGTTGGATTACTATGCACGGCTTTGCGTTAAACGTTTGCCCTGATCTGACAGGCTTTGAGCGGATTGTACCTTGCGGTATTGCTGATAAACCAGTAGGCAGTTTAGCTCAATGGATTCCTGATATAACTTGTCAAGAAATACGCTCTTGTGTGGCAAAATCTTTTGCAGAAGTATTTAATGTGGAATTGATAGAAGTACATTCAAGTAAAAATGATAGATCATGACCGCTTATTCAAAGAACTTCTGACAACATTTTTTTGGGACTTTATTGAGTTTTTCTTGCCAGAGGTGGCTGTTTATCTAGAACGCGACTCAATCTCTTTTATTGACAAAGAAGTATTTACTGATGTTACTGCTGGGGAAAGATACGAAACAGACTTACTTGTAAAAGCCAGGTTCCAAGGGAAAGAGTCATTTTTTCTGGTTCATCTAGAACATCAAGCACAACATCAAGAATCCTTTCCCCAACGGATGTTTCGATACTTTTCGCGGTTGTACGAAAAATATAATTTGCCAGTCTATCCCATTGCTTTGTTCTCCTACAACACGCCAAAAGACCTAGAGCCAAACATTCATCAGATAGAATTTCCCAACAAAGTTGTTTTGACTTTCAACTATGATGCGATCCAGCTAAATCGCTTAAATTGGCAGGATTTCTTACAGCAAGAAAATCCCGTTGCTACGGCGCTGATGTCAAAAATGAACATTGCAAAACAAGACCGTCGCCGGGTGAAATATGAATGTTTGCGCCTAATGTCTAGATTAAATTTAGACCCGGCAAAAATGAAGTTAATTTCCGGGTTCATAGATACCTATCTGCGATTAAGCCCAGAAGAAGAAAATCTGTTAAAAGCTGAAATTGCTACTATGGAGCCAACGCAACAGGAAGTCATTATGGAAATTGTTACCAGTTGGATGGAAGAAGGACTACAACAAGGAAGACAACAAGGAATACAGCAAGGAGAGTTAGCCATAATTCAGCGCCAACTAATACGGCGAATTGGTAGGGTAACTCCTCAACTACAAGAGCGCTTGCGGCTCTTATCGCTGACTCAATTGGAAGATTTGGCTGAGGCACTGCTAGACTTTTATACTGAGGAAGATTTATTGAGTTGGTTACAACAAATTTCTGATGGTACGCACTCCTAATAAAAGATGTTGCGGAAACTGTACAACGATCGCATTACATAGTAATCTTGTACTATTGTTCATCTGGTTTACATGCTCGTTTGCGATCGCTTGATATGCACAGGCGATCGCTTTCATTTAATAGGGAATTGGGAACAAAATTCACGCATTCAAAATTACCAATTTTAAACGGCGTTGAGACGACTAAGGAAGGTACGCAGGCGATCGCTTTGAGGATGTGAGATGACTTGATAAGCTGGTCCTTGTTCTGCGACAATACCTTGATCCATAAATATTACCCGATGCGCCGCTTCTCGCGCAAACTGCATTTCATGGGTGACAACTACCATTGTCATTCCTTCGGCTGCTAGTTGCTGCATGACTTGCAAAACTTCGCCGACAAGTTCTGGATCTAAAGCGCTGGTGGGTTCATCAAATAAGATAATTTGCGGATTCATGCACAAACTACGGGCGATCGCTACTCGTTGTTTTTGTCCACCCGAAAGTTGTTCTGGATATGCAGATGCTTTGTCAAAAAGCCCAACTTTTTCTAGATACAACCCTGCTAGTTGAGCGCTTTCTTTCGGTGTTTTTCCTAATACTTTACGCGGAGCAAGTGTCAGATTTTCTAGCACTGAAAGATGGGGAAACAAATTGAATTGCTGGAAAACCATGCCTACCTGCGTCCGCAGTTGTCGCAATTGTCGATTACTGAAATTTCGATTGTGTAGGTCAATACCATTAACTGTCAGATGCCCTGCATTAATCGTTTCTAAACGATTAAAACAGCGTAGGAGAGTACTTTTACCACAACCAGAGGAGCCGATAATTGCCACAACTTCGCCTCGGTTGATTTCACCGCTGATTCCTTTGAGAACTTTGAGGGAACCAAACTTTTTCTCGATGTTGTCAAAAGTGATGGCGGGGATGGAATTATTCATTTCCCTTGTCAACTACACTACAAGTAATCTGGTTTTAGTTTAGATGATTGTTGATAAAAGTTGATTTTATTTAACGAACTGCGTTCGGGAAGCGGGTTCTCTTAGAGTAGGGCACGTTCGCGCAGCGTCTCCAAAAAAGAAGAAAGGAAATGAACAGAGTTAGAGTTTGTTTGAGGGTTGTTGATTGGCTGCGGTTGAGTTTGGTTGTAAGTTTGAGTTGTCTGCTGTTGGTGCTTGGTGGTTGTAGTTTCAATTCTAATGTGACTAATGAAGGCAAGACTTTGCGGGTAGCGAATGAACCTGCTTTTCCACCTTTTGAGTTTAAGGGCGAAGGTGGTAAGTCGCAAGGTTTTTCGATTGATTTAATGAATGCGATCGCACAGGCAGCTAACTTTAAAATTCAGTGGCAAAGTATACCTTTTGATGGGATTATCCCGGCATTGCAAGCACAAACTGTAGATGCGGCGATTAGTTCTTTTACTATTACAGAGGAACGAGCGAAGACTGTTTCTTTTTCGCGTCCTTATTTTAAGGCGGGGTTAGCGATCGCCATCCGCGATAATAACAAAGATATTACTACTTTTGAGAGTCTAAAAAATAAACAAATTGCTGTGCAAATTAGCACAACTGGTGCAAAAAAAGCTAAGGAAATTACCGGAGGACAAATTCGCAGTTTTGATTCTGCACCTTTAGTTTTTCAAGAATTAGCTAACGGTAATGTCGATGCAGTAATTCATGATGCGCCTGTTATTTTATACGCCATTAATACGGCGAATCTCAAAGGAATTAAACTAATCAATCAACTGCTGACAGAAGAATATTATGGCATTGCCACACCGAAAAACTCGCCGAATCTAAAACTAATAAACGATGGTTTAGACAGGGTGCTGCAAAATGGAACTTATTCCCAAATATACCAAAAATGGTTTAAAGTTCAACCGCCAGCAGCATTACCGTTGAAATTACCATTTCAAAATGAAACACGCGCTAGCGGCTCGGGAATATCTGCCTCATTTGGCGTAATTTTGCGGTATTTTCCCATTCTATTACAGGGAGCGTTGGTAACGCTGCAATTGACAGTATTTTCTCTAGTGCTGGGTTTAATTGGCGGTTCTTTAATTGGAATAATTCGCCTTTCTCAGATTACGCCAGTGCGTTGGCTAGCGAGGGCGTATATAGATTTTTTCCGGGGAACGCCTTTGCTAGTGCAGATTTTTATGATTTACTTTGGATTACCTGCGATCGCTCAAGAACTTGGTTTCCCTCTCAACTTTAATCGTCTAGCAGCAGCGGTAGCGGCATTAAGTTTGAATTGTGCTGCTTACATTGCGGAAATCGTCCGTGCTGGTATCCAATCGATAGAAACTGGGCAATCAGAAGCCGCACAATCACTAGGTTTGAGTTCAACAGAAACAATGCGCTATGTGATTTTTCCCCAAGCTTTGCGGCGAATGTTACCACCTTTGGGCAATGAATTTATTAGTTTGCTCAAAGATACTAGCTTAGTCTCTGTTATCGGCTTTGAAGAATTGTTCCGCGAAGGAGTTTTGATTGTAGCAGAAAACTATCGCGCCTTTGAAATTTATGCATCTGTGGCGATAGTGTATTTATGCTTGACACTGCTTTCTTCACAAGTGTTTAGTAAGTTGGAAACTTGGATGAATCCAGTTAAGCGATCGCCTAAATCTTGAAATTATTCGTAGTGAGGGCTGAAGCCCTCAAATATTACTTATACAAACTGCGATATTCCCACGGGTTAATAAACTTAGCATCACTCCAAACGCCACGCTTTTGTTGTTTAGCCTCAGCTTCAGCTTGTTCAACTAAATCTCTACTAGGACACTTATTTAAGTAAGGACGATACGCTTTGGCTAAACCTTCACGCAGCAATACTTCTTGAACTAATATGCCATTTTTTAAACGGATTTCGGCTACTTTGCGTCCATAACGATCGCTATCAGTAATATTCAAAGTGACGCGATCGCTACTTTGTTTGACTAGCTGCTGCACTCTTTCTTGCGCTTTCGCACCCCAACTAAATTGATTGCGATCGCTTGCGCGTTTACTTTCTCTTTCTTTTTTGGAATGCGGTACTTCTGGCGCATCCATACAAGCAAAGCGCACGGTGATATTGTTACCTTTAGCATCTTTTACTGTTAAAGTATCGCCATCACTGATTCTTTCTACTACATCTCCAGAAGGGGGGAAGATACGGTCACATCCCATCAAAGATAAAACAAGGATACCGGCACAAAACCAAGTTAGCGATCGCTTAATTAATTTGTTCATTTAAACTACCAAAATCTTCCTTTGGGATGATACTACTAAAATCAAAATTTACTAGTTTAACTTTTTTATTATGGTAGAGAATTTATAAATTGGCGCGTCACGATTTTATAACAAAGTAAAGTTATCATTCAAATTATCTTTGATTAGTATAGGTAATGTAGACGACGCAAAATCAGCGGGAATCTTTGATGAACTTATTTACGCACTTCATGCATTTGCTGGGTTCTGGTGCTGCGGCTTATTACTCTGCAAGTCAGATGCGCGATCGCAAAACGCGCCCCAATGTGCTAGCGGGATTCCAGCTGGCTGAATCTGGTTCAGTACCTTTTCTCGAAGCCCTTAGCCAACGCGCGGCAAAAGAAGGCGATACATGGCTGGCGGAAAAACTTGCAAAACACGCATCAGATGAAAATAGGCACGGTCAAATTTTTGCCCATGCCTTAAAACAGCTTAATAAAGAAGTGATTGATTTTAAGAGTTTGCCCAAGAAAACAGACGAAAAGAAATCACAACAGAATCGCAGTCCCTTTTTTGCCGCTTATTTTGAAGGTTATTCTCAAGAACAGCTAAAACCGGACACCATTGACTGGAATGTGTTTATGGCTAGTACCTACATTCTAGAATTGGATGCCGGCAAAGACTTTCGGCGGATGGCGAACGTTTTACCTGATGATAACCCAAGCGATCGCAACCTCAAATTAGGAATGTTAAGCATTGTCACAGACGAAACCGGTCATGCTGCTTATCTTTACGAGGCAATGATGCGGCGGATGCCTGCTTTAGAAGTGGAGAAACTCACTACAGAGTGGCGCACCCGCAAAGTGAACGCCTTATTAGCAATGCTTGGCGGTATCCTCCAGCGCAAAGGCGATACCCCTTCGATAGTCCAAGATGCTGCACCAGCAGAAAACGAGCCTGAATTGATTGTTGCCTAATATTTAAGCTAATAGGTAAAAATTAAGTCCTGGCGACTAGAAATCGCGGCTAAACTAACCAAGTCCGCAGAACATGGCGCACTTAACAAAATCAAGGGTTCTTTAACCCTTGTCATGCGGGTGTTGTATGTGTAGCCGCGATTTTAATCGCCAGGTGCATTCCGGTTACTTTTACCTTTCCTGCTTTTAAGCGTTGGCAAACATCCCCAACATCGTTAACAATACAACTAATCCACACACCCAAAGTAGCAATGACCCCCAACTGACAGAATCTTGTTGTACTCTCTGCCACAAATTGGTAACTAAGTTATTACGAACAGCCATTTTATCCCCTCTAATTTTTGCTAAACCTGTACTAAAGTCAAGTTAACTTCATCCTTGAAAGTAATAAGCTCAAAAGTGCTTACTTCCAAAGACTAATTAACAGCGATTTAAATACATGGAAAAATACAGCAGGGGCTAACGCGTTGCCTTGCCAAAACAAAAATTTACAAAAAGAAAATTTTTCTTTTTAACCTAATTTTTATCTTCTCATAATTGAGCATTTACATTAGCTTAATTTAATCAAGTTGAAAACATTCTTAACGCACGCTTGATAACTCTTTAGTAGTCGGCGCAAAGAGCACGGGAAAGCTCCGCTAACAGCGCTCTTTGCGCCGACTACATAGAGCAGTGCATCACTGAGCAATCACAACCAATGGAAAAATTCAAGACTTTATTGCGGGTTCGGCACTACGAAATGGATGCTCTGGGACATGTCAACAACGCCGTTTACCAAAATTATTTAGAACAGGCAGCGATTGAACACTCAGAACACTTAGGCTTAACTTTAGACGTGTACCGAGAATTGGCAGGCGTATTTGTGATGCGGCGCGTAGAGATCGAGTATCTGCGCCCAGCAGTCGCAGGGGATACCCTAGAAATCACTACTTGGTTACAGGAAATGCGGGGTAGTCGTGCCATTCGCCGTTACGAAATCCGCAAACAAAACCAAGATGAATTATTAGTTACGGCTGAGGCGCTGTGGGTATGGGTGGAAGCTAAAACAATGCGCCCGCGCCCGATTCCTACTGGATTGCTAGTAGAAAATTACACCGAATAGCTTTATCTGAAAAAAACAGGAGTCAGGAGTCAGGAGTCAGGAGTCAGCTTGACTCATTTTCTGTCGTTGAGCCTCGTACAACATTAAAGCTGCGGCGATCGCCACATTCAAAGACTCCACCCCTGGACTCAGGGGTATTCTGACTTCTAAATCTGCCATTACGGCTAAAGAAGCCGATAAACCCGCACCTTCATTACCCAATAAAATTAAAGTTGGTTTTCGCCAATCTACTTGCCAATAAGTTAAAGTTGCACTTGGCAAAGTTGCCACAATCTGCATTCCCGCTTGCTTGGCTTCACTGACTGTATCTTTTAAATCTCTACTAACCGCCATCGGTAAGCGAAACCACTGCCCTGCACTGGCACGCAACACTTTGGGGTTATCTAAATCTACACTATCAGCACTCAGCCACAGCCCTGATGCTGATGCCGCAGCAGCAGTCCGAATCATCGTCCCCAAATTGCCCGGATCTTGCACAGTTTCCAAAGCTAGCAGCAACCCAGTAAACGGAACTTGCATTGTATCGCCTCGTTTAGCGGTAGCGATAACACCATCGGGTTGTACTGTCGTCGCGATCGCTTTCATTACTTCTTCACTGACAATTTCAAAGCGATCGCACCGACTACAAGCTTGCTCCCAAAGTGCAGAATGACTCGCTTGCCATTGTGGCGTACAACACACCACTTCGAGCGGATAATTCACCGCACAAGCTTCTTCCACGAGATGCGTCCCTTCCAGTAAAAACAACTGCTGCTTGTCACGCTCCTTCGAGGAGTGCAATTTGCGGATTTGCTTTACTAGGGAATTCTGTAAACTCGTTAACATTAAAATTTACTAGCGATGAGTCAAGAGCTACGAGTTAAGAGAGAAAAAATTTAACTCCTAACTCCTAACTTCTAACTTCTAATTAATATGCGGAACCCGGGACTTGAACCCGGAAGCCTTGCGGCACTAGAACCTGAATCTAGCGCGTCTGCCAATTCCGCCAGTTCCGCTGGCATTATTTAATCACCGTTTTTTATTTTCACTCATTTTCTAGCTTTTGTCAACGCCCTTGCCGTAAAATCAGGAATTGCCAAGCTTGCGCGATGGGTAGGATGCGAGTATCTTTGATATTTCTCCCCCACTCCCCATTCCCGATTACCCACTGCCGCTATACTATGCATTACTGAGCGCACTTAATTTTACAAATACCCAAAAGGGTTTCTCCAGATTGCTTTGAGTCGCTTATTCTCACTAAATCAATGCGCTTACCTAGGGCAAAAATGTAGACAAATCAAATCTTTACTGTAGAATCGAAACCAACTTCAAATCTTAAAAATTACTGAATTTATTTTGGAGGGTAGGCTTATTAATACGAATACCAGCTTACCAGATGCCAAATTACCTGAAGCAGACTCCTCAGTCTTGCAAATATGGGGTGGGCATCGTTTGCGAGGTCATGTAAAAATTAGTGGGGCAAAAAATTCAGCATTGGTAATCATGGCTGGAGCCTTACTATGTTCGGGAGATTGCCGCATCCGCAACGTTCCATTATTGGCTGACGTTAAGCGGATGGGTCAAGTTTTATCGGCTTTGGGTCTTCGTTTAGAGCTACACGACGATATTTTAGATATCAACGCTAGCGAAATTACAACATCCAAAGCTCCTTACGAACTAGTTACCCAACTGCGGGCGAGTTTTTTTGCCATTGGTCCAATTCTGGCACGATTGGGAGTAGCACAGATGCCATTACCTGGTGGTTGTGCAATTGGGGCAAGACCAGTTGATCTGCATGTCCGGGGACTACAAGCGATGGGAGCCGAAGTGCAGATAGAACATGGCATTTGTAATGCTTATGTCCCAGGTAGCAATGGTAGGCTCAAAGGAGCCAAGATTTACCTCGACAGCCCCAGCGTTGGCGCAACGGAAACGTTGATGATGGCGGCTACCCTTGCAGATGGGGAAACGACCCTGGAAAATGCCGCACGAGAGCCAGAAGTAGTCGATCTGGCGAATTTCTGTAACGCGATGGGAGCAAAGATTCACGGTGCCGGCACTAGTACGATTACCGTCGTTGGCGTCCCCAAGTTGCATTCTGTTGACTACAGCATTATTCCCGATCGCATTGAAACAGGCACATTTTTAGTTGCTGGAGCCATCACGCGATCGGAAATTACCCTCTCGCCAGTTGTACCAGAGCATTTAATTCCAGTACTTGCTAAACTGCGCGATATTGGTGTGTCCATAATTCAAGAAGCGCCTGATTGCTTACGCATTTTGCCGGCTCAAATCCTAAGGGCAACGGATATTGAAACCTTGCCCCATCCCGGCTTTCCTACCGATATGCAAGCACTATTTATGTCTTTGCTAACCGTAGCAGAAGGCGATAGCATAATTAACGAATCTGTGTTTGAAAATCGCTTGCGTCACGCTTCCGAGTTGAATCGCTTAGGGGCAGACATTCGCGTTAAAGGTAACGCAGCTTTCGTTCGGGGAGTACCGATGTTGTCTGGCGCACCAGTATTAGGTACAGACTTGCGGGCATCAGCAGCGTTAGTCTTGGCAGGATTAGCAGCTGAAGGCAAAACTACAATTCAGGGATTGCGCCATTTAGATCGCGGCTACGATCGCCTTGATATGAAGTTGCAACAATTGGGAGCAAAAATCCTCCGCGTGAACGAAACACCGACGGATGCAGAATTACCCGCAAAAGCCAGTAATTCTCAAGCGTCGATTTCAACGTAGTAGGTAGGGCAAGGTAAAAGTAAAAAGGACTTTAATGAGGGGACTCGTGTTAAAGGGCAAAGGGTAGAAGGGTAGAAAAGAAAGTTTTTTATTCCTTTCACGGCAGATGCTCCACTTGGGGTTTCCCCAAGACCGCACTGCCTCCCCTTTCCCCCCTTGGCCTTTGCCCCTCTTTCTCAGTTGTCGTTATACTAGCGGTGGGAGGCTGTGTATATCAGCAGCTACATCCCACCATTTATTATTTTCTTTTCTAGCAATTGCTATGTCCTTTTTTAAGACTCAGCTGATTGGTATCAAAGCAGATTCTTTTCGTCATCCTTTAGACTTGGAAGCAACTCTTGCTTTAAAGCAGATACCAGGATTAGACATGCTCGTGCGGAATTTGCTCGGACCATTGGCAGAGCAAGTTTTTTATGTAGAAAATATTGCCTCTAGCGTTTTGGTAGGCGAACAACAGCTGCCTCATTTACACAAGTTGTTGTTAGAAGCCTGCAAAATTTTGGATATGGAGCCTCCCCAACTTTATATCCGTCAGCATCCGGCTCCCAACGCTTATACTTTTGCCATGCGGGGGAAGCAGCCTTTTATTGTCGTACACACTTCCTTGATTGATTTACTCACCCCAGAAGAAATTCAGGCAGTGATTGCCCATGAGTTAGGACATCTCAAGTGCGATCACAGCGTTTACCTAACTCCAGTAAATTTATTGGTGTTAGCAGCCGCAAGTCTACCAAATGTGGGAGCAGTGCTAGCACAAAGCATACAAGCACAACTTTTAGAATGGGTACGCTGTGCTGAGTTTACATGCGATCGCGCCGCTTTATTAGCCACCCAAGATCCCAAAGTTGTCATGTCAGTCTTGATGAAGCTTGCCGGTGGTTCCCCAACATTAGCACCCCAACTCAACCTTGATGCCTTTGTTGCCCAAGCTCGCGCTTACGATGATATTAGCAAGACAGAATTGGGTGAAATGGTCAAAGTAGCTCGCACCGCTCAATTGTCGCATCCAGTGCCAGTACTGCGGGCACGAGAAATTGATCGGTGGGCAAGCAGCAAAGAATATCAAAAGTTGTTGCATTCGTCAGAAAAAGAGTATAATAATGAAGTTGCACCCAAGGGCGGGTGGCGGAATTGGTAGACGCACCACACTCAAAATGTGGCGGCCTTACGGTCATAGGAGTTCGATTCTCCTCCTGCCCACTGTAAAAATATAGATGAATATAGGGTTTCAGCAAAACTATCTGGAACCCTATATTTTTAGTTTTGTTTTTTATTGAATAGAAGCACTATCTCAAGCAAAAATTAGCTTGTAGGAAAAAGATATTGCTGTTACAAGGGTTAAATTAGCCTGGAATATTTGCCTATCCAGAATTTTCACCATTTTTTGCTTAATCTGGATATTAAATAAATTTCTAACATTTCTTTGCGATTTATATATTTAATTCCGGATCGCGATGGAAAAATCATGAATCTATAAAAGAAGCTAGCAAGCGCTTATTTATATCATGTTCGGTAAACTAGTTCCTATTTGGGGTATCTGTGCAAAAAGAGTGAAAATCCTCTTTCCCCCTGCTCCCTGCCCCCCCTGGGGTCTTAATAATAAGTCTTCAACCCAACACGATATTATGGCGATCGCTTACAGGATGAGTTCTCAAAGTCTAGTTTTAATTGAGGCAATAAAATAGCCCGGATAGTTCTTCCTATGCGATGTATTTCAGAAATAAACTTGCCGAATATAGCAAGCGTTGTTTCCATTGCCAATGATAAATGTAAATGGGGGTTTACTTTTTTGATTGGCGATGTTGCATGGATAACGGCTTATCAAGCTGCATCAAATTAAGGTAATTACAACCGTTTTTAATAAGGCTGTTTGTTCACGTTGAACATTTTGATTTTACAATGGGATAATTATGAAAGAAAATATATAATTAATATTACTTGCGAGAAAAATAAATTATCAGTTACTTCGCAGTAATAAAAGTTCGGTTCTCCTACAGCACTGATTTTTACTTAAGAGAGGTTAATGATTATGCGATTAAAGAGATGGGAATCTCCCCGTCGCGAAGGCAGAAACGATAAAAGCAGAGGTGGTTCTGCAAGACAGCGACAACTTAAAAAACAACGACAGATGTTGCGAAAAAGGCTGAAAGAAGGCGACAACGTACACAACAAAAATAATAAGCAGGGGGAAGAAAAGTTAATCTTCCCCCTATTTTTTTAGCTTTTTTTTTAAATTTAGAAAATTAGTGTTATTTCAGCTAGATAACAGCAGCTTGTTTGTTAATTAATAAAAAAAATAAATATAAACTATACTTCTCATTTGTAATCCTCAAGTATTAAGGTTTGGCTGTTCGACTGTTTAAAATTTCGCTTAAATCCCTAAATCTTTGTGTTAACTAAATATTTGTTTTTCTATTTTTCAAGTGAATATAAAGCTTACGTAAAGACATCAAAAAGAAAATATAAAGTTAAGATAAATTTTGCATATAAATTACTAAATGGGCTTTTTTTTAGGGTAAATTCTATACAGGCTAAGAAGAAATAATTATTACCAGGGAAGCCAAGAATTTACAGTAAAAGCTATTGCATCTCCATGTGTTAACTTCTACCATGCTTCAATCCTTGAAAAAAGTCGAGAGTAATCAAATCTGACATTTTCAATATTTGGAATGGTTAGTCGTTGTTCTGAGTTCCCATTTGACACAAGGAGTAACTTATGGTAGGAATTTTTCTGCCTAAACAAAGAGTGCTTGATTTTCCGATTACAGCTTTACGCTTTGACGATCAGATACAGACAATACTGAGGTGGGCGATCGCTCGCGAAAGCAAAACTGTTTGCGTAGCCAACGTACACATGCTCATGGAGGCTCATTGGAATCCAGAGTTTGCTAGTGTTTTAAAGAACGCAGATATAATCACTCCTGATGGGATGCCTCTAGTTTGGATGATGAGGCTTTTGGGAGCACGTTACCAAGACCGCGTAGCGGGGATGGATGTTTTATTAGCATTGTGTAAGCTAGCTCAAACACAAAACGTCAGTGTTTTCTTTGCGGGTTCTCAACCAGATATTCTTTCGAGAATGCAAAAAAGGTTAGAGCAGGAATTTCCTAAACTGAAAATTGTAGGGATGGAACCTTTGCCCTTTCGTCCCATGACTGAAACGGAAGACAAAGCTCTGATTAAGATGATTAACAATAGTGGTGCTGGTTTGGTGTTTGTATCTCTGGGGTGTCCAAAACAAGAAAATTGGATAGCTCAACATAAAGATAAAATCCAGTCGGTGATGATTGGGTTGGGTGGAGTTTTCCCTGTTTATGCAGGAATCCATAAACGCGCACCCCGCATGATACGAGACTTAGGTTTTGAATGGCTATATCGCTGGTTGCAAGAACCTCGTCGTCTGTGGAATCGTTATACACAGACTATTCCAGCGTTTATATTGTTGGCTTTGAAGCAACTGTTGATGTCGAGTTCTTTTAGTACTCCATTTCGTATCCGCGAACGGTATTTGGGATGGAGAGATTAGTAATTGTGGTGATTTAAGGTAAGCGCGTTCACGGAGTGACTCTGTAAGAGTATCGCTCAAGAGCAAAAAGTCCGATAAGAACGGACATTAGATGACCGTATCAAAGTTTTAAGCTATGGTTGCTGCTCAACTTTTATCAGGGCGCATCAAACTTTTTTACCACCATTGGTTCATGCTTTTGCACTCTTATTGAGTAGCTATGCTGTTTCGACGTACATTTAGTTTTTGCATCAAATTCAAAGTAGTAGCAGTAGATTTTCTGAGCAAAATGTCCGGAACACCAGTAAAGCACTTAGAAAGATATTACAGAACGTTCTCCGAGTAAATACTAGTGCCTTCATTCTTCATGAAGCATTAGACCATAAATTTTCAACAAATAATTCGGAGAATTTTGTAGTTGTCTATGTCGTCTAGAGTAAGTATGTATAAGCTTTACAGAGTTTTAAAGCTAAAGTTTCCATCTTGACTTAATACTTTTTGCCAAAAACTCCAGTTGATTTAAAGCTTAGACAAAATTATGTTTGTTTCCTGATATGAAGATTCCCCAAGGAAATACTAAAGAAATAACGAAGGCAGTATTTTTTCGGAGATGTCTATTGGCTGCAAAACAATCACACGTTCTCTAATTGATGCAACATACAGGTAAGTAGATGAACTGCAAAGAACTCATCATTGAGTCGGGTAGAACTGGAAGTCAGTACTGGAAAGACCTGTGGAAATACAGAGAGCTATTCTACTTTCTGGCATGGCGCGATATTTTGGTGCGCTATAAGCAAGGATGTTTTGTTTGAGTCCAACAGTAGGGTAAAGCAAATTAATTAAGCCGACGTAACAAAATGAGGTTATCCATCCCATCATGATCCGGAAGAGCCAGCGGAATTCTACACAAGATAAAGTTTCAAAGCAGACTCGAGGAGTTGCTCGCAGACCGATTAGACTCGTGCATCGACCTGAGAGTAGCATGAGGCATCCGCTGCAATTATTTAAAGATATGTGGCGAGACTTGTTCGCATCAAGAGAACTTGCTTGGCGGCTCATGGTGCGGGATATTAGCGCTCAATACCGTCAGTCATTTTTAGGCTTTTTGTGGGCGGTTATACCTGCGGTAGTTCTAGCTGCTACCTTTACCTTTGCCAAAAGCGGTGGGGTTGTAAATATCGGTGATACTGATATTCCCTATCCTGCATACGTCATGTTCAGCATGACATTATGGCAAACCTTTGTCGAATCACTCCTAGGTCCGATTCAAGCGGTAGCAGCAGCCAAGGCAATGGTGGCAAAGATTAGCTTTCCTCGTGAAGCCTTGATTATTGCCAAATTAGGAGAAGTCTTTTTTAACTTTGGCATCAAGCTGATTCTGGTTATTGGCTTGTTTATCTGGTTTCAAATACCAGTAACTTGGAATGTGATTTTAGCCCCAGTCGCCTTAATTCACTTGATATTATTAGGAACTTCTATTGGAGTTTTATTAGCTCCCATGAGCGCACTTTATCAAGATTTTTCTAAAGGTATTACCTTGGCAACTGGCTTTTGGCTATTTCTCACACCAGTTGTCTACCCAGTTCCAAGTAATGGAGCATTTGGTAGCATTGTTAAACTTAATCCTGTTACACCTTTGCTAGTGACAACGCGGGAGTTAGCAACAACAGGTGTCATATCAAATCCCGAAGGATTTTGGATAGCGAGTTTAATTGCAATCTTAGGATTGTTATTAGCTTGGGTTATCTACCGTCTTTCAATGCCCTATATAGTTGAGAGGATTAGTTCGTAATTATGATGAAGATCAACGAGCAAGAAATTTCAGAAAAGCCACAGGATAATGATAGCGAAGTTGTTCTCTCAGTTAACGGGGTTTCCAAAAGGTTTTGTCGAGATTTAAAGAAGTCTTTATTCTACGGTGTTCAAGATATCGGCTCTGAGGTATTAGGATTGCGCGAGAAAGGTGATAAATTGCGACCCAAGGAATTTTGGGCATTAGATAATGTTAGTTTTCAATTGCGTCGAGGAGAAGCATTAGGTTTAGTTGGTAAAAACGGTAGCGGAAAATCCACGCTCCTGCGGGTTATTGCAGGGTTGATTAAGCCTGATATGGGATTTGTAGAAGTTAACGGAAGAGTTGCACCATTAATTGCATTAGGTGCAGGATTTAATCCCATTTTGACAGGACGGGAAAATATTTATGCAAATATGTCGATTTTGGGCTTGTCTAAAAAGGAAATAGATGAGCGATTTGATGAAGTTATAGAGTTTGCAGAAATCGGCGATGCAATAGATTCCCCAGTGCAGAGTTATAGCTCTGGGATGGCTGCAAGGTTAGGGTTTGCTAGTGCGATTCATACTGAGCCAGATATTTTGTTGATTGATGAAGTTTTGGCTGTAGGTGATATGAAGTTTAGAACTAAGTGCTATCGCAAACTAGCACAGTTAACTAAAAAAGGAGTATCTTTTGTCCTGGTTTCTCACGATCCTAATTCGATATTAGCTGTATGTAATTCCGCAACTTTCCTTTCAATGGGTAAAGTGATTGAATCTGGAAATACCCATAAAATTATGAAAACATATGAAGAAAGTCTATTTCCACTCCAGACGGAAGAATCCACAGGAAAGCTATTTTTATCAGAAAAGAATAAAGATGAAAGCTTGGGCTTAGATATCGCTTATATATGCTTTAAAGACCATGAATTAAATAATTTTGTAACACCAATCAGTGGTAATAATATTAACTTATGCATAGGATTAAAAGCTCATAAACAACATGAAAATATTCAATTAAATTTATTAGTAAGTGAACTTTCTATAGATAGTGGGCGAGTTCTGCGTCTTAATTCTTTTAATGACAATCAATTATTTAATATGTTACCAGGAGAGCATGAAATACAAGTTCAAATGCCATACTGTTGTTTAAAACCGGGTTTATACAGTATGAAGATGAGTATAAGTCATGGCTCACTTTATATTCTAGATGGGATTGAATCTTTTAATTTTACAGTAGAAAGTCCTGGAAATATGAGCGACTGCTCTTTTTATCAACCAAGAATATGGAAACTATCGAGTAAGAGTAATTTTCCAGAATAAATTACAATTATAATCGAGGTTTGATATTAATGTTTATAAGTACCGCCTAACTTTACTCATCTATAATTTAATTTCAAGTCTATAAAAAGCTAATGAAATTAATTAAATTATAGAAAAAAGTGTCTTAATTGTGGTATCCGTATTCAAAAATTATGGGAGACAGCTATAAAAATGAAAAAAGCTCTAATATGTGGCATATCAGGACAAGATGGCGCTTACCTTGCTCAGTTACTTCTAACAAAGGGATACACTGTTTACGGCACTTCTCGAGATGCTGAAATGTCCTTTTTCAAAAACTTAGTTTATTTAGGCATTCGTGAGAAGGTTGAGGTAATGTCAATGTCACTCACAGATTTCCGTAGTGTTCTCCAAGTGCTAACAAAGGTAGAGCCCAATGAAGTTTATAATCTTGCAGGACAAAGCTCAGTTGGACTATCTTTTCAGCAGCCGGTTGAAACCTTGGAAAGTGTTACAATTGGCACTTTAAACTTACTTGAGGCAATTCGTTTTACTTCTTTGCCGATCAAATTTTACAATGCAGCTTCTAGTGAGTGTTTTGGTGACACAGGGGGGATTCCAGCAGACGAAGATACTCCATTTAGACCAAGAAGTCCCTACGCTGTTGCAAAATCTGCCGCTTTTTGGGAGGTAGCTAATTATCGTGAAGCTTATGGTTTGTTTGCTTGTTCAGGGATTCTTTTCAATCATGAGTCGATTTTAAGACCAGAACGATTTGTAACCCAAAAAATAGTAGCAGCTGCTTGTCGAATTGCTGTGGGTAATCAAAAAAAGCTTTACTTAGGAAATATTTCTATTAAGCGAGATTGGGGATGGGCACTAGAATATGTTGAGGCAATGTACTTAATGCTTCAGCAAGAACAGCCTAATGATTACGTAATTGCTACGGGTGATTGTTATTCACTGGAAGATTTTATAGCCCTCACTTTTAATAGTGTTGGCTTGGAATGGCGTAAATATGTATCAACCAATGCCGATTTTCTCAGACCATCTGACATCAATGTTGGAGTCGGAAATGCTAGTAAAGCTTTCAAAGAGATGGGATGGAAAGCCAATTATAAGTTACCTGATATTGTTCGGATGATGATAGAACACAAAAAATGTATTACAAAATAAATCAGTTTTTATAAAGCCTATTACTGTCTAACCTATATTATTTTTTGGTTAAATATGAAGATTTTATTCAAAAAAATTATTTCTAAAGCAAAAACGCCAATTAAGAAAATCGCGACACATTTGTTTCCAATAGATAAAAATTATAGGGTTTTATACTTTATTTCTTATCTTAAATCTTTCCCTTACAAACCAGTTAAAAGTAATGATACAAAAGAATATGACTTAGTTTTTGTTATAGATCAAGGGAATCGAGGCTGGATTCTTGATGCAATTTGTAAAGAAATAGCCAGATATTTTTCAGGCAATTCTCATTTTTCATATTCTTACTATTTCCCTGGAGAAAATGTTTTTTCTCATTCTCCTAATAACTTACCGCTACCTCCAGCAAAAGCTTACTTTTTCGCTCACTATTCTTACTTTGCAGTTTGCTTGAGATTACATCCAATTTTATGGAACCGTCAGTCATTTATTTACTACACTCATCCTAAGGGCATTATGACTGATGACCAGTTTGCCTATGTGATGAATCAGTCAACAAAAGTTATATGCATGTGTTCGCAGTTTGCTGAACGCTTAGTTCACTGTGGAGTAAACCCAGAAAAAGTTACGTATGTTTTAGGTGCAGCAGATCCAGACATGTTTCCACCTCATCAAAGGTCTGGTGATGGAGTTATTGGTTTTTGTACAGCTTACTATCCACGCAAAGATCCAGAGCGGATATTAAACATTATTAAGCTACTACCTCATCGAAAATTTATTTTAATTGGTAAAGACTGGGAAAAGTATGAAAATTTTTCTGAATTGATAGCTCTACCAAATCTCTCTTACGTCCAAGTTCCTTATTCTGAATACCCTCAATACTATGCTGCAATGGATGTTTTTGTATCACCAGCAAAACTAGAGGGTGGTCCTATTCCACTTATTGAAAGCATGATGTGCAATGTTGTTCCTGTTGCAAGTAAAACTGGATTTGCGCCTGACATTATTACTCATGGCGAGAACGGATTACTTTTTGAAATTGACAGTTCGTCTGAAGAAATAAGTGAGTTAATTGAACAAGCTTTTCAAATTAAGTCAGATATCAGAAAAACGGTTGAACATCTAAGCTGGAAGAACTTTTCTTTAGATATTCAGAAATTGATCGAAAGTTCGGGAACGACTATTTAAATATAGATAAAGCTAGCCACCGTTTTCAAATCACCTAAGTTTCTGTATTTATGAAAAACACCTTGAGCATAGAATTTATTACACCTACTTACTACTGGCGATGTTCATGCTTTAGCTCAATAATTTTTTGAGCTAAAGCATCCTAAGCTGTACGAAATTGGTCAGGCTGCAAAGCAAAAACTTGAAGAATTCGCACCTGAGCGTACAGTTGGGGATCTCCTAGACTATTACAAAGACATCTTAGACAAAAATAAAACAGCAAGTTACAAAACAAAGTTACAGCCATTAAAAAACACTGAAATGTTAGATATGACAAAAATCTTGGTTACAGGTGCAGCGTATTTTGTTGGCTTTCATTTAAGCCAAAAGTTACTATCCAATGGTGAAAACGTCATTGGTTTAGATAACCTAAACAATTACTATGATCTCAACCTCAAGCAAGCAGGTCTAAATCAACTATTCAATTACAAAAATTTCCCGTTCTTGCAATTATGCCTAGCAGACAGAGATGGAATAGCTAACTTATTCGCTGCTCAGAAAAATAAGTAACCTTTATATGCAACACTTAGAGTCAAGAAACAAATCTATGCCTGACAGTTTACGTATAGCGTTTACTACCACAGAATATGTAACAGAAAAATACTTTGGTGGTGGTCTTGCAAACTATTTGCACCGAGTTGCGAAAGCCTTAGTCTCCCTAGGACATGAGGTTCATATTTTTACTCTATCTGAAATTGATCAAGCTGAATTTATCCACCAGGGTGTTCAGGTTCACCGTATACGCCCAGTGACAGGTCGAGTCAATCGATGGCTCAATAAGCTAACTCAACATCGCATAGCTAATACAATCGATTGTCTCAATTTTAGCTTTCAGGCCTATCGCAAGCTAATTCAGTTCCACCAGCAGCAGCCTTTGGATATTGTTCAATTTCCCGACTGGAACGCCAGTGGTCTCGTTTCGAGTATCTTCTTGCCCGTTCCACATACAATACGTACTTCTGGATATCGTCCTGTCTGGATTGAAAAGGCTGAACTACAGTGCGGTTTAGATGAGAGAGCAATCCAGTGGCTCGAGTGGCTCCAGATGCGATTGAACAGACACATCTACGCCCCAAGCTATACAGTCAGGCAACTGCTGTTACAACAGGCAAAAATCACCAATGTTCAGGTCATTAGAACACCCTTCTTCTTTGAAGTTTCAGATTGGGATTCATCAGTCTTCAATACACTAAAAAGCAAAGAATATCTGCTATTTTTTGGTCGCTTTCAGCTTCATAAAGGATTTCACATATTGGCTCAGGCACTGCCCCAGGTTTTGGAGAAGCATCCAGACTGCCACGCTATTTTTGTGGGTTTGGATTCATCAACCTCGCTTGCTTCTTCTATGAAGGAGTATGCGTACTCGCACTGCAAACAGTATGCAGACAGGCTTACTTTCATTAATCAACTCCCACATTCACAACTCTACCCTGTTATTGCTGGTGCTAAACTGATCGTTTTACCTTCTTTGATTGATAATTTACCCAATGCTTGTCTAGAGGCTATGGCACTCGGAAAACCTGTAATAGGCACAATAGGCGCTAGCTTTGAGGAATTAATCGTAGACGGTGAAACAGGATTTTTAGTACCTGCTGACAATGTGCAAGCATTAGCCTCAAAAATTAATGAAGCATGGATATACCCCAGCTTAAGCGAACTTGGTGAGGCAGCAAAACATAAGATACAGGAATTTTCAATTGAACGTATACTTCCAGAAGTATTAGCGTATTACAAAGAAATTGTAGATTGTTCTAAATCAACAAAAGCAGCCGTTAAATATGAGTAAGATTTTGGTGACAGGTGCGGCAGGTTTCATCGGCTTTCATTTATGCAAGAAGCTGTTGCTTCGTGGTGAAACTGTTGTTGGTATTGATAATTTAAATAATTACTATGATGTCAATTTAAAACAGGCACGTTTAAATGAATTATTTAATTACCCATGTTTTGAGTTTCTTAAATTAGATATAGCAGAGCGAGCCGAAGTTGCCGAATTATTTGCTAGCTTCAAGCCAGAGTTAGTTGTACACTTGGCTGCTCAGGCAGGTGTTCGTTACTCAATCTCCCATCCCCATGCCTACGTTGACAGTAATTTAGTAGGATTCGTTAATCTCTTAGAAGAGTGTCGCCATACAGAAGTACAACATCTAGTTTATGCTTCTTCTAGCTCTGTCTATGGTGCAAACAGCAAAATTCCTTTTTCTGTGAGCGATCAAGTTGATTATCCGATTAGCCTCTACGCAGCAACAAAAAAAGCTAATGAATTAATGGCTTATACCTATAGTCACTTATATGGTTTGCCTACAACAGGTTTGCGATTCTTCACAGTTTATGGACCTTGGGGACGACCTGATATGGCCTATTTTTTATTCACTCAGGCAATCCTACGTGGAGAGCCAATTAAAGTATTTAATTACGGTAAAATGCGCCGAGATTTTACCTATATTGACGACATTGTAGAGGGAGTAGTTCGGGTTATAGAGAAGGTTCCACAATCTAACCCAGATGTAGCTAATTATGTAGTGAATTTAGGCTTAATTAAAGCACCATACAAACTTTACAACATTGGTAATAACCAAGCTGTCAATTTAATTGACTTTATTGAGATACTAGAAAACTGTATTGGCGTAAAGGCACACAAACAATTACTTCCATTACAACCAGGAGATGTTCTGGAAACCTATGCTGATATTGAGGATTTAGTAAAAGATACAGGCTTCAGACCTAGCACTCCACTTGAGATTGGTTTAGAGCATTTTGTTAAATGGTATCGGTCTTACTATGGTGTGTGAAAGATATAAGCTATAAAGCTTCTAAGTTAGGTTCAAAATATCAGCAAAACTGTTTCGGTAGTGTTTAATTAATGATTATGAGCGAGCAAAAGCCTTACCGTGCAACTATTCCACAAGCGCCATAGGAAGAACCACAATAGTATCCTGATCTCAGGAAGGACAAGTTATGACTGAAGATAGTGGTTTTTTTAAACACTATTCAAAATAGGCAGAGATAATCGCAACATAGCAATATAATACTTATGACTGAGCAACACCCACATAGAGCGACTATTCCACCTGTGTCAGAGGATAGTCAAAGACCTTTCTGGTCTGTGATGATTCCTACCTACAACTGTGCCGATTATCTACGTGAAACCCTGACAAGTGTGTTGGCACAAGATCCAGGTTTTGAGGTCATGCAGATTGAGGTGGTTGATGATCATTCCACCCAGGATGACCCCGCAGCAGTAGTTGAAGAACTAGGTCGTGGTCGCGTTAATTTTTATCGCCAACCAGAGAACGTAGGTGGCATCAAAAACTTCAATACTTGTTTGCAGCGATCGCGCGGACATTTAGTTCATCTTTTGCATGGTGATGATTGCGTGCGAAACGGCTTTTATCGAAAGATGCAGCAAGCCTTTGAGAGTAGCCCTGAAATTGGTGCTGCCTTTTGTCGCCACATCTGTGTGGACGAACATGGACATTGGCAATGGTTTTCTGCATTACAACAACTTGACAGTGGTGTTTTAAACAATTGGCTAGAGCAAATCGCTGTTATGAATCGTCTGCAACCACCATCAATGGTGGTGCGACGTGATGCATACGAAAAGCTTGGTGGGTTCGATAGTCGTATATGCTGCTGTGCTGAAGATTGGGAGATGTGGGTGAGAATTGCGGCACAGTACCCAGTGTGGTATGAAGTTGAGCCTTTAGCGCTTTACCGTGTTCATTCAAAATCTCTCACCGGACGTTGTGCACGTACTGGTCAAAACGTTCGAGACTTACGAAGGATTGTAGAGATTATTCAACCAGATTTACCAACACCCATTGCAAGCAAGCTATCTATAAGAGCCAGAGAAAACTGGGCACTTTATGCCATTAAATACATCGCGTCCGAGATGCTTGATACAGGTGATCCATCTGCTGCAATCACTCAAATTCAAGAAGCCCTTAAGTGTAGCCATTCTATGAAAATAATTAAGGAATTGACTTACCTTATTTGGCGGAAAAAGAAACTTTTGCTGAAAAGGATAGTACCTACAACAATAGTATCCTGATCTCAGGAAAGACAAGTTATGACTGAAGATAGTGCCTTTCTTAAAGAGTATCCCAAATAGGCAGAGAAAATTCCATGACAAAACCGACGGGTAGCTCCGAGAATAATAGTGCGTTAAAATACATGAAACAGCTTGATGGCCTTCGTGCTATTGCTGTATTCGCAGTGCTTTATACCCACTATCTGCCTAAAAATTACTGGATATTTGGTATTTATTGGGGAGAATTAGCAGTCAAACTATTTTTTGTATTAAGCGGCTTTCTGATTACCAGCATCTTGTTAAAGTGCCGACAGTATATTGCTTCAGGGAAACAAACACGATCCTTTACCCTACGTCAGTTTTACATCCGTCGCTTGTTGCGGCTCTTCCCTCTTTACTATGCAACTTTAGCTTTAGCTGCCCTTGTAAATATTCCCCCAGTGAGAGAAACAATTGCTTGGCATATCCCATACCTGTCTAATATTTACTTTGCAATACGGGGGGACTTCTACGGCTCAGTTAGTCATTTCTGGTCTTTGGCAGTAGAAGAACAGTTCTACTTGCTATTGCCGTGGCTAATCTTGTTTCTACCTAAAAAATCATTATTACCCACAATCATTATTTTAATTTTAGTTGGACCTTTGTTTAGGTTAGCTGCTTCAATACTTGGCTTAAATCAGGTTGCAATTTGGGTATTAATGCCAAGTTCCTTAGATACTCTTGGATTAGGCTCATTGCTTGCTTATTTAAGGCATCAAGAAGAGTTATTTAATATCTCTAGTAAAAAATTAGTAAATGTATTCGTCCTAATTGGCCTTCCTCTGTGGTTATTAATTAAGATCATAAATCATATACATAGCCCTATTTTGATAGTAAATGTCTTAGATTATACTGCATTAGGATTTATTTTTACATGGCTAATTGCACAAGTATCGAGGGGTTTGAAAGGCATTATAGGAGAAATACTAGAGTCGAAACCTATGGTTTATATAGGAAAAATTAGTTATGGTATTTACGTCATACATAACTTTATGCCATACATAATTAGGAAAACATTTCATGTTTTGGGACTATCAGAGTACAGTAAACAGATAGTCATAGCAATATTATCGACTGTTGCCACCATCATTCTGGCTAGTATTTCGTGGCATTTTTTAGAAAAACCAATTAATGACCTCAAGAGATTTTTTCAGTACACCAATAAAGTACCGAATTAAATTAGGCACAGATAAGCGCAACATAATAGTTATGAGTAAGCAACACCAATATCGAGCTACTATTCCATCGGTGCCAGAGGGCACTCCACGACCTTTGTGGTCTGTCATGATTCCCACTTATAATTGTGCAGCATATCTGCGCGAGACACTGGCTAGCGTATTAGCCCAAGATCCAGGATCTGATGTCATGCAGATTGAGGTGGTTGACGATCACTCCACCAAGGACGACCCAGCAGCAGTTGTTGAAGAATTAGGTCGTGGTCGCGTTAGTTTTTATCGACAACCTGAGAACGTAGGTTATATTAGAAACTTTGAAATGTGCTTGCAGCGATCGCGTGGCAAATTGGTTCATCTACTGCACGGTGATGATTGCGTGAGAGATGGTTTTTATCGCAAGCTACAACGAGGCTTTGACGAAAACCCAGAAGTTGGAGCTGCTTTCTGTCGCCATATTCATATGGATGAGCAAGGACACTGGACTCACATTTCCTGGTTAGAGCAGCCTGAAAGTGGCATTTTGAGTAATTGGCTAGAGCAAATTGCTGTGCAGCAGCGTATTCAAACTCCATCAATTGTGGTGCGACGTGATGTATACGAGCAACTTGGCGGGTATGACCGTCGTATGACCTGCTGGGGTGAAGACTGGGAAATGTGGGTTCGTATTGCTGCTTGCTACCCGGTGTGGTACGAAGTTGAGCCACTAGCTTTATACCGCAGAGGTTCAACTTCATTAACTGGACAATCTGTACGAACTGGTAAGAATATTCAAGACTTTCGTAAAGCAGTTGATATAGTGCGGGAATATTTGCCAACTGAGTGTGCTGATAAACTTACACAAACAGCATTAAGGAACTATGCATTTTATGCACTTAATACTGCAAATGAATTCTTTAGTGCAGGCGATCGTTATGGTGCCAAAAACCAACTTAGAGAAGCTTTACTATGTCACTCATCACTGTCGGTAGTTAGCTCTTCACTAAAACTAGGTATAAAAATCTTTTACCTCATGATGCTGTCGGGGCTAAGTGGGGCAGAGCCTGCAAATTCATAAATAGTTCTTTAGAGAAGAGTCTGCTTAGCCTCGTTCTCAGAAAAGCTTCTTTAGGTTACTTGGAGTTTATTCAATGGAAAAACTGTTTAAACAAATTTTTAAACAATTAGGATATGACGTGCATCGTCTTAATCCATCTAAGGTGGGTACAGAATCTCGACCTGTAGGTAATATGCAGATGCTTTTGGAGGATCTTAAATATCGAGGCTTAACCTGCCAATTAATTCTTGACGTAGGAGCTAACCATGGAAACTGGAGTAGAATTGCCAAGACAGTATTCTCCTCAGCAAATTGCTTCCTGATTGAGCCACAGATTGAAATGCAGTCTTATTTAGATAATTTTTGTAAAGAGTTTCCAGGTTCAAATTGGTTCCTAGTAGGTGTGGGTGCAAGCCCTAGTGAAATGACTTTAACTATTTGGGATGACCTAGTAGGTTCATCGCTTTTGCCATCCGAATCAGAAGAGTTAAAGGTATCAGGCAAGCAAAGAAAGATTCAGATAGTTACTATTGATTCACTAATTAAAAATAATTTAAAACAAATACCCCAGTTAGTCAAATTGGATATTCAAGGTTTTGAACTTGAAGCGCTACGGGGAGGAACTATGCTGTTTGGCAGCACAGAGGTTTTCATCTTAGAAGTTTCTTTGTTTAAGTTTTTGGAAGATCAGCCTATTTTCCACGAAATTATTACCTTTATGGCTGAGCGGGGCTATTTAGTATATGACTTTCCAGGTTTTCTCAGAAGACCATATGATGGTGCTCTTGGACAAGTTGATGTCTGCTTTGTAAAGCAAGATGGGCTACTGCATAAAGAAAATCGTTGGCTTTAATAACGTATGAATGTACTCCCTATGCGACTAGCAATAAGTGTCATCATCTGCACTCATAACCCTAAACGCGATTATCTCGATAAAGTATTAGCAGCGTTGAAGTCTCAAACATTGTCGTTTGAGCGATGGGAACTGTTACTAATTGATAATGCAAGTGAGCAATTACTCTCCTCAGAAATTGACCTCACCTGGCATTCTAATGCTCGTCATGTTCGAGAAGACCAATTAGGTCTTACGCCTGCTCGGTTGCGTGGAATTCGAGAAGCTCAAACCGAAGTATTAATCTTTGTTGACGATGATAACGTCTTAGATTCAGAGTATCTTGAAATAACCTTAGGAATCAGTAAAGACTTCCCATTCCTTGGCGCTTGGGGTGGGCAAATTAAGGGTGATTTTGAGACAACACCCCCTGACTGGGCTAAACCTTACTTACCACAATTGGCTATTCGAGAGTTCGAGCAAGATAAATGGTCAAACTTGCTGCACCAGCATGAAACAACTCCTTGTGGGGCTGGGATGTGTGTACGAAAAGTTGTGGCACAGAAGTATGCTGACTTACTAAAACATGATTCGCTTCGATTGGGCTTAGATCGAAAAGGTGTAGCTCGTCAGGGTGAAATCTTACTCTCTTGTGGGGATTCAGATTTAGCATTTACATCCTGTGACCTTGGTTTAGGCACAGGACAGTTTACGGCTTTGAAGCTGACACATCTAATACCAGCCAGTCGTTTAACTGAAGAATATCTAGTTAGATTAGTTGAAGGCATCACATATTCTCACATAATCTTAGATTCCTTTCGGGGTAAAACTCCAACCCCATCAATTACATCATGGGAAAAAAAAGTACTTGCATACTTTCGACTTTGGAAGATGAATCCGAAGGAGCGCCGCTTTTACCAAGCGAAAAAAAGAGCACAAGCTTTAGCTATTCAAGAAATTTTAAAATTTCAGCAATCTGCGATCGCATAATTCAACATTGTCGAGCGATCGCCACCCTACAACTTCAGGCACAGCGATACGTTGATTTGTACCGTCAGGTCTTAGAGAAACAGGGAGGAACATTGGCTTACTCGTGTTGATTTAGAGGAGAAGCGATCGCATTAGGAACCTGTAGCCATCCTTTAATCGCATCGTTGAGATTAGCCATCAACTCCTTCCCAAGTATCGCCCTCAATAATACAACCAGTTAAAGCAGGAACCTGCGCCCAATATCCGCCTTCTTCAGCTTGGTGAACAATGACATAATACTAAATTTTACAAAACTTTATAAAAAGCTCTTCCAATTAATCCTGATTCTTTTGGTAGTTACAGAAGAGTTCAGTAGTTACACGGAAAAATTTCGGTTACTTTATCGCCATCAAAGAATAGTCCTGCAATCTGAAACAAGCCAATCATGATGATTAGTGTTATCACCCCAGTTTACAACGGCGCAAAATTTATCGAGTCTTGCATTAAAGTTGTGATTGACCAAAATTGCTCACATGTCGAACACATCATTGTAGATGGTGGCTCAACAGACGAAACAGTAGAAATCATCAAACAGTACACAGAAAAATATCCACACATCCGTTGGATTTCTGAGAAAGATAAGGGACAGTCGGATGCAATGAACAAAGGAATTGCAATGGCTCAGGGTGAAATACTGGCGATTTTGAATGTTGATGACTACTATGAACCGAATGTGCTAAACCGCGTATCAGAAATATTTAAAACATTACCAGAGCCTAGCTTGCTCGTTGGTAACTGTAATGTGTGGAATAATGAAGGTAAACTTGATCATATAAATAAACCAGCAAAAATAAAGTTGAATGACTTATTACTGGGATGTGAGTTAAATCCTCATCCAATGAATCCATCTGCCTACTTTTACCACACTTCGCTACATCAAAAGATTGGGCTTTATAAAGTGGATGAACATTATGTGATGGATTTAGATTTCTTACTCAGAGCGGTTCAAGTAGCTACAGTTAAATATGTAAATGAAATTTGGGGAAATTATCGCCAATTAGAGGGAACTAAAACTGTTAATGATATAAAAACTGGTGAAAGTGCATCTCGTGGAAAACAGCTTTTAAAGAGTTATCAAAAACAAGTGTCTCTACTTATTCAGTGGAAAATATTTATTAAATTAGAAATTTATAAAAATAAACAAAAAGTGAAATATTTATTAAAACAGACCCAACAACTATTCTCGATTATTAGAACTAAGGTCGTAAGTAGATCGGCACAATAAAATAGTTTTTGCGGTTCGTAGTTGCGCTACTCTGCGAGAAGCCGCTCCACGTCTATAGCGCTAAAGCACAACTATTGATTTAATCACATCTACCTACTTAGCAATACTCAATTTCGGATCGCAAACTTGATCGGACACCAGTGCTTAATCATCTTATGAATTTTCCTGCAAAGATCCAAGAACCTGTAATGAATCGACCTATTAAGGTTCAGATTTTTAGTCGGCATATTCCAATCCAGAATACTGTTGGGAATGCCACTTATATCTTGGACTTCATCCGCTACTTACATTATGCAGGTTGTGAAATAGAGTACACAGTTCTGAGTTCATCACCAAATGGCGGAATTCCTTTCTGTATTATTCCATCGACCTTGGGAGCGATCGCCACTGTGTCCGCCAAGGATCACTTGCGAATTGGTCGTGTTCTGTTAAAATTCAACTCCTTATCACAATGGCTTCTTGCGCCATTACAGCTAGCTTACAGACAAGTGCCAAACAATTGGAAAAGTTTCTACCGAGCTGTTTGGAATAAACTACGGAACAAGCGCGAGAATGCGATCGCCCCCCAAACCTGGGATGCTTTGGCAACACCAGAGGAAGTAGCCTTTGCAAATTCACGCTTTGTCAGCTTCGAGCCAGATGTTGTGATTGCTAACTATACTTGGTTAGGGAGTCTATTAGAGGCTCTCCCGCAAAAGCAATCAGTCTTAAAAGCCATATTAACTCATGACATTCTTCACCGAAGAGTTGCCGATTTTAGAAAAATCGGCGTAGATTCCCATCTTTCAGACTGGAATTGGGACAAGGAATCTGCACTCTTGCAAAAAGCACAAGTTTTGTTAGCTATTCAGGAACAAGAGGCTGAAATTCTCAAAGAGATGGCTCCTTCAAGCAAGGTGATTAGTATGCCTATGTCTGTTGTTTGCCATGTTTACGAGACTCAGCAAGTTGATGGTCGCTGCTTATTTGTAGGTAGTGGATCGCCTCACAATGTTCATGGTTTACGATGGTTCTTGGAGAATGTATGGCCACTTGTTTTACAGGCAGCCCCATATTGCAGTCTCCATGTTTGTGGTGACGTATGTGCTCAGATTGAAGGAAGTTTTCCAAATGTTCGCTTTTTAGGCAGAGTTGGCAACCTTAAGCCAGAGTATGGAGCCGCTCAGGTCTGTATAGTTCCTCTTCTTATGGGTAGTGGGCTGAAGATTAAGCTTGTAGAAGCTCTGTCATCTGGGCGTGCTTGCGTATCAACAGGTATTGGTGTTCAAGGACTAAGTGATATAGTCGGTCATGCTGTGCTTGTAGCCGAAACAGCCGAAGAGTTTGTAGCAGCAATTCACACACTGATAACCAATCCAGAAAAACGTAAGTGGATGGAGGCGCAAGCTCACCAATATGTAAAAGAGAAACTTTCTCCTCAAGCAGTGTATCAACCATTTTTAAATCAAATTGAACAGCATATACAGCAGGTAACAAACTCTGTCCTTAAATAATTTGTCAAATTTAATCTTTTTGATAAAGGTATCAAACTGGCTGTAAGCAAGACCTGCACTCCAATACTTCACGTAACATAAATGAGAGAAAAGCCAAATGAAATTTGATTGGTTAATTATTGGAGCCGGCTATTCGGCTTGCGTTATGGCTGAACGAATTGCTAATCAGCTAGGGCAAAGAGTGCTAATCGTAGAACAGCGAGACCACATTGGTGGCAATGCCTACGACTACTACAACGAGCATGGAATTTTAGTCCACAAATACGGTCCCCATATCTTCCACACCAAATCTAAAAAAGTTTGGGATTACCTATCTCAATTTACTGAGTGGAGACATTACTATCATCATGTCCTAGGAGTAGTTGAAGGGAAAAAAGTCCCCATTCCCTTTAATCTGAATTCTCTCTACGCCCTTTTTCCACCGCGCTATGCAGAGAAGTTGGAGAATTTGCTGCTAGAAAACTTTGGTTTTGGGGTGAAAGTACCCATTCTAAAACTCCGTGAAAGCGCGAGTGGCGACCTCACCTTCCTCGCTGATTACATTTATGAAAATGTCTTTCTCCGCTACACGATGAAGCAGTGGGGTGTGAAACCAGAGGAATTAGATCGGGGAGTAACAGGACGTGTTCCAGTTTACATCAGTCGAGATAACCGTTATTTTCAAGACCCTTACCAAGCTATGCCCAAGCTTGGCTACACTGAAATGTTCCGCAAAATGCTGGCTCACCCCAACATTAAGGTACTTCTAAACACAGATTACCGCGAGATTATCAACGACATTAAGTTTAACCGGATACTCTGCACTGGTCCGATTGATACTTTCTTTGATTATATGTATGGCGAATTGCCCTACCGAAGCTTGCGCTTTCAATTTGAGACTTTGGATCAAGATCAGTATCAAGAGGTTGGTACAGTCAACTATCCTAACGATTACGATATCACCCGCATTACCGAACAGAAATATCTGTCAGGACAGACTTCACCCAAAACCACCTTGGTGATGGAATATCCCCAAGCTTATGTACCAGGGAAAAACGACCCCTATTACCCCATCCTCAATGAGGATAACCGTGCGCGTCTAGACCTTTACCTCAAAGAAATAGAGAAACTCAACGGTTCAGTACTATTTGCAGGGCGACTTGCAGATTACAAGTACTACGACATGGATCAAGCAGTGCTGAGGGCACTAGGCTTGTTTGAGAAAGAAGTGGCACAGTAAGTCAATAGGTAACGTCTTAGGTCAATCAGGATTTACACACGATAACCTAGCTTTTAATACATTTTATTCAAAGCCCGCGATGTTCTGCGGGCTTTGTTTGTGTAGCTCCAGTTTTCTGTTTTCTACACTAGTAGTCTGCCAAGGCAACTTTGCAGGGTTTATAGTAAGAAAATCAAGTTCTTTCCCCCCCTGCTCAAGAGTGCTTGCCTTGACCCGTCAAAATTGGGTTGGTCGAGTACTAGTGGTCTGTCAAACTTATTTTGACGGTTAGAGAGACGCGATAAATCGCCGTCTCTACAGAGAATCTATCCGTTTCTACCCCTTGATTTTTCCTTTACTGCCCTCCTACGTAGAGCGGCACTGTACTACCATTAGTGTACTCGAAAACGTGATCGGCAGTGAGTTTACGGCTTTGATTACCCTGTGCCTCTTGAACATGAATCTGGAAATCGTTAGCTCCATACTTTCTTGTGGCATAAGAAAGTGCAACCTGAGAATTCTCATTGATAAAAGCAATCTCATTAGGTGACACGCTTTCAGTCACGTACAACAGCGCTCCCAATAACTCGCTTGCACCACCTCCTTTGGTATGGATCACAGTGTTGACATTACCTCCTTCGGTCTTAAGACCTAATAGCCAGACCTTTCCACCATTATTGAATATCTTCTTATTACTACCTTCAGCGTTAAGCTGACGCGCCCATACCTCTTGCGGATGCTCAAAGCGCCAAGTTTCTCCGGATACATTCTCAACAAAGAGCTTTCCGGCTCCTGGCGTATTCCGAAACACATACTTCTGGTCGTTGTTTCTCCATGACCAGCAGACCATATCTCTCAGAACCACTGCTCGGTCAGTGGCTTGTTCAATACCAATCAATCCAGGTGAGGCATCTGGAGTAATATTTGTGATATTAACACGTTCAATGGTCACGTCAGGTGCTGTTCCATCCTCAATCCGAAAGAATGGTTTCGGATTCTTTGCATCCCCAAAGGCTTTTCCACCAGGAGAGAGCGTAGCATTGGTCGCAATGATTTTGCGAACATTTCCCCTGACGTGTAGGGTATCACTTATATAGTACTTACCAGGTGGAATGTAAACGGTGGATTTTCCTGAATCAAGCGCGTTTTGAATTGCAGCCGTATCATCGCCCCAATCATCGCCACCACCTGCTGTTTTCCCTCGTGCACCAAAATCCTCAACGTTTGCCCAGTTTGAGAGATCATTATCATGAAAGCTTGGCGGCTCCTCAACTGGAAGATTGAGAGAGGTGTTTGCCGAAGATGTAAACAAAGTCAAAGGAGTATTCGAGCTATATTCCTTTACGGTAGTTTCCGGCAAGACGTTGTTATCTTGCATAATTGCAGACAGATAACCAGATGCAGTCACATTCCGGGCAAACATACGGCTATTGTTCTCAATAGCACTTATTAACGGATTATTGCCATAAAGCTCCGCATCGATAAGGGTTATAAGACCCGTGGTACCCGTGTTGCGTATCGCCGGGACACTATTGCTGCTCTGAAGACGTCGTATTGCGACAATATTTCCCCCATTCTCTAGACCGACAATTTTCTGATTGCAGATACTAATGTGTTCGAGAGTTATACTGTTGACCTCGTTCCCAATACGAATACCATAATCAAAGCCTTCCACAACCAGGTTCTTGACCAGAGCAGGACCAATCCACTTTCGACTCATGTCAAGTCCTGCGAATCCTTGACCGCGAAGTGTGACATTGCGAACAGCACCAGTATTGTTCGCTAAATAATCGAGTGCGATCGCTCCACGGTTATTACCAGTGTCAATTGTCAGGTCTTCAATGTAGTTTGCAAAAGCCTCGTTCCCCTCTCCCTTAGCGGGATAGTCCTTTCCTCCGCCATAAGCATCTTCCACATACAGTCCCGACCCGGTATAGACTACTGCTCTAGGGTTGCTAGGATCGTTGAAACCATCTGCATTGTCCTTCAACCGAATAATAGTGCTGGTGCGGTTCTGTCCTTGGAGCCTTAGCTGGGATTGCCATTTGCCGTTCGTGTCTTGCCATTTAAGGCGCTTGCTTACAATATAAGTCCCTTCAGGTAAATAGACAACTCTGTTTGTACCCACGTTCTCCCGAATCGCCTTTTGGATTGCCTGAGTATCATCTGTGACACCATCGCCTTTGGCTCCATACCGTGTCTTAACATTAATCACCATATTTTCGGGAAAAAACTTATCCTCCGAAGTATTGGCGGTGACACATCTATTTTCTGCCTTGACAGCCACCTTCTTAGAAATCCGGGGTCGAGAGGGGATGTTTGCAAGCGTAGGTTCGTTAACGGCAGCAATAGGAGAAAGTACTGCTATCCCACACATGACGGAAAGTTTAGAAGATATCTTCTTTCTGCGCTTAAACTTTGTCACAGCTACTTCGCTAAGTGTAGGTTCGTTAACGCCGGCAACACAAGGAATTTCTCCTATCCCACACATGAGGGAAAGTTTAGAAAGTATCTTCTTTCTGCGCTTAAACTTTGTCACAGCTACGTCGCTAAGTGTAGGTTCGTTAACGCCGGCAACACAAGGAATTTCTCCTATCCCACACATGAGGGAAAGTTTAGAAAATATCTTCTTTCTGCGCTTAAACTTTGTCACAACTACCTCGCTTATTAATAGGGAACTTATTTTGACGCTTCCCCGTTTCCTCCTTTAGTTAGAGGCGGGGATTCGTGCATCACCGTACATTAAAACTATTGATTTCTTGTGAGTAGTGCTTAAAGCAAATATCCGTCCAATGAAACCAAATATTGAGCCTATCTTAGATAGACCCATAAAGTTTCATGTCGGCAAAGATTTGAGGATGACTCGGAATATTTGTGTGCGCTTCACGGTAGACCAAAATATTCCGGCTGAACACTTGCTTTTTTTTTGGAAGAGTCGCTTTTTGCCCCTTAAGCTTAGATTAAACCATACAGCGTGAGCATCGTACTTCTGTAATAATACTGAATCAATAAGTATCAAAAAAGATGGTATTTATTTAGACCAAGTTCATTAGCCCCGGAAAAAAGCAACGGCTATAAGCAGCAGTAACAGAAATCGCGTCAATTCTGTATAAAAACGCATCACCGGAGGCGCTAAAGACTCTGGAAGAAATTGAAAAAACATTGCCAGAGCAGATGCTTGAATATATCAGTCCCCAAATTGCCTTTTTTTATCGAGGAAACTACAGGTACAAGCAAAGGACGAGCCAGACAAATTATGCATTTGTGTAGGAAAGCTGCCTATACAGACTCATAAAGCACAATAATTGGGGTTGGAGCCTTGATGTCACCTAGAAATTTCCTTCACTGCCTTCCTACATAGAGCGGCACCGCACGCGCATTACCATGCCCAAGGAGCCGATTGCGAGTGAGTTGAAAACGCTTAGACCCCCGTGTTTCTTGAACGTGAATCTGGAAGTCCTTGGCTCCATAATTAATTGTCGCATAAGAGAGTGCAACTTGAGAGTTATCATTGATAAAAGCGATCGCCTCTGGTGGTACATTCCCAGTTACGTACAGCAGTGCCCCAAACAACTCACTTACACCACCTGCTTTGGTATGGATAACAGTGTTGACATTACCTCCTTCAGTCTTCAAACCTAACACCCAAAGCTTCCCGCCGTTATTAAATATCTTCTTATTACTACCTTCAGGATTAAGCTGACGCGCCCATACCTGTTGAGGATGCTCAAATTGCCAACCTTCAGCAGATACATCCTCAATAAACAGCTTTCCGGCTCGTGGCGTATTCCGAAACACATACTTCTGGTCGTTAGGTCTTAATGAGCAACAGCCCACATCTTTCAAAAATAGTGTTCGGGATGTAGCGTGTTCAAAACCAATAAGTCCAGCTTGTGGTGGGGCTTGTTGAACAAGATTTAGAACACTAACATGTTCAATAGTCACGTCAGTTGCTGTTCCATCCTCAATCCGAATTAGCGGTTTCGGATTGTTTATATCCTGAAAACCTGACCCACCAGGAGAAAAGGTAGCACCCATCGCAAAGATTTTGCGAACATTTCCCCTGACGTGTAGGGTATCACTGACAAAGTAGCGACCGGGTGGAATATAGACAGTGGATTTTCCTGAGTCGATCGCTTTTTGAATTGCAACTGTATCGTCCCCCCATTCATCGCTTCCATCGGGGTTTTTTCCTTTTGCACCAAAATCCTCAACGTTTACCCAGTTTGAGAGATTGTTATCATGAAAGCTTGGAGGCTCCTCAATCGGAAGATTGAGAGAGCTGTTTGCGGAAGATTTAAACAAAGTAAAAGGAGCGTTCGAGGTAAACTCCCTTACCTTTGTGCCGTTTACGACCTTATTATCTTGCATAATTGCTGACCGATAACCAGATGACCGCACATTTCGCGCAAACATACGGCTATTGTTCTCAATAGCACTAACCGAATGACTGCCACCACGAAGATCCGCGTTGAGAAGGGTAATAAGGCTCGTGCTGTTGCTGTTGCGTACCGCTGGGACACTATTGCGACTTGAGAGGTTTCGTATTGCTACAACATTCCCTAAGTTCTCTAAACCAACAGTTTTCTGATTGCAAAGATTAATATGCTCAAGAGTAATACCGTTGACCTCACTCCCAATCCGAATTCCAGAGTCAAAGCCTTCAACAAAGACGTTCTTGACGAGAGCAGGACCAATCCACTTTCGAGTCATGTCAAGACCGACGAGTCCTTGACCGCGAAGTGTGACATTGCGAACAGCACCGATGTTGTTGGCTAAATAATCGAGTGCGATCGCTCCACGGTTATTACCAGTGTCAATTGTCAGGTCTTCGATGTAGTTTGCAAACCCCTCGTTACCCTCTCCCTTAGCGGGATAGTCCTTTCCGCCGCCGTTAGCCTGCTCTACGTAGAGTGCTGACGCGGTGTAGACTACTGCTCTAGGGTTACTAGTAGAGTTATAACCAGGTGCATTGTCCTTCAACCGAATAATAGTGTTGGCGCGGTTTTGTCCTTGAATCCATAACTGCGATTGCCATTTTCCATTCGTGTTTTTCCACTCTAGGCGATCGCTCACCAAATAAGTTCCTTGAGGGAAGTAGATAATTCTGTTTTGACCGACGTTCTCCCGAATCGCCTTCAATATTGCTTGAGTGTCATCTGTAACACCATCGCCCTTTGCTCCATATTTAGCCTTAACATTAATCACTATGCTATCGGGAAAGAGCTTCTCTTGTGTCGAACTATTGGGGATAACACATTTTTTCTCTCGTGCATTGAGAGACTTCCCCTCAGAAAGCCCTAACAGAGGGGAGATGTTTGTAATAAGTGTAGATTTTTTAGCGATAACGACAGGAGAAAGTACTGCTATGCCACAAAGGATGGAAACTATAGAAAAGACTTTCCATCGGCGCTGAAATTTTGTCATAACAACCTTACAACCTTGTTTCTTGCTAGAGAAGTTATTTTCACGTTTTTCCATCTTTGCCTTTGCTAGAGGCAGGGATTTATACAACACTGTACTTTTTTAGAACTATCCATCTCTTGCAAGCAATACCCAAACTATATGTTGAACCTATTTTAGATAGACCATTGGAAAGCCGCTGTATGTCTAAATACCGGCAAATCTTTGGGGATTACACCGAATATTTCTGTAAGCCTCACGCAACACCAAAATCTTCAAGCTGAATAGTTGAAAATTTTGGAAATGTCGTTTTTTGCCACTGCACCTTAAATTAAAGTATATCGCTATTAACTATGTACTATTTTTGATTTTGTCAAAAATAAAACTTTAATAATAACTTCTTCCTTTAATATCTATCCAGCTATTTTTAGAAACTGTATTTAATGCTTAACTGAATTTGCAAAAAATTAAATATAAGTTATTCACAACTACAGCAACTATATCCGGAAAAAATCAAAACTTTATAAATGACTTACATAGATTGCCACGTATTTATTAATTCTTTAACTAGCTCAAAGCATGACTGTACAAGTGTTACAACACTCTTGTCTGAAATTAATGAAGTTAAACAGTAGATTTTGTAATCAAAAAATCCGGAATATATGCCAATCTGCCGAAAGAATATGACAGGATCTCCTAAGGGAAACTACCAAGTTAGTCTCCGAAGGTTGCTACCTTACGAAATGTAAATCGATTGTAATTTCTGGCAGGACACAATATTTCGATGCGCTATAAGCAAACTCAAACTTTGCTGATACTTGGAAGAGTAATTAATTAAAGTAAAGCAAAAACAGACTGGTAATTATAGATGGTTAAACCTTAAATAATCCAGCGTATACGTGATGGAATAAAGTTGAAAATGATGCAAAGTTATGTTGGTTTGAGAAGGTGCCGACTATAAAGTTAAGGATGAATATATGCAAAAACTTCAAACCGAAAAGCTACAACCACTCGAACTTCCTCAACTACCCGAAAACCCCCTAGTCTCAATACTGATTGCCAACTATAACTACGAAAGGTATATCGGGGAGACCTTGGAGAGTGTACTTTCTCAAACCTACCCAAATTGGGAAGCGATCATTTGTGATGATGGTTCCAAAGATAACTCCTGTGAAGTCATCGAAACTTATGCCCAGAAAGACTCCAGAATCAAACTGATACGTCAGCAAAATGGCGGTGTAGCTTCTGCATTAAATACAACTTACAGGGAAAGCAGTGGTCAAATCATCTGTTTACTTGATGCAGATGATGTGTGGATGCCCGATAAGGTACAAAAAGTCGTCGAAGCGTTTCAATCTGACCCCAAGGGTGGCTTTGTCATTCACGATGTTTATCAAATCGATGGTCAAGGAAAGTTGATCAAACCGACACCTATGCTGAAAAATTTAGCATCAGGCTGGGTGGCATTATCTGGATTAGAAAATGGCGGAAGCTTTGAAAATATACCGCCCGCTTCTGCACTTTGCATCCGCCGCGAGGTAGGAGACTTAATCTTCCCGATGAATGAAGCGTTTACACGCAATGCTGATAGTCTGATTTTCCGCTGTGCTCCGTTTGTGACTGAAATAGTGCCTGTATCAGAGGTACTTAGCCACTTTCGCTTACATGGGACAAATCTTACAAGTTTTACATCCCTCACAGCAGATATATTGGTACGGGAATTGGAGACAGCAAAGCGAATACACCAAGAGCAGAAACAGTTTCTGAGAAAGATTTACGGTCTAGAAGTAGCAGAAAGTCTGACGGGTGTGGAAGCTAACGCATGGCACTATCATAATCTCTACATGCTGGCTCGCTTTCAGGGTGTAGCCAAGTCAGAAAGAAAAAAGGTTCATCGCCTGCTTGTTACTCACCCGCAGTTTCACGCAGCTTTTAGTTACAAACCTTTGAAATGGCTGCTACAATTCGGCGAAAGCTTGCCGAATGCTCTCTTTTTGACATTCTTTAATCAGATATTCCACGAGAGTACGCTTAAACGCATAGCAAGGTTAATTGTGAGGACATTGTCAAAAAGATAGTCATCATACAAAGTTTTGGTTTTTTGTATGTTCAGCTCTTTCAGTCGAAAACTGTTACGTAAAAGAATGATAGATGAATCAGAAAACAATTGCTATTTTCACTTGGGGTTTAGATGGCGGAGCATTCGCAAACCTGCCAGCAGCTCTGACTAAAGGGTTTTGGAACTTGGGAGTCAAGGACTTATACGTTTTATACCTCTCAAAAGGACCGGGAGAAGATATCACTTTTCCAGAAGGTGTCAAATTAGTGCCGTTGGGTGTTGAGCGGTCTATGGCATCTCCCATCGCCCTAGCTAAGTTTTTGAGAGCAGTCAAGCCAGATGTACTCATTTCCATGCCCACAATCATTAGCATCCCTGCGATTATGGGATGGCTATTAGCAGGTCTGCGACAGACAAAATTTGTGATTTACCAAGGAGATACTCTCACCTCTGATATTGCTATCGACCACAAGCATGACCTGCGGATGCAAATCATGCCTTGGCTAGCAAGGCTGTTGTATCCCACAGCTAATGGGTTAACCACTGTTAGCCAAGGTGTCCTTGACATCCTCAGGCAAGATCGTATCCCGATTCCCTCCAATCGTGTGGCAGTAATTCCGAATCCTGTAGATGTCGATGATTTTTTGATACGCAGCCAAGCAGCACCGGAACATCCCTGGCTCCAGCACAAAGACCAACCAGTGATTGTTAGCCTTGGGCGTTTAGTGAAGCGCAAAAACTATCCCCTGCTATTGCAAGCGGTTGCAAAAGTCCGAAGCCAGCTCAAAGTCAAGCTGATTATTTTGGGAGAAGGTCCAGAAAGAAAACACTTGGAGGAGGTGATTGCTAAACTAGGTTTGCAGGAGTATGTCAGTTTACCTGGTCATGTGGCTAATCCTTGGAGCCACATTGCCAAAGCCGATGTTTTTGTAATGTCGTCCCTGGATGAAGCGTTTTGTTTAGCACTAGTGGAGGCGATGGCTTGTGGAGTACCCGTTATCTCTACGGATGCCATTGGTGGGGGTCCTCGCAGCATCTTAGAAAATGGCAAATATGGAAATTTAGTGCCAATAAATGATCCAGAAGCTCTAGCCACAGCAATTTATAAAGCCTTAACCTCAAAAGAATGGCGCAGTCAATTGATTACAGCAAGCCAGCGGCAGAGTGAAGCATTTAAGCCGGAAGCGATTGCCCAGCAGTGGCTCACATTTCTAGAACAACTGTAGCTAAAAGTCACGCCAGGAAAAATCAATAATGGTGTTGACTGCATAGTCTTTTGAGATAGTGATACAGCTTTTTCAAAGTAGGACAAGTCATAGATATTTATTTTTGTAGAAATCAAATTTGACACTGGAGAATTTCATCCATGAAAGTCGTTCTATCTGCTTATGCGTGTGAACCAGGTCGCGGATCTGAACCAGGAGTAGGCTGGAACATGGCTTGCCAGATTGCTAAATACCATAAAGTCTGGGTTTTGACTTCAAATACTCATCGTCCAACTATTGAGGCAGAACTTGCTCGTAACCAAGAGCCTAACTTGAATTTCGTTTATCTAGATCCATTTGGTTGGGTCTACGACTGGTCTTATGAAGGAAAGCGATCGCAATGGTTAGTCTACTTTCACTATTACTTGTGGCAAATTTGGGCATATTTTGTTGCCAGACGGGTTCATAAAGAGATTGGCTTTGATCTTGCACACCACATAACCTACGGTCGATATTCGAGTCCGAGTTTTCTAGTCTTTCTTCCTATACCCTTCATCTGGGGTCCAGTTGGAGGCGCGGAATTTACACCGGAAGCATTCTGGCAAGACTTCAGCAGACGCGCTAAAGCTTATGAAACTCTGCGTAACCTTTTGCGCTGGGTGGGTGAGCTTGACCCATTTGTACATCTTACGGCTCGCCGGAGTACTGTTGCAATAGTGACGACTCCAGAAACCGCGACCCATTTGAATGTTTTAGGTGCTAAAAGAATTGAATTTTTGCCTGGACAAACTGGAATCAATCAACAAGAGTTTGCTCGTCTTGAAAAACTTGCGGTTTCATCTGACGAAACTGTTATCAGATTTGTCAGCATAGGACGTCTTCTACACTGGAAAGGATTTCATCTCGGTCTCAAGGCATTTGCTCAGACTGGTTTAGAGCAGAGTGAGTACTGGATTATTGGGGAAGGACCCGAAAGAAAAAGGCTGGAGGAACTTGCCAATCAGCTGGGAATTGCAGACAGAACATTTTTTTTGGGAGCAATATCTCGTGAAGAAACCTTTCAAACATTAGCAAAGTCTCATGTAGTAGTACATCCCGCTCTGCATGATTTTTCACCAACTGTTTGTTTAGAGGCTATGGTAGCAAGGCGTCCAGTAGTTTGCCTGAATTTAGGCGGACCAGCTATCCAGATCACAGAGGAAACTGGCTTTAAGATTCACGCTCAAACGCCTGATCAAACAGTGAGCGATCTTGCTAACGCAATGACGGTGCTAGCTAAAGAGCCAAATTTGAGGTTGCGTATGGGTCAAGCTGGACACAAGAGGGTGAGAGAAGCTTTTAGCTGGGAAAGTAAAGGGCGCTACTTTGCTGAACTTTACGAAGAAGTTTCAACCCAAGAGAAATCCTACTTGAAATTGGGTTAGAAAATTATGAAAAAAAGCCAGAACTAACAATTGAGATGGGAGAGGCTGCAACGAAAAGAGTATGCAAAGTATACAACTAGAAAGTTAAAGGCAAGTATTTAGCTCAAGTGTGTCAAACCATAGCAGGGAATTCATGAGTTCAGCAACATCGCCTCAACCTCAGGCAGGGATTATCAAACGGTCTAGCATAATTGTGCTATTTCTCGCTTCTGTGATGTTCCCACGAGTTCTTACAGCACTAAAAGTCCCATCAGTCATTAACTTTCTGCATTTTGCGATCGCAATAGCCTTATTTGTATGGATAATACCTAGAATTAAAAGCAAAATTGCTGTACAAATCCTAGTGGGACTGCTTGTTCTCTTGACAGAAACTATCTCTAGTGCGCTGCTTAATAAAGCAGGGGTTATCAATGTTATCCTCAGCTTTTTGATGCTTGGAGAACCTTTTATACTATTAATAGCAATTACCAGTATAAAGCTACCTCAATCTAGTATTAAAAATTTTCAAAAATGGATATCTATCTTTGTATATATTCATTTATTATTTGTATATTTTCAGAAATTTATTCTTGGATACGAAAATGATTATATTAAAGGAATTTTTCTAAATATGGGAGCTGGGCACCACGTAGGAGGTGATGTTGCCCTAACTTTTGGACTCTACTTCCTTCTTGCCTCTGGAGTTCGTTCAAGATGGTTACGCATATTTGTGTTTATTTTAGGTGTAGGGAACATTCTTTATGCTGATGTGAAACAGGTAGTCATTGCATTTTTAGTTTCCTGGTTTATCTTGATACTTACGCAGTTGAAGGAGATAGTGAAAGCAATAATGTATTTAGGAATTGCTATTCCACTTACTATTGGAGTTCTGAAAATCATCAACACCCTGTACGCTGGAATACGCTACATATCAGATATGGAAGTAGTTACAGAAGCTTTTCAATATAAATTATCTGTATTTTCTATTATTAGCTCTTTCTACAAGTCGGATATAAATTGGCTGTTTGGACTGGGGCCAGGTCATACTATTAGTCGCTTAGGTTGGCTAATGAAAGATTATCTACAAATTTTGGAACCGTTAGGTGTTACTGGCACTTCTGTTTTTGATACAGTATTTAAGGCTCAAGAGAGCTACTACTGGTCTAATAGTCTTACTGGCTCTAGTATGTACTCTTTATTATTCTCTTGGGCAGGTATTTGGGGAGATTTAGGGTTTCTAGGATTGGGAGTATATTTGTATCTCTGGTTCTTGGTCTGGAAGTATATCTGTTTAGATAAACTTTCCAAGTTTTTCCTAATTACTGTCTTTGTTGCTGGTCTAATATTCTCCTGGATGGAAGAACCGGCTTTTATGCTTTTTGTCGCTAGTTTAATTGGACTGCAATGGCAAAAACATCAAGCTGATAAATCTAATAAATTATGGCAGCACAGGATGCGAGACTATTTTTCTGAACAAAAATCAGTAGGAGAAAAAGCCTAACTTTAGGTTTAATCAAATGCATAATACATTAACAATCAACCTTGTTATATGGAATTATATAATGCCTAATATTTTTAAGTTTCAATCTATCACCTTATGAACATTTTAATTATCCATAATCGCTATCAACTTGCTGGGGGTGAGGATGCAGTTGTGCAGGCTGAAGCGGAATTGTTAAAGTCTTACGGACATGATGTTTCAGTTTTAGAAGTAGACAACGACACCATTATAGGAGTATGGGGTAAAGCAAAAGCAGCCTTTTCGGCAATTTACTCTGCTTCTTCTAAAAGCCTGGTGAGTAATGCGATCGCCCAACACAATACTGAAGTTGTTCACATACACAACTTTTTCCCGCTACTCTCCCCATCTGTATACGATGCTTGTCGAGATGCGGTTGTGCCTGTTGTGCAGACACTACATAATTATCGGTTGGCTTGCCCAAAAGCTATGCTCTTTCGGGAGGGTCGAGTTTGCGAAGACTGTATTGGGAAAGCCTTACCTCTGCCTGGTGTAGTGCATGCTTGTTACCGAGGTTCCCGCGTTGAAAGTGCAGTAGTAGCAAGTATGTTAGCGGTGCATCGCTTAAGGCAAACTTGGCAGGAACGGGTAGATGCTTACATTGCTCTGACCCAGTTTCAGAAAGATAAACTAGTGCAAGCCGGACTTCCCAGTGAGAAGATTTACATTAAACCTAACTTTGTATTTACGCCAGATACCATAGCAGAAACCAGCTATGATGGTGACTACGCACTTTTTGTCGGGCGACTTTCAGAAGAAAAAGGTGTTGCTACCCTGATTGATGCTTACAAACAAGCCAGTCTAAGTATTCCTCTAAAAATTGTTGGTGAAGGTCCATTAAACGAGGTTCTACAGGAGCAGGTACGGACGTTGGGGTTAGAGAATATGATTACCTTTCTTGGGCGGCAAAATAAGCCAGTTGTGTTGAATTTGATGCGTAACGCTCAGTTTTTAGTCTTTCCCTCTATCTGGTATGAAGGTTTCCCCTTAACAATTGCAGAGGCATTTGCCTGTGGTCTACCTGTAATTGCAGCAAAATTAGGTAGTATGGCAGAGATTGTAGAGAATGGGGTAACTGGTTTACATTTTGGAGCCGGGAATTCAGCAGATTTTGCAGCCAAAATCAGATGGGCAACTACTCATCCTGAAGCGATGATTGCAATGAGAAAAAATGCCTATTCTGTGTATGAAGCCCGGTATACTCCTGAAGCAAATTACCAGCAGTTGATAGAAATTTATCAACAGGTCATCAACAAAAATATGTCCAAACTTGCCAGTATCTCATTTTCTAAATCTTCGCTTCAGTCCATACGTTCTAATTAAGCGAATAAGTCGGAGCGGATAGTACAAGAAAGATAGGAATTGAGGTAGCGGCAAAAAGACTTCGTCTGCTACTGTTGGAACAATTAAATGCTCAAAACAGTACCAAATTTTATCCAATGGGTGTTCTATCATGCTTAAGTGAAAAAATGACCAATTAACTTTCTGGTTTGCAAGTGAAGTTTCAGTTTGATAGAAAAGCTGCGTATAAATCTGGGAAGCGAGGGACTTCAGTAGTGGGTTAGCTTGTATTTGCTGCAAGATGGTTTTTGGAAGCTCTACTTCTAGAAGTTCATGCGCTAGTAAAAGACCAAGCAAGAGGATTCGGGTCATACGTAGCGAAGTTGCGCGATCGCAAACCTGCTCCCAATTTATCTCACCACAGGTAGAAAGCACTTGAGCAATATCGCAAATCCGGTTCAACTGTTGCCAACAGTCCTTAGCTCCCTGAGAACAGAGGATTAAGATTGAATCCTCCGAGGAAAGATTGAGAACCATTCTATTAGCAAAAGGCTTTGGTTGAGCATACTGCCATAGCCATTCAGTATCAAACAAAAATGAGAATTGCTTTGGTAACATACCGTGATGGACATCTATAGTAACGCGATCGCTATCCACCATATGCAGTTCCCAATGGGATTGCAGGTAAGCCTTTTGTTGTTTGTCGTTGAGAGAGCTAAGGTAAGCTGCCTCTTTCTCACTATTGTTAGAGTATGGTTGGTATCCTTGAGTAGTCAGCAATTCTTTTGCCTTCAAAAAATCTTGTTTGCGAACTAGAATATCTAAATCAAAGAAATCTCGACGCGAGATATCACCATAAGCTGATATCGCTAAAATAGGACCTTTGAATGGAATCACAGGTATATCATTCGCGTCAAAAAGCTCCAATAGCTTGATCAGCTTACTTGTTAGCATAAGGTTGCGCTGAGTTCTCGCATACTGGTTACGTTGAAGCTGCTGTTGGAAACTTGCAGGAATTAATTGTGGGCATATATTACTGAGATTGCCGTAAAGGAGCGGTATTACACCGTGTCTATATGCTGTTTGGATTAGGTATTGCCAGTCTATATCACCTTGAACTAAGGCTTTGATGCGGTTAACATTGGTATCATTAACCAACGGACGAACGCAATTAAGAAGTAACTCTATTTCCAGACGAGCATTGATTGCCTGGTTTTGATTATTGGGTTTAGATAAAGTTTTCATACATGTAGCAGTAAATTTACGTAATTCAACCAATCGCCTTTAAGGCGATCGCATCCTAATATTCCTAATGACTAAACTATGCTGCTCTCAACAGAATTGTTTGAACCAGCCTGCATTTGCTCTTTCCAAGACTGGGCATAAAAACCACTTTGGGCAAGCAATTCCTGATGACTCCCTGACTCTACAATCCGTCCAGCACGCATGACGTGAATGATGTCAGCCCGCATCGCCAAAGTAAACCGATGAGTAATTACCACCGCAGTCCGACCACTAGCCAATGAGCGAAAACGTTCCAACCAATCGTGTTCTGCCCAAGGGTCCATAGCGCTAGTAGGTTCATCTAAAATAATGATTTGGGCACGTCTAAAAAATGCCCGTGCTAATGCCAAACGCTGCCATTGACCGCCGCTCAAATCAGTTCCTTCAGCAAACAACTTACCTAACATGGTGTTATAACCTAGGGGCAAGCGGTTAATCTTATCGTCGATACCCGATGCTTTGGCAGCTGCTTGAATTTCTGTGGAATTTGATGCTGCTGATATGTCACCCAAACGAATATTTTCCCCAGCCGTGGTGTAGTAGGGAATTGGTGATTGGAACAAAACAGTAATTAATCTGCGGAATGCTTTCACCGAAAATTTACGCAAATCAATACCGTCGAGTTCGATGCTTCCCGATTCAGGGTCATAAAAGCGGCATAAAAGCTTAATTAGCGTACTTTTCCCAGCACCATTATCACCCACGATCGCTACAATTTTGCCAGCTGGCAGTGTCAGATTAAAATTATCTAACACTGGTTCCTCAGTACCAGGGTAGCGGAAGGTGACTTGCCGAAAACAAATTCCCCTTTTAGGTGTTGACGGTACCGGGACAGGATTTCGCGGCTCTACAATTTTGGGTTGTATTTGTAAGAATTCAAATAAGTTAGCAAGAAACAAGCTATTACGATAAATTTGCCCCAAGTTGTTTAATAGATCCTTGACAATGCTTTGTCCCTGACTGAATGCCTGAAAAAACAGAGCTAAATCTCCTAAAGTCAAAATTCCTAGCAATACCTGCCGTCCTATCCAGGCTAGCGCTCCACCAGAAATGATGAGTGCGATCAGGGTAGCAACAAAGCGACCTAATGTTTGCAGTTTCAATAGATGGAATTGCTCGTGTCTGAGTCGCCGACGCAGATTATGGTAAGACGACTGGAAGTAATCAGCATAGTCAAACAATCGTACTTCTGCTGCGGTGGCATTGTTTGTCAGCAAGTAGTCATAATACGTCAGCCAACGGCGATCGGTTGTTGTACGTTGTGACCATTTATACTGAATTTTATTGAAATATGTCAAAACATAGAAAGCAGGAAAAGCACTGACTACTAAAGTGATGGGTAGCCCAAAACCATAAGGAGCCAAGATTGCAGCCATCGCAAACAAAGTAACGGTGTTTTGTAATAACCTGCCAGTATTTTCTAGTAAAGCAAGCGATCGCCCACTTGCACCCTCCCGCGCTCTGTCAAGTTTGTCGTTGTACTCAGAGTATTCATAAAAGCCATAATCCACAGCCACTGACTGTTTTTGAATTAAACCAGTGACGTAATCGCTTACTAATTCTGACTGAGCGGTCCGAATCCATTCAGCGACACTATTCAAAACCTCCCCCACTAGCATGATGCCTGCCATCAACCCCACTGGCACAATTACCTTCTGAATGTTTGCCGCAGAAATGCCAGATCCAGTTACTGACACCAAAGCATTTATTGCCCGTGGGGTGAGGGAAATCGAAGCTGCGGGAATCAATCCTTGAAGCAGCAGCAAAATCATCCAAGCCACAGTCCAGTAGCGAGACGCAGCCCACACCAAGCTAAGAGTTTTTACTAAATGAGAGAATATGGTGTTTGCGCTACGGAGTTTGCTAATCAAGATATTAAAACCCTGTGAATTCAACAATAATCAATCAAGGTTGAATGCGAGTATTTACACAATAATAGTGATACTAACTACAGTAGGAAAGCCTGCGTGTGCCTGCTTTACGCCGTGTGCAACTTTTACTCAAACCTAACCCCCCAGCCCCCTTCCCTACTAGGGAATGGGGAGAATTCAAAGCCTCCCTCCTTGCAGGAGAGAGGTTTGGAGAGAGGTCAGAATATTAAGTTGCCGACTTCCAGTCTGAGGGGCTTTTAACGGAGAACATTCATCTTGTTTGGTTAGTTCTGCCAAGTCATCCTCAACTAGCTTTACAAGCTCAGGTAAATCTTCCAAAGAAGGTTTGCGCGTAAAGCGACAAAATCTGACATTTTTGACAAGTTCGCTACAAAAATGTAAATGATCTGCCATAAATTCCTGTTCAGAGATTGAGCTAATGGCGCGAGTATGACGCACCAATTCAACGAAGGCTTCTTGGGGTTTAATTCTGGTAATTTTGTGTTCGCTTCCCTTATCCAATACATAAATCTGATGTAATGGAAGGGGAGTTTGTTGGAAACCATGAGAGAGTTTGTAGGCTACTTTGAATGAGTTTTGCGAAACAGGCAATAAGCTTTTAGTATCGTGTCCTAAAGAAGTTGCCGCTTCCGGGCAAAGTTTAAATTGCGGATAGCTAGGAAAAACAATAGGTTGACCTGTCTTAATTTCGATAGGCAATACATCATCTGTTAAAACATCGTAGCCCTTGGTGTGAAAGGCAGTTGCCAAAGTTGATTTTCCCCAACCGGAACCACCCATAAACGCTACACCCTTGTGATTGATATCAATACAACTAGCATGTAGAACTAACAGACCCCTTTGTCGCAGCAGTACGCATAATACAGGACCTAGAAGTACAGTCCGAAGAAGAGCCTCGTCCACACCGGCTACAGGATTGATAATAATTTCCTGTCCGTTGTGAATAAAAAAATCAGCTACTTCTGGTATTTCTCCCATAAAATTTTGACCACCATCATGTTGCATTGCGGATGCATTCTCTACTTTGCCAAACCGCACAATGACATCTGGCTCACCCTCAGTTTCAATCAGTTCAGGAAGTTGCAATTCCGAAGCAATGCACAAGTTGTAGGCTTTATAAAATTTCATATCCTGCCTTTATTTAGCGCTAATCAGAACAGAGATATCATCAAAATTCACCAAACCTATCATGTCTATCCAAATTAAGCTCCTAAATAGGAAATAATTGTAGGTTGGATAAAACGGTATACTCACCCAAGTGAAAGACGTTGAGTTTTTTAACCTTAACCAACCTACAACCTGAAGATTTTTCCTCAAACCTTTGATATTTTCTGTGTCTATTCAGGTAAATGTCTACAGAAAAAAACTATAAGTTGAATGTTGTCTCTGTATCATTTGACTCAATAGTTTATACAGATTGAATTCACGGATTTTGCTGAGGAAAGTATGAACAATAGAGGCGCTACTGAATTTGGATATGAAATTCAAAAATTGAATATTACAAATCCTTTGCGCCTAAGGTCATTTTAGAGCTAAAAGTCGCACTTCTTGTCGGGTGAACAGATTAAATCTCGTGAACCTTGATCAGGGGCAGCAGCAGCGTCAGCGTTAACACCGCCATTAAAAATCAAAAAGTCAGCCGCTGTTTTTTGGCCAAGAATTTGTGTAATTTTAGCAACATCACCGTGAACAGTCAGCTTGGGAGCGTTGTATGTACTTTTCATGAATCTATCTCCTGATTTTGGATGTATTGACGTAGTTATTTGTTGTAGATAGCACCAATTTGGACTTACAGTTTTGCTTAATTAACCTGCCAAGATATTGGTTCAATCTGTGGTGATGCACCAGATTAACTGGACTTACAGTGGCTACATTATTAGCTACATAAATCACCACCTGCCAAACTTGGTAAATTAAGGTGTTAAACCTTTAAATTCCAGCCACAAAGCTAAAATTACTGCTTGCCAAAGTGCCATACAGTCGTCGTCACTGGCTTGGTTTCCGCCTAATATCATTCGCTCGTAAGCTGCTTGGAGAAAATCTAAATCAATATATTTTTCCAGACCTTTAATTTTATGAGACATTACCTCATCCAGAATTTGGCGGTCGCGGTTTAGTATCCCATCATTGAAATTAGGTGTCATATCTGTTTTGCCCCCACGCCATTGAACTTTTTCAGGTAGAATTCCTTCTAAGCCACGACGCATCACCATGCGTCCCCATCCTTGGTATAACTTCTGATCCGAAGGCAATGCGAGACAAAATTCAATTAGTCGCTTATCCATAAAGGGATGACGCGCTTCTAAAGAAAACATTGCCGCATACTGATCCATCTGCTCTAAGGTGTAAGCTAATATACCTTGAGTCAGGCTACGCCAATGCTGCTCTCTTAACGTGGTAGGTGTTTCTGTGAAGACTTCTAATCTTTGAATACGTTCATCAAGATGAATGCGTTCGGCAAAGTTACGGTTAACTAAAGCAGTCTCAGGTACAAAAGGTTTAGCAGGTTTACTTTGTCTAGGTCGCGGTTGCCAAAGTTGACGTATTTGTCGTAGAAAAGGTTTAATTCCGTAATGGATAATCAACAGTTTGCGCGAGACACCAAAATGTTTATGGATTAGTTGCACTGCTTTAACAAAGGCTATCCATCGCCACTGCTTTACTAAATCTGGAAGATATGGTAAACCATGACTGCGAAATACAGAGTAAGCGGAGACATTATGGTGTGGTGCGATCGCTTTGGCTTCTTGTATTAAAGTTTTCCATTTTCCTTGGCGTCCAAGTTCAGTGAGTTTAGTTACACCGTGGCTGACTGTAGTATCGCCATCAAATCCATCTAGAGAAATGCGTAGTCCTAATTCCTTAATTGTGCGGTTGATCATCCAAGGATAAAAATGACTTGGACCGAGCAGAGCTTCATCTTCGTAGTGAAAAATGCTATCTAGATTAGATAAAGGGCTAAACTCGTCACCGTGGACGTAGTGGGGAGTCAGTTCCCCTTGGTCTAGCACCGCATTGATAAAAGGGCGTTCATCACACTCTGTAATTATATCAAAAATACTGGAAATTGTACGTAACGGAGTTTTATTTTCTTTACTAAGCAAATCCCGTGCTACACAGGTAACAGCAGAAGAATCTAATCCACCGCTTAAATGGGTGATGATGGGAAAAGCGCTACGGAGACGGCAACGGACTGCTTCTGTAAAAATTTTATGAAACTCTTTTGCATAAGCCTCATCGGAATCAAGCTTTATTTCTCGATTTGGGTCAAGTGCCCAATATGACCATAACTTTATCCCCGACTGATTTACCACTATGCTGTGTGCTGGAGGAAGTCGCAGGATGTCTTGGTAAGTCGTGATGGTTTTATCTTCCATCGTCAATGCCAAATAGTCACCAATCCTTACCTCATTGAGTCGGTGTGGCACTTCAGGTAAACTCAAAAGTGCTTTGATTTCTGAGGCAAACAGAAAAGCTTTTCCTGGCTTGTGGTAGTAATAGAAAGGCTTGACCCCAAAATGATCTCTAGCACAAAGCAGAGACTGCTGGCGTTTATCCCAAATTGCAAAGGCAAAGTCACCTAAAAGATGTTCTGGGCAAGATTCTTTCCATTTCTCATAAGCAGCCAATATCAGCTGGCTATCCGTAATTTTTTCAGGTGGACAGTTATTAAACTGTAACGTAGAAATCAACTCATCACGATTATCTATGCGGGCATCTGATGTAATAATCAAATCACCCGTAGAGTTAGCAAAAGGTAGCTCTTCTAGCAAAGATTCGGGAGTAGTCCACAGCATTCGATGCCCGAAACCAACAGCCCCATCAACCCAGATATCTGCACGATCCGGTCCTCGATGGGCGAGGATATCTACCATTTGTGCTAAATCTGCACTGTTTACAAGGCGATCATCAAGATAGTCAATACCCATAATGCCACTCATAATTTGACTCCTTCAAGAGATGGTAGTGGCATAAAGCGGGAAAGGTCTTGGAGATTGCCAATTACAACTAGTCCTTGATATTCGATCCAAGCGTGAGCTTCTAATTTTCCTCCTTCTACTTTGGCAACACCTATACGGAATTCACAAGCGAGACTGTGGCGATTCATCAATACTTGGGCTGCCAAAGCGCGAGCCAAACACTTGGCACCAGGCACATAGGGGCTAACTGCGTTGACAGCCCAGGCAATTTTGCGAACGGAAACTGGGTTTGTCCCTTGTAGGCGATCGCTTGGCTGACTAATTTTTCCTAACACTTTTAAAACAGTGCGGAAGGGCATTAACCACAGCCCTATCCTGATGCTTGCAAGTAAAATTAAAGTCATCATTAAAAGGTGGCGTTCGCGTAGCGTGTGCAAAGCACTCTCGCCCGCTCCCATGCGAAACAAATTAAACAGTCGTATTATTTTTGACATCGATTAGTCCCGCAGCCAGAAGGTCTTCAAGCAATGCTTTGAGGTCGCGATCGCACTGTTGAGCCTCAACTTCGTATTCTTGCAGAAGAGTCTGCTTTATATCAGACACAGATGAAGGTTGCTCAATCAGATTCCAGATTCTTGCTCCCACTTCATTCAAACCGTGATAAACTCCAGTCTTCAGATTGAGAATCACTGCTTCACCACCAAGATCGGAAGAAATTTGCTCCTCATTTGCAACTATTATTGAAGACTCTAAAATTTCCCGGTCTAGTTGTTTTGAATTCATGGTTTTCAAATTTGCTTTGGCTAATTGATGAGTTTAGATCAAATCCTTGTATAAAAACTATCTGTTCATTAAATGAATATCCGGAAAATTGGCGAAAGTTCTAAAGTATTTTCCAGACATCAAGTATCTATACGATGATCTTCAGAGGCGGACTCAGTATATATAACAATGCCGCCATACACTACCTATCAGAACCGATTGTTGCTAACTGCATACTTACAGAAAGCAAAGCCAGTTTAGCGACGAAAATCACCACCATTACAGCCAGACGATGACTTATACAAAAATCATCAATAGCCTTTGGAGGAGCGCGATCGCGCTTTGTTCAGATAGTAGTAATTAGCCCTGGCATAAAATATTGATAAAGTTTGTTAGGCTACAATTCGCACAACGGTAGATTTTACTAAAACAAGTAGCCTGGTATCTATATTGGTAAGATACTTACGTACCCTATACTATGGCACTATAGATACGTATGCTATGTTTCGATTTAAGCTTCATGAAAAAAACACATTCTTGTTAAGAGCGTGTAAAGAAAAATATATGAGAGTGCGAAACAGATCTAGCATCCAAAAAACACGAAAGCCATTGATTGATTAAGCGTGAAGCGGAATGTTATTTTAGTAAGTTTCATCAACAATGTCAAGCCTCGCTAGCAGTAACTTTCACAGCAGCGGGTTTAAAGATTATCAACTTAGTGCATAAAACTTACAGTCAACTTATGCTACTGGTCGATTCTTAACTTTGATGTCACTAATCAAATCAACTCAAGACTCAAGTTACTCAACGATTACTTTATTGAGTAAAGCCATCCACATATCTGGTGGTTCAGAATAGTAATCAATTTCCTCAACTTGATATCGACAAGAGTTAGAGCCATTTTTTAAAATGATGTAATGACCACGTTTGATACCTTTCCCCTGTCCTGTCATGTAACCTTTTTTCAGGTCGTCTACAGGTTCAAATACATAGTCACGTCCGCAAACGTATTGGCTATAATCATAAGTCTTAGTCAGCGGCTGTTTTGATTTATTTGATAAAAGGCTAAACAGTGATGAAAAAATCACCCTAAGGTTGATGCCTGACCTGCTAGAAGACATAAGTGAGTTGAAAACAATAATGTTTGTTGATACCAAAATTGAAACTTCGAGGCAGTGTCCTTGCCGACTGTCTATCCTGCATTACGATTTTACGGTTCAGAAGGCAATGCTGGCATAAATCTTTGACATAAATAAAAGACGAAGAAAATAGCTACTGTCAAGCATGGGACTCCTTAACCTGTAAAATAGTCATTATCTGGCTGTAGTGAAGCGTAAATAATCTCCTAAGAAACACATTCCGTAGCATTGGAAATAGGGATGAGTTCTAAACCAAAAGCTTGAGCCTTTTTCTGAAGGTTTTTCAGTATTCGGTCACGATACTGTTGCTCATAAGCATCAATACCAG
>JAESFM010000028.1_pt1 | contig 107599 bp, 99 predicted proteins | sample 9266171 | NCBI WGS metagenome assembly JAESFM01 (sample SAMN14505069, study PRJNA617099) | algae metagenome | isolation source: Hassallia sp. WJT32-NPBG1 and co-occurring heterotrophs from well developed... | place: USA: Mojave Desert, Joshua Tree National Park, California | collected 2006-06-22 | reverse complement strand
GTCTGGTTTTCTGCTTCTTTGGCAGTAATGGCTTAATTAGTTCCCACTCTTTATCGCTTAAGCTGCTGGTGTACGGCATTTATTTTTGATTCTAGCTCATTGCCAGAGATCCCAAATGGGTTCTATAGCGATACCCTTACAGGGTATTGCTTTCCTCAGAACTGAAGCGCTGACTACAAAAATTTTTCGCTGTTTCTGGAACAGTCCTTACTTTTTGGGAAGTCTAGAATTATAAGGTGATTTAATCGCCTGGTGTCAATGCCTTATAGAAAAGTAAAAATGACTTCTATGAAATCTAATTATAATCGCCAATATATGTTAAAGCTAGGTTTGTTTAGCGCAGGTGCATTGCTGTGCTTGATACCTTTGCTTTCTTTACCAACACTAGTTTCGGCTTCAACTAGACCTCAAGCAGTTCACATAGCTGCTCTTAACGATTGTCTCAATGATATATCAGAAGGTTTCTCTGTCGAAACGACAAATTATGATGTAGGTATTTGCTACACAAATAAAGGTAGCTTCTACGTTGGAAGAACCAAAAAATCAGGCGATCGCCTAATTATTCCGGTATCTTATAACAAGGCAAAGAATGTCTATATTGCCAATAATGGTGAGTATACTTACACCCTTGACTTAAATCAAAATCAGCTAGTTATCAACTTACCAAATGGCAAACTCTATACTGACAAGGTGATTAGAGTAATTGATTCATGACGGGTAAGGGGAGCGTGGGAGCGTGGTTAGTAGTTAATTAATGATGGAACAACTATCAACTAACCACTATCAACCCTTCGGGTTCACCACTTGCTACAACGGGGGGAACCCCCGCAACGCAGTGGTTCACCAACAGCTAACCCCTAACCTTAAAAGAACGCTGGTTGATGGCGAATTAGATTAAAGAATTCTTCGCGGGTTTTTTGCTCATCTTGGAAAATACCTAACATCGCACTGGTGACAGTCCAAGAACCGGGTTTTTGCACACCCCGCATTACCATGCACATATGGCTAGCTTCCATAACAACGGCAACGCCTTGAGGTTCTAAAATAGTTTGAACGGCTTCGGCGATTTGGCGAGTTAATCTTTCCTGTACTTGCAAGCGTCGGGAATACATTTCTACAATGCGGGCAAGCTTACTCAGTCCTACCACTTTTTGGTTAGGAATATAAGCAACATGCGCTCTACCCATAAACGGTAGCATGTGGTGTTCGCACAAGCTGAAGAAATTAATATCCCGGACTAAGACCATCTCGTTATGCCCTTCATCAAAGATGGCATTGTTCAGGAGGTCTTCTAGAGATTGGTTGTAGCCACTGGTAAGAAACCGCATTGCTTCTGCTACACGCTTGGGTGTTTTTAAAAGTCCCTCACGTTCGGGATCTTCTCCGACACCCACTAGAATTGACCGCACGGCATCCTTCATCTGCTCCATGTGTTCCTCAGAGGGTTCGTGCAAATGAGGTTCCTGTCCGTCGCGGGTATTGCGATCGGGTCTAGGATTGATGGCTTCTGACAAGTCGGGAATTAGAGGAGATTGAGAGGCATTGGAACCGTTGGAACGAGCAGTAGTCATAAAAGGTCAGTTTTTATTAGAGTTTGAATTATTTGTGGGTTATGAGTTATGAGTTAATTCCTAATTCTTAACTCCTAACTCAGCACTTACAAAACGCCTGTGCTTGGCATTAATATCAATTCCTCAACAACTGCCTGTTGTGGTAACAGTGCGGTATGCAGAATCGATTGAGCGACGATTTCTGGGGTTAACATATTTGAGCGGTCAAGGTTGACGCGGACAGTTTCTGTATCCCAAAGTTCGGTATTGACAGCACCTGGACAAATACTAGTGACGCGAATGCCGTGAGCGCGTTCTTCTTGTGCCAAAGCTTGAGAAAGGGATATCAAACCAGCTTTGCTAACGCTGTATGCTCCCCAACTGGCAAAGGCTTGCTTGCCGGCAATAGAGGCAACATTGATGATTGTGCCGTGCCCGCGATCGCGCATTGAAGGTAAAATGCCCATAATGCACTGAAAGACGCTGGTAAGATTTAAGTCGATTACCTGCTGCCAGTCAGATAAGGGGGTTTCAGTTAAGGTATTAGTGTAAGCCATGCCAGCATTGTTTACCAGAATGTCTATGTCGCCAAAGTCATGGGCGATAGAGAGCATCGAGTCTTGTACCTGGGCTACATTTGCTAGATCCACACTATAAGCTTTCGCTGTCACCTCTGCATGTCTAGCTGCTAGCGCTACTGCCTCCAATTTGTCAATAGAACGGCTCACCAAGGCGACATCTATTCCCGCCTTCGCAAATGCCAATGCTGTTGCCTTGCCAATTCCACTGCTCGCTCCAGTAATTAGAGCGCGTCGTTTCTGCGTAACACTCATGCTATCTCCAAATTTTTTGGTGGTTCCCAAATGCACCGCCACCTAGTGATTCAAAACGTTCGCTTTGAATAAATTAAACAAAAACTGAAAAACTGAGGAATCGTGCCTAACAACTGCTATAATGCGTTGCCAAGATTAAGTATATTCTCAGTTTTGGGTTTTCCAAAGGAAAATCATTTAACTTTCGCTGCCGAAATTCTTTCTCCGGAGTGAAAATTATTTAATTGGTCACTAGTCAAGACTAAGAACTAATGACCAAAAATGCAAATGCCTATGGCTGTTGAAGATTGTTAAAAATCTTTACATACCATAACAAATTATAGCATTATGGCAAAACAAATAAATTAGCTCATAATGTTAGGAATGGGAAGCTTCAGTGAAAACACCTATTTTGCGAAACTTCTCATAACGCAATTGACGCCGTTCGGCAGGAGTTAAGCGGTAAAGTTCTTCCAAATTGTCCAGCAGCGCTTGTTTAAGAGTATTAACAGCTTTGAGGGGGTCGGAATGAGCGCCACCGATAGGTTCAGGTAATATCTGGTCGATAATTCCCAAACCCTTAAGGTCATGTGATGTCATTTTTAAGACAGCGGCAGCTTGAGAAGCTTTGCTGGCATCTTTCCATAAAATGGCGGCGCAGGCTTCGGGAGTAATTACGGTATAAACAGAGTGTTCAAACATCATTAGGCGATCGCCTACACCAATACCGAGTGCGCCGCCAGAACCGCCTTCACCAATGACTGTGCAGATAATTGGCACATCTAGACAGAACATTTCTCGTAAATTGTAGGCGATCGCTTCCCCTGCACCTTGTCGTTCCGCAATTACTGTCGGCAAAGCCCCAGGCGTGTCAATAAAGCATAAAATCGGCATGCCAAACCTGTTAGCATGTTCCATCAAGCGCATTGCCTTGCGATAACCGCCAGGGGTAGCCATACCAAAGTTCCGGGCAATATTATCTTTAGTGTCGCGTCCTTTTTGATGACCCAACATGACCACCGGCATTCCGCTCAAACGACCTACACCACCAACTAAAGCCGGATCGTCAGAACCACAGCGATCGCCATGCAACTCCATCCATTCATCGCTAATTGCCTGAATGTAATCAAGAGTACTAGGGCGGCGGGGATGACGAGCCACTTGCAACCGCTGAGACGGTGATAAACTAGTAAAAATTTCCTCACGCAGTTCCATAGAACGAGCTTCTAATTTCCGAATTTCACTAGAAACATCGACGCCATTTTCTTCAGCAAGTTGACGAATTTGTTCAATTCGGTTGGCAAGTTCTGCTAGCGGCTTTTCAAAATCCAACAACAGCGGTTTGCGCTCAGTAGTAGCCATAAGTTAGGGAGTAGGGAATAGAAAGTGGTTAGTGGGAGCGTGGTTAGGGGGAGCGTGATTAGTGGGAGCGTAGAACAACTAGAACTAACAACCCTTCGGGTGAATCCTTCTCCTTCTCAAACGCAAAGACCAAGGCGAACGGATACGCTTGTCTACGACATGCTGTGCGGTAAGCGAACGCTCCGCAGCGTCTTTGCGCTTGAGAAGGCTTTACGCGAGCACCAATGAGCGTGACTGCCCAACGGGAGAGTCAGTTTGGGAAGACCGTGCAGGCAACCCTGAGTCTTTCACCACATCGACGGAAGGGAAACCCTCCCTGCCGAGTGGGTAACCGTTAACTGACTCACCGGGAAACGCGCGTATAGCGCAGTGGCTCACCAACAACTAACAAATCACTAAACCAGCAGTGGTTTAAATCCGTGTTTGACTGACACCTTACCAATCTGCTCCATTTTTTCTACCGTAATCTGATTGCGCCCCCAAGAAAAGTTCGTATATAACTTCTCAAATTCGAGCAACATTGATTCGGCGAAGCAAGCAAATAACTGCCTTGCGGGAATATCCATATTGACTATGTTCATAATTTTCCAGTCAATATCTAGAGAATGTTCCACAATGCCACCATTTAATACATGCACACCAGGATGCTGAATTTTCATGGCGAGGTTTTTCGGATAGCCTCCATCAATGAGCAAACAGGGCTGCTTCAATACAGAAGGGTCGATTTCCATGCCTTTGGGCATACTCGCAACCCAAACCACAATATCAGCTTGTGGCAGTGCTTCATCCAAAGACATGATTTTGCCTCGTCCGAGTTCATCTTGCAAATCTTTGAGGCGTTCGGAGTTACGCGCTATTAGCAAAAGTTCTTTAACATCAGTTCTCGCATCTAGCCAGCGGCAGATAGCACTACCAATATCTCCAGTAGCCCCGCAGACAGCAACAGTCGCGTTTTTGAGTTCAATTCCCAATTGCTTTGATTTTTGCTCTACCTGCCGACAAATAATATAGGCAGTGTGAGTATTCCCGGTAGTGAAGCGTTCAAACTCTAGTTTAATGTTGCGGACTTGCCGAAACTGCTCCAAGTTAAAATTTTCAAAAATAATTGAGGAAAACCCACCCAAAGCCGTGATATTGATGCCATTCTTCTGGGCATGAGACATAGCATTGAGAATTTTGCGGGTTGCTGCTTTGATGCGTCGAGTGGCTAGCATCTCCGGCAAAAAGCAAGATTCTACATAGCGTCCTTCAATTTTCTGCCCAGTAACACTGGTAACTGTAATAGTATCAACAATTTGCGGCGGGGCGCTGCACCAAAAATCTAAACCTTGATCGGCATATTCTGGGTAGCCCAATTCTTTAGCTACCGCTTGCGCGTGTTCCAAACTAGTGAGATGTCCGATTAGACCAAACATGTAGTGTTATTAAACGTGTGCTTCGTCGAAAGCGTGGAATGAGTGGAGCAGTGGGCAGTGGGGAGTGGGAGAGGGGAGCCAGCGCGTTGCGGTGAAACACTTGGCGGTTGCCTGTACCGTCCCGCCAAAGTGTTGTTAGCGAAGCGTTAGCGACGCAGGAGCGTCACCCGTTCGCGAAGCGTCTCCGTAAGGAGAAGGGAGGTTCCCTCCGTTGTAGCGACTGGCGTGGAGAGGGGGGGAAAGAAGAATTATTCTTCTTGTCTCCTTGTGCCCCTTGTCCCCCTTGTCCCCCACTCCCCAAATTTTCTGGGCAATAAATAATTAAGCGGCTGTGAGTCCGTAGGCTGACATACGCATAATGTCGCGGGTGGTAAAACCGATGTTACTTAAAGCTTCACCGTATTGAATCATGAAGTCTTCTACCAAAGCTTCTTTTTCCATTGCCAAGGTGTGGGCATCTTTCTCAACTTTATTGAGCATTCTCCAGACGATGGGGAGGTTTTGGCGATTTGCGTCTTCTAATTCTGCTTTGGATTGGGTAAAGTTTTCTTTCAACCAAACTTCACCAAAGTTGAGATGGCTGTACTCATCTTTTACCACGCCTTCAGTGATTTTACGAGCAAAGTCATCGGCAACGGGGATGTAGATGTTGTATGCGGCGATCGCAAAACATTCAATAATTAAAGATTGAATCAGCAGGCAAGTAACAACTTTACCTTCGGCGGCTGCATCTTGGAAATTTTGGTGCAATCCTGAGAAAAACTCACGGGCAAATTCCAGATCCGGTGTAACCTGAAGATTGCGTCCACAAGCTTCAAATCCTTTCTTGTGGCGGCTTTCCATTTTCGAGAGGCGAATTAGTTCATCCTTGCTTTCTGGCAGCATTTCAGCCAGTTTAATGTAATTTTCGTATGCTTCCTGCTCTCCTTCAATGACTATTGCATTAATCCGGCTGTAAGCATCTTTGTAAATTTCGCTTTGAAAATCAATTTCCGATTCGGCTGCAAGCTGCATGGAATGAACGCTCCTGTAAATGTGAATCTAATTAATACCAGAATTGAGTAGACCCTATCTTTTAGGGTAATAGTTGCTGTGATTTAATTTAACTTAACAACTTACTATGTTATAGATTAGCGGTTCTGTCGCGCGATACCCTAGTGGTAGAGAAACAAATGGTTTAAGGAAAATTTATGTCAGAACTAAGCTTAAATTATAAATATACCGATTTTTTTAGCCTGGGAGTGCTGATTTTCGCGGCGTTTCTAATCCTTTTGCCACTGCTAGTTGTTTTTTTACCTCCTTGGCAGTTAGGAGTGCATCTTTTGGAAATTTTACCGAATAAGTGGTATGTCGCTAATTACCGCGATCCTTGGGAACGAGGTAATTTTTTCCTGGGGGTTTGCTAATTCTACCTTGGTGGCAGTAGCTATAACGGCGTTTGAGATTGTGACTTCGGCGCTGGGAGGTTATGCTTTAGCTCGGTTAAAATTTCCAGGCAACCAGGCATTGCTGCTAATTATCTTGGCAAGCTTGGGGATTCCAATTTTTTTGGTGTTTATGAATAATTGGTCTTTGATGATGGCGGCAGTAACGATCGCCACCTACCTGTGATGATATTATTTATGATTGGGCAGCGTCAGTTCATCCGGGGTATTGCGACACGGGGATGAAAAATTAACTAGATTAGCTGGTGCAGAGTCGCGTGTGTTGGTTGAAATAAAAACTTGAAATTGTTTAATTGCACTCGCGCGATCGCTTAAACTAAATCTCAATTCCTTTTCAAAATCTCAAGAAACTTAACTCTCTTGATAGAGTATTTGAAAATTCAACAACGCTAGACTCAGAATCTGTGACAATCAGGAAATATGCAGAGACTGGGTTTAATTTTAATTGTCCTGTCGTTTTTGCCGTGGGTCGCAATTGCTTTTGTTGTGCCATTTTTACCGCTTTCTGCTGCCCAAAAAGCGGTTTCTGTTCCTGTGTTGCTGGTTCTTGCAGAAATTTTCTTTTGGTTGGGTGTGCTGCTGGTGGGTAAAGAAGTAGCGCAACGCTATCGGCAATACTTCACTTTGGGCTACCTGAAAAAGCAGGTAAGAAAATTTAGGCGTAGAAGGTAATGGCTTGAAGAAAATTGGGCTTTGTGCCGTTGAGTTTCCATTGCGATACCGTCGTCGCTTTTGAGGTCTACTTGGGTTGGGGGCAATGCCACGCTAAGGTTCATCTTAGATAATTTATGACATGGCTGTTGAGCTTGGCGGGTGAATTTCTGACTTTATATTAACGTCGTTGTAGTATTCGCATGTAAGCTGCACCAATCAATAATCCTACGCCATGCGCCCAATAAGCAATGCTAGGTTGATTAATGCTAGTGGGAATGTTTAAACTACCGATGCCGTAAAAAAGTTGTTGTGCAAACCACCAAAATAAATAGAAAAATGCTGGTAGTTGAACGGGGATATATACAATCAATAGCGGTAAAACTGAGTCGATTTTGGCTTTGGGAAATTTTACCAGATATGCGCCTAAAACAGATGCGATCGCTCCATTTGCCCCAATCAAGGATACGCTCAAACTCGGTTGGGCTAAAATTTGCACTACCCCAGTCAATATCCCAGAAACTAGGTAAAATCCTAAATAGCGTTTAGCGCCGAAAATATTTTCTACTGTCTTACCAAAAACCCATAAAAATAGCAAGTTGCCTAATATTTGACTAAAACTGCCGTGAAGAAAAATACTTAGTAACAGCGAAGCTGAACGCAGCACTACTACTATCCAAGCTGCTGGATTGCCAGCTAATGCTTGTGTAGCTGCCTCACTAATTTGTGCCGGAATCACTCCCCAAGTGCTGATAAAGTAGCTCAATTCACCAGTCAGCTCTAATTTTAATTCCCATAAAAATAGGGCAATGCTAATGCCAATCAGCCAATAATTAATAATCGGCTTTCTACGTGTATAAATGTTATCGCTAATAGGAATCATCTTGATTTTTAATTTTAGATTTTAGATTTTAGATTAATATTTCTTCCCCACTCCCCCCACCTCCCCATCCCTTCATCCGGTTCCCCTGTGGCAAGATTGGAATCAGATATTATCGCGCTCTTAGTAGGCAAGGCAAATGCTGGGAAACACACTTGTTGGACGATACCAAATTATTAGACACTTGGGAGGTGGTGGATTTGGTGAAACTTTTGTTGCTTGTGATACTCAATTACCAGGTTTACCTCAATGCGTTGTCAAGAAACTCAAACCTCAGTCAAATGACCCGGTATCTTTGCAAACAGCTAGACGTTTATTCGATACGGAAGCCCAAGTTCTGTATAAGTTGGGTACTCACGATCGCATTCCCCAACTTTTGGCTTACTTTGAGGAAAAGGAAGAATTCTATCTCGTTCAAGAATTTATCGAAGGTCATGACCTTAGTCAACAGTTAACATCAGAAAAAAATTTCACTCAAGCGGAAGTTATTTCTCTTTTACAAGAAATACTAGAAATATTAGAATTTGTCCATCGGCAAAAGGTAATTCATCGCGATGTGAATCCGCGAAATATACTCAGACGAAAGCTAGATAATAAGTTAATTTTAATTGACTTTGGAGCTGTTAAAGAAATTACTACCCAAGTGATTAATCCCCAGCTTAAAACCAAATCTACTGTTGCTATAGGAACTCCCGGATATACCCCTGGTGAACAAGCTCAAGGTAATCCAAAATATAGTAGTGATATTTATGCTGTCGGAATAATTGCTATTCAAGCACTCACAGGTTTATCACCTAACCAAATTGAAAAAGATGCGGAAACAAATGAAATTATCTGGGAAAATCATACACAGGGAATTTCACCAGATTTAGCACAAGTTTTAGATAAAATGGTGTGCTATGACTTTCGACAACGCTATGCTTCGGCAACTTTGGCATTACAAGCGTTGAAAGATTTAAATAAGCCGGAATCTAAAACGATGACATTAGCTTTTTCGCCAATAACAAATCAAATAACTAAAGTTAAAGAAAAACAAAAAGGTTTATTATTAAAATCTTTAATTGGATTATTTTTAATAGGAGGAAGTATTGTAGGTTCTCTGGCGATAATTCAAAAAATTAATTCTAATAATGCAATTGAATTATATAATCAAGCAAATACTCTTTATGAATTACAACGCTATAAAGATGCTTTATTGGTATATGAAAAAGCGGTAGATATTAAACCAAAATATGCTAAAGGGTGGAATGGTCAAGGCAAAACTCTGTATGAGTTAAAGCAATATAAAGAAGCTTTGGCAGTATACGATAAGGCAATTCAAATTCAACCTGATTATTTAGAAGCTTGGAGTGGACGAGGCTTTGTTTTGCAAAAATTGCAGCGCTACAATGAAGCAATCGCTTCTTTTGACAAGGCTTTACAATTAGAAAGCAATCACTCAGATGTGTGGAATGCTAAAGGTGAGGCTTTAAGTAATTTGACGCAATACGACAATGCGATTAAAGCTTATGATAAGGCGATTGAGTTGAAATTACATTATTACGAAGCTTGGTATAATAAAGGTTTGGCTTTGCATAATTTAAAACGATATGAGGAAGCGATCGCTTCTTTTGACAAAGCTGTAGAATTCAAACCAGATTACTATTTAGCTTGGTATAATCGCGGTAATGCGCTAGTTAATTTACAACGCTATCAAGAAGCGTTTAGCGCTTACGATAAAGCTGTAGAGTATAAAGATAATTATTACCAAGCTTGGTTATCAAGAGGCAATATGCTAATAAATTTGCAACGCTATTTAGAAGCAATTGAATCTTTCAATCAAGTTCTTAAATATAATCGCAAAAGCTATCAAGCTTGGTTTAATCGCGGTTGGGCACTGCATAAAATCCAACGTTATGACGATGCTGTTACATCTTATAATAAAGCGATAGAAATTAAACGTACTGATTATCAAGTTTGGTATAACTTGGGAAATTCGCTATTTAATTTGAATAAATACCAAGAGGCGATCGCATCTTATAATAAAGCAATTCGTTCCAAACCAGATTCTTATGAAACTTGGTATAGTCGAGGCAATGCCTTATATAACTTGAAACGATATCAAGATGCGATCGCTTCATATGAACAAGCAATTAAATTTAAGGCAGATTATAAGGAAGCTATAGATGCTCGGAATCTAACTCAAAGTATATTGCAAGCGGAAAAATCTAAGCTTCCGGTTATTCCTAATTTTTAAGACAGCAGAATTCACGAGTAGAGACGCGATGTTCCTCACGTCTGTACAAAAGTCAGAAGGAAAATGGATTTATATCTAGCGCGAGACAAAAGGAGTAACTAGTAGTGCGTCAAGGACTAATTGACGGATAGATTTTCTGTAGAGACGCGATAAATCGGCGTCTCTCTAACCGTCAAAACGAGTTTGACAGACTACTAGAGTGAATTTATTTATGGGGATTTCCCCGCTTTGCCCCTTTCCCTCTCCCCCGCTCCTCTTCGTCGATGATTAGCAGCTTGTAATAAGAGTGATTCGGCAAAAGCGATCGCTTCATTTGCTGATTTTCCTCCGGCTAGCTGTGCGAGTTCATCGCGGCGGGTGGTAATATTATCTAGACTGGTAACGCGCACAACTGTACGCACTTCTTGATTGCTGTCGTCTTGTTTTTTCCCGTTGTTATCGATGGTTTGCTTATCTACGCGAAAATGACGATCTGCCATTGCCGCTATTAAGGGTTGGTGAGTAACACACAATACTTGTTGATGTTGACTGAGTTGATGTAATTTTTCGGCGATTGCTTGTGCTACTCTGCCAGAAACCCCAACATCAATTTCATCAAATACCATTGTTCCCGCACTATTAGCTAGAGAAAAACAAGATTTCAGCGCTAATAAAAAGCGGCTCATTTCTCCACCAGAAGCGATTTCTATTAAAGGTTGCAGTGGTTCTCCCGGATTTGGACTAAACATAAATGTGATTTTGTCCGCACCGACTGCGGTGGGAGTAGTCAGCACTATTTCAACTTTAAACTTTACCTTTTCCATTGCTAAAGGCTTGAGTTCTTTTAGCAATCGTGATTCTAAAGCAGCTGCTGCTGTGCGACGTAAGTCAGTTAATTGTCCACAAACTTGGGTAAGCTTTTCTAAACAAATTTTTTCTTGCTGTTCCAAACTTTCAATAGATTGTTCACTGTCGTTAAGTTCGGCTAATTCTGATTGGATGCGCTGATAATAGGCGATCGCTTCCGTAAGTGTCGGTCCATATTTGCGGCAAATTTGCTTTAATTCCCGAATTCGCTCTTCAGCTTCTTCCAACCGTTGCGGATCTGCCTCCAAACCATCGCCATAAGCGTTAATTTGTCGTGCTACTTCTATCACCGCAGTTTGAGCATCTCTCACCAAATCTAACAGCGGTTGCAACTGCGAATCGTATTCTACCATGTCATTTAATATCGCTTCGCTGTGTCCGAGTAAATCTCCTACCGCTGGAGCCTCGTTATCGTTTTGATACAACGCTTGATAAACTTTGTAGCTCATTTGTTGCAGCTCAACTACATGATTCAAGCGCTGCTGTTCTTGTTCTAACTGTTCTAATTCATCAGGTTCGCACAAATTTGCCGTTCCCAATTCTTGAACTTGATAAGTTAGTAAATCGAATTGTTGTAAACGTTCGCGTTCTGAGGTGCGACGTTTTTCAGTTTGTTGATGCGCGGCTTGATAAGCTGTAAAAGCGGTTGTAACAACTTGACGCTGTTGCATCAACTTTTCGCCACCATAAAGATCCAACCAGTCGCGCACTTGAGCAGATTGTCCTACTTGTACAGTTTGACCTTGAGCGGTGATTTCCACCAAGCGATCGCGCAACAGAGTCATCAATTGTCGATTTACTAACACTCCATTTACACGCGATCGACTGCGGATATTTCCCGAAGTCGCGGTAATTTCTCGGCTGATAACTACAGAGTTATCGTCTATTAAATCAATTTCTTGTTCGCTTAACCAAGCGGCTAAGGCAGAATTGAAAGTAAAAGTAGCTTCTACCATCGCTCGACTTGTACCAGTGCGAATCAGCCGACTAGAGACTTTACCACCTAAAGCCGCATCAATCGCATCCAGGATAATCGACTTTCCCGCGCCAGTTTCGCCTGTTAATACATTCAGTCCAGCGCCAAAGTCTAATTCTAATTGGTCAACCAAGGCAAAATTTTCTATTCTGAGGCAGAGCAACATGAAGCCAATTTCTCCGTTTAGGCAGAAGCCGGATTTTTTAAATTAAGAGACACTAAATAGAATGGCATCGGGCAAGGGGCATTGGGCAATGGGGCATGAGGAAAAAGCAAATTACGTTTATTTCTGCCCACTACTTAGTTTAATTTGACTTTGATGTTGATGGACGAAGTAAATAAAAGTCACTCTTGTTGCACCACATCGCCGTCACCCTATAAGGGTGCTGCGGCGTTGCGCGAACAAAGTCCACCTGCGTGGACTAATAAATCAAGGGTTTTGAAGCCCGCCTAATCGCGGGCTTTGCTCGTATAGGCTTAGGCTTCCAGCCTGAGGGCAACTATTTCTACTCAACTGTAATAAATTGTTACAATACTTAACGTGGACGTTTCGATACGGTGGTTAACTTCATGAGTGCTAAGACAATTTCCCCAACTGACCGACCGATTGATATTGAAGTGGTGTCTGATAATAATGTGTTAGTTCCTGTGGTGACACCAAGTGTATCTAATATAGCGATCGCGCCAGAACAAAAACCCGAATTGCGTTACGAGCCGATGGCACTCGCGGCGTATTATAAAAAACGACCCCTGCAAGTTTTGCGGCGTATTTTCACAGTTTTGGTACCGAGTTTATCGTTTGCTTTTGGGTTGTGGTTGGACAGCAAACGGGGAGTTGTCGTCAAAAATGACCAGCGTCGTGCGGCTCAGTTGCGAGAACTGCTGACACGACTCGGACCGGCTTACATTAAAATTGGGCAAGCTTTATCTACCAGACCGGATTTGGTTCCCCCTGTATACCTGGAAGAATTAACTCGGCTACAAGACCAGTTACCGGCTTTCCCGAATGAAATTGCCTATCAATTCATTCAAGAAGAATTGGGAGCGCTTCCAGAAGAGATTTACTCAGAACTTTCGCCACACCCAATTGCAGCGGCTTCTTTGGGACAAGTTTATAAAGGTAAGTTAAAAAGTACAGGTGAGGAAGTCGCCGTTAAAGTGCAACGTCCCGACTTACGCGAAGGTATAACAATTGACTTGTATATTTTGCGTCGCCTTGCTGGGTGGGCACAGAGAACCTTTAAAAGGGTGCGAAGTGACCTTGTAGGGATTCTGGATGAATTAGGCGATCGCATCTTTGAAGAGATGGACTACATCCACGAAGGACAAAACGCGGAGCGATTTTTTCAGTTATACGGTCACATGAAAGACGTTTATGTACCGAATATTTACTGGGAATATACGAATCGTCGCGTTTTGACGATGGAGTGGATCAACGGCACGAAGTTAACTAATACAGCAGAACTTAGCGCTCAAGGTATAAATGCGCGTTATCTGATTGAAGTCGGTGTCCAGTGTTCTTTGCGACAATTATTAGAGCATGGATTTTTCCACGCTGACCCGCACCCAGGTAACTTGTTAGCCACAACCGATGGGAAACTAGCTTATCTTGACTTTGGGATGATGAGCGAGATTCAACCGCTGCAAAGATATGGTTTAATTGAGGCGATCGTTCACGTCGTCAACCGCGATTTTGAAGGTTTAGCGAAAGATTACGTCAACTTAGATTTTTTATCACCAGAAACTGACTTAACCCCAATTATTCCCGCTTTTGCGAGAGTATTTGCCGATGCTGAAGGTGCTAGCGTTGCTGACCTTAACATCAAAAGCATCACCGATGAATTATCAGCTTTGATGTATGAGTATCCCTTCCGCGTTCCACCCTACTACGCTTTAATTATCCGTTCATTGGTAACGCTAGAAGGCATTGCTATCTATATAGATCCAAACTTCAAAGTTCTCAGCGAAGCTTATCCTTACGTTTCCAAACGCTTGTTAACCGACCCAGCACCGCAATTAAGAGCATCTTTGCAAGATTTGCTGTTTAAAGAAGGTACATTCCGCTGGAACCGTTTGGAAAATCTGTTAAAAAATGCTCGTAACAATCAAGATTACGACTTTAATTTAGTACTAAATCAAGGATTGGAGTTTCTATCTTCCGAAAGAGGCGCTTTTATTCGCAATCGGGTAGTTGATGAAGTTGTTAAAGGAGTCGATGCTTTAGGTAAAAACGCTTTGCATAATTTTACATATTTGCTGCGGGAACGAGTTGGCTTAACAGCAATCAACGAAACTCCCTCAGCATCAATTGAACAGCAACAAACCTTAGAGCATATCAAACGTATCTTTAATATTCTCCAAGAAACCCGTGGCTTTGATGCTGGACAGCTTGTTCCGCAACTCGCACAGTTGGTGGTAAATCCAGGTGTGCAGCGTTTGGGTCAGCAAGTTACCAGTCTCTTAGTACAAAAAGCCATAGCACGGTTAATTCGGGAATTTTTAGCCCCCGAAGAAGTTGTTGTCAGTCCCAGTCAACCAAAACTACCTGCAAGAGTGTAAAGTTTTTGGTAGCAGCAAAATAAGGGTGATTCACATCTTGCATTAATGTTATTACGCGCCATAGGTTATAAACCTATGGCTAATAGCTAAAGTCGTCTTAAGACGACTAGTGACGTATTTCAGTTATGACTTATGCGCGGACAAGTAAAAATGAACCGCAGGAACGCAGAGGACGCGGAGTTTATGAGACTTGAAGAGAGATTTTGCGTAAGTCTTATCAGCCTACTTTAGTAGACTTTAGCTATTAGCCCGAACTTTAGTTCAAGGTGGTATAGGTGGCTAATTGAAAATAGTGCAAAATGTTGACCTTTATTTTGTTGTAAAAGGAATTACTCTTCCATAAATTTGAAATGGACGCTAACACACGCTTACAGATAATTTTGGCTGATTCGCCTGTTGGTATGGTACTGCCGGAGTTCGCGCAAATCAACCTTCCCAATTGGTGGTTAGCAGGTGGTGCAGTCCGAAATACTGTTTGGCGTTATATTTTCGGCGAACAATGTCAGTTAGTTATTAATGACTTTGATATTGTCTTCTTTGATGAACAAGGAAATCGTTATCAAGAATTAGCAGCAAAAGCAGCTTTGACAAATCAATTTCCTGACTACAAGTTTGATGTTAAAAATCAAGCTAGTTTCGGTCATTGGCGTCCTGGATGTCAAACCTTTATCAGCACAGAAGATGGCATTACGAATTGGCTCCACACCGCCACTGCTGTAGGCGTGAGGCTAGATGCAGAGGGAAAATGGCAATTTTTAACTCCCTACGGTTTAGATGATTTATTTGATGGCATTATTCGCCCGACACCAGCACATATTGAGAACCCAGATGCTCAAGAAAAAGCGTCTGGGTTTGTCCAAAAGTGTCCTTGTTTGCGTTTAGCAACTTAAAATCTAGGTGATGGGGTTGGGGAGTGCGATCGCAGAGCCTGTTCTTTGCACTCATATCAAGTCCGGTTAATCACTTATGATTACCGCACTGTGGAAAAATCCCAAAAGCCTCTTTCCCCCTGCCCCCTGCCCCCTGCGGTCTAAATGATAAGTCTTTAACCGGACACGATATCAGCGCTGCTGCCTCCGGCAGGTCGCAATAGTTATTGACTAATTACAGGCAACCCAGCCAGCGCCATCGCTATTTCATCGCTGGTATACTCAATATCGCGTAATAACCCGGCTTGATAATCCATGTAAGCCTGCATATCAAAGTGACCATGACCGCACAGGTTAAATAAAATGGTCTTGCTAGCACCTTCTTCTTTGCAGCGCAATGCCTCATCAATCGCACCCTTCACTGCATGGTTGGCTTCAGGAGCAGGCAAAATCCCTTCAGCGCGGGCAAAGGTAAGACCAGCTGCAAAACAGTCAAGTTGTCCATAAGCTTTTGGCTCAATTAAACCTAAATCGACAACATGACTCAAAAGCGGTGCCATGCCATGATAGCGTAACCCGCCTGCATGAAAGCCTTGGGGTACAAACGAGCTACCGAGAGTGTGCATCTTGACTAAAGGAGTCAGATGTGCAGTATCGCCAAAGTCATAAGTATATTTGCCTTTAGTTAGTGTAGGGCAAGCTGCCGGTTCGACTGCCACAAATTTGATATCGCGATCGCCTTTTAACTTTGCACCCATAAAAGGAAAGGCAATGCCAGCGAAGTTACTACCACCACCCGTACAGCCAACAATAATATCAGGATAATCACCAGCCATTTCTAACTGTGCTAGTGCTTCAATACCAATTACAGTCTGATGCAGCAGCACATGATTCAGCACACTACCTAAAGCATATTTAGTTTGCTCATCCTGTACTGCCACTTCAACCGCTTCGCTGATAGCAATGCCCAAACTGCCATTGCTGTCAGGATATTCTTTAAGAATGTTGCGTCCCGCTTGGGTTTCGTTACTGGGACTAGCTATTACCCGCGCTCCATAGGATTCCATAAAGGCACGACGGTAGGGTTTTTGATGGTAGCTGACTTTTACCATGTAAACTACTACCTCTAAACCAAAAAAAGCACCAGCCAAGGAGAGCGACGAACCCCATTGTCCTGCACCAGTTTCAGTGATTAGGCGTTTAACTCCGGCAATTTTATTGTAATAAGCCTGAGGAATAGCGGTGTTTGGTTTATGGCTGCCAGCAGGACTTACTCCCTCGTATTTGTAGTAAATTTTGGCAGGAGTATCAAGAGCTTTTTCTAGGCGTCTGGCACGGTAAAGTGGAGTTGGTCGCCATTGACGGTAGATTGATTGCACTTCGTCAGGAATCTCAATCCAACGTTGTTGGCTTACCTCCTGCTCAATCACCTGTGTTGGAAAAAGGGGTTCTAAGTCTTTTGGTGTAATTGGTTGACGTGTACCAGGGTGTAGCACTGGCGGCATGGGGGCGGGCAAATCTGCCTGGATATTATACCAGGAGTCAGGCATCTGGTCTTCTGTAAGCGTGTACTTGATAGTGTCCATCTGTTAAAAGCTACTGGTATGAATTTATCTTACTCTCGTGGGAGCATCCCAATTTTGCTGCAATACCCTAGAAGGGTATGATATACGCACGTTCGCCCTTGGCGTTCCCGTTCGCGCAGCGTCTCCGACAGGAGAAGGGTAGCCTGCCTTGTCTACGACACGCTACGCGAACCCAGGCTATATGAGTCCTAGAGCCTGCGGAGGCAGGCTTTGTTTGTTTAGCCCAGGCTTATAGCCTGAGGGCTTTTTGCATGCATTGGATGCTCCCACTCTTGTTGCCTTGCTCACCTTCTTAGTCAGAAAAAATACTATGGCAACTGTATTCCCATTTTTAACAATTGTTTAGTATTAGACAATGATTTTTTTTTGGAAACAACGGTCAAAACAACAGGAACGAATAAGATATGTCTCAACCGATAGATTTTGACAACAATGCACCAATTACTGCTGATGAATACGATCGCGCTGCTCAGTTAGCGCTACCAGGCTATGAAGCAATGCATACAATGGTTCTTGCGTGTTTGCAGGCGTATTTACCCGAAAGTGCCGACTTGCTCGTGGTAGGATCGGGTACAGGAATGGAACTAGCACGCTTAGGTAACGCTTGTCCTCAATGGCATTTTTTGGGAATTGACCCCTCAGAAAAGATGCAGGCGATCGCAAAACAAAAAATGTCTCATCATCAACTTTCTGATCGAGTGAAGTTGATCCAGGGCTACACGCAGGATTTACCCACAGATATGCTGTATGATGCTGCAACGAGCATTCTAGTGATGCATTTTATTCCACCATCAGATAAATTACAATTTTTGCAAAGCATTGCTCAACGTCTTCATCCTTCTGCCCCGCTTGTACTTGTGGATGTATTCGGGGAAAAGCAAAGCCAGGAATTGAAACAATTAATGCCCATACTACATGCCTATTGGAATGCAATGGGATTTCCACCGCAAAAGCAGCAAGAACTTTTAGCAGCAGTTGACCAAGGGGTATATCCGTTAGCCGAAACGAGCATTTTGAATTTACTTGAGCAAGCTGGTTTTGAGAAAACGATGCGTTTTTATACGGGACTTTGGGTTGGTGGTTGGCTAGCCTTCAAAAGATGAAATTATAAATACAGCAGAATTCAGGAGTCAGTCGTACAGGAGTCAGGAGTGAAAAACTTTTATATATGACTTTCAGGCTTAGGTACTGTAGTTTATTTACGCAGCATCGTGCTGTAACGATGCGATCGCACCTGCCCAAGCTTTTTATATTGACTTTTTGTTATCAACTAGTTGCGTATTTAAGTACTCGTTCCCATCCCCAACGCCATGCAGTCTCTACTAGCATTTCTTTGCTGTTGGAAAATACAATGTAATCTTTTCCTTTTTCGCAAACAATATTTACAACAAGTTGATTGCGTTGGTCATAACCCCAAATTTTAGCAGCACCCTCATACCACCTTTGCCCTTGAGATTGCAGTTGCGGTAAATTGAGCGATTCATCATACCAGCTTCTTGGCTTCCATTGTTCATCAAGCGCACGAATTAACACAGCGCTGGGGTATTCCATTAGTCTTTCTTGCTGTTGCAACCACACCCAATAGCCAATAACAGATTTTAAGGCATCTTCCAAGCCAAAACTACACGCTTCGAGGGCATCCTGTACATCTTGTCTGTCAAAATCTACACCAATTCTAGATAATGCATACTCGTACTGCTTAAATACTTCGTACTCGATTGAATCTTTCTCCCAAAACCACACGTTTACGCAACCTCCTAACATCAACCTAAAAGTTTTTTTAGTCCTTGTCATGCGGACTTCGTTTGTTTAGCCGAGACTTCCAGTCGTCGGGGCAATTCGTCAAAATTGGGATGCACCGAAAATTCTGTCCCTCTCCACGAGTGAAGAGGGAATAAGAGAATGCAGTTAAACCACCGCTGCTGTAGCTTTCAATTCAAAAATCTTCTCAATCACATCTTCTACCACCTTATCGGGTGTAGAAGCACCAGAGGTAATTCCCACAACAATTTCACCATCTGGCAACCATTTTTCTGTTATTTCCAACTCACCATTTAATAGTCGATGCTCAATGGCATTTCCTGATTTAATTCGCTCTACACAATCGATATGATAAGAAGGAATTTTCTGCTCGACGGCAATTTGTTGTAATTGAGTAGTATTCGATGAATTAAATCCACCAATCACTACCATTAAATTAAGCTTATGTTCAACTAACCCCAACATAGCATCTTGCCGTTCTTGGGTAGCATCGCAAATAGTATTAAAGCTTTGAAAGTGCTGATTTAAATCAATTGGACCATATTTTTTCAACATGGTATGCTCAAACAATTTCCCAAGTTGCTCGGTTTCGCCTTTGAGCATCGTTGTTTGGTTAGCGATACCAACTCTTTCTAAATCTTTGTCTGGGTCAAATCCAGCGCTGACTGCTTTGCTAAATTTAGCGAGAAATTCGTCACGATTGCCACCATTAAGAATGTAGTCAGCAACGTATTCAGCTTCTTGCATATTCAGCACAATTAGATATTTGCCAGCAAAAGAACTGGTGGCAATAGTTTCTTCGTGCTTATATTTGCCGTGAATAATTGAAGTGTAATCGCCTTTTTTATGCTTTTCTACTGTGTTCCAAACTTTCGACACCCAAGGACAAGTAGTATCTACAATTTTGCAGTCTTTATCATTAAGTATCTGCATTTCTTGGACGCTTGCGCCAAAAGCGGGTAATATAACTACATCACCTATTTCCACCACAGAAAAGTCTTTTTTGCCAGCATCAAAAGGAATAAATCCTACTTCCATTTCCAGCATTCGCTGATTTACAGAAGGATTATGAATAATTTCATTAGTAATCCAAATTCTTTCTGTAGGGAAATGCTTGCGGGTTTCATACGCCATTGCAACAGCACGTTCCACACCCCAACAAAAGCCAAAAGCTTGCGCTAGTTGAATGATGACATTACCCCGTTTCAGGGTGTAATTATTATCGCGAATTTGTTGAATTAAATTGCTTTGATATTCGGATTGCAACTGGGTGGCAACTTCGGCTTTATGACCAAACCCTTTGCGATGATAGTTTTCTGAATGTTGGAGCGATCGCTTAAAAGCTTTTGTATCCATCGTTTTTTTCGTTAGAGACTCCTCTGTCTTATTGTAGGAGCGCAAAGACACCATTTAAGCGGGGAGTAGAGACGCGATGTTCCTCGCGTCTCTACAAAAGTGGGGGAAGAAATTTCACCTTGTTACTTTGTCTGCCTTGCCTGCGTTGCCTTATTTGGCTTGTCTGCCTTATTTGGCTTGGCTGCCTTGTCTAGTTCTATCTGAGTGTACATTTGTAAGCCAGAACTCCAGACAAGATAGCCTTGGGGATTTAGGTGTAAGCCATCGGTAGAGAATTCGGGACGAAGATTACCTTGCTTGTTGGTAAACAGGGGATGCAAGTTGAGATATTTCACCTTCTGTTTTGTGGCTATATCTTGCAGTTGCAGATTCAATTTGCGAATGCGACTGTTAGGAATAGCCAGCAGTTTTTCTCGTCCTTCCCAGGTTGCTTCTTCTGCTCCATGCGGCAAAATCGACTGAAGCACAATTTGCGCTTTTGGATGCACCTTTCTCAGGTAACTGATAATTCGTTGCTGATTCTCTAAAATTGTCTCATCGCTTGCCCCCCGGATGAGGTCATTAATGCCAATCATCACAAAAATCGTCTTTGGCTGGGTGCGGTTAAATAAATCTAATCTTTTTAATAGTCCATTGCTAGTTTCTCCAGAAATGCCCTGATTTAGCCAATTTCTGTCTTCGGGCAATAACTCTGGAGGAAACCACAATGAGAGAGAATCTCCCGCGAGGATGCTTAAATTCTGGGCAGGTTTCTCGGCAGATGCTTTGGCTTCTTTTTTGAGGACATCTATCCACTGCGGATAACTGAATTTATGGCGAGGTCCTAGTTTAGGTGTGATTTGGGCAGGTGTGACTTCGGGTTGAATGTTGTGCTTGACTGGTGTCGCAGAATGTGCAGACCAAAAAAAAGCGGTCAAACCCTGCTGTCGTAAAATTAGCAAGGCGATCGCCAATATGAGTATGCCGTTTGTTACCAGGGAGAAAAATGCCCAGGTAGGAAAAATTTTTGCTGGAGTAGACACGAGGCGCGATTTTTACTAATTCTTTGAATCAGATTTTAGATGATTTGAATCGAATTTGAGATCGTCAGCCCCTTTTTGGGGAAGGTAAAAGGTAAAACTAAGAAGAAAGATTTTTTACCTTTTACCAGAGAGCGATCGCGCAGCGTAGGAGTGAAAGAGAAGCAACGGTCAGGAGTAACAAATCGCACTACTTATTAGTTAAACTAATGCGCTCTCCAAATTCTTCGTTGTATCCTTCTTCGCCGTGTTCGTTGATATCCATACCTTGCAGTTCGGCTTCTTCTTTCACTCGCAACCCGACTGTGACATCTAGAATCTTCAAAATAATCCAGGTGCCAGCAGCAGCAATGATGTAAGCAATGGCAACGGCAACAATTTGTGTCACCACTTGACCGGGATTGCCAAATAACAAGCCATTTTTTCCTGCTGAATTAACTGTGGTGGTGGCAAAGATTCCGGTGATAATCGCCCCGACTGTCCCACCAACGCCATGCACGGGAAATGTATCTAAAGCATCGTCAATATTGACTTTGTGCTTGAAGCTGACGGCATAAAAGCAAACAAAGGCTGTAATAGCACCAATTAATATGGCAGCTAGGGGTGTGACAAATCCGGCAGCTGGGGTGATGCCGACTAACCCGGCAACTGCACCTGTAGCTGCACCGACTGCTGTGGGTTTACCACGCAAGACTTTTTCTAGAATTAGCCACATTAAAGCACCACTCGCGGCACCTGTGTTGGTGGCGACAAATGCGGCTGTTGCCAAACCGCCAGAAGCTAAGGCACTACCTGCATTGAAGCCGAACCAGCCAAACCACAGCAAGCCAGCACCCAACAATATGAAAGGAACGTTGTGAGGAGGGCTGAGACGGTCAGGATAGTTTTTCCGGGGTCCGAGGTACATGGCAGCGACGAGGGCAGAAACGCCGGAACTAATATGCACGACTGTACCACCTGCAAAATCTAGTGCGCCCAATCCACCAGCCAAGCCCAAAAATCCGCCTTTAGCCCATACCATGTGCGCTAGAGGAGAGTAAATAAACGTAGACCACAGCAACACAAATAATGAGTAAGCGGTGAAGTTCATCCGCTCGGCGATCGCACCACTAATCAACGCTGGGGTGATAATGGCAAACATGGCTTGATAAATCATGAATGCCTGGTGGGGAATTGTCGGCGCATAGGAAACCATTTCCGCCGGGTTTGTCCCTTTGAGGTAATCGGTTGTCTCTAAGCCGACACCGTTCAACCCAAACCACTGTAATCCACCGATGAAGGGATTACCTGGTGCAAAAGCAAGGCTGTAGCCCCACAAAATCCAGGTGACTCCAACAATCGCCATCAGCACGAAGCTCATCATCAAAGTATTCAGGATATTGCGCGATCGCACAAATCCACCATAGAAAAACGCTAATCCAGGTGTCATCAACAATACCAGCGCCGCACAAATCAGCATAAATGCTGTATCAGCTGATGTTTGAGCGCTACTAATTGCCGCGTTCACATCTGTGGGTGCTGCGAAGGCATTACCCGTCAGTACACCTAAAAGCAATGAGGCGATCGCCCCAATCATTACAACTTTCTTCAACACTTCTTCTTCGTCCCTGAGTACCAACAATTTTGTCTTAGTTACATTTGAGTACTTTGTGATACTCATTTTTGCCTTGGAAGTTACTCAAATTTAGTTTCTGGGATAACTCACTAAAAATATACTTCTTATAACAGTTGCTAACTCTTAAATCAATATGTTCTTATGCAGTTTTTGCAACTGTAATTCTCTACAAGTAATATTGGTTTTATTGCGATAAAATTTCAATTTTTTTTAGCTTGCAAGTATTTTGTGTTTTTTATTTGTTGATACTTCATTAAAAAGCTGTTAGTTGATGCTTAATGGAAATCCCAACAGCAAACAACTAACAACTAACAACTAAGAATTATCAACTATTAGGTGATATTAGGTTTCCCCCGGTGCGGTATCCCTCCGAAGCTACTTGCATCAGAAAATCCGCTACCATCAGCTTCTTTGAGGAATCCGTTGTAAGCCTCCATACCATGTTCGGCAATATCCAAACCTTCAAACTCTTCTTCGGCAGTTACTCTGATACCTAAAGTAGCCTTGAGTGCAATCCAGAAGATGCTGCTCAGAAGAACAGTTATGCCGCCTACCGAGACAATACCGACTAATTGCGGAATCAATGTGCCCAAACCACCACCGAACAATAACCCGTGGGGTCCGACTGGCTTACCTGCCAAGTCAACCATCCAAGGATATCCACCAGGACCAACAGCAAATAAACCTACTGCCAGAGTTCCCCAAATACCACAAACTAGGTGAACTGAGGTTGCTCCCACAGGGTCATCAATGCCGAGTTTGTCAAAGAAGGTGACAGAGAAAACTACCAAGACTCCGGCAATCAAGCCAATGATGAAAGAACTACCAACGCTGACGTAAGCACAAGATGCTGTAACTCCCACCAAGCCAGCCAAAATACCATTGATAATCATCGAAAGGTCTGGCTTACCCAAATACAGCCAAGCTGTAACTGTGGCTGCAATGCCACCGACAGCGCCTGCCATGTTGGTGGTTAAGGCAATGTGGGTAATTGCACCAGGGTCGGCAGCCATCACCGAACCTGGGTTGAAACCAAACCAGCCCAACCACAAAATCAAGCAGCCTAAGGTGGCAATGCTCATGTTGTGACCAGGAATGGCATTAATTTGCCCATCTTGATATCTGCCAATGCGCGGTCCGAGAAATGCTGCTCCCATCAAAGCTGCCCACCCACCAACTGAGTGAACGACTGTAGAACCTGCAAAATCCCAGAAACCCATATCTGCTAACCAACCAGCCCCCCAAATCCAGTGTCCGGTAATGGGGTAGGCAATGCCTACGAGTAAAAGGCTAAAGATTAAGAAGTCAACAAACTTAATTCTTTCGGCAACTGCCCCAGAAACAATTGTGGCTGCTGTGCCGGCGAATACTAGCTGAAATAAGAACTTAGCAGCTAAAGGTACACCAGTCCAGTTTAAAGCGCTGAAGATGCCTTTATAAGCATCTCCCGTGGCGGGACTGTTATCGGCTCCTCCTAAGAAAAACCCATTCAATCCGATGAAATCATTGCCATCGCCAAACATCAAGGCAAAACCGATCGCCCAAAATGCCACTGTCGATAGGGCAAACACGATCAAGTTTTTAGAAAGAACGTTGACTGCGTTTTTCTGGCGACAGAACCCGGTTTCTAACATACAAAAACCAGCGTTCATAAAGAACACCAAAAAAGCAGCGATCGCTACCCATAATGTATCAAGGGCAACTTTGAGATCCGCTGTGGTTGGTCCTGCTGATGGAGTTTGGGCAACCGCTGCACAACCCCACGCCAACACAATCAAACAAGCGATCGGTAAGCAAGCTTGCCAACTCGGAGATAGTCGCTTAATTGCTAGATTAAATCTATTGACAATTGAGTTGGATTGTGTTCTCTTACCTTGATGTCTACTGCTAGTTTTCGATTTCTTTTTTTGTGTAACTTTTAACATCATGCCTTTAAGTATGACTAACTGAAAAAATACCTTAAGCAACAAAGCGCTAACGCCAAAAGCGAAACAAGTCGTCTTTGATATTTGCCATTCGGGCAAGTTGGTTGTTGAAACTTGTTTATTCTCATCACTGGCAATTGATTGTGTGAAAATCAAAAAGCCAAATAACCAGAGTAGTAATCAATAAACTGGTGCTATCTCTCTCTGTAAATTTTACGGAGATTATTAATAAATTATTATGTATTTTGTAAAACAGTCAAGCATCCTTCATTGGCTCTTTAATAATTATTCTTTGGCAGGTTAATTTTTTTAACTTGTCAAGTTAGGGATTCGAGATTAGTTACTAATTAATAGCAATAATTCCCAATATCCTATTACAGAAACCTTTGCTAAAAAAGTCTCAAGTCTAAAGGATAAAATACTCACAACTTATGGTTTTAGCTTTTTCTTTGTCCAATTAACCCCGCAGCAGAAACTCGCAAAGGTTCAGTGCTGTTTTTTGTTCAAAAGTTTGGTGAATCCACTAATAAAGTTGATTGATTTTCTATTAAGCCAAATAGTAATTCTGTAGTGTTAAATACAATTTTCTAGCTTTTACTGCTACTTGGATGCATCAGCATGCCTAAAAAAAGTAACTGTATCCGTTACAGTGTCAGCATTTTCGGACATTAGGATCTATAAGTCAAGAAATTATGAAATTTGCATAAAATAAGTTAATAATTTTTACAAACAGATAAAGCTACTGCTGTTATCAAGGAGATACTTTATATCTTTTTATACAAGTTACACAAAAGAATCTTTTCATTAGGTATAGTTAATTCTAAATAAAGAACGGATATTACATCTGTTGCAAATATTTTTCCCAGCCTAATTGTTCTAACTTCGCTTGCTTTGCCATTACCGATTCGCAGAGATTTTGGCGATATTTTTGGATTTTTTCGAGTAATTCGGGTTGGTGGGTACCGAGAATTTGAATTGCCAAAAGTCCCGCATTTGTGGCATTACCTATTGCCACGGTTGCAACGGGGATACCAGCAGGCATCTGTACAATCGAATACAAGGAATCAATTCCTTGTAAGTGACGACTGGGAACGGGAACACCGATAACCGGAAGTGGGGTTAAAGATGCAACCATTCCGGGAAGATGAGCAGCACCACCAGCACCGGCGATAATCACTTTAATACCGCGTTCATGTGCAAGTTGGGCGTAATTTACCATGCGTTCTGGTGTACGATGAGCGCTGACAATGGCAACTTCGCTCTTAACGCCAAATTCTTCACAAATAGCGATCGCACCCTGCATGGTGGGTAAATCTGAATCGCTGCCCATAATAATACCGACAAGGGAAGTCATAGGAACGGGGATTGGTGAGTGGGGGGAGCAGGGGGAGCTTTCTTGAGCAGGGGGAGCAGGGGGAGAAATATTTCTTCTTTTTTACCCTTTACCCTTTCCTCCTCCTCAAATTACTCTATGCCCCATGCCCTAATAGAGTGATGTTGAATTTTACTAATCTATTGTGATGAGCAAAGCAACACCCATAGATATTATCAATGCTAGAGTGCCCGGTTACAAAGATTTGCAGATGCTCTTTGTACGTGAGGGTATAATTGAGCGAATTTTGCCAATGGGTACAATTTTCAAATCCGTTGCACCTCCTGACTTGGAATTGTTGGATGTTCGTGGTGATTGGGTTTCCTTGGGTGGTGTGGATTTGCAAATTAATGGTGCGCTGGGGTTGGCATTTCCGGAATTAAAAGCTGAAAATTTCGACTTTCTCCAGAAAATCTGTGAATATCTCTGGAATGTCGGGGTAGATGGATTTTTACCGACGCTGGTGACAACTTCAGTGGATAATATTCAGCGATCGCTTGCGGTCATGGCTGATTTTATTTCTCGTCAAAAAGCCGGTTCCCAGATTCTCGGTGTACATCTAGAGGGACCATTTTTAAACTTGCAAAAACGCGGCGCACATCCAGCAGAATATCTGTTACCTTTGACAATTGATGAAGTAAAGCGAGTTTTGGGCGATTATGCCCAGATTATCAAAGTCATTACCCTAGCACCAGAGTTAGATCCCACAGGTGAAGTCATTCCCTACTTGTGTTCAAAGGGCATTACCGTTAGTTTAGGACATTCCCAAGCCACCGCGACACAAGCCGAAGATGCCTTTAAACTAGGTGCAACGATGGTGACTCATGCTTTTAACGCTATGCCATCATTACATCATCGCCAACCTGGATTATTAGGTGCAGCAATTATCCATCCTGATGTCATGTGTGGTTTTATTGCCGATGGTGAACATGTTTCGCCGATTATGCTACAAATTCTACTACGCGCCAGTTCTCACAAAGGACTTTTTTTAGTAAGTGATGCTTTATCGCCTTTGGGACTTCCTGATGGGGTTTATCCTTGGGATACTCGGCAAATTGAAGTCAAAAATGGCACAGCAAGATTGCCAGATGGAACTTTATCGGGGACGACTTTACCCTTATTGGTGGGAGTGCAAAACTTGGTTAAATGGGGAATTTGTGATGTGGAAACTGCAATAATTCTCGCAACCGAAGCACCAAGACAAGCAATCGCTTTAACCGGAATTTCCCCAAATCAACCCGCAAACTTATTACGCTGGCATTTCGATGAAACAACAAAAGAACTAACTTGGCAGCGCTTAAACTTCCTGCAAAAATCCTGACTTTAAACTCTTTCTCTGTGCCTCCGCGTCTCTGCGTGAGAAAAAATCTATATTTTCTGCGTTATTAGCGCCTCCCATCAATGATAACTTTAACGATTGGGAACCCTTAAAAATTCAACATGAACGCAACCGACGATAAAACAATTGTTAAAAATTATTTCAATTCCACAGGCTTTGACCGCTGGAGACGTATTTATGGTGATGGCGAAGTCAACAAAGTTCAGCTAGACATCCGCAACGGACATCAGCAAACCGTCGATACAGTCCTTAGCTGGTTAAAAGCTGATAGCAATTTAGCCGAAATATCAATCTGCGATGCTGGATGTGGTGTGGGTAGTCTTAGCATCCCCCTAGCGGCAGATAATGCGAAAGTTTATGCTAGCGATATTTCTGACAAAATGGTGGGTGAAGCAAAGGATAGAGCTTTAGGAACTTTAGGACAAAGCGATAATCCGACTTTTGCCGTCCAAGATTTAGAAGGGTTGAGTGGCAGTTATCATACAGTTATTTGCTTGGATGTTCTCATCCACTATCCTCAAGAAAAAGCAGATGAAATGATTTCTCATCTCTCTTCTTTAGCACAGTCGCGAGTAATTCTCAGCTTTGCCCCTAAAACTTTCGCCCTTACTATACTGAAAAAAATAGGCAGTTTTTTCCCAGGACCAAGTAAAGCAACTCGCGCTTACTTGCATCGTGAAGCTGATGTAGTGAAAATACTGCAAAAAAATGGCTTTAGTGTGGAAAGACAGTCAATGACTCGGACTCGCTTTTACTTTTCGCGAATACTGGAAGCTACGCGTAAGTGAGGTTAAGATCGCTGCGATATAACTCTTATATTTTGCAGCGATTATGAGATTTCTCACCAAACTAACTGCTGGCTTTTTGCTTTCTTTCGGATTTATATGTTTGATGATGAGTGCTTCTGCCTTATCGCAGTTGGCAGATAAAGACCAGACTACCATAGAACAGCAAGAGGCGACAGATACTTTTTTTGCAGGAATAGCCTTAGGTGTCCCATTAGCAGCAGGGGGAGGTTACACGCTTTGGAAGTTACGTCGAAGACATAAAAAATTGTTAAGCGATCGCTTAGATTCTACTTTTTATCAAATGCTCAAAGCCGATAATGGTAGAATTACCGTCTTGCAGTTAGCGATGGAAGCACAACTATCTGGGGAACAAGCTAAACAATATCTGGATCAAAAAGCTAAAGAGTTCAACGCTACTTTTGAAGCAAGCGATAAAGGCAACATTAGTTACCTGTTTCATCTTTGATATTATGTCCGCGCTCATTAATAGTAATAAAAATGCTGCGACCGTCGTCAAGACGTTCCGACAAAACGTCTCTACAATATGTGCGCTTTGCCAGACATGAGATGAGATGTCATTTTTATTTCCTAGTCCCTAGTCCCCAGTCCCTAGCACCTACTATCTTAGTGGAAGCTTTTGGCAAGTGAGGCTAGAATCACAAACAAAGTTCATTCTTTAAAGTGGAACTATGAAGACAGCAGGAAAATTAGCTTCTGGGTGGCTGCTTACACTCGGATTTATGTTTATGACGCTATCAGTTTCAGCGCTATTTAACAAAATCGCTCTAGAGAACGCATCCCGTCGATTACCGATAGATTTTGAGCAAGAACTTGATTATCCAAATGCTACTTATCCTGATGATAATACTGTTGTAGGCGGTTTAGTTTTTGGTGTTCCGACTTTAGTACTGGGGGGATGGCTAGCATTTGGATTATACCGTGATAGTCAGCAAGAGAAAAAAATGATTAATCAAGAGGTAAGCGATCGCTTGCAATCTCTTTTTTATCGAATGCTGACTGAAAACAATGGACGTGTCACCGTTTTAAGCTTTGCAATGCAGTCACAGCTTCCAGCTGCCGTCGCCAGAGAATATTTAGATGAAAAAGCGCAAGAATTTCATGCTAACTTTAAAGTAAGCGAGGATGGGGCAATCTCTTATCATTTTGATGTTTAAACCATAAGACAGCGAAAATGGGATAACTCCATGACGCAAATTTTTTTGAGTATAGGTGCTATTTTGGGCGGTTTGTCGGTTGCGGGTGGTGCCTTTGCTTCTCATGCATTGCGCGAGAAAATTAGCGAGCGATCGCTCGAAATTTTTGAAACCGCCGCGCGTTATCAAATGTACCACGCTCTGGCATTATTGTTAGTAGCACTACTATTGAGCATCTATCAACAATCTCCGCCACCAACTTTGTTAGCAAGTGGGTGGCTGTTCATCATTGGGATTACTTTGTTCTCAGGTAGCTTGTATGCTCTCTCGTTAACAAATGTGAAAATACTGGGAGCGATCGCACCACTCGGAGGTGCAGCTTTTATTGCCGGTTGGGGTGCTTTGGCTTTTGCTGCTTGGAGTTTAAAGTATTAAATAGTTAGGAGTAAAGACGCGATCTTCCTCGCGTCTGTACAGAGTTAGGAATTAAGAACTGCAAAATTTTAACTCCTAACTCTCAATCGTACTAGTAAGTCATTCAAAGCGGCTTTAGCTGTAGGTGCTTTGCTGTAATGTACTTATTTGAGATGCAACTCAAGAGCGATCGCGCAAGCGGTTATATTCTTGCTGATAAAAAGTAAAATCACTATCTGATAAAACTTATTTTTCTTCACCTCCAAGCTTTGCTGCAACTAAATCGGGAATGTAAGATAAATTGAAAACCTCATTAAGCGTAACTAAATTCGCTTCTACAACCCCAGTTTGCATCAAATAAATACCAGTAAACAGCACTCGATAAACATAAAGCAATGGCTTAACTCGACAGTGCTGATTACAAACCTTAATTTATTAAGCTAAAATTAATACTTTCTGCTTTACAATATATCTTTTTGGGCGCTTCAAGAAAGTATTTAAACAATGCCGGACATAGCCATCCTTGCATATTTATTTGGCTCCAATAATACCAATTTCCGTTAAATTCTTCTTTTAACCAAGTCAATTCTGCTTGATAACCTGGGAAAGGATTTGCAGAAAAGAAAAGCTTAAAACCTTCATTAACATTGGGAATGTCTTGCACCAAAATGTCAATCATTTCCGGTACACCACTCACGAAAGGTTCGTGAACTAATCCGACTCGTTCATCGTCAAACACCCATGTCGAATTATGTCGATAGGGGAAAATCACCATCATTGAGTTCGTCATACCTCACCGCTACAGATAATGATTATCTAAAAAAAATGTTAACTTATGTAAAGTTTAGTAAGTAATTTCAGGAGAGCGATCGCCTAGCACAAATAAATCAAATATTCACTTAATTCTCAGTCAAATAGCTCAACATACAAAGCAATTAAAGCAAATACTTCAATTATGTGCCGATTACTTGCCTACCTTGGTTCACCTGTTTCTTTAGACCATCTATTATACAAACCAGAACACTCATTGATAGTCCAGAGTTACCAACCCCGTGAAATGATTTCTGGGGTAGTCAACGCTGATGGCTTTGGTGTTGGCTGGTATCATCCTGAAAAAGATATTGAACCCTTTACCTACAAAAATACACTACCGATTTGGAACGATATTAATCTACCAAGTCTTAGCCGTTTTGTTGAGTCTAAATGTGTAGTGGCTTATGCTCGCAGTGCTACAGAAGGTCAAGCATTGGATTTTGCTAATTGCCAACCATTCCAACATCAAAATTTACTATTCTTTCACAATGGAAGAATTGAGAATTTCCGCAAAACATTACATAGAAAAATTCGTAGCATTTTATCTCCTGAATTTTACGAACTAATCAATGGTAGTACTGATTCTGAACATATTTTTGCGCTATTGCTTTCTCTGTGGCAAGAAAATCAAGATCTAACTTTAGAATCTGCTTTACGCAAGACATTATTAACGCTTTTAGATTTAGCCAAACGTGATGAAGTAGATGTCTCAGCAAATGTGATAATTAGCGATGGACATCGGCTGATTGCTTCACGCTTTGCAGCAAGTTCACCTGCTCCGTCTCTTTATTGGCTGCGGGACGATCCAATTTTTCCCAAGTCTGTAATTATTGCGTCTGAACCGCTATTTGCGAGTAATTGGACTGCTTTCCCGGAAAATAGCATTATCACTGTGGGAGAAGACTGTGATATCCAAATTGAGAAAATCTAATTTACAACAAGCAATTTCTCTTGCTTTCTACCAATGTCGAAGAAACACTGTGGCTTTGTTCGAGAATATGGACGATGCCACATTTCGCTGTCAGGTTCATCCCGATTTTAGCCCTGTAGGGTGGCATTTGGGGCATATTGCCTACACTGAGTCGTTATGGCTACTAGAACGCAGTGCAGGTAATGCTTGTTTGTTTCCGCAATACCGCAAATTTTTTGCAGCTGATGGTTTACCCAAATCACAGCGAGTCCAATTACCAAATCTGGAAGAAATTTATTATTACCTAGACGCAGTTAGAAAAAAAGTCTTAGATTACCTAGAAGTAGCTGATTTAAATCAGCAAGAACGTCTTTGGCGCTTTTTGCTTCAGCACGAAAGCCAACACTGTGAAACGATCGCCTTTTTGTTGGAATTAGCGAAGAGCAATGGACAAGGAGACAAGGAGAGGGGGGGACAAGGAGACAAGGAGACTATTCTTTCTCCCCCTCTCCCCCTCTCCCCATCCCCCCCTCCTCTGATCAAAATCCCAGCGGGTGAGTTTGAAATGGGTAGTAACGCAATTGATGCTCTTGATAACGAGCGCCCCGCACATAAGGTGTATTTAGACACATACTATATTGAGCGCTACCCCGTAAATTGTGGGCAGTATCGCGCATTTATGGAAGCGGGAGGCTACGAAAATCCGGATTTTTGGTCAAAAGCTGGCTGGGAATGGTTGCAAATAGAACAGGTAGAGAAACCGCTTTATTGGCACAACGTTCCATCTGCGGATAATCACCCAGTTTGTGGTGTTACTTGGTACGAAGCAGAAGCATATTGCCGATTTGTCGGTAAGCGACTACCCACAGAAGCCGAGTGGGAAAAAGCAGTTAGTTGGGACGCAGATATGAATCGTCACCGCATCTATCCTTGGGGTGATGAAGAACCAACACCGCAACATTGCAATTGCGTTGATGTAACATCTCCACAGAAGAATCGTCTAACTATAAACACAACAGCAGTAGATGCCTACCCACAAGGGCAAAGTGCTTATGGTTTGTATGATACATTGGGTAACGTCTGGGAATGGACTGCATCTTGGTTTGATGGCTACGATGGTTTTGAGATGTACCCTTATGTAGGTTACTCGCAAGTTTATTTTGACCAACAGCACCGAGTTTTAAAAGGTGGTAGTTGGGCAACTAATCCTTTTGCACTGCGTTCTAGTTTTCGCAACTGGTATCATCCCGGTGTACGCCAAATTTTTGCGGGGTTTCGTTGCGCTCTTTAGGGACTGGGGACTGAGGACTGGGAAAGAATCTTACCCATATTTAGTAACCCCAAAGCCCTAGTAATAATTCCCAATACCTGCTAATTTAATGGAAAAACCACAAAAGATAGCCTTCATGCTTCTGTAATCTAGCTCAGGCGTGATGTTATTTGATGTGACTTCATGTTTCACTAGCTTTGGTTTGAGGTTTGCACATAACAATGCAACCTATCACACCAAGTAATCGGAGGCTCAATGTCAATATCTAAAGCTCTCAGCAGTAAGGTTAATTCCCAAAATACTATTGAAAAACGCTTAGAAATACAGCGTTTGCTAGAACCAACCTTGGTTGTTTCCTCTAGTGCTGGGAGTGATGTAGTTAAAGGATTAACTCAAACACGGAAATCGCTACCCCCTCGTTACTTCTACGACGATCGCGGATCTGAGTTATTTGAGCAAATCTGCGAGTTACCAGAATATTACGTCACGCGGACAGAAACGGCAATTTTACAAAAGTGTGCCAGTGAAATTGCCAAGATTACAGCTGATTGCGAACTGGTGGAACTTGGCAGCGGTAGCTCTACCAAAACCCGTATTATTCTAGATGCATACAAGCAGCTAGGCTATCCGCTGCGTTATCTGCCGATTGACGTGAGTGCAGGTATGTTGGAAACTAGTGCCAAGCAGCTATTGGCAGATTATCCTTCATTACAAGTTCACGCGATCGCTGGAACTTATGAAATGGCGTTAGCGCAACTGATACCAAAGCAATTACCCAGCAGGATGATTTGCTTTATCGGTAGCACTTTGGGTAATCTCAATCCTCAAGAGTGTGATGTGTTTTTATCGGAAATTAAAGATGCTCTGCAAGTGGGAGAGTATTTTTTATTGGGGGTAGATTTGCAAAAGCCGAAACACTTATTAGAAGCAGCTTATGACGATAGCCAAGGTGTGACGGCAGCGTTTAACCTAAATATGTTGGATCATTTAAATCGACGGTTTGAGGGGAATTTTGACACTACGCAGTTTGAACACTGGGCATTTTATAACGAAACTCAAAATCAGATTGAGATGCATTTGAAAAGTATGCGCGAGCAAACTGTCGAGTTACGGGCTTTAAACCTAAGTGTCCATTTTGATAAACGCGAGACAATTTTTACCGAGATTTCCCGTAAATTTGACATCAACATTATTAAAGAGCAACTTGCAGCAAAAGGCTTGATACCGCTTCATGTGTGGACTGATGCAAATCAATGGTTTGGTTTGTTACTTTGCCAATTCCAAGGATAGATAACAGCAAAAATATAAGAGCGATCGCTTGAGGAAAATAGAGACGTTACATGTAACGTCTCTTTTTGACATACCTCCTCGTCTATACGGAGCGAGGATTCCTTAACGTTTCATCTTGAGTTGCCCAGATATATACGCTTTTTGATTAAGTTTCCTTTTTACCTAATAAATTCTCATCCTATTTGCGGATTATAGTGAATATCATCTTCAGATATGTTGTATTTAGAGGTATTCGGATGATCCGCAGGAAGCATTATGGCTGATCTGACTAGCAAAACAGACAACGAACCCAATACAAACGACGAACGCAATCTTTCAGATATACCCATCGAAGATACTGATCTTCTTTCGGATATACCCGTAGAAGAAACTGGCGAAGAAATTATTTCAGATCTACCCCAGGCAATTACTGAATCCTATGGAACGGGTGTTGCCCTAGAGCCGGGGCTTGAAATCGGCGGACGAACCATGCACGACCGGATGGAGCAGTATACATCGGCTGGTCCAGAACTAACGGGAGGTGATATTGATGCTCGTTGGGATCAGGCTGAAGCAGTTGGTGACGAAGCAGTGGGGGGAACCGTTCCTACTCCCGATCAGAGCATTGTTGAAGAACTCGGAGCTGCTGTTGGGTTAGATTATGACGACGGGGTATCTCTTCAGACAAACGAGATTTTGGAGGAACGTGACTCTGGTCGATGGGAGTTAGACCCCATGTCTTCGGAAGATTATCAGGAGCGTTGAGTGTTCTCTGGAAACGTGCGATGGCGCTGTTTCTCCCACCGTAGGCGATCGCATTATCGGTGTGATTCAAACCCAGTGCTTGGATAAGGATTAGAGTGAACCCTCTCAATAACAGAACTCAAAAAAATTAACCAATCTAGATTAATAGTAATGAGGAGCAATTTATGGCAACCCCAGAATCTCCAGACACCAGACCAACAGACCTAGATATCTCTGGAAACGTTGATACACCAGATACACCAGCTATGCCAGCTCCAGATGCAAGTGTTACTTTAGGCGATTCGGCAAGCAACCCTTTAACCATTTTTCCCCTGTCGGAAGAAGAAGAAGCAACGGAGTATTGGCAAGACACTGAAGATGCCGAACGCTCAACAACAGCTAGTGAGGGGGAGTGAGGCGATTAAAAATCACATTTTCTGCGCTCTCTAGGCTTTCGTTAAGTTGGAATTGATGGGGACTCAAAACCTGACTAGCAACTGGTACGAAGTGCAAAAAAACTTATTCAAAAACGTTGTCCCTGAATATATTCTTGCTCACCTTGGCAGTGTTTTCACTGCCAAGACACCATGCTTCAGCCTTTCTGTCAAGTCGCTTCTCTTTCAGAGACGCTGCCCGGTAAGCGTTCGCGGAGCGTCTCGTAGAGAAGCTATGCCGTTGGCGGAGCCAACGCCAACGCACCAGAAGCCTCTCGTTCGCGGAGCGTCTTTGAAGGACAAGAGAAGGCTTTACGCTCCAATTCAAAAAAGGTCAATTAGCACAAATTATCTGCTCGTTTTGGGTGAGGATGCCTTTAATGAAAGTACTTTGCGTTTGAAAACTAAACTGGAGCTTAATACACCTATTAGAACCACAAAACTATTGGTAAAACTGGGTTCAGGGACCGTTCTAGCATTAGGATTAGCACGAATTGTAAAATAATTATAGAAATTGTTTGCGTCTAAATCGTCAGGGACATCAAAAGAAAAAGTAAAATCGACGAATTCACCAGGAGCAACAGAACCCCCAGACCACTCAAGACCGAAAGAGCCATCCTGGATGAGCCGCGTGAACTTGGACGAGGTAGGCTTTTGGTCAGAGCTTGAACCGTTGAAGTCGAAATCTGGAATTGCAAAGCCAGGGGGGACAAGAATTAACTCAGGCGATCCGAAGTTATCATTAACTCCAAAGCCAATCCTAAAACTAAAGCCATTCCAGGTAGAGTTAGTATCATTTAAAACTCTTTCGCTAAAGAAATACTCTGTCGTCCCTTTTGAAGGTTCAACGAACAGTTGGGTGTCAATCGGGGCTATAGCTTGAAAGGTTTTGGGAGTACAAGATAAACTGCTTAAGTTGCTGATCTGATTTGGGCTTGGAGCTATGCTGTTGTCGTTATTAGGTTTTGGCGTATTAACGGGAGTTTGAACTTGTGGACACAATAGATCACCAAGTCCTAATCCTGTAGGTGGACTTATGCTGGTAATAGTACGAGCTTGAGATGCTCCGCCAAAGCATAGAGAAATTGCCAAGGTAGTTACAAGGGTTTTATCTATTCCTTTCATTTTTTAACTGTTGATTTGATTACAACAAAGGCAACAGCCTCGCTTTAGTATCTTAGAGGCTATGCCGATACTATTGTATCTTTAATTACAATCATATTTTTATAAACAGACAACATCACGAGTCGTCAGGAGTTCGGTGGTTGCTGTAAGCCTCAAAAAGAATACTAACTATAGAAGTTAACTTATCTTAATAATTATTCTTAAAAACTTTTGGAGTTTCTTTTGGTACACTTTGGTATTTACTCGTTTAGAAAAAGGTTTAAGTCTTGAGTTATTACGATTTCAATAACCATTTCTGGTCTTCACATACAGTTTGTAGCCAATCAGCACTACCAAAGTCAGATAAAAAAAATACTCGCTTTAGAATACCAGCAGGAATTTTGACTTTAGTGTGTGTTGGTGTTTGGACGCCGTTACTGCTCCAGATATTAGTTCCTGAGAAGAGTGAGAATCAGCAAAAAAGCTCTCTGAATGTTGACAACCCTAATGGAGATCGTATAATGCTCCAACGCTCGCGCTTCCTTTTATATTTATCTACCAAGCAACGAGAATCAAGCAACTAATTCAAACCAAGTGGTAATGGGGTTGCATTCACGATTGCTGCTCCATTTGACACTCCATCGCCCTAGAAGGGCGAGGATTCTTGGTTCACCCAGTCCACTTACCACAATTGAGTTGCCCCTCTTGCGCCAGAGGTGGAGCTGTCCCCAAGGTTTCACTCCATTACAGAAGTCTGTTTGGGTATGCCCAACCCTACAGTTTCAACCCTAAAACTTTGGTTTTCGCCTTCCTTGTTGCATGAAGATTTTACCTGATGGTGCTTTTCCCATCAGAACCCCAGATCTGTCGCTCGAAGACGAGCGCCCGCTTCGCTAACAGTTTTCAAGGTGCGATGCCTTTTCGGCTCTGGGTGTTTTAAGTGGTTGATTACCCTGACCACAAAAGTATTATCTCACAGTTGCCAAGTTTTACAGCTACTGAGTCTGTGTCTAGTCTATAAAGCCGTCCTTCCAGGACGGGGCTTTAAACCCAATTTTTTCGGTAAATTTTTAAGCAGTTTTTTACAGCCAATTGGTACTGCAACTGCTCCCTAATCAAACCCGGCAATTCCAACCAAATCGCCCAATAACTTTCTTGCCTCTGTCACTAGCTGCTGAAGTGTTTGAGGTAGGTTGATGATTTCTTGTATCAGGTCTTGGGGAGTAAAGCCAAAAACCATTAATATAATGACGATTACAACCAGGGCAACTGCTGTACTGATGACTGTCTTCAACAAACTCAACAAAGCCCTAAAGACCAGCAATGCAACAATTAATGCAGCTATGAGAATGATTAAATTAGTTGGCATAATTTTACCTGGAAAGCATAGGCTACAACTAGTACCAATGATCCATTCTTCCATTGGCTGCTTATACCATCATAGTTCATCAGAAAATTGGGTAGAAACCCCGTCTCCGGATGGTTCAAATCTGAGGCTAAAGCCCCGTACCGCGATAGTCGGGGTAAGCTTACCTAGAAGAGCGATCGCTAAGTCGAGTGCATATTTGACTTGCCCAGCGCCGTGGGCGGGTTTGCCTGCTTCCTCTGCTCCCTCAGTCTTTATGTCGCGTCTGGGCGATCGCCTGATGCCATGAGTCTAGTAGTGTTAAGCGATGGTCTGCGCTCATTGTCGGCTCAAACCGTTTCTCAACCTGCCAGTGTTGCACAATTTCCGCTTCGCTTTCCCAGTATCCAACAGCTAGACCTGCCAGATAAGCAGCCCCCAAGGCAGTAGTTTCGGTGATTTTTGGACGAACAACGGGCACACCCAAAATATCTGCCTGAAACTGCATCAGCAGATCGTTGCGGGACGCACCGCCATCTACCCGCAGTTCTGACAGAGAAAGCTTAGAATCCTGACGCATAGCATCAATCACGTCAGCCGTTTGATAGGCAATGCTTTCTAGCGCTGCACGGGCGATATGGGCACTGGTTGATCCACGACTTAAACCCACAATCGTACCACGAGCGTAGCTGTCCCAATAAGGTGCGCCCAAACCGACAAAGGCAGGCACAAAATATACACCACCATTATCAGGAACACTGCAAGCTAAAGGTTCAACATCTGCACTATGCTTGATAATTCCGAGTCCGTCTCGTAGCCATTGCACAACTGCCCCGGCAATGAATACGCTGCCTTCTAGAGCATAACTGGTGCGTCCATTTATGCTCCAGGCGATCGTAGTTAACAGCTTGTGGTCGGATAGCATGGGCTTATTACCTGTATTAAGCAGCATGAAGCAGCCTGTACCGTAGGTGTTTTTCACCATGCCACATTGCAACGATGCCTGCCCAAAGGTTGCAGCCTGCTGGTCTCCGGCAATTCCGGCAATGGGAATGCGGCTACCCAAAATACCTTCAGATGTATACCCATACACTTCTGACGAACTCTGCACTTGGGGAAGAAGAGAACGGGGAATATCGAGAATGGACAGCAATTCATCGTCCCACTGCTGAGTGTGAATATTGAACAACAATGTCCTGCTAGCATTAGTCACATCTGTGATGTGGAGCTCCCCCTGAGTTAGTTTCCAAATCAACCAGCTATCGACGGTTCCAAATGCCAGTTCTCCTCGCTCGGCTTTAGAGCGAGCATAAGGCACATTATCAAGTAACCACTTAAGTTTAGTGCCGCTAAAGTAAGCATCGATCACCAGTCCTGTTTTGTTCTGGAATGTTGTCTCATGTCCAGCTGCCTTAAGTTCATCACAGTAAGCAGCAGTGCGGCGATCTTGCCAGACGATCGCATTGTAAATCGCCTTACCTGTTTTTCGATCCCAGACTATCGTAGTTTCTCGTTGATTGGTAATTCCAATAGCAGCAATATCACTAGCCTTGATACCAATGCGAGCTAGAGCTTCATTAGCAACACCAATTTGGGAAGACCAGATTTCATCAGCATTATGCTCCACCCAGCCAGACTGCGGAAAGATTTGTTGAAATTCTTTCTGAGCAATCGTCAAAATATCGCCATTGCGGTCAAATATAATAGCGCGCGAGCTAGTGGTGCCTTGGTCGAATGCCAAAATATATTTAGTCAAGTCGCTTCGCTCCAATTAAAAATTCACGCATTAAAAATTCAAAAAAAAAGACAAATTAGTGGCGAGTTCAAGCTCCCATTAATTCTTGGCGGCTGCCTCCGCAGGCAATAGTCAGTAAAAACTGCTACACACAGGTATAATACAAAGGCGTTGCCGCTTTTGTTGCGGTACAGTGGTTAATGCTTCACTTTCGCTGTTCGCTTTTTATTTTGCCGATCCTCAGCTTGACTTGCTCTTGATTCGAGCTTAAATTCTGGGATGTCGTACAATTGATCGTCTTCGAGGTTGTATTGTTCGCAAACCAGACTCAGCCGATCGCACTTACTGATGACAGGGTTGACAGAATGAGTCAAATCGCCTTGGAAAAACAGCAAAGTGTTTGATTGAGGAAGAATTTGCCCGATTTTGCGTTTGTGCGATCGCAACACGAGTTCTCCTCCCACTATATCAGTTGGTACGACGACATAAAGAACGCTAACAACTGTAGGCGGTTCGATAGTTTTACAATAAGAACGCAGAGAGCGATCAATGTGAGGATCGACACGAGAACCTGATTTTAATAACAGGGGATTGAGGTAAAAAGCATTACAGTCTGGTTGCAGTGCTAAGTCTAGATAAGACTTGAAGTAGGGAAAGCGTTGCTCAACTGTTGTAAGATGCGATCGCCTAAATACTAGTGAAAATCCTTTTGTCCCCACAAAGTCACGATTGAGGTTGTTGACTGTAAAATAAGGACACCCGAAAATCTGTCCTTGCAACTCACTCAGGTATTGTTGAGAAAAAGCGTTTTGACGTTGGTGATAATAAGTCAAGGTTAATGAAATTTGATAAAGTTGACGAACAGAAGAATTATAAAAATGTTAAATATTGCTGTTTTTGTTGTCACAATTGAATTTTAGACAGCTTTAATTATTATGACAATTATTTTGCACATCACGCGACGCGAAGAATGGGAAAAAGCGAAAGTTGCGGGATTTTATCGCGGTGATACTCTGGATTCGGAGGGTTTTATTCACTGTTCGACACCAACGCAAGTTATCAAGGTGGCAAATTTCCGTTTTAAAAATCAAAGGGATTTGCTAGTTCTTTGCATTGACTCCCAGAAAGTTGAACCGGATATTCGTTATGAAGCTGCGGAGGAAGGGGAATTATTTCCTCACGTTTATGGTGCTTTGAATGTTGATGCTGTGTTGAAGGTTCTTGAGTTTGCACCGGGGGAGGATGGTTTTTTTGAACTGCCGCAAGGAGTTGTAGATTTAGTATGAGGAACCGCACCAGACGCCAAGAAGGAGGAGAAAAAAAGAGATGGAGAAGGAATTTGATGTGGGTGAGTATGTGGATTTGATGGCTTTGTTGGTAGATTTGCAGTTGCGGGATGAGTATCGGGATGGGGTGGTGGCAAATTTTGAGAGAATTAAGGCGATCGCTCAACTTGTGAATTCGTTTGAATTACCGGATGATGTTGAAGCTGCACCAATTTTTGAACCATGAATGATGCTTTATCAATTGCAGATGCTGTGCGCGATCGCAAAGTCAGCGCAGTGGAAGTTGCTCAAGCTGCTTTAAAACGAATCGCAGCGCGGGATAATGAATTAAACTGTTTTACGGCTCTGCGTGCTGAATCTGCTTTAGAAGATGCAGCACGCATAGATGGGGAAATAGCGCAAGGTAATTATCCTGGCTTGTTGGCTGGGGTTCCTTTTGCGGTGAAAAATCTTTTTGATGTTGCTGGTTTAACAACTCTGGCAGGATCGAAAATTAATGCGGAAAATCCCCCAGCAATTAAAGATGCAACTGCCGTAGCGAAGTTGAAACAAGCGGGTGCGGTTCTGGTTGGTGCTTTAAATATGGATGAGTACGCTTATGGATTTGTGACGGAAAATTCTCATTATGGTGCTACTCACAACCCCCATGATTTAAGTCGGGTAACTGGTGGTTCTTCTGGTGGTTCAGCTGCTGCGGTTGCAGCGGGGTTGGTTCCGCTGACGCTGGGTTCTGATACTAATGGTTCAATTCGCGTTCCTGCGGCTTTTTGTGGTGTTTTTGGTTTGAAACCGACTTATGGTAGGTTGTCTCGCGCTGGTGTAGCTTTATTTTCCAGCAGCTTTGACCACATTGGACCTTTTGCTAGTTCGGTGCGCGATATTGCGATCGCTTTTGATGTGCTTCAAGGTGAAGATGGTCGAGATCCAGTTTGTACAAAGCGTCCCCCTGTAGAAACGCGCAATTTCACACAAAATATTGATAATTTGCGAATTGCGATCGCTGATGATTATTTTGTAAAAGGAGCAAATCCGGAAGCGTTAGCAGCAGTTGAACAAGTTGCTCGTGCTTTAGATGTGCGAGACTATATCACAATACCAGAAGCACATCGCGCTCGTGCGGCAGCATTTGTGATTACCGCGAGTGAGGGTGCAAATCTGCATTTAGAAAAATTGCGCGAGCGTCCACAAGATTTCGATCCAGCAACACGCGATCGCTTTATTGCTGGTGCTTTAATTCCCAGTAGTTGGTACATCCAAGCACAACGCTTTAGAAAATGGTATCGCGATCGCCTTTGCGAAATCTTTCAAAATGTAGATGTAATTATTGCCCCAACTACTCCCTGTCCAGCACCCTTAATTGGTCAACAGACCATGATTTTAGATGGCGAAGAAATTCTTGTCCGTCCCCATTTAGGATTATTTACTCAACCATTATCTTTCATCGGATTGCCCGTTTTATCAGTACCAATTCAACAGCAAAATGGCTTACCATTAGGAGTGCAATTAATAGCCGCACCCTACAACGAAGCGTTAATTTTACAAGTTGCAGCTGTGCTAGAAGCAAAGGGTATTGTCAGCGCTAAAATACTTTCTTCGGGAGCATCCCAATTTTGACGCAATACCCTGTAAGCAGGGCTGTTTTATGCCACAAGTGAGAAAATTTTGTCAATATCATCATTACCTCTCTTGTCCCCCTTTTCCCCTTTTCCCCTTGTCTCCTTGTCCCCTTGTCTCCTTGTCTCCTATCTCTGTATAACCACAGATGTTCCTACCGATGCCCAGTTGAATATCCATTTAGCGTGATTTACTGCTACATTCACACAGCCATGACTAACTGGAGTGCCAAATTTTCGATGCCAATCTGCACCGTGAATTCCATAATTTCCGTCGTAAAACATTGCATAGGGAACATTGGGAATATCGTAATTATCGCCACGCATCCTAACTTTTCTGTGTTTGGATTGAATCTTAAAACTACCTGTGAGAGTGGGGGTAGATTTTTTGCCTGTGGAAATAGCAACAGCATACATAGGTGTTGCCCCTTCCCAAGCTATTAAACGTTGCTTTGAGAGATCAATTTGAATCCATCGCTGATTAGATTGTTGTAGCGTCTGGATTTGCTGTGTAATTATTTGGCTTTTTGGTTTTGCCCAAGCTTCACCTATGCCAGTATTAACAAAAGTCAAAGTCAATGCCACACCAGAAATAAAAATTTTTAAGGGACGTAACAACTTAGAAGAAACCAAACTTTTCATAGCAAATATACTCAACTTAACGATTTTCAACTCATGCCTTGCACCACTGCCAAGCGAATTATATCCGCTTCATGCAAGATTTAATTTAAAGGAATTTTTCCGTTTTGAGCTTTAATTCCTCAACATTGCTATAAGCATGAGTTTTATATAATTTAATCGTAAAGCAACTTTTTTAATTAGTCACTACTCTTTACTTTTTTATTGCATCGATAGCATTTGTTAAGATATTCATAAAAGCTTGGTTAATTAGCGCTGCATAACATTCGGCTCAAGGCAAATTCCGGTATTATTTAACTAGTTCCATGTCTGGATGCTTTTGAGTTCCTTGAAGACGACTACCGAGAATCATCAGAATGCTGTCAATGCCATCATGCAAGTTGAGTGATTTACGTTCAGCTTCATCTAAGCACGAAAATATTCGTAGCGATCGCACAATTTCTTGAATCCGCTCAGTCTCTACAGTCATTGCCGCTGCAAAAATTTGCAGAACTCACATCTCGCACAAACGTATTAATACTTAAAAAGTAAAAACATAATATACAACGGTTTTTATCAATAAAACACAAAGTTAAGATTTATAGCTTACGCTCGTCTGGTTTTGTTTGTATAGCTTCACCCTTACAGGGTTTAGGTGCAAGATATAAAAAAACGCCAAAACAAACCGTAATGGTACTTTCTGGGCAAACTGGGTACGGGTGGCGATAGTTTTCATTTTATCAGTTCACGTCAGATAAAGCCGTTGGCGAAGGCATCGCCGTCTAAAGGCGATATTTTGGTGCTATTTAGCTATATAGTCCCCAAACTCGGTTTGAAAATTTTAAATAGTCCATTAGAAGTGCATAATTAACCTCAGGTGATTCCCATCAATCAAATAGAACCACCGCAGACAGAAGGCTATGAACACTCGTTGACAACCAGCAAGAGGAAACTTCATGAAAAAACGTGAAGATATTGTGGAAAAGTTCTCGACGTTTCTGAGTTTCGGAAACGCCAATATTGTTAGAAACCTGATTTGGCACACAGATCCAGAACTAGAACGTTATATGAAACATTTAGTCAAGTCTGAGCCAGAGACTAATAAAGAATTTTGGGCACGATATTTTTTGAAAATGTTAAGAGAGGTATCCCATTCAGAGAGTAAAGAAGCAGAGAATAAAAAATATACACGAACACAAATTCAAGTTAACACAGGCAAATCTTCTGTCCGCTCTTCTTCAATAGCAGAAAGACACTTATCAGCTTATTTACAAGAAGCTTGTTTGTGGGCTTCTCAAAAAAATTATCAGAGGTTTAAGTTTCTCAGACACAAATACTCATTAGAAGAATATTTTCAGATAGCCAACTCAGGCGCTAATCCCCCAGCAAAACTCCTGAAAAATTTTAATTTTGAACATCCGCAGACAAATATAGAAGGTTATGCTAAAACTGCATTATTACGTTTTGTTAGCAATACAATTTATCGACATGATATAGAAGCTAAAAGAGACAAGTTTTCTGATTATGCTCTTTTAAAAGATTTAACTAAAAAAGAATTGCTAGAAGCTTTAGCTTTTCTAGGGATTAACAATAAAGAAATTCCCTTATACTGTCTAGTTTGGCAATCCTTAGATGAAATTTGTCACCCAAACGATAGCTTAGTAAATATAAATATTAAATCTCCAAATGAAACACAATTAACCCAAATTGCTTTTCGTTACAATCAACGGCAAAATCAACTAAATTCTTCTACAGCAGCTTCAATAGAAAAGATTCAAGAGATGCTATTAACTTGTATTAAAGCTGCTCGCGATTACCGCACTAAACGTTTTTTCCCTCTAGAAGAATATGATACTATATCTGACTTGATGCCTACTCCTTGGGATACAATTTTGCAAGAAGAAGCATCGCAACAAGTTCAATCTATCATCTCGCAGTTATTCTCAAATATGCCAGAAGCAGGAAAAATAATATTTAAACTTTTGCTAGGATTAAACTTAACTCAAATCGAAATAGCAGCAGTTTTAAAAAGTAGGTATCCTGAACTGCAAAAGCAATATCAAGTGGCTCGTCACTTGGCAAGATACAATAAAAATTTCTTGCAAGACTTGATTAATGAGTGGCAGAAAATCAACCCCGAAATTTGTATAAATGATGATAAAGATATTGAACAAATAAAGGATGCTATGGTTGAGTGCTTGCAGTCGCTCTGTCAAAAGTTGTTGTATTCGACTTTGGATAAAATTGAAAAACAATCGAATTATTCAAAAAAGCTTTCAACTCTGACCAATGAAATAAATCTGCTAAAACAGCCACTCGTTCTTACCTTATCAGAGGCATCTAATACGCTTAAAGACATAAAAATAAACTTAATAACATCTTTTAAGCAAAAATTAGAAATAAATATGAATTTAACTACAAGCTCTCTAGATGTAGTTGAATTTAAAATAAATTCTTTGATTGATGAATGGATAAAAAACAAACTTTATGTTGCGAAGAAGGATGAAGTAAGATGATATCTGACTTGAATGATTTAATGGTAATTTTTTCCGAAAAATTATGGTTAGAAATTTCAGATAAAACACAAAAAAACGCATGGAAATTAGTTAATAAAAAGTCTTACTCTCAAAGAGGTGCTACTTGGAATGCCTACCTTAATAGCCTCTGTTTGCATATTTTTCTGACTTGGTTGAAAGAAGACCCCGATTTGGAGGAAACTGTCAATGTTTGGCTGGATGACGAGCAACTAGCCAGCGTTTGGGAAGTTGTAAATGGCACAATGCTAACTCTCGGTGATACGAAACTGGTGCTAATTCCGAGTGATAAAAGTAATTTGCAAGAGTTGCGGATTCCGCAAGAATGGGTTGATATTCCTAACTGGGCAGGCAACTATTATTTGGCTATACAGTTAAACTTGGAAGAAGGCTGGTTTGGGGTATGGGGATATGCGACTCATCAACAAATCAGGAAGGAAGCTAAATATGATTCTTTGGATCGAACTTACTGTTTGGATGTAGAGGATTTAATTACAGATTTGAATGTAATGTGGGTAGCACGAGAAGTTTGCCCTCCTGAGAAACTAGAAGTACAACCTTTATCAATATCAAATACACAAGTAGAGAGATTATTAGAGCAACTAAGTACGCGGACATTTTATTCACCTCGTCTAGATGTGCCTTTTGAAATGTGGGGAGCATTAGTGGCAGTGGATGAATATCGCCAGCGTCTCTATCAACGACGGCTAGGAAACCAAAAAAGTACTCAAGTTGAATACAGACAATCTTTAGCAAATAACTTAAGCCAATGGTTTGAAAATATCTTTGAGGTGGGTTGGCAATCTTTTGATGCCCTTATTAGCTCAGAACAGAAAAATTTAGCCGTTCAATTTAGAAGTGATACGGCGTTGAACGATCTGCGTGTCAAAAAAGCTAAGTTGATTGATTTGGGGATGCAATTGGGTGGTACTGCCGTTGTGCTGCTACTGGGTTTAACATCAGAGTTTGATGAAAAAATCAGTATTCGCGTGCAACTGCATCCGGCAAATGAAGAAATTTACTTGCCACCCCATCTTCAACTGATTTTGCTCTCGGAATCAGGAAAAATTATTCAGGAAGTAGAATCAAGAAATCACGATCATTTGATTCAGTTAAAAAAATTTAAATCTCATCCAGGAAAAAATTTTAGTATTAAAATAGCTTTTGGTGATATCAGTATTAAAGAAGATTTTGTGCTTTAACCGCTGGTTAATTTCCAGGCATGAGTAAATTAGTTGTATTAAATTTGGGAAGAGGCGACTTAAAGCGGGGCTTTCCCTCGGTGACAGTTCAGCTATGGGAAGAAAGCAATCCTATTGCCATGCAATTTACAGGCAGCTTACCAGCCGCGCCGGATCTTTGGCAAACCTACGGACGTTGGCAGTTACTTTATGAGTTGCTTTATGAAGCGCTTTACCCTACTTTGGGTTGGCGGAGACGCGTGGCAGATAAAGATGAAGATTTTGAAATAGATCAAGAGGACGTCACCAACATTTCCTCAATGGATTTTAAGAGTTTATGTGATGATTTATCTCAGGAAATCAATACTTGGCTCAAGTCCGAGGAATTTCGCAATATAGACCAAAAATTACGCACAACATTAGATACTCATGATGAAATTCGGGTAATTTTGGCAACAGAAGATGAACAAGTAAAACGGCTTCCTTGGCATCTGTGGGATTTTTTTGAAGATTACCAATCAAGCATAGTCGGCATTAGTGCTTCAGAGATTGAACGAGTTAAGCCATTACCAAAAAAGTCAGGTAATAAGTTAAGAATTTTAGCGATTATTGGCAATAGTGAAGGAATTGATGTTCAAAAAGATAGAGCAATTTTAGAACAATTACCAGGTGCGGAAACAATTTTTTTAGTTGAGCCACAACGACAAGAATTAGATAAATGGCTGTGGGATAAACAGGGTTGGGATATTCTTTTTTTTGCTGGACATGGTTCAACTCAAGCTGATGGAGAAACCGGGCGAATTCATATTAATAAAAATGATTGTCTGACGGTTCCTCAGTTGAAAAATGCGCTGAAAGCAGCGATCGCTCGCGGGTTACGTTTAGCTATTTTTAACTCCTGCGATGGACTGGGATTGGCGCGTCCGTTAGCTTCTTTGCACATTCCGCAAATGATTGTCATGCGCGAACCTGTGCCAGATTTAGTCGCACAAGAATTTTTGAAGCATTTTCTCTCTGCATTTGCTGATGGTGAGTCTTTTTATTTGGCGGTGCGAGAAGCACAAGATAGGTTGCAGGGCTTAGAAAATGACTTTCCGTGTGCTAGTTGGTTACCTGTGATGTGTCTGAACCCATCTGAAGCACCGCTAGTTTGGCAAAAACCGATTGTTGCTCCTACCCGCAAATGCTTACCAAGGGGACGTATTCTGCCGATCGCTTTTCAAGTCAGCTTGCTCGTAACTGCTTTGATAATAGGTATGCGATCGCTTGGGATTTTGCAGTCATCAGAACTGAAGTCTTTCGATCATGTTATGCGATCGCGTCCTTATGAAGCACAAGATCAACGCATCTTAGTCGTTTCAGTAACCGAAGCTGATGTTCGCGCACAAAGCGCCAAAGAAAGAGGTGGAGCCTCATTATCAGACAAAACTTTGGCACTCGTTGTGAGAAAATTAGAACAGTTTGAACCGCGTGCGATCGGCTTGGATATTTATCGCGAGAATCCAGTCAGCACAGATTATGCAGATTTAGCCAAGACAATGAAAAATAGCGATCGCTTTTTCGCTATTTGCAAAACCAGTGAAGAAGACAAAAATCCGGGTGTCCCCCCACCTCCAGAAGTGAGCGTGCAACGCCAAGGTTTTAGTGATGTTTTAACCGATCCCGACGAAGTGATCCGTCGGCAATTATTGGCGATGGCGCCAGCACTTCCTTGTTTAACCGACAAATCTTTCAGCTTTCGTTTAGCTAGCCGTTACTTGGCTGATTTGGGGATTACACCACAACTTAATTCTGAAAAAAACTTTCAGTTTGGCAATGTCGTCTTCAAAAACTTAGAGGAAAACAGCGGGGGTTATCATGGACTCGATAATTTAGGTCATCAAGTGCTGCTCAACTGGCGTTCCTCACCTCAAATTGCTCCACAAGTTACACTTAAACAAGTTCTCAACAATGAACTTACGCCAGATTTAGTGCGCGATCGCATTGTCATAATTGGCACTACTGCTGAAAGCTTTCATGACTATTGGTCTACTCCCTACACCGCGCAAAAAATGCCCTACCAACCGATGTCAGGGATAGTCGTTCAAGCGCATATGGTAAGTCAAATTCTCAGTGCTGTGTTGGATCGCAGACCACTACTATCGGTTTTGCCGAAATGGTGTGAAGTTCTTTGGGTATGGTGCTGGTCTATTGGGGGAGGTATCATTGCTTGGTACTTCCGCTCACCATTACACTTAGGAATAGCGATCAATATCGGTCTGGCTATCTTATACGGAGTTTGCCTTTATGTATTAATACAAGGGCTATGGATACCGCTTGTTCCCTCAGCCTTGGTTTTCTTAGCTTGTAGTGCAATTGTGGCAGTATACGCTTGGGACTAGGGACTAGGGACTAGGAACTAGTACTCGACCAAGCTAAAAATGAGGGGTGAAGGCAAGCACTCTTGAGCAGGGGAAGCAGGGGGGAGAAAGAACTTGATTTTCTTACCATAACCCCGCAAAGTTGCCTTGGCAGACTACTAGAAACTAGGGACTAGGGAAGAGAGATTTTCATACTTTAGGTGACTAATGATTAATGAAAAAATCAAACGTGTATTTAGCATTATTTTGACATCGTTGTGCATCAGCTACATGATGCCAGTCATGGCACTTAATCAGTCTAATAATATACAAATTCGCTTCAATCAAAAGGAAGCAGATGGCTCAAGTCGGGGTAGACCTTCCAAAAGGGTAGGAACGGGAAGTCGGGGAGAATGTCCACCAGTGGAAGTGCCAGTTAGTGCTTTAATACCTGATCAAAATCCAGGTTTAACGGTTGAACAACATCCTACCTTTTGGTTTTTTGTCCCTTATCAGCTTAGTAATACATTCGGTGGGGAGTTTGCCTTGCAGGATGAAGCAAACAATGATATTTACCGAACTCGTTTTAAACTGCCGGCAACACCAGGTATAGTTAGCCTGAGCGTACCGTCTACAGTAACCTTAGAACTTAATAAAAGCTATCAATGGTACTTTAAGATTTACTGTAGTCAGCAAAATTTAGCCAACCCAATATTTGTGCGCGGATGGGTGCAAAGAGAAGCGCTTAAACCCGAATTAGAGCGACTTTTGCAAGCAGCTACCACACCGCGATCGCGCATTGCTATTTATGCTCAAAATGGTATTTGGTATTCTGCTTTAAACGAGTTAGCTAAACTTCGTATTGCTGAACCTAAAAATACCGTCTTTATTAAAGATTGGGCTAATTTATTGCAAGATATTGGCTTGGAGAATTTAGCCCAAAAACCGATTCTGGGAGAAGTGAAAAAGTGATGATTTTTGTAGTAGGGGTTTTAAGGCTTATTTTAAGTCTATTTTATGCACTGAAGTGCTTACTACGAATTTAAAGCCAATTTCCGACTAAAACATAAGGTGCCCAAAAATAAGGAGTTTTATATTTAGCTAATAAAGCAAGTTGAGCTTGACGCAAAGCTTCGACTTTAGTTTCTTTGCCATCTGCTAATTCTTGATAAAATTGATTCATCAGTTCCGCAGTTGATTCGTCTTCCACCGACCACAAAGTTGCTAAAGTACTGCGTGCGCCGGCTCGCACGGCTATTCCCGCTAGTCCTAAGGTAGCTCGCTTGTCACCACTAGCGGTTTGACAAGCACTAAGGACAAGTAATTCAATTGCGCGATCGCTTGTATCACGAAGCCGCAATAAGGTATCAAAATCTTTTACTTTTAACAGCGTTTCCCAAGTGAGAATAAAGGTTTTCTCAGCATTAGAACTAAACTCACCGTGAGTCGCTATGTGAACTACAGTAAATGGTGCTTCTTTAATCTGATTTTGGACATTTTTTTGAGTAAAATCCTTATTTATAAGTTCTTGATTTTTAGGTATTGTTGAGTTAATTTTATCTAATTCCACTCCCACGTTTTTGAGCGGAGCAAATGAGCGACCTTCAATTTTACGTTGTTCGCTAATTCCGCCAATTAAAATATTTAATTCTCCTCGCTGTAAAGGTTTGGGGTCAATAAGTTGCAAACCAGGAGCTAAAGCGATCGCATACTTTTGAATTAAATATTGTTTCTGTTTTTCGTCATAAAGAACACTCATAGGAATATTTCGCAAAGAACCATCTAGTACGAATACTAATGTTTTTATGTTTCTCTTTGCTAAATCAGCTTCCAGTGGTTGAATTAACCATCCATACAGCTTTTGGGAGAGTTCTTTAACATCATTAATCCGGTCGGGTTCTTTGAGATATTCTCCTAATTTATCTAGCGTACTTTCAATTTCTTTCGCCTCTTTGTAAGTTGTATAGTGGCTAAGTTCGCTTTGATTGGGTAACTTGAGAATAATTTCTATGCGGTCTTTTAAAATAATTGGATAAACAACTGCTGCTGTCGAACCAATTTTGTCAACCACCTCATCAATTTGTTTTGGTTTCGCTTGTAAACAAGCTTCCCGAAAAAAGTTCTCTAGTTCACTTAATTGCAAAGCTTCAATCACATTCCTGGCTTGCTTTAAGTTATCTTGACTTACTGAGAATTGGGCAGTGGGCAATGGGCATGGGGCATTGGTCATTGGGCAAAATTCCTCTTTCCCTGCTCCCCCTGCTTCCCCTGCTCCCCCTTTTCCCCTCTCCCCTACGGGTTGCAGGAGTAAATCAACTAATTGGCGATATACAGGTTCTACATTATCCCGAAAGGTAAATTGCACATCTGGATTTAGGGCAATCAAATCATTGCGTAAAAATGTCAAGGTATTTACTGCTTCAGTATAGGAGGCGATCGCTCCAGTAATATCGTCTTTCTTTTTGAGTATCTGTCCTAATTGCCATTGCCAAAGATAAGCAATATCCTTAGCTTGAATTGCCTGAGCTTGTATCAAAGCTTGCTGGGTCAACTTCTGGGCGTTAGCTACGTCTTGGGTTTTCAGATACAATCCACCAAGGGCACCGAGAGCATAAGCTTCAGAACGCTTATCGTCAATGCTTCTAGCTTGTTGAATCGCTGTTGCCAAACTTTGAGCAATTTCTTTCCAGGATGGGATGTCTGTACTCGTAGATTCTTTTAAGTAGACCAAACTTTGAGCTAAGTGAATTTGGGCATAAATTGCCGTTCGGTTAGGTGGTATTTTCGTCAGCTTTAACTGTATCTCAGAGGATAATTGTTGTGCTTGCGACCATTTTTTTAGTTCCAACAACATACTCAGCCGATTTACTTGTGCTTGTATTTGCCCAAGCGGTGAAGTAGATTTAGTAGCGGCTTGTGAGTAATATTTCAGTGCCTCCTGGTAAAATTCGATAGCTTTTGGGTCTTTCAAAGAGGTAGACCTGCTTAAATAATGCAAGGGCGTATACTCTTCAAAAGTTGTTGTGTCTTGGTGCAATTGTCTGTTACCTAAAGCTACGTGAATGTTACCTAAACTCAGCAAAGCAGCGCTTATTTCTGGAGGAGATTGTAATTTTTCGGCTATGTCTCGACTTTCCATCAAAACTTTTAACGACTTGTCTAAATCACCAATTAATTGCATCACATCACTGAGGCTGCGTAATGCGGTAGCTTTAACCGATGAGTCTGGTTGCTTTTTTAGACCCTCGTATATCTCCTTTAATGCCATACGAGATTGTAAGTATTGCCCTAAGGCTTGTTGGGCGATGCTTTGGTTAATTAAGCTGCGAGTTTTGCCAACTTCATGACCTGCTTTAATATAAATCTTCTCAGCTTGTTTCCATGTGTCCAAAGCAAGTTCTGCTTTACCAAGTTCTAATTGCAGGTTTCCCTGAATCTCTAAAGTTTGCGCCAAAACTGATGCGGAATTTGGGATATTTTGTGAGGTTGTTAAAATTTGTAGACTTTGAGCGATCGCCATTTCTGCTTTTTCCCATTGTCCGAGTTGCTTAAACACTAAGGAGAGATTACTTAAAGCGATCGCTTCTCCCAATTTATCTTTTTGAGATCGCGAAGTATCTGCTGCTTGTTGTAAAATCGTCACTGCTGTCGATAACTCTCCAGCTTCATAGAGTTTTCGACCTTGTTGAATCAATACTTGACCATTTGGCGGTTGGACTTGAGAAAACACTGGCGATGAAATTATCCCCAAAGCGATAAACAACGACATTAAAAAGAGGGAGAAGGGTTCTTTGTTACCTTTTTTCCTAACTTTTGCAAGATGTTTATTAGACTTATTGAAAAAGATTTGATTAGGGTCTGAATCCACATACTTGTCTTCCCCAGTACCTAGTCCCCAGTACCCAGTCACGCCAGTTCGCTCAACGGAGGACGCCTCCGCACGCGACTGGCTCCCCAGTCCCCTGTTTAAAAAACGTCGTATCCCTACAAAAAATCGCCAGCGTTTTCTTCTCATTTCCTTGACTTTGCTTCAATCTTGACTAACAAGTGCTTAATTCGGGCAAGTTGTGAGGCTTGACAAAAATGACCCGCCAATATGTAACTTTGCATTTTGAGCAAATACGATTTCATTGGGATTAATCAAAAATAAGTTTGCTGTACCCGAAGCGCGAATTAAACCATCAATATTAGAAAGAGATTTACCCGTTACGCGACTGATAATATTTTGAATATTTAAAGCGTTGTTAAAGAAAGCTGTGCCACCATTAGGAACAGAAAACGATTCAAAGCTGTGAAATAGGTTCGTTCCTGCGGTTGTTCCTTGTTCAATCAGGTTGGTGTTTCCCTGTTGTGTGACTCTGGAGTTTACTGGTAGGGTTGCATCGGGGATAATCTGAGCAACTGTTGAGTGAGAAATAAATAAAAATAATAGCGCACTAGCTTTAACCAGCCAGAATCGCATAAAAAGCAGTTTCATAAACTGGAGATGCTCCTCTGGGATTTTTATTGACTATACCGCTATTTGGCTGAAATTTAGATATGGCGTTGCAGAATTAGAAGATCAATTTCAAATTTTTATATGTAGAGACATTCTGCCAGAAAGTCTCTACTATTATCTGTGCCAACGCCGGATATGATATTAGTTGCTTGTAAACAAAGCGAGCGATCGCATTGTTTACCTCAACGTTGAGCCTTTGAACCTCAACTTTGAGCCTTTGAACCTCAACGTTGAGCCTTTGAACCTCAACTTTGAGCCTTTGAACCTCAACTTTGAGCCTTTGAACCTCAACGATGAGCCTTTGAACCTCAACGATGAGCCTTTGAACCTCAACGATGAGCCTTTGAACCTCAACGTTGAGCCTTTGAACCTCAATGATGAGCCTTTGAACCTCAATGATGAGCCTTTGAACCTCAACTTTGAGCCTTTGAACCTCAACGATGAGCCTTTGAACCTCAACGGGAGCATCCCAATGAAAGCCGCAATACCCTAGAAGGGTATCGCTATACGCACAAAGCCTGCCTTCGCAGGCTGTAAATATTTAAGCCTGCCTTCGCAGGCTTTGTTAGTATAGCCGAGGCAGCGCGTTGCGCGGGTTCCCCGCGTTGTAGCGACTGCCGTCCAGGCTTATAGCCTGAGGGGCTTTTTTGGGAACGAGAATTATAGCAACTTGTCTGGCGTAATTGGTAAATCGCGGATGCGCTTGCCCGTCGCATGGTAGACTGCGTTTGCCACAGCTGCCGCTACTCCAGTAATACCGATTTCCCCCACACCTTTAGCACCGATCGCATTGACGTGGGGATCTTTCTCTTCGACAAAATAAGCCTCAATTGCCGGAACATCGGCGTTTACAGGTACGTGGTACTCGCCAAGGTTGGGGTTCATAATGCGCCCAAATTTGTGGTCGGTGACAGTTTCTTCAAATAGCGCCATGCCTAAGCCCATAGTAATACCGCCAATCATTTGCGATCGCGCTGTCTTTAAATTCAGCACCCGTCCTGTACCAAAAGCGCCCACAAACCGCTTCACACGCACTTCACCCAAGTCTGGATCGACACGCACCTCGACAAATTGTGCGCCAAAGGAGTGCATTGAGTACTTCTTATTTTCTTCGTCAAATTTGGCATCAAAGCTAGCTTCCACCAGCTTGAGATTTTGCCGCTTGAGTATATCTGCGTAACTTTCGCTTTTTCCTTTATCGCTTTTGACAAACATTTGCCCATCTTCAAAGGCGATTTCTGTATCTGGGATGTTGTAAAGAGGCGATCGCTTATCTGCACGCGCAATATCCAGCACTTTTGCGCGTGCAGCTTTTGTTGCGCCGGCAACTGCACTACCCACTGAACCAACTGTAGCCGAACCGCCAGAAACAGGGGCATTCGGCATATTAGTATCACCAAGTTCAAATCGCACCCGCTCCACAGGCACACCCAGCACATCCGCGATAACTTGCGCCATCACTGTTGCCGTACCCGTACCCATCTCGTGCGTGCCGCTTTGGACAACGACGCTACCATCTTGCATAATTTTGGTTACGGCACTGGCAGGAAAGCGATATACAGGATAGGTGGCTGTTGCCATGCCCATACCAATTAAATAACGCCCATCGCGCATCGAACGCGGTTGCCCTTTGCGTCGCGACCAACCGAATTTCTCCGCGCCGAGTTGGTAACATTCCTTCAGCGACTTGCTTGACCAGGGCAATTTTGTATCGGGATCTGTCTCTGCGTAATTACGCAAGCGCAATTCAATTGGGTCTAAATTTAACTTATAAGCGAGTTCATCCATCGCCGATTCTAAAGCATAAGTTCCCGGAGTTTCCCCAGGAGCACGCATGTATGTTGGTTGCCCTTTGTTAACCTTGACTACTCGCTGTGAGGTTTGCAAGTTCTGGGTGGCGTATAGCATATGCGTTGCCACGGTGAACGGTTCGACGAATTCACCGACTGCTTCTTCACAAGTGTGGGAAATCCCTTTATGAGCGATCGCCGTCAACCGCCCATCACGTTTTGCCCCTAGTATAATTTGCTGCTCTGTTTCCGCTCGATGTCCAACTCCGGTAAACATCTGCTGACGTGTCAAAACTAACTTCACCGGACGACGCACCAAACGCGCAGCAAGAGCTGCCAGGGGCACATGCGACCACATAGTACCTTTACACCCAAACGCCCCGCCGATAAAATGGCAGACGACACGCACATTTTCTTCAGGAATGCCGAAGCCGATCGCCAAGGTTTTCCGCTGACCAAATGTATACTGCGTTGCATCATATACGGTGAGTTTATCACCCTCCCACACAGCAGTTGTGGCGTGGGTTTCCATCGGATTATGATTTTCCGTAGGTGTAGTGTAAGTTTCTTCAAGCCGCACCTCAGCTTCAGCCAAACCTTGCTCTAAATTGCCGCGTGCGATGTCTGCTGGTCTGAACCCAACGGCACCCTTGGGCATAACCGCTTTTTCGCGCTTTATCTGAGTTACAAACGGTTGCTCTTCGTAAGCAACGTCCACCAAAGATGCAGCGTGGGTGGCGTGTTCTAAGGTATCGGCAACTACAACACCAATATATTGCCCATTGTAATATATATTGCCATCTACTAAGGGAATGCGGACTTCGCCGACGGCTCCTCCCTTTGAAGAATCTGGCATTTCTTTGAGTTTGGGCGCGTTGAGATGGGTGAGGATGGCGATTACCCCTGGTAATTTTTCTGCCCAGCTTGTATCAATGTTCTTAATAGTTCCACGGGTAATAGAACTGCCAATAAGCACCGCATGAACCAGATTTTCCATCGGGAATTCAGCCGAGTAACGTGCTGCACCTGTCACCTTCACGCGTCCATCAACTCGGTTCATCGGTTTGCCGATCGCTTCAGTATTCATGCCATTTCTCCTACAGTCGTAAGTGCGCGGACAATTGCCCGTTTTGCCATTTCCACTTTGAATTTGTTGTACTTTTGCGGCTTTGCTTCTCGCACACTTGCTGCTGCTGCTGCGGCAAATGTCTCTTCGTTCGGTTTCGCACCAATTAGAATTTTCTCCGCTTCGAGCGATCGCCAAGGTTTGTGTGCAACACCACCCATTGCTACTCGCGCCGCTTTGATGATACCGTTGTCAATATCCAGAGCTGCGGCAACGGAAACCAAAGCAAAAGCATAAGAAGCGCGATCGCGTACTTTGAGATAATGCGATCGTCTTGCAAAGTTTGAATTTGGCAAATCAACAGCGACAATCAACTCACCTTGTTGCAGCACAGTATCAATTTCTGGTGTGTCACCTGGTAAACGATGAAACTCGGCGATGGGAATTGTACGTATCCCGTTCGCTCCTTGAATGCGAATCGTTGCATCCAGCGCTGCCAATGCCACACACATATCAGAAGGATGAGTGGCAATACATTTGTCACTTGCACCCAAGATGGCGTGAATGCGATTATACCCTTCAATTGCGGCACAACCAGAACCGGGTTGGCGTTTATTGCAAGGCATCGACGTATCGGTGAAGTAGTAGCAGCGCGTTCTTTGCAGCAAGTTTCCACCCACGCTTGCCATGTTACGCAGTTGTGCTGATGCACCTGCAAGAAAGGCTTGGGAAAGTAAGGGATATCTCTCTTTAATCAGTTGATTATTTGCCACATCGCTGTTTTTTGCCAGCGCACCAATTCGCACCCCACCTGATATCACCTCAATCTTTGTTAATGGCAATCGCGTAATATCAACAAGCTGTGAAGGTTGCGTGACACCTCCCTTCATCAAATCAAGCAAGTTAGTTCCACCTGCGATGAACTTTGCTTCTGTGTTACTTGCAACCGTTTGAATAGCTGCACGTTCTTCTGTAGCGCGGGTGTAGGCAAATGGTTTCATATTTAATTCCTTTGACAACAGCTTGGAATGGGGAATGGGGAATTTGAGGAGTGGAGGAGTGGAGGAGGGGGAAGACAAGGAGGAGGAATTTCCCCCCTGTCCCCCTGTCCCCCTGTCCCCCTGTCCCCCTGTCCCCCTGTCCCCCTGTCCCCCTGTCCCCCTGCACCCTATCCCTGAGAAGCGCGAACTTCTTGCACAGCAGCCACGATACCAGGATAGGCACCGCAACGGCAAATATTGCCACTCATACACTCTCTAATGCCTTCATCGGATGTTGGGCATCCTTCTTTTAAAAGAGCCACAGCGGACATAATTTGACCCGGTGTGCAATAACCGCATTGAAAACCATCGTGCTTGATAAATGCTGCTTGTACCGGGTGAAGTTCATCACCGCGAGCTAGTCCTTCAATCGTGGTAATTTCAACGTCATCGTACATTACAGCTAGCGACAAACAAGAATTAATTCTGCGTCCGTTAGCCAGCACAGTGCAAGCACCGCATTGTCCGTGGTCACAACCTTTTTTACTACCAGTCAGACCGATGTATTCTCGTAGGGCATCAAGTAGAGTCACACGCGGTTCAATTTGCAAAGTGTGTGCTGCACCGTTGACTCGCAGCGTCACGTTGATAGTATCTGATGCCGATGTTTGCGGTGTTAGGTTGGGAGCTTTGATTGGAGCTTGTGCCATAGTTATCCTCCTTCCAAAATTAGCGATCGCAGCTGCTACTGTACTGACAATCATCAATTGACCAAACCTGCGGCGTCTAAGTCTCAGCTTCATCTATTATTATTCCAAAATTCTGTTTTTCTGAGTAAAAATACCGACTTATCCGCGAAAAGTTCGATTTGTTAGAGTCAATTTCCTCAATATGTTCTTCTCATTACAATACAAGTTCATCTGTCTATAGTCTCTCTGTCGCAAGATTGATGCCATAAGCATTTTGTATCGATTTTTACCCTATTTTGCATCAATTTACGCAACAAGAAGTATCGGAGCTAATAATAATTGCAATACCAAGTGCCACTAAAATGCAGGGCAAGTACTTGGGGTTAAGCTTTGAGGCATACTGTTAGCAACAGAGGCTATCAACGTCACGTCCCCTTTGTCGTTAATTACCCAACCAGTAGCTGGCACAATTTGATTTGGTAACTTGGAGCCACTTACTTTAGCTATTCTCCCCCGCTCCCTCTCTCCCCCTCTGCTCGTCTCCACGCCAGTCGCCTCTCCTGTCAGAGACGCTGCGCGAACAACGTTCGTGACCTCCGCACGGCGCTGGCTCCCCTGCGTCACCCAATCGACAGTTGCAGTCTGATTACTACGCAGTGCTTGACTTGGTAAAGGTGGTAAACCCCCACGTCCGGTAACTATAAATACATTGCCTTGACTTGCTGGGCAACCTTGGGCAATTAAACGACTTTGGTCAGCAACATCGCTGGATAATTCTACTAATCCACGAGTGGGGTCTAGATTGGGCGTGTTAATTTGCACATTTCCACTTAAGGAAGGATTTGCCCCAGTAGCCGTGATTTCACTTTCTAAAGTGGGAGCATTCCGGAACTGAGTGCCAAAAATACCAGAGGCATTGATAGTTACATTCCCGCCGCGAAAATCAGCAGAATTAGCACTAATATCGCTATTTTCCCTAGGAACGGCGACGATGAAACCATTTTTGGCATCGATGTTGATGTTGCCGCCTGTGATATTATTGCCTGTGGCGCTGGTGGTGATAGCACTGCCTCCGCGCAATATTAATAAATTAAGAGAGCGGAGGTTGATATTTCCCTCTCCTCCTGTGGTTGCAGCCGTAAGTTTTCCTTGGTTGTCTAGCAACAACACACCAGAGGTAATCTCTAAGTTACCTGCCCTCCCTGAGCCAGTACTAGCGACACTAACTTGTGCCCTATCCCGGACAGTCAATTTGTTAGTATTAATTCTCAAATCGCCAGCACTACCAGAACCCTCGCTTGTAGCTAGCAAGGTACTGGGAACAATCTGACCATTACGACCGATGCCGGTGCCAGCCACTGTTACAGAATTGGAGGCATTTATATCTAACCTCCCTGCCTGACCTCTACTACCATTAATCGCAGCAGATGAAATGTTTGCACCGTCTTGGACAAGCAAACGTTGCGTCTTGACTATTAAGTCCCCCCCATTGCCTGTGGCTGTTGGCAGTCCCGTCTGGTTTCTGGTCTCAGCAACCAGACCACTAGGTAAATTCCTATCTAGTACGGATCGACCGCTGGCTTCTACAGATTCAGAGGCATGTATTCTCAAAGTCCCTGCATTACCTGCACCACGGGTACTAGTTAATATTCGCCCTCCATCACGGAGAATCAATTTACCGGTGGAAATGTTCACTGTTCCAGCATCCCCAGCATCATTGTTAGTACCGAGACTCTGAGTCCCTAAGCTTGTAAAAAATCCATCACCCAGTAACTGCACAGATTCAGAAGCATTTACTGTTATATTCCCTCCCGCTCCAGAACCAAAGCTAGACGCATCAACTAATCCACTACGACGAACAATCAACCGTTTCGTTTCAATTTTTATGTCACTCGCTGCTCCGCTTCCCAAAGTCCCAGTAGCTAACTGGCTGTTACTTACTTCTACAGATTCAGATGCTTTGATTACCAGAGGTTGACCTCGTTTCTGTCCCGCAGTCACCCCCACTACTTGTGAATCGTCAGCGATCGCAATTTTTCTGCCACGTAACTGAATAGCCCCATTGCCTTCACCACTTGTATCAATAGAAGCTCTTTGCTGGGATACTTGAATATCTTGGAAGTTCTGCACCCCTTCATATCCAAATGCCCAGCCTTCGGAAATTGGATTCAGGCTGACGAGACTGTTAGGGGCAACACTCCCTAAGTCAATTCGTCCTGCTGGTGCTCGCAGTCTGGCATCCTTTATTAATACATCACCACCCAATAGAGCCAAGGTTTTACCAGGCATAACTTGTAGCGTAGACCCCTCAATTTGAATCGGTTGAGCAATTTGCCCAAATTGCAAACCTATGGGAACACTTACAGTTAGTAATGGTGGTGTTTGGAGATTAGTAGCACTAAATTGTGTGCCATCAGCAAAGATGAGACTACTGGCTGTACTCGTGACGAAAGAGCCATTTATATTTAACGAAGCATTTTGACCAAAGATAATCCCATTGGGATTAATCAGAAAAAGATTAGCAGAGCCGTTAGTTTTGAGTAAGCCATCTATATTAGAGATTGAGCCACCCGTCACCCGGCTAATGATATTTTGAACATCCAAGTTATTACTAAAGGAAGCCGATCCACCTGTGGGTACAGACAATTCTCTAAAACTATGAAAAAGATTGTTTCCAACTCGATTTCCATTAGTAATCGTGAAGTCGAGATTATTGTTGTTTGAAACCTCAGTAGATAAAGTTCCATCGGAGGTAATTTGTGCTTGAATCACATCGGTTTTGGTTAGAAAGCATAAAAACCCTAAACCAGCAATCCACAAACAGTTAGTCCGCTTTCTCATAAATCCTTAATAAAAATGAAATTCAGTACAAATTACCTCTTTATAGTTAACTAGGCAAAAGTTTTCTCAAAACACTGTTTATCTGCTTTTGCCTAGTTTCTCATTGAGTTATTTTACTCACAGACTGGAAAACAATGCATCCTATTTTCTCCTACATTTCTCCAATATCCCCAGCCGCCATCTGGACACTGAACGCACGGTCCCCTGGGTTTCGATTTATAGTCAATAACCGGAACTTCAACCTTTTCTTGTGGTGGTGAATCTGCTTTGTTTGTATCTTGCGGGATTTTAGCGACTTCTATCTCAATCGGTTCGGATGTGGTAACAGTAGGAAGTTTTGTTTCATCAGGAAGTTTTGTTTCATCAGCCCCAGCAATTGGGCTAAACATCAACAAAAATGATACAAATAAAGCGATAACAAGAGAAATTCTGCGTTTCATGATTTATCTGGTTGGTAGACACACTTAAGTTTTTTTCTCATATTCGTAGCTGCTGTTTCTCCTCTGATAATGCTAGTATCTCCCTGTTAAGTCACAAAGAATTAACTGAGAGCATTTCATCTAATATCAAATTGAAATAAACAGCAGTACTAAGCGCTTACCAACTCAATTGGAGCAAACGCTATTTCATCGACAAGAAAATCCAATTTTTAGCCTTCTCTTGACTATACCGCTATTGTCACCGAACTCGATTATTAAATACTTATCAAAAGAAATTTATATTTTATATCTAAAGATAGATGTAAAAAACGTCTCTGATATAAAAGTATAGAAAATCACAGTGACTCAAAAAATTATTGGACTTTAATTTATAGATTTTTTAGTTTCTAATAAAAAATAAGTTTTCATATTATTTGCGCTTGCGTCGGAGTGATTCGATATTTTACGCTTAAAAACTCTGCAACACGACTGCGGAAGCTTCCGCGCTTGTGTTGCGTTTCAAAAATATATAATTCCGATGAAGATCGGATTTGATATCAAACCTTAATTACATCGAAGTTCCAGCGTTTGGCTTCGATTATTCTTTTTTGAGAGTGATGAAACGATTATCTGTGACTCTTACATGAAACGCACCTACATTAGATAATATTCAAAGCGCTGCCGCAACTGTTCAACTGTCAGATTCTGAGTCCAGTATTCTACCAAAGCGTGACCAAATGCCCAAGCGTTACGCTCTGGAGATGCGGTATTTTCCAGCAGCAGCGACCACAAAGATAGTAAATCAAACTTGCGTGAATTAGCGCTGTCAGTACTCAAAAGCGAGAAAAGCTCATAAGCCATTTGCAATTTGCCAATTACTACAGGTAACTGTTCTACGGGAATTTTCTCTGTTAGCAGATATGCTAAATTTGGCGATCCGGTTGAAAGGGTGGAAATGAACTGAAGGACGGGACTTTTGAGAAATGTTGTTAGTCCTTGAGTAGTTGCCATTTGAAAGGTATAATGATCGATGATTTTGGCAGCAGCGACGGTACGGGCTTCTAAGTTACGCAAAAAGCGAGCCAGACGCAGTTGTTTGGCTGGAGCGATCGCTTCCACCAATCCCAACGATAAGGCATCCACACCCCAAGCAACGCGATTTGTTTTGACATCACTGGTGACGACAGGTAAAATTAAATTGCAAAATTGACCCAGAAGTTGAGCGCGATATTCAGTAGCTTGACGAATCGCAACTTCTTTTGGGCGATCGCCTAATTCCCAATTATAAGGTGGCTCCCATTCGCGAATCGGACGCAAACGATCCACTTGGGTAACAACCGCAATCATTGGTAAGTCTGTAATGCCTGCCTTCATATCTGCGAGAAAGTCCACATCCATTTGCAGGGATGGATCGAGAGCAGGTGTAACTAACAGCAGTAAATCGGCATTTTTGGCATAATCCAGCACCAAGTCCCGAAAGTCGGTACGGTTGACTTGTTCATAACCTGGTGTATCCCAAAGCGTCAGAGCTTCGCCAGTTTTGCTTTTCCATTGATAATTTTGAATGCGATCGGTACTGGGTAACACATCGACGGCAGCGAGTTCGGCTTGAAACAACGTATTAATCAAGCTGCTTTTTCCCGAACCCGTTCGCCCTGCAAGTAGAATATTGACAGGTTTTTGCTCAACTGCGGCAGGGGGTTCAGCAACGTTGAGAATTTCTCGCAAAGTTTGAGTTTTCGCTTTTGGTAGCGTCGGTGTGGGCAAATCTGAAGCGGGTAGCGTCGTACCTCCGTAAAGGGCTACAGCTCGCTGACATAAGCTCCTGAGGGCAGTTTCTCGCAACATTTGACCCAAATTCCCCAAAAGTTGTTCAGTTGCTCGGTTACTGTAGCCTTGGCTAGCTTTTTTCGCCACCGCTGCCACGGGGTTTAAGAGCCACTGTGCCCAATTGAATGCCCGCATAAGTTTACGCGCAGATGGTTCCAATTTCTGGTAGACTTCATATGCTTGATATGCTTGTGCAATAGTAACTTGATTGAGCGCAGGGGATAACTTCTGCATCCAGCGATCTACATCATCCAGCGTTCCTCGAATTAGCGCGTAAGCTTGGGGAACGTAAATGTTGAGCAGAGGATATTTAACTTCCGGATGGTAAATGTGCGAAACTGCGACAACTAAATCCTGACATCGTTGCCAAAAAGTTTGCCAGTCTTCCCAAATTGGGCGATCGCTTTGGGCAGCTATAAGAATTTTTTGCAGTTCTGCTTCAGCTTCGGAAAGCGTGTTTGCATCGTTTGACACAGATTGTAGTTCTTTGTTGACCTCTGCTACAACCGCTTCTATCTGTTTTATTTCCGGTTGAGTCCATTTTACTAGTAGGAATCGCCAACCGACAAACACCAGGGTAAACACACCCCAAATCCAGTTTAGATGCCACTCGTGGATTTGCAAACCTGCTGCTATCAATAAGAAAACAATGATGAAAGCGATCGGCGTTGCTAAGACGATCCATTGCCAGAGTTTTAATCGTATCATTTCTTGATGCCTGCCTTGATTAAACTTCTTCTACCGCTATTGTGGATCGAAGACTGCTTTATATGTTATCTTGTATATACATTTGTAGATACTTTCAGAAGACATATAAAATGGCTGCAACTATTGCAAAGTGGGGTAACAGCCTTGCGATTCGGATTCCACATAATCTGGCAAAAGAGATTCAAATAGCTGAAGGTTCTGAAGTTGAGCTTGCAGTTGTCGATGGAAGTTTGGTGATTAAGCCGAGAAAGCAAAAAAGGTATTCGTTGCAAGAACTTGTAGAAGCGATCGCCGCCGATAACCTGCATACTGAAGTTGATAGTGGAGTAGCTGTAGGTAACGAAGTCTGGTGACGCAAAGTAATCTTTATGTACCCAGTCGGGGAGATATAGTTTATTTGAACTTCGATCCAACCAAAGGACATGAACAGAAAGGGCATCGACCTGCTTTTGTGATTTCGCCCTATACTTATAACGAGAAAACCTCCCTGGCTTTATTCATGCCGATTACAAGTAATCAAAAGGGGTATCCGTTTGAAGTTGCTTTACCTTCTGCTTTAAAAACTTATGGAGTTATTCTTACAGATCAGATAAAGTGTTTAGACTGGAAAGCTCGTAATGCTGAGTTTGTCGAGTCTGTATCAGAAGATGTGATTAAGGAAGTGCAGGCAAAAATTGAGCTATTACTTCTTTAATAACGCTAGCCTGAACTAAGTAGATGAATTAATTATCGTGCGATCGCTTTTGCCGCGTTTGATATATCAATCATTGTGGGAGTGTTCAACAGCTAGAGCCGCCTACTACATAATTAGCGCGTTTATTCACACTCATCAAATATATGCATAGCCAAAAACTTATTCTCCCAACTATGGGCTGCGGAACTTGGGCATGGGGCAACCGGCTGCTCTGGGGATACGATGAAAGTATGGATCAGCAGTTACAAGCCGTATTTAACCTTTGTGTCAGTAACGGCGTTACTTTATTTGATACAGGTGATTCTTACGGAACTGGCAAATTAAACGGGCGAAGTGAGCTACTGTTAGGACAATTCGCCAAAGAATATCAAGGTGCAAATAAGGAAGATATCTGCATTGCCACCAAGCTGGCTGCTTATCCTTGGAGATGGACACGCCAATCAATGATATCGGCTGGCAAAGCTTCTGCCCAGCGTTTGCAAAGAAATGTTGATTTGGTACAGATGCACTGGTCTACGGCGAACTATGCACCTTGGCAAGAAAGAGCGCTTTTGGATGGTTTAGCTGACCTTTACGAGCAAAAATTAGTTAAGGGTGTCGGATTATCTAATTATGGACCAAAACGGCTGAAGCGCGTATATGAAAGACTTGCCGAACGAGGAATTGCGATCGCTACTTTGCAAGTGCAGTATTCGCTGCTGTCTACATATCCTGTCACCGAACTGGGACTGAAAGACGTTTGTGATGAGTTGGGGATAAAACTGATAGCTTACAGTCCGTTAGCGTTGGGACTGTTAACGGGAAAATATTCGGAAAAAGGCGAGTTTCCCAAAGGTATCCGAGGTTTTTTGTTTAGGCAGATGTTACCAGGAATGCGATCGCTTTTAGCTTGTTTGCGAGAAATAGCGCAATCAAGAAATAAGAGCATGTCACAAGTAGCACTTAATTGGTGTATTTGTAAAGGCAGCATTCCCATCCCCGGTGCGAAGAGTGTGGAACAAGCGAGAGAGAATATTGGTGCATTGGGTTGGTTACTCGACTCTGGCGAGATTGCAGAGTTAGATAAAACGGCTGCAAGTGCGGATAAAAAAATGGTACAAAATATTTTCCAAACTACGTAAATTTACGATTTGGAAAAGGCGATCGCGTTGGCGCAGCCTCTCGTAGAGAAGTTTCTCCGCTCGTAGTATCGCACTGGTGATATCATCCGAATTATTTCAGTACGAAGGGCAAACCGACATGAGCGCAGTAAGCATGATACAGTCACTTTTGAACTTTAGTCTAAACTCCAGTTATTAATAAAAATCCTGTCTGGTAAGTCCTGCGCTTGTTCGTTTTGCATAAGTTTGACCTCGCTCCTATGGCTTGACTGGGTATGTGTTGCTGCATACATAGTTTCTTACACGAGAATAGTCCTTAAGATTGCGTGCAGTTTAAAACTATAGGCAGAGAATTGTCGTGTTTAGGGTAATTACTATCAAAGTATTACATGATGTTGACATTTGTTTAGGAGTATTAACAATGCAAACCAACCCTACTACCCAAAGACCTCCTGCCGCTGCTGCCTACAATGGCAAAGACCGTAATGACTTTATCTTTGGCTGGAATCCCCAAGCTGAACTTTGGAACGGACGCTTCGCTATGATTGGCTTCCTTGCTTACCTGCTTTGGGATCTAGGTGGCTATAGTGTGGTTCGTGATGTCCTCCACCTGGTTCGGTAGACTTAATGCCTTCAGGCTTCGCTGTAAAAGTGTAAAAGATATTTTACGCCACTTTGAGAAGATACTTGAACAATATTGCAAAAAGCAAAAACGAACAAAGACTGATGTAATTTGTGAGTTTGTTCAGTCTCTACAATCGTCAAAATTGGAGGCATCGAACCTCCAATTTTGACTTGGGTTTCATCCCAACCTTTGCGCGTGGGGGTGAAAATTCGCTGCGGCTTGTTTAAGGGCATCATCAAGTAAATTTGATTGGACTCTTAGATAAAGCGATCGCGGCATTACCCTATCTTAAGCGCGAAAGTCGGCGGGTGCTACCACTACAAGTCTTCAAAAATAGGGGGCTAATTTACTATGGACTCGAATACATACATACAAGGAATCCAAGACTTTTTTTTATTCAGATTCTCGCAACCGCCATACTTTCTACTCGGTATTGGTTTGTTAATTAGCTTGAGTTGTGCGCTACCATTTGCCCTAATGCTGCGACAACTAATGCAATATTGGTCTACAAACCATTCTCCTAAAGCTTTTACCACATGGAAAAAGTTACAATTGGTGATTCCCTGGTTCGGAACCTTGGCTGGAGTTTGTATCACTTTCGCTTCAACGTTCGAGATTTTAGGCTTGACAACTGCTAGTTCTTATTTCGTTGCTCTGGTACTGACATCTGTGATTGGCTTATTCGTTTGGTCGCAAATCAGTAGACTTTTAAGTCGGAATCTGCTGCGTTCATATTTATCTGAGTTTCCCGAACTCTTTCCTCAAAGATAAAAACAGTGTCTGGTAAGTTCTGGGACTGAGCTAATACCAAATCTACCAAGGTAGGTACCACACCACCATTATAAATTTATGGAACCAACAGAAGCTCAAACAACAGAAACCCAAACAACAGAAGCTCAAACAACAGAAGCTCAAACAACAGAAGCTCAAACAACAGAAGCTCAAACGACAGAAGCTCAAACAACAAAAGCTCAAACAACAGAAGCTCAAACAACAGAAGCTCAAACAACAGAAGCTCAAACGACAGAAGCTCAAACAACAAAAGCTCAAACAACAGAAGCTCAAACAACAGAAACCCAAACAACAGAAACTCAAACAACAGAAACTGAAAATAATGTTCCCTTAATAGAAAAAACACCTGAACCTGACTACATGAATCCCAAAAAACCAAGCAAAACTGAGCCTATGACTCGGGTACAAAGGGATAATGTAATCACCAAAAAAGACCTACCTGACCCCCGATTCCGCATTGGCGTTACCCTGGTTATCTTGATGATTTTCTTATTTGTTACCGCCATTTACTATGGCATCATCAACCCCTAGTACTCGACCAACCCAATTTTGACGGGTGAAGGCAAGCAGTGGGAGCAGGGGAAGAAGGGTAAGCAGGGAGAGAAAAGAATTTGATTTTCTTAGCATAAACCCCGCAAAGTTTCTTTGGTGGACTACTAGTACTGCTTCTTCTTAATAGTAAAGACGGTTCTGGTGCGTCGGTTGTCTGCGATACGCGGAATTCGCTCATTCAAAATTCAAAATGAGTACAGCGTAAGCTTTCCGCTGATTTTAAATAGGTGCTTTATTTCTGCCATTATGTACTACTTGTAGTGGGATGCAATTTTGACATTTGGACAATCGCCTTCTTCAAGCTGGAGTTGGCTGTATTTGAAGCAAGTTGCCAAAAATGAAAGCACCTTTGGCATTAATGGCTAACACTTATAACGTATCTACTTCGCTATGTTCCAACTACTGTCTCCCCAAATTCAGGCTTTACAGCCTGTTTTAGCTCCTGTTTGTTTTGTCACTATTTGGACATTGTTTTTTCTGATGTTGTCGTCCATGTGGATATCTGCACGCATTGGAATTGCCAATATAAAGCGTTTGCATCAAATTCCTTGTGCAGACTGTCGATTCTTTACAAACGACTATCGTCTAAAGTGTACTGTACACCCCAATTGTGCTCTCACTGAAGAAGCAATCAATTGCTCTGATTTTTGCTTCAAGAATAGACCTGTCCGAAGATTGACATCCTCAATAAACTGAGGAGTCGGTTAGGACAAACTTGAGTTACCTCTACTCGAAAGAGCCAAAGAATCTTAAAAGTTAAAAGTTGTCGTTTTTCGTTTTTCTCAAATTTTTCAAGGAGTAAATAACTGTGTCTCACTTTCGTAGTTTTCCCACCAAACTCACCGACGCCGAAATCCTCTTGACAACGCTACGTGACTTGGGCATCCGTGCTATTACAGACCATACCGTTCGTGGTGTCAACGGTCAACGGATTCATGCAGATATCGTTGCAGTTCTTGAAGGCGAATGTGACCTTGGCTGGTCTCGCAATGCTGATGGGTCTTTTGACTTAATTACTGACCTGCCGGGTGTTACTATAAAGCACAACCAGGCTCAACTCATTAGTTCCATCAATCAGAAGTACGCGGTTAACAAGACCTTAAGTCAGATCAAGCAATCTGGTCTGCAAAATGCTAACGTCAGGTTAGTAGTGCAAAATTAGTTGCTTTTTGGGCTAGAGGTACTCTAGCCCTGTGAATCTGCATAACCTTTGATGGGACGCATTGCTTATTGTTATCCACTGATGATGGCGATCGCCCTTTTAGCAAAAGTTTGTGATCTATAGTACTGGGTGATTTGAGTGATGTTGATTAGCAAATAGCGAAGTAAGCTGTTGTTGTATTTCCGGGGTAATTGTACCAAATCGCCGTGAAACCAGGCGTGCCAAAATATCTAACTTACCTTTTTGTAAGATTGAATTGAAACCGGAATTTAACATATCGGGAATTTAAAATGGTATCTGACCAAGGTAAAGCCAAGAAGCTAAACTTTTCTCTAGTTTGTCAGCCCTGAGATACTAGCCTATTCGCGCAAAAATTTGCTAAACTCCAACTTCTGGAGATTAAATATAAATAGTTTGAGTATTGGCAATTTGCAAGGGGTCGCAAAGTGGCTGATGATGATGTAAACGCACAAAAGATTCATCCTAGAGACTTTTCATGGTCTTTCTGGTTCACTTTGCCACTTTACCCATATGGTAGACGCCAGACAATCCGCAAGGAAGTAGTTAAGGACACAATCTGGACTTTTGACCAGCTTCAGGGGATTTTCTACGTTGTTGTGCCGATTCGCATGACTGTTGTGAAGCTGGATGAAGGTGGTTTGCTCGTTTATGCACCCATTGCACCCACTCCAGAGTGTATCCGGCTAGTCAAGGAGTTGGTGACAGTTCACGGCGATGTTAAGTATATCATTCTGCCAACAATTTCTGGACTGGAACACAAAGTTTTTGTCGGTCCTTTTGCGAGATACTTTGCTAATGCACAGGTATTTGTGGCTCCAGAGCAATGGAGTTTCCCGGTAAATCTGCCTTTAAGTTGGCTCGGTTTGCCTTCTAAACGTACTCAGGTTCTTCCAGAAGACAGCAGTACAGCACCTTTTGCTAAAGATTTTGATTATGCGATACTCGGTCCGATTTATTTGGGTCCGGGTAAATTTGCCGAAGTTGCATTTTTCCACAAGCGCTCGCATACTCTTCTTGTCACCGATTCTGTTATTTCTGTACCAGAAGATCCGCCTGCGATCGTACAATTAGATTCATATCCTTTGCTGTTTCATGCCAAAGACGATGCCACTGAGATTGTTGCCGACAATCAGCTAAACCGCCGTAAAGGATGGCAGCGTATCTCCCTATTTGCTTTATACTTTCAACCTGCCGTGCTAGAAGTACCCGCATGGGGTGAAGTGTTTCGCAATGCCTTCAAAGCACCAGAACGCTCAAAAAAAGCTTATTTCGGGTTGTTTCCCTTCAAATGGAAGCACAACTGGAAACAGTCTTTTGATACACTACGCGGAGATGGTCGTTTGTTTGTGGCACCAATTTTACAGACTCTCATTCTCAATCGCGCACCCAAGGAAACTATTGATTGGGCTGATAAAATTGCTAGTTGGGACTTTCACCAGATTATCCCCTGCCATTTTGACGCACCGATTAAAGCACAGCCGTATCAGTTTAGACAAGCATTCTCGTTTTTAGAAAAGCAGTATTCTGAAATTAGTAGTTGTTATCCTCTGCCGGAGCAGGATTTTACATTACTGAAGAAAATCGATGCAGGTTTAAATAAAAGTGGTATAACACCACCAGCAAAGGAAAGGGTTTAGAAGCGATCGTTTTTTTGAGGGCTTCAGCCTTCACTAGGAAATATCCTCAAAATGGTGTATCTGTTTGTAAATGCAGGGTTTCTCCAGTTTGCGGATGCTGAAAGCGAAGTTCTCTAGCGTGTAGATATAACCGATTTGCGTTATTTACGCATCCATAAAGGCGATCGCCTAATATACTTATCCCAAGTCCTCTAACATCGGCAGCGTGAACTCTCAGCTGATGGGTGCGTCCGGTTATTGGTATAAATTCTACACGATTGTAGTCTTTTTCCCTCCCGATTACCCGGAAGTGAGTCAAGCTGGGTTTACCGTGTTCTATATCGACTTTTTGATAAGGGCGATTTTGTGGATCTCCCCATAATGGTAATTTAATCGTACCTTGATCAATTGTTAGCAAACCGGAAAGTAAGGCTTCATAAACTTTGTAAATCTGCCGTTGCTGAAACTGCTGGCTAAGTTGACGATGAGAAGAGCGATCGCGTGCCAGCAAAAGTATACCAGATGTTTCTTGATCCAAACGATGCACAGATGCGATCGCCATGCCATCACGTAACAAATGATGCAAGCGAGTCAGAACACTATCTTGGCGATCGCTATAACGACCAGGCACCGAAAGTAGTCCTGGAGGTTTATTCACAGCAATTAGCCATTCGTCTTCATAAAGAATGGGTAAGACCTCTGGGGGGTTAGGTCTTAATCCTGACAACAGAAACCCCATCAATGGCTGACAGCGTTCCACACAAGCACCGTAAAATTCTCCCTGGATTTTGTCTTGATTCACCGAGGATGCACCCCACCAAAACTCAGCCATTGCTAACGGTTTGAGGTTGTGTGTTGCCGCGTAGTGCAGCAGCTTTGGCGCACAACAGCCTCCCGTCCCAGTGGGTAAGCCCCCCGGTATTAATTGCTGCAAAGATTGCGATTGGCCTAGAAAATTCACTAGGGTGTAAACAGCGTGCATCTGCGCTTGAAGTTGGCGGGAAAGTTGTTTACGCTGTTGTTTCAGTTCGCGAATCTGTATATCTGCGGTTTCAATTATCTGCTGAAGTGGCTGCAACGCTTCATCGCGTTGGCGTTTAAGGTGCCGTCGCTCAATTCCATGTTGGCGACTTTCTTCATCGAGTTGTTCAAGAGCAATTATTAAAGCTTCTCCAGTCAACGTTTCGCAGAGTATCTGACGTTTTTCGTGTCGTTGCTGTTTATAATTTTGATGGCGATCGCTCATTTTTTGCAACTGTTTCTCAAAGTCGCTTTTACACGTTTCATATTGCTGCCTTTGGGGAAGTTGCTTTAAAGTTATAATTTCTTGCTTGATAGCTTCTAGTTGCGCTAATGTACGAGCCTCGTCTAATGCTACTTCATCACGTCCGGGAATTGGGGGAACCCAGCCCTCAACTATGCTGTTACCATTGAGAAGACCGGAGAAGGCTTTTATTATTCGTTGTTCCCCAGTAGGTAGTTCAACTAGTAATATTCCATACATCTTGCCTTCACGACAGTATAAGTCATCGTTGGCGAGATATTGCATTAAATTATGTGCGATCGCCTCTACTAATGAAGTGCGGGGTAGTTTCAGAAGTTCGCCAGTTTGAGGACAACGCCCTTGATAATAATACCTAGGAGATGAGTTGCTAACTGTATAGTTGTCGATGAAATCTGAAAGCGGATGAAGAAATACCATTATGAGAGATTCTTCTCATGAGGGTGAGTAGTCTGACATCGATAAATTTAATTGTGCCATAATAGGCGATCGCTTTGCCTAATTCCCGATTAATCGCTCAATCGAAACTGCAACATCGTCTTAATAACTACTTCTTCAAGCTTGCGAGCTATATTACATAAATAACTCACTTTTTCTCACGACAGAGCGATTAAGCTTGAGTTATTCAAGGTTGACCAGGCAAATCCAACGCAATTAACAAAGCTTCATTCAATAAAGTCATTGTTTCATCACTAAGCATTCCTCGTAAACGCGAAAAGCGAGTTTTGGATAATACCCGCACCTGATCTGCCATAGCGATTGAGTCGTTGGTTAATCCACCATCTGGAGTTTGAATTAATACCTGAGTGGGATAAACTCGTTTACCAGCTTTATAAGTAGTGCAAGGAACAGCCAAAACTACAGGACTATTGGCAGCGATCGCATCTCGGCTTACTATAATCACAGGGCGAATTCCACCTTGTTCAGAACCTTCAACAGGTTCAAGTCGAGCATCATAAACTTCTCCCCTCCTCATGTTGGGGATTCTCCCAATTGCAAGGCTTCCCAACTGGCTACAGCAAACTCAGCCTCCATTTTTAGCACTTGAGCTTGATACTCTGGATCTTGTGCCATTTCCACCAGTGCTGCATCAATTTCTGCGCGTTTGAGTGCTTCCAGTTCGTGTAGAAGTGCTTGTGCGACAAACTCATTGCGACTTTTAGCTTTTCCTTGACTAACTGCTTGGTCAGCAGCTGCTAAAAGTTCCGCAGGTAAAGTTATTGTCGTGCGGACAGTTTGATTTTTCATAATTATTTTGATGTTTAAATTGATGTCAATAACAGCATCAATTTAAGCATAACTTAAAAATCCTCCTCAGTCCGCCTGAGAGACTTCAGGAAAACAATTTAAGTAAATTTACATAAAAAACTCACTTTTTATCATCGGCAAAGCGATCGCCTATTTTTTAATTCCCTTAAATCGCTCTTTTGCACTTTCAAAAGCAACTTGCATCACTGACTGAATCTTCTTCGGATCGGGTTTTTTACCCCCCATCATATCACCGAAGTAAACACAAGCACCTTCACCCAAAGACCAAGTATAAGCCGCTGCCCAAGATGCGGCAATTACGCTGCCAAAACCTGGTATAAATTTGATTAACTCACGAGCGATCGCCTTTGCCAAAAAACCACCTGCGATCGCACTAACCAAACCCCCCGTTTGCGATGGTGTTAGCGTTTGTCCGTACAATTTACCTAACAAACCCACCATTGATACTTGCAATGCGGTTAATACTGGCATTGTCGCCAGTGGCAATGGCACTGCTGCCACTGTACCTGCCATGATTGCAAATGCTAACATGTAACGGCGTCCAACATCGCGGTAGAGGTTGCCAATTTGCTCACCAGCTTGCCGATCCAATAACTGATAAATTGCTTGCGATTCTGCCTCTGGAAGTAAATCAGCTAAAGTATCTCTCAACGCCTCTAAACCATAAAAAACTGGTGTGTAGCCGTCCTCTTCTAAAGTAAAATCGATCATGATAGAGCGATCGCACACTCCGGCAAAAGATTTCTCAATTGCTGCGAATGCTCGCTTCAGTTCCTGATAATCTGGTGGATAAGCCGGATGATCTGCCGTACCGGGAGGATAAACTTCATGCAAGCAAGTAACCGCTAGCAAACAGGGAATATCTGGATATTTCTGACGTAATTCTTGAGCAATTTGTCGTAGCGAGTCGGTAGCAAAGTCGTTGATTTTCACAGTGAGAATAAAAATTCTCGCACCGCGACTTTCTTTTTGCAAATCGGCAATTAATTCTTGAATGATTGCCTTTTGCTCTTGATACACATCTCCCAAACCGACCGTATCCGTAAAAATCAGTAAAGGCAGGTCATTTGAAGGATAGGCGTAACGTTCAGTATGTTGCGTATGCGGACGATATCCTTGACCGACAATCTCGGCAGAAACTCCCGTCAGTCCCCGCACAATTGAACTTTTTCCAGCTTGCGGTTTACCAATTAGTAGCGCTTCAGTAGTTGGTAGTTCGGCGCGAACTGTCTGCAAAATTTCTGCAACTTGAGCTTCGCTGACGCTCAACTGTTTGACAAGCCTTTGTGATACTTGCTCTATAGGTAAAAATTGCATCAAGCGGCTTGTTGCATTATCCCATACGCCAGCAATGCGGTTTTTACTGAAATCGTTGCCCGAAGTTTTCACATCATCAATCGATTCACTCGACTGCTGAGAATCATCTGATGGCAAGTTAGCATCATTTTGCTCAGTCATTTGCATCAAGGTAGATAGATTGACACGAGATTCTGTCTATCATTTAGGAGGCTTCACGGATAAGATTGTTAAATCCAGAAGACACCTGTAGTCATTTTAGATGATGAGACGATCAGCCGATGAAATTTTAAATTTTATGGCAAGCGTGAAAAGTTAGGCACTATCGTGTAAGAGATACTAAAACTCGCTTGCACTCTGGGCAACCTGCCTCAGTGCGAGAAAAGCCTCCTTTAAAGGTTGGCTGACAGCAATGCCCGGGTTCTGCTAATACTAACTGTTGATACGCTTCTAAAAACTGCGATCGCAGGTGGTGATATCCTATATAGTTAAAGACTTATCATAAAAACCGCAGATCCAGTGGGGTTTTCTAGCAGGGAGAAACAAAATTTGAAGAAATTTGCTCCGCAAGCCATTTTTATAGCTCAGGACTTACGCAGCTGGCACATACTCTTCAAAAAGGCGATCGCTTCAGATTTGACCACAGATTCTTTACTTAGAAGGTATTTTACCTCTAACAATGCTGTAGTCCGCCTTTTTTATACCTGTTGATCCATCTTGTAATTGTCGCTTCGTTACTTCTAAGCCGTTCGACAAAGCCCTTATTCGTTAAGCTTACAATGTATCCGGCGCTCACACTTTGACGCAAAAGGATGTTATAATGTGTATATATTTTAACTAAATGAAGCTGTGATCCTGGTATAAATAAATTTTTTGTAAAGTTCGCTAACTAGAGTGTACTTAAGCAGCTAGAGTGTTAAACTGCTGATAACAATATCACGAACTGAATTGAACAAGAAACATGAAAAGCCATTAAATAAAAAGAAAATTGTAAGTAGTAGTGTTTGTAGTGATAGTAGAATATATAGCGGAGATTGATATTGCGACTTATCAACCTCCGCTATATATGCGGAGGAGAGGTTTGCCGCATTAAACGCAAAAGGTCTTCCGTGAGTCAATTAACCAGGGAATAGTTAAAGTCAAAATTATTGACTCTCAATTGATAACCTCATCAACATCTGACAGTTATTTATTAGGGAATGCATTGTCAAGCTGTTGTCAATCAATACTAGAAAGATGTCTACCACGATTAAAAATCTAATCCATGATTTTGGAATAGAGCTTTAATGGTCTTTTTAGTATGAGTCCTTGTAAAGCCAGTTATGTTTGCCTCTTTCTATGAAGGAGGTCAAATTGCAGCTAAGGTGCATATCTTTATTCTACCAAATATTCAAACATTAGGACGTGCTGTATACTCTTCGGTGCATAGATGTCACCTGAATAGTATTCTTTTCAACTCCTGAACAACCCCAACCCATAGGTGTTCGGTGGCAAAAAACGCAAATATAAAAGAGCGAACTAGACCACAATGCTGCAAGGAGAATGTTTAGAAACAATCTGCTGCAAATAATCTTGTTTTTTATACGTTTTTAGATATGACAATGGAATCTTTACCAAACTTTGAAGAAATAGATATTCAGAAATACATACAGGTTTTGCAACGACGTTGGCTACCTGTAGTAGGAATTTTCGGAATAGCTGTTACTCTTGGGTCTTTATATGCGTTTTCCCTAAAACCCTCATACAAGGCAGAAGGAAGTTTGATGATAAAAACGAATCGCGCTTCCTCACTCACAGGGTTAACACAAGATATAGGACGCCTGGAAGCATTGAATCAGAACGAAAATCCTCTAGAAACTCAGGTAAAAATTGTTACATCAAATCCAGTGCTTCAGGAGACGATTCGTTTACTCAACCTCAAAAATGCTAAAGGAAGTCCCCTGCCGATTCGCGACTTTGCCGCCAAACTCAAGGTAGAAGGTATCAAAGGCAGCGATGTTGTACAGATTTCTTATGGAGATAATAATCCTGAACTCGCTGCTAAAGCTGTAAATACAGTTATCGATATTTATATCAAGCAGAATGTACAGGCAAATCAGGATGAAGCCCTGACAGCCAGAAAGTTTATTGAAATGCAACTACCCAAAGCTGAGGCAACTGTCAGAAAAGCCGAATCTGAACTGCGGGAATTTAAAGAAAAGAATAAAGTCATTGTATTAGACCAAGAAGCAAATGCCGCAGTTGATACGATTTCCAAGTTAAACAACCAAATTTCTCAAGCTCAAGCTCAACTGGATGACGTGAAAGGTCGTTTAGAACAGTTACGCAAGGAAGCTCAGGTAAGTTCACAGCAAGGTGTAATCGCATCTGAGTTGAGCCAAGCACCTGGAGTTCAAAAAGTACTTGCCCAACTTCAAGAAGCAGAAAGCCAATTGGCACTAGAACGTGCTCGTTTCCAAGGCGGACACCCTACGGTTACTAACTTAGAAGAAAAAGTTGCTGCTCTTAGGAGCTTGCTACAAGAGCGGACAGGACAAGTAGCTGGTGAAGCGCAGGTAACACAGGGAAGTTTGCAGATTGGACAACTGCGACAAGGCTTGATTGCAGATATTACCCGTGCTGAGGCGCAACGTGTCGGTATAGAAAGACAAATTATCAGACTCTCCCAACAGTCAAAGATTTACACACAAAGAGCAAGTTCTTTGCCACAGCTAGAACAGTTTCAACGGGAGCTAGAACGCAAGCTGAAAGCGGCTCAAACCACTTACGAAATACTCTTGACAAAAGTCCAAGAAATTTCTGTCGCAGAAAATCAAAAGATTCCTAATGCTCGTGTCATCTCCTATGCCTTAATACCAGATCAACCAGCAGGTCCCCGCAAAGTTTTGTTTATTTTTGGTGGAGGAGCTGCTGGTCTTTTCCTAGGTATCATTGCTGCCTTTAGTTTAGACTTGATGGACCGCTCGGTGAAGACAGTCAAAGAAGCCAAAGAAGTCATGAGATACACCCTTTTGGGAATCATTCCGGGGTTGAGTCGGAATGGTAAAAATCATTATTCTGTCACAGGAATAGATAGACCTCTTCCCAAAATCATTGGCAGAGATATTCCTCACTTCCCTTTTGGTGACGCATACCAAATACTGCAAGCGAATTTGAAGTTTCTCTGTTCTGATAAACCGCTTAGAAGCATTGTGGTATCTAGTTCCGTTGCCAAAGAAGGAAAGTCTGAAGTAGCTGCAAATTTAGCTGTAGCTATGGCTCAGATAGGGCGTCGGGTGTTGTTAGTAGATGCAGATATGCGCCATCCCATACAGCATCATATCTGGGAACTAACGAATGCTGTTGGGCTCAGTAATCTCATCGTAAATCAAGTCTCTTTAAATGCTGCGGTCTTAGAAGTTATGCCGAACTTATATGTACTTCCATCTGGAGTTTTGCCTCCTAACCCAATGGCACTATTAGATTCCCAGCGTATGGCAACATTAATTAGCAATTTTACCAGAGATTACGATTTTGTAATTTTCGATACCCCAGCTTTATCAGGAACGGCAGATGCTGCTGTTTTAAGCAATCTCACTGACGGTATCTTGCTAGTAGTTCGTCCTGGAGTGGTTAACTTAGACAGCGCTAATGCAGCGAAAGAGTTTTTAACTCAGTCAGGTCAAAAGGTTTTAGGGATAGTCATCAATGGTGTGAATGTTAAAAGAGAACCTGACAGTTATTTTTATTACACCAAGGATGCGATTGAGTCAGCTATTACCTCTACCAATGATTCTTCATTGACGAGACAAACTTGATTCAAAGTGATTGAACCAAGCTTTTAGAACTGCAACTTATTGATTCGCTTGCATTTGTTGTTCCCCGTTCATTTTCTTATAAAGCATTTTCAAGCTATGGATACAAAAACAATGAAAACATCTTGCGTAATTAATAATTATAATTACGCTGACTTTCTAGTGGAGGCAGTGTCTAGTGCTTTAAATCAAACAGTTAAATTTGATGAAATTATTATTGTTGATGATGCCTCTACAGATAATTCGGCTGAAGTCATTGCTCAATTTGCTCAAGAAGCCAATGTTAAATGTATCTTGAAACAAAAAAATCAAGGACAACTATCATCCTTTAACGAAGGTTTTTTAGCTGCGACTGGAGATATTATCTTTTTTTTAGACGCAGATGATATGTACGAGCCTCAATATTTAGAAAATGCCTTAAACTTTTATACGAGACATCGGGAATGTGATTTTCTGTTTTGTGCATATAACAAATTTGGGGCAGTAGAAGGAACATTTCAAACTGATACAATTGATTTAGATTTAGGTTATTCAGTAATTAGAACTTTATGCATTGGTGAATGGATTGGTTCTATAACTTCAACATTATCGATGCGTAGAGAAGTACTAATAAAATTTTTACCCATTCCATATATAGAAGATTGGCGTGTCAGAGCTGATGACTGTCTTGTATGGGGAGCTTCTTTGGTAGGAGCTAAAAAGTTTTATATGTCTAAACCTTCAGTAATGTACAGGATACATAAAAATAATCACTACCATAATAGTAAATCTTTAGCCACAGACAAAAACTATGAATACAAAAGATTCTTGAAATGTAATTGCTTATTTAATTATATTATTCAAAAGAATAATTTTAGTTTACCCTTATCTTTGGGTTTAACATCTTTGAATGAATTTCAAACAATACCTTGTCCAAAAATAAAGGATTTCATTAGCTATTTAAAAATAATATTTTTATTTGAAAAAAATTTTTATTCACAAATTAAGGGCATAATTTATTTATTCAGCAATTTAATGAAACAAATGATTACTGCTAAGTTACAAATAGGGTAAGCAATATGTAAAAACTTGAGAAATTTTATCTATTTCATCAAATTCATAACCTAGCAATATTTTCCACACCAAAGATTGATTGATAATGTTACATAGTAAAATGAAAACGTAATGCTAAGGAAATTGAAAATTCCAAACTTATCACAATTCAAATCTCGTTCTGGACTGCGTGCAATTATTGCCAACACAGGTTGGTTGTTTAGCGATCGCATTCTACGTATGGGTGCAAGCTTGATCGTAGGAGTATGGGTAGCACGCTACTTAGGAGTAAAGCAGTATGGTCTGTTTAATTATGCTTTAGCCTTCGTCAGCTTATTTAGTCCAATTTTCACCCTCGGACTGGACGATGTATTAGTTCGCCATCTTGTATCTAAATCATCAAACAAAGAGGAACTTTTAGGAACCACTTTTTGGCTAAAACTGCTGGGTGGAATTGCCTCTGTGTTACTAGCAGTAGGCTGTATGTTTTTCTTAGGTGAGAAGGAAACACTAAAGATATGGCTAGTTGCGATTTTAGCAATGACAGGAATTTTTCGGGCTGCTGATACTGTTGAACTATGGTTTCAATCACAGGTGAAGTCAAAATACACTGTAATCGCTAAAAACGCAGCTTATCTGCTAAACACTCTAATTAAAGTAGGGCTAATTTTAACAAAAGCACCATTGTTAGCTTTTGCTTGGGTAACATTAGCAGAATTTGCGATGAATGCAATTAGCTTGATCATGATTTACCAAGTCAAAGCATCTTCAGTGTGGTTGTGGGAATGGAGTTTTTCTGCTGCCAAAACTCTTCTGAAAGAGAGTTTACCTCTGATTTTTTCGGGATTCGCTATCCTGATTTTTATGAAAATTGACCAGATAATGTTAGGTCAAATGATAGGAGATAGCGAAGTTGGTATTTATTCTGCTGCTGTCCGAATTTCTGAGATTTGGTACTTTATCCCGACAACTATTGTTTCTTCCGTTGGTCCTTCAATCTACGGAGCTAAAGAAAAATCAGAAACTCTTTACTATAAGCGGATAAGACAATTACTTCGTCTAATGGCATTTATATCTATTGCAATTTCTCTCCCAATGACATTCCTGTCCGGAAACATAATTATGGCGATGTTTGGAAGTGGATATGCAGAAGCAGGACCAATATTAGCAGTTCATATCTGGACTTCGTTGTTTGTATTTATGGGTGTTGCTACATCACCCTGGTTTATTGCCGAAGGTTTGAACCATGTTTCTTTAGGTAAGACTTTATTGGGGGCAATCTTAAACATCATTCTTAACTTATTGCTGATTCCTAAATATGCAGGACTGGGTGCAGCGATCGCAACCATAATAGCTCAAGCTGTAGCTGCTTTTTTAAGCAATGGAATTGATAAAAGAACACAAAAGCTATTTAAGATTCAGATTCAATCGATTCTTCCTTTCCCTATACATTAGGCTATCTACAAACTATGTATATTAATGATATATCGCGTCTTTATGTATGAAGGTTTTTGGCTAAAGCACAATTAATTTTCAACAGAATAATTCATCTTTCTCTATTAATGAGAATAGTCTACCCAAACAAACATGAAAACACCAGTTACCTTTATTATTTTTAAACGACCGGAAACCACAGAAAAAGTTTTTGAAGTTATTCGCCAAGTAAAACCTTCAAAGCTCTTTGTAATAGCAGATGGACCTCGTACTCACCGTGAGTATGAGGCAGAAAAGTGTGAAGCAACTAGAGCAATTATTGAAAGAGTTGATTGGGATTGCGAAGTTATCAAAAATTATTCTGATATTAATTTAGGCTGTGCAAAGCGAGTTTCTAGTGGTTTAGATTGGGTCTTCAATCAGGAAGAAGAAACTATAATTTTAGAGGATGATTGCATACCTCATCCAACCTTTTTCCGCTTCTGTGAAGAATTACTCGAAAAATACAGGCACGATACTAGGATTTCCAGTATTTCTGCACAGAATGTTCAATTTGGGCACAGACGCACAAATTACAGTTACTATTTTTCTCGCTACAGTCACTGCTGGGGTTGGGCAAGTTGGAGACGTGCTTGGCAACATTATGATTTGAACATCAAACTCTGGAAAGAGGTACAAGCAGAAAATCTTTTAAATGACATTCTGATGGACCCGAAAGCAATAAATTATTGGCAGCGAATATTTCAGTCAGTTTATGACAATCCTACAGGCATCACCTGGGATTACCAATGGACATTTGCTTGCTGGATGCAGGGTAGCTTAAGCATTATTCCCAATATAAATTTAGTTTCTAATGTTGGTATTGGTGCAGACGCAACTCATTTTAGTGCTAATCAAGAATGTTCGTTCATCAATATACCAACGCAAGCAATGGAATTTCCCTTAAAGCATCCACCGTTTATTGTGCGTAATCTAGAAGCAGATATTTTTACACAGAAAACAGTCTATAAAGCAACTGCTTTGGATATTTTCAAAGAAAGATTGAAGAAAGCAATAAACTACTCAACAGCCAGTAAATAATGATGGCTTTAGTAAATTGAAAAATGAATCTGAGGTTGAAATTTGAAGGTTAAATTATCGGAAAAACTATTAACTATCTTGCTAATTCTCATTTCTGTAGGAACCTTGGCGATACGTCCTGCACAAGAGATTTCTCTGTCTCCGCTGGGAGGGAGTATAGTAGATAATTTGCTGAATTTAATTTCATATGCCATTTTATTTTATTTCCTAATTTTATATTGGAAAGGTTTTCTGTATGTAATTACTAGAGGTAAGCTTCAGTTTTTGTTACTAGCAATAATATTATTTTCTCTTTTATGGTCGGAAGACTTAGGTACTAGTCTCACTTATATCAGAGGTCTAATCAGAATATATTTACTTGCAATTTATTTGGCGATGCGTTATAGCCTTAGAGAACAAATGAGGCTAATAGCTTGCGGACTGGGTACAGCAGCATCATTATCTATATTCTTTTCGGCACTAATGCCAGGTTATATTCACAAAGCACCCGAATTAGCAGGTATGTGGAGCGGAATTTTCGGTCATAAGAACGAGCTAGGATACATGATGGCTTGGAGTGCAGGAGTTTTTTTGCACCTTGGTCTGAGTATCAACCGATATCGCTGGTTAATGTGGGTGCTATGTGGAATATCTATATGCCTAATTATCCTCTCGCGTTCAACAACATCTTTGACGATTATCTTGGCAATGGTATTACTTTTACCCTTCTATAAACTCCTTAAACAAAATAATTATAAACTACAAGCAATTATGAGCATCATAGTTTTAATGCTACTGATAAGTTCTTCAATATTCATTACGAATAATGCAGAAGGTGTAGTCGGTGCTTCTGGTAAAGACCTAACCTTTAGTGGACGTTCTGACCTCTGGGAAATGATAATTGCCAAAATTTGGGAAAGACCTTTGCTAGGTTATGGATTTTATGGATTTTGGACTACTAGCGCTGCATCTAATCTCAGAGCAACTCTTAACTGGGCTAGTAATGCTCACAATGGCTTTTTAGAACTGTTATTAGAATTAGGCTTTTTAGGCTTTTTAACTTTTGCCGCAGGTTTTATCCGGTTTTTTGTCATGGCAGTGACTCGTATTGTTTCAGTGGCGAAAAAACCAGAAGATTATTGGCCTATGCAAATGCTACTCATCATCGTCATAGTCAATTTTTCAGAAGCGAGATTATTAACTCCCAGTTGGAATTGGTTAATGTATGTCACAACTTCTTTATCTCTGACTCTTGACTATGAAAGAAATCGAAAAAATATTGCCTTAAATAAGTTTTCATCGCCAAGTAATTTTAGCAATCAAAACGTTAATAGAAATGAAGATTTTGCATCTTAGTACTCATGACACTAGTGGCGGTGCGGCTCGCGCTGCATATCGCTTGCACAAAGGTTTACAATATATAGGGCTAGATTCGCAAATGCTGGTGCAAGAGAAGCTGAGTGATGACAAAACAGTAATTGCACCTAAAATTAGACTCTTTCAAGGCATCGCTAAGACAAAGCTGACATTTGAAACTTTACCGTTAAAGCTCTATCCTCAAAGAAGTAATACCTCATTTTTTACTCAATGGTTGCCAGATAGAGTTGTTCCCCAAGTTGCTCATATTGATCCAGATATTATTAATTTGCATTGGATTAGCGCAGCTTTTATGCAAATAGAAACTCTTGCCAAGTTGAAACAACCTTTAGTTTGGACTCTTCATGATAGCTGGGGATTTACTGGTGGATGTCATGTAATTGGAGAATGCGATCGCTATACTGTATCTTGTGGAGCCTGTCCTCAACTCAACAGTGGTAATGATTGGGATTTGTCCCGTTGGGTATGGAAGCGCAAAGCAAAAACTTGGAAGGATTTGAATTTGACTCTTGTTTCTCCAAGTTCTTGGTTAGCTAATTGTGCTAGGTCTAGTTCCTTGTTCAAAAATTTGCGAATTGAAGTCATTCCACATGGACTTGATACTGAAACTTTTCGACCTATCAATCAAGTTTTAGCACGCGAAATTCTCAATTTACCTCAAGATAAAAAACTAATTCTTTTCGGAGCCTTACAGGCAACAAGTGATAAAAATAAAGGGTTCCATTTATTGCAACCATCACTGCAAGAATTGAGCAAATCCGGCTGGAATGATAGCTGGAATGTCGTTATTTTCGGTGCATCTCAACCGGAAAATCCCCCTGATTTAGGTTTTAAAACACACTACTTAGGACACTTGCATGATAATATGTCTTTAGCAAGTGTTTACTCAGCAGCTGATGTGATGTTGGTGCCATCTCTTCAGGAATCTTTTGGACAGACAGCCTCTGAGTCGCTCGCTTGTGGTACTCCAGTTGTGGCATTTAATTCTACTGGTTTAAAAGATATTGTTGACCATCAGCATAATGGTTATTTGGCGAAACCTTATGAAGTTGAGGATTTTGCCAAAGGAATTACTTGGGTACTAGAAAATGCAGAGAGACACCAGAAACTGTCTTTCTATGCTCGCGAGAAAGCAGAACGAGAATTTACTCTGCAACTTCAAGCACGTCGCTATTCAGCTTTATTTCAGGAAATCCTAAGAGAAGCTAAAACAACATCAGTTTCAACATCAAGCTGAAAAATCGGAATCGATCTCTTGAAGTCTTAAAAAAGACTGGAACTAGTAATCAGGTTCTTATAGAAAAGCTCACTTTCATATTTACCTAATTGAAAATTAAAAACCTATCTTGTTTACCTATAAATTACTAGTTTCTAAATCAAATAAGCAATTATCCATTCAGTTCACATTTGATTAAGTAAGGAAAAAGACAAGATGTCAGTGCCTATAGCTTTTATTCTTTGTACAGAGCCTGGTCGTTTAGAAGGTCAATCTTTAATGCTCGCAGAAAGTATTCGCAAATTCTGCGGCAATTTAAAAGATACACCCATATATAGTTTTCATCCCAGAGTGGGTGAACCTATCTCTATCGAAACTCAAAAAGCCTTTAAAGCATTGCAGGTTATTCATCAACAAATTGCCATAAATCAAGAATTTCATGACTATTATTTAGCAAATAAGCCCCTAGTTTGTGCCTACGCAGAACAAAATATAGATGCGGATATTTTAGTTTTTCTAGACAGTGATAAATGCTTTTTTTCTGAGCCGGAAGAGTTTTTATTACCAGCAGGTTGTAACATTCGGATGCGTCCCGAATATGGTCAAGGGATTGGTTCTACTGGAAGTCAAGATCCTCAAGACTGGTACTGGATGAAACTGTATGAAGTGCTTGGAGTGAAACGCGAAATATTTGTTAACACACCAATTGGCAACAAAAGCATTAGAGGTTACTGGAATTCTGGTTTAGTTGCAGTGAGAAGAAGTGCTGGTATATTCACAGCTTGGAAAGAAAACTTTGAAAAGGTAATGCGTTTGGATATTACCCCTCCCCAAGGAATTTATTTTGTAGAACAGTCAGTCTTGTCTGTAACTTTATGCTCTTTAGAAGAAAATGTATCTCATTTTTCTTCTGCTTATAGTTATCCATTACCCTTACATAATCGCTTATCGAAAGGTTCGCGAATTAAAGCTTGGGATGAAATAGTGTCAATTCATTATTTTAATTTGTTTTTCTATAACGATTGGAATGCACAAATCAAAAGGCTAAAGAACTTTAATCGAGGGTTAGATAAATATCAATGGTTATGTGAAGGAGTTGTCAGACACAATATGCCGCGCACATCAGTTATGCATCGACATATGTTGACTGTGAGAAAAATAGAACAAAAATTACGTGTGATTAATTTGAATATTAATGTGAGTAATTGGATAGAAAAGGTTGCAAATCTATAGTCATCGTACGAGCAAATACAGGAGTGATTTGCGTTGGAAGAATTTTTTTTTAGTTCATACCTTCTTTTATGTAAAGCCTACAACAACTTTCAATAGAATATTTATTGAATTAACATAAACTACTTCTTCAATAATGACTCTAATTTTTTTATAATGTGAAAACATATCCACTTTTGCTTCTACCTCCAACTCTGCAATTGTGAATTAAATATTGTTGCCTTTCAATGACATAGTTAAGTAAGGGAAACTATCTGTATGTTGTTTCACGGTTTTTATATTTTTAGTACTCAGCCTCTAATTATTTCCTTTCTTGGAAGCTATCCTTTCCTTGGCGGAGTAGTTTATGAGCAAAAAAAAATTACACATAAACCTCTGCCTAAATGGTTTCGTCCAAAACACGTTTTAGAACATGTTCCTGGATGGTGTGGAACACCTAAGCAAATGTTGCTAAGAAAGATAAAATCAACTTTGCATAGCTTAGAGGGAAGAACGCATCACTTAATGGTAAATGCATCAGACGAAGAAGAACTCAGAAAACGTTTTTTAATTCGTGGAGCGCACTTCAACCAAAACTTTTACATAAACGAGCATTTATATCAAATACTCGATCAACCAAAGCTCTATGATGCAATCTACACAGCGCAACTCAATGAATCAAAGCGTCTTTGGCTGGCAAAAAATGTAGAAAGATTGATGGTTGCATCCTATGGTGGCGACTTGCATACTTTCTGCCCAGAATTGAAACATGCCGATTTCAACAAAAGTTTTCTTCCACGTACAGAATTAGCAAAGAAGTATAACCAGTCTTATGTGGGTTTGATTCTTTCAGCAGTGGAAGGAGCAAATCTAGCCTCAAGCGAATACTTACTTTGTGGAATTCCTGTTATCAGTACCCCAAGCAAAGGTGGGCGAGATGAATTCTTTACTCCTGAGAATTCAATCATTGTGTCTCCAGAACCTGAGACAGTTGCTAAAGCAGTACAAACTTTAAAACAGCTAGCTCCTGAGCCACAAAAAATTCGAGAACAAACTCTGAAAAAAATGAACGATTTAAGGTTAGCTTATTGCACTTATATAGCTAAACTCATTGAACAGGAAGGTGGGGGCAAAAAGCAAGCAGAAGCAATGATGGAAAAATTCTTTGCTGCACCTAATGGTATCCAATCTCGTTATATAAAATTAGAGGATTTGCATAAGTTTACTTTGGAAGAATTAAATGCAAAGTTCTCTATATGAAAACTTTATACAGACATTAAGTAATATTTAAATCTGTATTAAAAGATAAATTATCTTTAATTAAGGGGAGAAAGAAATAATCGATGAAAGAACCACAGTTAGCAGTAATAACCACCTGTTTTAACAGACGCGAAATAACTCTTACTTGCCTGCATGCGTTATACAAGCAAACAAAATCTTTTGATGTTTACTTAACCGATGATGGAAGTTCTGATGGTACTTCAGAGTTAGTTAAAGCTTCCTATCCACAAGTTACGATTTTTAAGGGAAATGGAAATCTCTTCTGGGTTGGAGGAATGAGGCTGGCATTCGCTGAAGCAATGCAAAGAGATTACGACTACTATCTTTGGTTGAATGATGACACGATACTGGAATCAAAAACTTTTGAACGGCTATTAACTATCCATGAACAATTGTCAAAAGAGGGTCATAAAAACTCAATATTAGTTGGAACAACTCAAGATGCACTGACAGGAAAAGCCTCCTACGGTGGTGCAGTTAAATCTTGCAAATGGTACTCCAACAAATATGAGTTTTTGGGTTCAACTAAGCTTCTCCAAGAATGCGACACTATGTTTGGTAACTGCGTGCTAATTCCTCGTACTGTTGCCAAAAAATTAGTGAATATTGATGCAGCATTCATCCACAGTTTAGGAGACTTAGATTACGGGTTAAGGGCAAGAAAATTAGGTTACTCTATATGGGTTGCACCTGAGTATGTTGGAACCTGTAGTAAAAACTCAATCCGCAACAGTTGGGTAGATACAAAATTACCTGTTTTAGAACGCTTAAAAAAGGTAGTTCAAGTCAAAGCTTTTCCACTCAAACCTTGGGCTATATTCTGTCGCCGTCATTCTGGCGCATTTTGGTTAATTTATTGGTTTTTACCTTATCTACGCGCCATTATTGGTTACAAAAACTTGGCAGCATCTCCTACATTTGCTGAAGATATTCCACAAGGTAGTTCACAAGGTTAAGGAATAAAAAAATGCAACGCCGACTTGGTTTTTTAGCAGCAGCACCTCGGATTTCAACACATCCTGATGCAGAGATGTCTGGCCCACGTTCCCGAATTTTGGGAATCCTCAAGGGGTTTAAAACAGTAGATTGGAAAATCGAAACATTTATTGTGGGAGATAAAGTCTCAAAAAAATGGTCAGCCAAGGGTTCTGGGGAAATAATTAGTAGGGGATTTTTCCACACCTTAGCAGTAGATTTTATGCGTCTTGGGCTGGGTGCTATCAACTCTTGCAGAAGCTGGCAAGAACTCAAGAATGAAGTAGATTGGGTTTATGAATACGCTGCAACGCTGCAATGCATGGGCTGGATATTCCAATCTCAAGGAATACCCTGGATTTTGCAAGCAGAAGCTTTACTTTTTTATGAAGCTAAGGCAGAACGCAAAGCATTGGTACTGGATAGTTTAGCTCGTTGGATGGAAATTAGAGCATATCAAAAATGCGATGTATTAGCCTGTGTTAGCGAAACTTTAAAAGAAATACTGGTGCGTGATTATGGTATTAATAGTGAAAAAATTGTCTTAGTGCCGAACGGAGTTGATATTGATTTTATTAATCCAGAAATACATCTAACACAGCGAATTTTTTCAGGATTTACCATAGGTTTCGTTGGCAGCTTATATAATTGGTGTGGCTTAGATTTACTAATCAAAGCAATATCAGAATTACGAAATGAGGGTTTGGATATATCGCTGGTAGTAGTAGGTGATGGTCCAATGCAATCTGCTTGGGAAAAGCAGGTTGAAGAACTAGAGCTTTCGCCATACGTAGCGTTTTTAGGTCGAGTTTCTTGGCAGGATGTGCCACAGTATATCGCTGGCTTTGATGTTGGTTATTCAGGGCAAGTTGAACTACAGATGGGGAAGATGTATCTCTCACCTATGAAACTTTATGAATACATGGCAATGGCTAAACCAGTCATAGCATCAGCTTTTGAAGATGCGAAACGTTTGGTTTGCGATCGCAAAACAGGTTTCTTATTTCAACCAGGTGACAAAGATGATTTAAAACGTGCCTTGGTGGAAGCTTATCACAAGAGAGAAACACTACCGGAAATGGGACGATTTGCTCGCATCGAGATAGTAAATCATCACAGTTGGACAGCTAGGGTGCAGGCTTTAGTCGAAGGTGCTGAGGAAATATTGGAAAAAAAGCGATCGCATACTCAGCAATATCAAGTCTCTACTCATACAATCTAATACTGAAAACAGTCATAATGCAGACTTCGCCTTACAAATATCTTGGCGTTCAAGTGAACGCACTCTCAATTCCTGAGTTGAATTTTTTGATTGCGGAATCTATTGAGCAGAATCAGAAATGGATTATTGCCAATCACAACTTGCATAGTCTTTATCTTTATCATCATGACCCAAAAATGCAAGCTTTCTACGCCAAGGCAGACTATATCCATATTGATAGTATGCCTCTAGTGTTCATTGGCAAGCTGTTAGGTTTCCCACTCAAGCGAGAACAAAGAGTAACCTATGCTGACTGGGTATGGCCTCTAATGGCGGAAGCAGCTAGTAAAAGCTGGCGCGTATTTTATCTAGGTTCAAAGCCAGGAGTAGCTGAACAAGGAGCGAGTATTTTGCGCCAGAGGTTTCCTGGTTTACAAATTGCTTGCGCTCACGGTTACATTGACATGTGTCAAGACAGTAAGGACAATCTTGCTACTCTGGCTGCAATCAATGCTTACAAACCTGATGTATTAATGGTGGGAATGAGTATGCCACGCCAGGAGCATTGGATTCTAGATAATCTAGAGCATATTCATACCAACGCTATTTTGCCTAGTGGAGCCTGCATAGACTATGTAGCTGGCGTGGTTGCCACTCCACCTCGTTGGATGGGAAGGTTTGGCTTGGAATGGTTGTATCGCTTGTTAAGCGAACCGAAAAGACTTTGGAGGCGTTACTTACTTGAGCCTTGGTTTCTAGCCAGATTATTCTTACAAGAAATTTCGAGTTTTCCAAGTCAAGCGAAATAGAATGTTGCCATTTTCTAATTAATTCGATTGGAATTATTTCTTTCTTACAGGTTTGAATTGCAGTAAACATAAGAACAATTCATGATTATGATTTCCACCAATATATCCATAGATAGTTTAAAACCGGACTTACGTTCGCCTAAAGGCACAAGAATACAGAGAGGATTATTTATTAGACTGCTGCGTGTAGTCATACTTATTCTTCTAGATGCTACATCTATGTACTTCGCATGGAATTTAGCAGTTTTTTATGGCGCTCCCTTCGAGTCTCCTTGGACGCAAAATATATCGTTTCTACTGCTAAATCTCAGTTTACCAATTGTTATATTTGACACAACGGGTCTTTACAAGGCTGGTATTTATCGTCGTGACTATTTGGCTATCATCAAAGCAATTTCTCTGTCATCTTTGCTCTTGTTATTTATTGCTTCTCTCTATGAACCAAATGGCTATATCTCACATTCGACTCTTTTACTGTATTGGTTACTGTCTGTAGTCTTTATCTGTACTGTTCGTTTTCTCTTTAATATTTCCACTAACTTTCTGCGTCAGAAAGGGGCAATTCGTCATCCGGTTTTTATTATTGCTGATGCTCAAGAAAAAGAGCATAACATGAAGTTGTTAGAACAAGATGATTGTTATACAATACAAGGATTTGCAGACTCTAAATGTCTGGATTTAGCTAACAGACAAACAACTTTTGAATCTCTTCGCAACCAAAATGTAGAAGAAGTGTTTGTTTCTTGGAGTGCCATTCATAATCGTTTGTTTCTTTGCTGGCATTTTTACAATGCTGGGATTACTCTGCGCTTGCTACCAACAATGGGTGAATTTTCTCTCCCTAAATCTACATTTGGCATGGTTGGAGATGTTCCTTATCCGACAATTACTGCACCAATTCTTGTCGGTGTGGATTTTTGGATCAAGCGGTTTTTTGACCTTTGTTTTTCCATAACTCTCATCTTGCTGCTTTTGCCTGTGTATCTATTGATTGCTGTCATGATTAAGTTAGATTCTCCCGGTTCGATATTTTTCAGGCAAAAGCGGGTTGGTTTACACGGTCAAGAATTTAAGATTTGGAAATTCCGCACAATGGTTGCAAATGCAGAGAATATTCAAGCTTCTTTAGAAGCAAAGAATGAAATCAAAGATGGTATCATTTTTAAAATGAAAGACGACCCTCGCATTACAAAACTTGGTAAATTTCTGCGCCTTTACAGTTTGGATGAATTGCCACAACTATTTAATGTTTTAGTTGGGCAAATGAGTCTTGTCGGTCCTCGTCCTTTACCTATCCGCGATGTAGAGAAATTCAAAACAAAGCACTTTATCCGCCAAGAGGTTTTGCCTGGTATCACTGGCTTGTGGCAGGTTTCCGGACGCTCAAATATTGAGAATTTTGAAGATGCAGTCAAATTAGATATGGATTACATTGAAAATTGGTCGATATGGCTAGATTTAAGAATTTTGTTGCAAACTGTTAGGGTTGTTCTGCAAAAGACTGGTGCGTATTAACTACACGTTGCGGTAATGTAATTGTTCACAGCAAAAAGCAGCGCTCGGCGCGGTGTAGCCGCGCCATCGCTTGTGACAGTTGCGGAAGTCCTGCGAATTCATAAATAAACATAAGAGCCTCTAGCTTTTCTTTCTGAGTAGATATGGAAAAGGAGAGAGAAATAATTATTGACTAATCACTAATTTTTGCATTAAAGTTTTTGCCAGTTGAGCGATCGCCTCCCAATCTCCACTATTTACCAGCTTTTTCGGAAATAATTCACTACTCAAACCAACTGCTACCGCTCCAGCTCCTATAAAATCCTGAGCATTATCTAAAGTAACGCCACCTGTGGGAATCAAGGGAATTTGTCCCAATGGTCCTTGTAGACTTTTAATATAATTAGCTCCTCCCACGGCTTGCACGGGAAAAACCTTGACACAGCTTGCACCTTGTGTATATGCGTTAACAATTTCTGTGGGAGTCAGCGCCCCTGGTATAATCGGTACATTGTTCGCGACTGCGGCTTGAATCATAAGTGAGTCAACGTGGGGTGTAAAGAGAAATTGCGCTCCAGATGCGATCGCTTCTTCCATATGATTGAGATTTAACAGCGTACCAGTGCCAATAATGCATTCTGGTAATTCTAAGCGCAGTTGGGCAATTAATTCCGCAGCGCGATCGCTATTCCAGGTGATTTCGATTAACTGCATTCCTCCTGAAGCGATCGCCATTGCCATTTGACGTCCCAGTTCAAATTCTGGAGCGCGAATTACGGCGATCGCTCGATGTTTTTGCAGTTGTGATAACCAAATTTGATTAAACATCTAAAATTTAACAGCGCTAACAGTTGTTTTGGCAAACGCTACAGGCTATCATATTTTTCTGTGCTTGCATATAAAGAAAGAATTTAGAAGTTAGAATTCAGGAGTCAGAATAAAGTTAGTTTTATTTTATACAAAAAAATATTTAAGACTGCCCTTCTTAGGCAAGGGGTATTAAACCATTTATTCATCTGCACTCATATACAATTAATTCTGACTCCGCGCTTCGTACAGACCCGATACCCTTGCGTCTCTACAACTCCTGACTCCTGAACGGCAGATGCTTTATGCCGGGGAACCCGTCCACCGCACTGCCTCCTCCTGACAAACACGTTTATTCTGCACGCAAATGAACCTTCCTCAATTGTTACCGAAAGCTGTTATGACGTTGGTAGTCGCAGCAACGCTTGCTAGTGGTGCAAGCAACTTATTCCCATCCTTAGCACAATCGCGACCAACACCAGCGGATAAATCTGGGCAAAGTTCTCAACTAGTTTACCAATTACGCGGGCATATATGGAATGTTGCCTCTCTTGCTTTAAGCAAGGATGGGCAAATCCTTGTTAGTGGTAGTTTCGACCAAACAATTAAGGTGTGGAACCTAAATACAAAAAAACTGCTGGCTACCCTAGATGGACATAAAGATGGAGTTAATGCGGTTGTTATTAGTCCAGATGGGCAAATTCTAGTTACTGCTGGGGGAACGGCACAAGCTAATACTGACAAGACTATCAAATTGTGGAACCTCAAGACAAGAAAATTGATTGGCACTCTACAAGGACATTCTCAGGGTATTACTTCCCTTGCGATCGCTCCTGACGGGCAAATTCTCGCTTCGGCTAGTTACGACAAGACTATCAAATTATGGAACCTGAATACAAAAAAGCTGCTTGGCACTCTACAGGGACATTCTAGCCGGGTTAGTTTTATTGCCATCAGTCCGGATGGACAGACTATAGCTAGCGGTAGTGGTGCGGTGGATACTACAGATAATACTATTAACTTATGGAACCTGAAAACAGGTAAATTACTGCGTACCCTGACTGCACATTCCAGCGCAATTAGTTTTCTTGCCTTTAGTCCTGACGGGGAAACGCTTGTCAGCGGTGCAGATCCTTCTATCAAGATATGGAACGCAAACACGGGAGAATTGCGTCGTACTCTGAATTTATCTTCAATTGGGGGCATCAGTGCGATCGCCATCAGTCCGGATGGACAGACGCTTGTTAGTGGTGCTTTAGATACTTCGGTTAAGTTGTGGAATTTGTCTAGCGGAACGCTGTTAAAAACGCTGGTGCAGTCTCCTAGCAACAATCAAAATTTTGATCGTCTTGCCCCTAGTGGTATCACCTTTAGTCCGGATGGCAAAATTCTTATTATTGGTCATGGTGGTGAAGCAGCTTTGTCTAATTTTCCGATTGACATTTGGCGTATATCTTTCTAATACTCGATATACATCTATAGATAGAATTTATGCGAGAAAATAACAAGCGATCGCCTAACTTAAGTAATAGTTTTTTTCATTTCATAAGTATTTTTTTTCTACCTTAAGTCGTATTTAAATCTGTAATTTCAGCTTAACCATAGTTTTTGGGGTTTTAGGCAAAATAATCAACCATTAATCTTCATCAAGATCAATTAAATTCTGTCGCCGGCAGGAGGTAAATAAACGAAGTAATGTTTACGCTATTCCTAGATAGATATTTTAAACATCTTAGGAACAGCACTATGCCTCTTTACAAACTCGAAGACTTTGACCCCAACTATAGAGATACCTTTGCCGGTGATGACATTAAAGCTTTGGATCTCTATACCGAAGGTGGAGAAAAAATTGGTTCAGTAGCTGATGCTTTAGTCGATCCAGAAGGTCGTTTTCGTTATTTAGTCATTAGTACAGGTATTGCTTCTTTAGGTAAAAAGATATTGCTTCCTATTGGTCTTTCCCACATTGACTATAATGAAAACCGTGTCTACGCTGATGGACTCAGCAAAGCACAAGTAGAACGTTTACCTGAATACAAAGACAGCATAACCGTTGATTACGATTATGAAGAACAGGTACGCAATGTTTATCGTCCAGAAGGTAGGCAAGTTAATTACAATCCCGACACCTACAATTATCAGCAAGAACCTTCTTTATACAATTTGAATGAGCAATCTCATCAAACTTTGAGACTGTATGAAGAACGATTAGTTGCTAGTAAAACTCGTGTCAAAACTGGAGAAGTAGCAGTCGGTAAGCATATTGAAACTGAAACCGCACGAGTTTCAGTACCAATTGAAAAAGAGCGAGTTGTGATTGAGCGAGTTACTCCAGCAACAAGCGAAGCTGTAGTAGATTCTCGTGAACTTAAGTTTCAAGAAGGTGAAGTCGCACGCATAGAACTGTATGAAGAAACTCCGGATATCCATAAAGAAACTTTTGTCCGTGAGGAAGTTAGAGTCCGCAAGGTTGTAGACAAAGAAACGGTTGAAGCACAAGAAACAATTCGACGCGAAGAGTTAGATATCGACACTGAAGGCGATTTGCGTGTGAATGAAAGCGGTTCTAATGTTAATAACGCTCTTTAAGAATTGATTAACAAATTTATTGAGTGCATTTAATAATGCAGACAGGTAGAAAAGTAATATTTCTGCCTGTTATTTTTATGATAAAAAATAATAATTGTAAATACTGAATATACTGCATTAGACCAAACTAAATATAATTGGCAATTAGATAAATTCAAATATCTACCATTTGAATGCATAGATGGTTAATTGGATTCAGTCGTTAGAAAGAGGAAGATAAAAAGATAAAAAATTACAATATAAATGTAGAATAAATAAAGTTGGAGTAAAAATAATATGCCTCTTCACAAGCTAGAAGATTTTGACTCAGACTATCGCAATGCTTTTGACGGTGAGGACATCAAAGGTAAGAGCGTATATACCGAAGGAAGCGACGAAAAGATTGGTAGTATCAGCGACGTTTTAGTAGATGAAAATGGACGTTTCCGCTATTTTGTTGTTGACTTAGGCTTTTGGATTTTTGGCAAGAAAGTATTGTTGCCAGTTGGTCGTACTCGCGTCGATCATGGTGCCGATCGCGTGTATGCATTAGGTATGACCAGACAGCAAGCAGAAGATTTACCTGAGTTTAGCGATCGCCTTGCAGTTGATTACGACTACGAAGAAAAAGTGCGCGGTGTATATCGTCCCTCTACAGGAACTACAGCTAACCGCTCCTTAGACGCATCCGCACCTCTAGATACTTCAACACCTTTAGATGCAACAACACCTTTAGATGCAACAACTGGTTTGGGTGTTGGAACTGGTTTGGGTGCAGCTGCATATCAGCCAACAACAGGGACAGATAGAATTGCAGACCGTCCCACTTACAACCGCGACACCTACGATTACAAGCAAGATTCATCTTTGTACGACTTGAACGAGCAGGATCACCAAACCCTGAGATTGTACGAAGAACGCTTAGTAGCTAACAAACAGCGCCGTAAGACCGGCGAAGTAACGATCGGTAAGCACGTTGAAACCGAAACAGCACGGGTTTCTGTTCCAGTAGATAAAGAACGCGTAATTGTTGAGCGAGTAACACCCGCTGATGCTGGTAGAACCGTTTCTCCTGATGCAACTGCTTTCCGCGAAGGTGAAGTAACACGCATGGAAATCTACGAAGAAACTGCTGAGATTAACAAAGAAGCATTTGTCCGTGAAGAAGTCAGAGTCAAAAAAGTTGTTGACCACGACACTGTAGAAGGTAGAGAAACTATCCGTCGTGAAGAATTGGATGTGGATGCTCCTAATCTTCCCATTGAAGAACGCTAATATCTGCGGTGCAGACTTCAAATATCAAGACAGTCCGTAGCACGGACTGTGTAACTAATTAAATAGAGTACAGGTGAAGCTTTTTAATTAGCTTTGCCTGTACTTGTAATCAATTTGAGAAAAAAATTTAATTTAGATTTTTACTAAAAATTAATTCATAAATTTTTGCATATGAATAGCCAAAGTGTGCTACAAAACCCAGAAAATACTGACAACGCAACTCGTATTATGTCCTTGTTAGAAACCTTACGACAAAAAGTGCAAAACTTCGCTGTGCTAGACATGGAAGGTCAGCGAGTAGGTGAGGTAAAAAATCTAATTTTAGATGCCAATCGTCAGCTAAACTTAGTTGTATCGGAAGATTCTAATGAGTTTAACAATAATCGCTCATTTTTAGTACCAAGTAAGCTGATAAAAAAAGTTGACACATCTACAAGGTCTGTATATATGGAAATAGATAGATTAGCAACATCTAATCAGGAATATTTTGGAAAAGAAATACCAGAAAACGAAAAATTTTTAGATAATTCTAATACTGTTACAGAAGCCAATAATTCATCTGTAAATAGTACAGTAGAGGCGAAATATAATTTAGAAGATGTGGTAGAAGAAGATATTATTCGTTTGCTAGGTGAAAGGTTAATTGTTGACAGTAGCAAGCGAAAAATCGGTGAGGTTATTGTTCGCAAAGAAATTGAAACCAGGATGGTACAAGTACCTGTCCGCAGAGAGAAGCTTATTGTTGAACAAATCAGCCCAGAACACAAACAACTTGCAGAAGTTGATTTAGGGTTGACAGAAATCTCTGGTATTGATTTGGCTGGAAACCAAAGACCTGAATTTGCTAATCTTGACGGTAGTTTAACTGTGACTGGGGATTTTAGTTCGCCGAAGATAGCTAGTTTACTTTTAAATGCGATCGCTCTTGAGCGCAATCACAAATGTAACCAGGTGCGAGTGACAATCGTTGTTGAAGATGAGTCAACTCAAAATAAATATCAAGAATGGTTTAATCGCTGTTCCAAAGGTGAAGAACCAAAGCTGGGGAAATAGATGTAGAATTTTGTAGTAAGCGCGAAGAGCGCTTATTAATAAAATTAAATAGAAAAAATCACTTGTTGGTTGTGGTAAACCGTTGAAGCGCTTACTACGAAAACATACAAAAATATTCACTTTTTCTTTCTGGGTAATCGCTTTAAAGCAGAACTCAGATTTTTTTAAACTTGATTCCATAAATCGTCTCTAATTTGGAAAATTTATAAACGATTTTATACTTTAAGTTAAAAAATTAGAGTGATAAAAACACGTATATTGAAATCTAAATGTTCGCCTCCTGGTCGATGATACGAAGTTTGTGTCTTTCTCTGTGTGAAATTTTTATACTTACTTAAAGTTGGGCGTGTAAGTTTGCTGAGTAAATATAGCCAGCAACAATACTATAAATGTTAACGCTCAAGCTAAATATAAACGATAACCATATGCGATCGGATGCGACTGATAAATCAGCATCCCGCAATCACAGGTCTAATTCCATCAATAAGTCCAGCGAAAAACAGAGCTAATGTAGTTGTAGCGATTCCAGCGATAAAATTAGCAATGACCAAAGAAAGGATGAACGCGAGTGCGTCTTTGCGATTGAGAAGGACAAAGGATGAATTTATAAATTGGTATAACAAGAAAGAATTTATTTGCTGGAAAAAGACAAAGATATAGACCTCGATACGTAATCAACCGTGAGAAGTGATTTCTCGCTCTTGGTTCTTACACTTTTTCCTTTGCTTGCCAACGCTAACGCGAACATACTTCACACTTTATCCTTCAGGTGACTGTTCCGATTAAAGTAATAATCAGTAAAGACTTGCGTCCAAACAGTTTTTTTGGCTATTACCAATGAAATTTCGAGCGCACAAACCCTCAACGAACCAAAAGCAGCGTCGGCTTCCACAAGTTAATATCAAGATCCGGGATGGAAGGTTCCAGATTATAGGCACGAATACCTGGCATTCATACTGGCGTGACCCGTATCATCTACTACTAGTTTTGCCGTGGTATAGCTTTCTACTGCTGATTGCTGTCGTCTATGTGGCAACTAATGGCATATTTGCATTGGCTTATTTAGCAGGAGGAGATTGCGTTGAGAATGCGCGACCGGGTTCTTTTTTGGATGTGTTTTTCTTTAGTGTTCAAACTTTAGCATCCATCGGGTACGGTGCGATGTATCCGAAAACGATTTACTGCAATCTTGTTGTCACAATTGAAGCAATGGCAGGTCTGGTGGGAATTGCTGTGATGACAGGATTAGCCTTTGCTCGTTTTTCTCGACCGACTGCCCGTGTGATGTTTAGTCGTGTCGCTATAATTACACCTCATGAGGGAATGCCAACCTTAATATTTCGGACGGCAAACCAGCGCGGGAACCAGATTTTAGAAGCGCAGATGCAGGTATACTTGATCCGTGACGAAGTTACCGCTGAACAACAGTTTATCCGGAGGATCTACGACCTGCAACTGATTAGGAATCACTCTCCTAGCTTTACTTTAAGTTGGCTGGGGATGCACGTGATCGATGAGTCGAGTCCACTTTATGGGATATCACCCGAGTCTTTAATTGAGACAAATACCACGGTTACAGTCTTATTAACTGGCATTGATGAAACGATTGCCCAGTCACTGCATGCTCGTCATGATTATACTGGACGGGAAATTCTCTGGAATTATCGGTTTGTAGATGTTATTTACTGCACAGCCGAAGGGCACCGCTACATCGATTACAATTTCTTCCACGATGTATTGCCTTTAGATTAGATTAAGTAGGTTCAGTGCCTTGTGTTTGCTCGTTCATGCGTGGTTGTAATGGTTTGACAACAACCCGACCATTTTCAACCACTGTACAATTTTTCGGCTTTTGGCATTGCTTGTCTGCGACACTTGGGCACTCTTTTTGATGTTGGATATTTTGCTCTTGTTGTTGCTTAAGCACAACGACACAAGGAGCGCATGAGGCAGATGACATATAAGGTATTTTGAGCTTCTATATTAATTATCCCTCTGCTGGCGATGATTTTACCGAAAAACTTGCTTAGTGTTTAAATAACTTAAACTTTGATGGCGATCGCTCATCCTTTAAGATATGAAAATGCCTGCACTCTCTAGCTTTGATAATTGCCAGATTTAAAAGGATGTAACGTGATAAAGGTGCTGATTGTTTATGCAACCGATCATGCTACTACGCAAAAAATGGCTTCGGCGATCGCTGACAAAATTCCGAGTATAATTGCTATTTTGCACACTTTATGAAAAAATTTCTGAGATACCTGAGTTTCGGGTTAATATCGACAGTTTTAACTGCAACTCCATCAATTGCAGCTGACCAAATCGCCTTTGATTATCCTCCCTTTGGGGAATTTACTTTAGCCACCGAATCTCTAGAAACTTTTGCTAGAGAAGGCAAAATTAATAAAGACTTTGCGTTTTATGCTCAACGCGCTACTCCTCAACAACTTGCTCAACTACGGGAATTACTCCAGCAAAAATTTAAAGTCACTCCTACTTTAGTATCTCAGTTTAGCTACTCACCTTTAGGGGAAAAAGTAGTGCAACGTTTGGGAGAATTAATCCAAACTGATACGCGAAAAAACGGCTTTTATGCAATACGCGCTGCTTTGATTTTAGCTGCTGCTGATCCCCAAGGCTTAACTGTTGTTAATGTGTTGCGGCGATTTCCTAGCAAGAGCGTGCGGATAAATTTCACTGAGGGGTTGCAGGTAGTCTCAAGCTTGACAGACTTGCTCAAAAGAAGAGATGCGACCGTTGCTTTTATTCAAAGAGAAGCAAATGCAGAAGCTGAAGCTGCAAAGGTTGATTTTTCCAAACAGCCAGATTTGCGATCGCCTGGGAATTTTCGCTTTTCAAAAATAAGTCTGCAATTGAAAGACCAAACACGCGATCGGCGTTTACCCGTCGATTTATATTTACCCACTCCCCCCCTCTCCCCCTCCTCCACTCCCCCCCTCTCCCCCTCCTCCACCCCCTTTCCTCTCATTGTCATTTCTCACGGTGTCGCTTCAGACCGTTTTGCATTTGTCTACGTAGCGCAACATCTAGCATCCTACGGTTTTGCTGTAGCTGTTTTGGAACACCCTGGTAGTAATGCAGAACGCTTTCAGCGGTACTTTTCCGGTTTGGCTGGTCCACCAGAACCAGCGGAATTGATTAACCGACCTTTAGATGTCAAGTTTGTGCTGAATGAACTTCAACGCTTGGAAAAGTCCAATCCGCAAATGCAGGGTAAACTAAATTTTCAGCAAGTCGGGGCATTTGGTCATTCTTACGGCGGTTATACTGTTTTCAGCCTAGCTGGTGCAAAAATTAACTTTGAGCAAATCCGTCGGGATTGCAATCCGAATAAATCTTTGAATTTGTCAGTATTTTTGCAGTGTCGAGCAAATGAGTTAAAACCAACAAATTATGCTTTAAAAGACGATCGCATTAAAGCTGTTTTTGCGGTTAATCCTTTCGTCAGCAGCATCTTTAATCAAACCGGAGTGAGTCAAATTAAACTTCCTTTGATGGTTGTAGCTGGTAGTCAAGATATTGTCACTCCCGCTGTACCAGAGCAAATTCTCCCTTTTACTTGGCTTGGCAGCAAAAATAAATACTTAGCAGTGATTGAAAATGGTACACATTTTACTGCTTTAGCCGAACCAACTCCACAAAATGATGTATTACCTGTACCGCCAGCTTTGCTCGGTCCAGATCGTAGTGATGCTCATTCTTATCTTAATGCTCTTAGTGTAGCTTTTTTTGAAACTTATCTTTTGAATCGTCCTGAATATCAGGTTTATTTGCAGCCAGCTTACGCCAAATATATCAGTAAAGCTCCTCTCAATCTTAGTTTTTTACAGTCTTTAAGGACAGAGCAATTAACTCCTTTCCTAAATGGCACACGGAAATAGAAAATCGGGAAATGAGATTTTCATTTTTTTAGGGTTTGTTGTTTTTGCTTTTAGCGATCGCTATTAAGAAAACAATTTAAATCGCGCCAACTGAGTTTCAATCGCCTGTGAGACTATTTTATCTAAGTCGGTGCTATCTGCAAATTCTAAAATTTGCGATCGCGGTAAGTCAAAGGCAAACTGTCCCGGTAAATCTGAACGTTGCATTTGGAAGAGTAAAATTTGTTCAGAGCGCTTACTCTGGAGCGCATAGCCAATTTCAATGCACACGTTTGGGCTGGGTATTAGTTGAGCGCTTTCTTTTCCGTCGATGCTAGCAATGGGTGTAGTATCAGCGATAAACAACAAACTTCTGCGGATTTTTCGCATCATTGTGCGGTTTAGTCGTAGAGGACCATCGCTAGGACGGTAGGATTCAACTAAGGTTAATGGTAAACGCGATCGCAAATTCAATATTTCCAAACTATTTTGCAGCCCTTGTCGCAAAGCGTCACTCGCTGCGCCATACTCAGTTTGATAGCATAAAAAAATTGTTGGCTCTAACTGCGCTAAAATCGCCTGTTTCGTGAAATAAATTTCATGACTAATTAAGTCAATGTTGGCTACGCAATAGCCACCACTACCCTCAATATAAAACTCAATATTTTCTCCTTCCAGATAGCGTCCAAACCAAGTTGATTGCTTAACTTCGTCACTTTCTTCTAAAAAATCCGCTCTTAATCCCGATTTCAGCAGGCTTTTTTTACTTAAGCGAATATCTGGGGGACGTTTTTCCAGTTCCCGAATCGGTTCGTAATCCTGAAGATACCATGCTCTGAGCGCAATAATTGACATAAGGCGCTATTTCAAATGTCTCTTACTATTCGACTTCGTACAAGCTTACACCCACAGGTAACACAAATAACAACAACACCCAAGCTTCTACTAACTGCGTTATTTCCTCTCCTTGTTGCTTCTAGCCAGGGATGCACTAACTTTCATCACTTCAAATAAATAATGAAAATCAGTAACAGTGCCCCCTAAACTTCGATATTTGAGGAAATCTCGGCGTTCGCGTTGGGTGTTGTTGTGTTGTTGCGAGACAGATGTAAATCAATCAGCGTTTTTACCTCTTCTTTTTGTTTCTTTCAGCTGTTGTATCTGCCAGGGAAGCTTCTTAGCTTCTACTATTAGATTATCACCTTTAAAAAAGAAGAAAATTGTTTGCAATTAAACTTTACTTTTGGGGAGACATCTGACTAATCATATCGTCTTTCGCTCCGGCGATGAAATTAGCAAAACGCTCTGCCAGCGGTGGTACAATAACTAAAGGATTGCTAAAAGCAGAGAAGATATGAACATTTGTAAATCCGGGAATAGCACCAATTAAAGGTAAACTATTGTTGCTAAAAGCGACTAAGCAATGATGCCAAGTACCTGGTACATTTTCCAAGGCTGGTAAAACGTTGCCGATGCTTTTTCTTAACCATTCTTCACTTTGTTTGGCATCTACTTTGGCGTTTACATCGGTGAGAGTGCGGCTAATTTGCCCAAAGCGCAAACTACCATCGACAAATTGAACTGCACCCGCATCTAAAATTGGCGGTACTATTTCATTATTGGGTTCATCCCATAATTCATCAACTTTGGTTGACTGAGTTTCTAATTTAAACCTTTGTAAATTTGCTGGCATTATTAAGGTTTGTAACTGCACATCAACAGGTGGAGTTTCAATCATTTCCGCATGGGTAAAATAGAGTTTGATAGAAATACCCGCTGATTTTAATAACTGCCGGCTGAGTCCCCCAGCGCAGATGACAACGTTACCACTGTGATAAGTTGTGGTTGTTGTTTTTACGCCATGTGGTAATATTTGTAATACTTGCTCAATCTCGATTTCACCGCCAGCACGTAGAAAAGCTTGGATGTATGCTTGTGCTGTTTTTTCTGGGTTGATATGTCCGTGTTTGACTGTTAAAGCGCCGGCGATCGCTTGTTTATCCAATAGTGGTTCTAATTCACAAGCTTCTTTTATAGTCAGTAATTGGGGAGCGGTAGCAACATGCTTGTATAATGGTGCTGTTGTTTGTGGATCGCTATTTTTGGGAATAGTTAATAGTAAATCCAATTCCCGAAATTCGATGTCAGCGTCTAACTCTTGTGAGAGGATATGATAACGGGCGATCGCTTCGGTTGATAATTGGCGAGTTAGTGGTGTAGTAGCAGACCAATAAGCTAGACCACCATAACTATAGCGAGTGGCGTTGTTAGCGATCGCGTTTTGTTCTAATAATAGTACTGAGAAGTTTTTTTTGGTTAGTTCGTAGGCAAGTGCAGCACCAGTTATTCCACCACCAATTACAATCCAGTCGTAGGTTTTCATTATAATAATCTCACGCAGAGGCGCAGAGAAGAAGTAATGGATATCCGTTGTGAAAGTTCAGCAGATTATGCCGCAATAGCTGAGGTTAATATATTAGCTTTTGGGCAAGAAAATGAGGCAAAGCTGATTGAGGAAATTCGTGGTTCTCAAGGTTATATTCCTCAACTATCTTTGGTTGCAGAGCTAGATAATCTTATAGTTGGTCATATCCTTTTTAGCTATATTGATTTAATTGGCGAAGAAAGTTTACAGGTACTCGCTTTAGCACCTTTGGCGGTTATTCCACAGTTTCAAAAACGAGGAATTGGCAGCGCACTTGTACAAGCAGGGTTGAAAAAAGCAAATGCTATTAAAGAAGCTTTAGTTATTGTACTGGGTCATCCGCACTTTTATACGCGCTTTGGTTTTGAACCTTCAGTTAATTATAAAATTACCTCTCCTTTTCCGGTTCCAGACGATGTTTTCATGGTTAAACCACTGCAAAACTATCAGGAAAAATATCAAGGAAAAGTTGTTTATCCTCCAGCTTTTTTAACTGTGTAAGTCACTTCAAGAATGAAGGGCAGCATCCAATAAGGTTCGGTTAAGCTTTAAGCGGTATTGAGTACATAAAAGGCGAGTGTATAAATAAAACTGTAGTTATGTTCACAGAGAATTGTAAGAATGTAGTTATGTTCACAGAGAATTGTAAGATTGTTCTGTATACAACGAAAGATGTTCTCAGGGAACAAAGTTAGTTACAAGGTAACTAACTTTGTTCCCTGAATTGCTTATGTGTTGTAACTGTCAAGATATCGCTTACGTTTCTCCTGAGTATACTGAGTTTATCAGAGAGTACTATAAATTCCAAAAGTACTGTTTGCAAACCTCACAGTTACTTAGAGTAATTAACATTTTAATAGAGTCAAGAAATACTCATATCTTTGGCTTGTACACACAGGCTGTAGAAGCGCACATAGCTGCTATAAGCGCATTCATACAGCTTGTTGCATTGCATGAGATGCTTGTCCAAAAATCCTGGAACAGTTCCCACGGTTGATATCCAGGCACTTTTGTAGCCGAAAATTTAGTGTTTAATGCCAACTTGCAAGAATTTGCAGCACATGTAAGCTACATTTGCGATTTAGAAACTCTTGGTAAACTTTCGGCAGAAGGTGCATACAACCAAATTAGCGAACTTTGGCAACAGTTAGAACGCAGCTATGTAGAATTGGGGTTTAATTCCGAGAAATGATGTGCTTGCAGTAGATCAATTAACACATCTTTTTGTCATGTAAACTCCTGCTCTAGAAAGGGGATTACAAATCCTCGCATTGATAGTATGGAGCAAAGCAGATGTGAAATATCTATCATCAAAGCAGCCTCCAGTATATCCTGACTGGAGGCTTTTATATTCAGTAAGGCACCACAGGGTTAACCCAATACGGTTGGTGAATCGCGAAAGCTATCTGTTGAGGCAAGCAGGGGGTGCAGGGGAAGCAGGGGAAGCAGGGGAAGCAGGGGTAGAGAAAAAAGGCTTATCCGAACCGTATTGAGTGTTGACCAATAGCAAAATTGGCAAACCTAAAAGCGGCAACGTTTTAAGCTAACTCAACTGCGCTACTAATTGATTTTCTAAAAGGGTTTCATTTGTGAATAAGTCTTCAACTGTGATTCGCAAAAAGCGTTGCCCATCGACTTGAAAGAGAATTTTAATGCGATCGCTTCCGGGATATCCTGGGGGAGTAAGTTGGGCTATTGTTCTGGCACCGTCTTTGTCGTTGAGGGGTTGGACGGTTGTTTGTATGTTATCTTGACGACGAGTAATTAAGCGATCGCCATCAAAAAATACTTCGGTGCCGCCTGTTTGCGCTCCCAATTCCCCCATAATTAATTCTATGCTGGGCTGATTTTCTACAGAAGCGCCTAAAACTAATTCTACTGCCTGATTCATCGGGTAAGGTTGCCCCTCTTTGATGATAGGATGCCAGCTATGGCGTTTGTTGCGTCGATCCCAATAGCGGATACCGTAGCTGTGGTAAAGAAAATCTTTGATTTCTACACCTTGGGCTAATTGTAAAGCACCTTGAGCGATCGCTTCAAAAGGACGTTCGCAACGAATTTTATCTTCGCTAAAATACTGCTTTACCCAAGTTTGCACTGCTGGTAATTGTACTGTTCCACCAACTAATAAAACTGCATTTATATCGGCAATTTCTATTCCCTGGCGTCGCGCTTGCTGTAACAGCGTCGTCATCGATTCATCTAATAACTCAAAAAACGAGTGTTCTTTAAGAATATTTTCTAAAGTATCGCGGTTTAATTCCAATTCGTAGCTTTCAAATGTCTCATCATTGAAATAAACTTCGCTTCCTTGAGTTTGCGTTGAAAGCTGAATTTTTATCCTTTCTGCTAATCGCGTTGTCAAAGGACTTATCGCTAATCCTTGAGTTTTGGCAAAGTAATCTACCAACCAATTATCAATATCAGTACCGCCTAAATTTTGTCCTGCTTTCGCTAGTACGCGGGCAGTTTTTACCTTTTGTTTTGAGTCTTCGGCTAAAGATTTATTACCCCACTTCAACAGAAATCCGACTGGTTTTTGGGTTCTTTGTACACTTTTATCTAACTGTACCAAAGATAAATCTAAAGTTCCGCCACCAAAGTCAATTACTAAGAGAATTTCTTCGTTTACCATCCCATAACCCAAAGCTGCTGCTGTGGGTTCATCCAGCATCCGCACTGATTCGACGGGAAGGGCTTGACAAACTTTTCCTAACCAATGACGATAAGCTTCAAAGCTATCTACCGGCACTGTTAATATTAAGGAATCTAACCCCCCTTGCATCGGTGCTAATTCAGAAATCACTTCAGAAAGAAACCATTGCCCTACTTGCTCAAAGGTGATATCTTGTCCATCAAGTTCGGGTAAGAAACCTTGAATTTCTGCACCAATACCACGTTTAAAGCTGCGAAAAAATCGCGGTTCGCTACTTAAATCAAAACCGCGATCGCGCACTTGTTGCCCGACTAATACTTGTCCTCGCGATGCATCTTCAACGTAAACCAAGCTGGGAATTAGTGGTGGGTTCAAACTTTGTTGAACTGACAAACCTGGTATGGTAAGGGTTTCTGCGCTGTTGGTTACAGGATTCCAACGAGCAATTACTGTGTTGCTAGTACCAAAATCGATTGCGATCGCCATATTAACTACTTTATTTGAGATTATTTTCCCATAACCCACCAAGAGCGCAAATGGGCGATCGCTTCTTCTTTGCGTTTTGCCTCAATTTCTATCCAAGGTGCTTCGCGATATACACTTGGCATGTCGGTAATCAATTCGCTGTGTTTTCTGTCTTTAAAAGCTTGTTCCCCGTTGGAAATATGAACTAATTGCCACTCTGGGTTAGCCCAGGTTTCTCGCGCTGCATAAAACATGGATGCTACACTTGGGTCATCGTAGCTATCTAAATTTTCATGACAAATGTGGTGATGGGCATCAAATACCATTGGCACACCAGTTCGCTGACACACTTCTAAAATTTCCAGAGAACTGTAAGCGTATTCGTCATTTTCAAAAGTCAAACGGTTTTTGATATTTTCCGGTAGTTCCGAAACTACCCGCACCAGTTGATCTGCGCGTTGAGATTTACCACCATGAATATTCATCAAAGACCATGTGGATTTTGGCAACCCTAACAAGTCAAGCGTGTGCGCGTGTCCTTCAAGAATTTTGATACTTGATTTTACCACATCCGGCGAATCAGAACTCAGAACTACATATTGGTCTGGATGCAGCACCATTCTAATATTCCATTCTGCCGCTTTTTGTCCGATTTTGGCTAAATCTGCGCTCATATCCTTCAATATATGTGCGCCAATTTCGTCTTCCATGTCACTCAGAGGAAATAAACCGCAAGACATGCGATAAAGCCGAAGCTGATTTTCTTGACAAAAAGATAACCCAAGATTCAGACGCTGCAAATTATCCCGATAAAGTTCTCTCAAAGCGCTTTCACGTTGTTCGAGAGTCAGTTGCAAATATCGCGTGCGCGTCATCGTCCGAAAACGCACCTCTTTAGAAAAGGTGATACACACCAGTCCTAACTCAGGTGTAACGCTTTTTTGCTGCTCTACATTAGATGAATTATTTATCTGGATTGCAGTCATTAAATAATTTACATAGTATCGCCATTCTTTGATTTAACTAAATTCTGCCCCCAAGCGCTCAGTATCTAAAGGCATAAAAGGGAATTGGGAATTGGGCATTGGGCATTGGGCATTGGGCATAAACAGGACTTACGCAACTGTCACAAGCAATGGCGCGGTGTAGCCGCGCCGCGCGCCAAGCAACTACGCGATAAACACAGGAACAGCCGGACGTTTTAGTTGCTGAACTAAATAATTTGATAACAAT